>Ga0335075_10001862_pt1 | contig 34332 bp, 37 predicted proteins | sample Lox_Sample_24_FD_206723 | JGI IMG/M metagenome (GOLD analysis project Ga0335075, IMG submission 206723) | Soil microbial communities from Loxahatchee National Wildlife Refuge, Florida, United States - Lox_Sample_2.4 | ecosystem: Environmental > Terrestrial > Soil > Wetlands | place: USA...
CCGGTGCAATCGCGACCTCCTCGATCAGCAAACCAGCCGGCGATAGAGACCGAAACCCTCGATACACCATGGCAAGCATCCCCCCATGCTATGCCCACCAAATCTAGCGTATCTGCATCGGAAATGCACCAGAGCCCAATCGGGACCCCTGACGGCGGGTTCACAGAGACTTCCATGGGGACATGGGGGCCGGGACGGGGATGCTGGTGGTGGAGACGATCGCGAAGATCCGGCGCGCGTATTTTGTTCAGAAGAAGCCAATCAAAGCGATCTGCCGCGAGTATCGGCTGTCACGGAAGGTGGTCCGTAAGGTCATCCGGTCGGAAGCGACCGAGTTTCATTATGAGCGCGGCCGGCAACCATTACCGCGGATTGATCCATGGCGAGAGCAGATCGGCGGGATACTGCTCGCGAACGAGGGCAAGCCGAGGCGCGAGCGGCTGACCCTGATCCGGGTTTTCGAGGAGCTGCGTGGGCTGGGCTACGAGGGCGGCTACGATTCGGTTCGGCGCTATGCCAAAGCCTGGCGGGTGGCGCGCGGGGCGGCAATGGCCGAGGCCTATGTGCCGCTGAGCTTTGCGCCGGGCGAGGCCTACCAATTCGACTGGAGCCACGAGATCGTGCTGATCAACGGGGTGACGGTGACGGTCAAGGTGGCGCATGTCCGGCTGTGCCACAGCCGCATGCTGTTTGTGCGGGCCTATCCGCGCGAGACCCAAGAGATGGTGTTCGACGCGCACAACCGTGCCTTCGCTTTCTTTAAAGGGACCTGCACGCGCGGCATGTACGACAACATGAAAACGGCGGTCGAGACCGTGTTTGTCGGCAAGGACCGTCAGTTCAACCGCCGTTTTCTGCGGATGTGCGGGCATTACCTGGTTGAGCCGACTGCCTGCACGCCGGCGGCGGGCTGGGAGAAGGGCCAGGTCGAGAACCAGGTCGGGGTTGTGCGCGAGCGCTTCTTCACGCAGCGGCTGCGGGTGGCAAGCTATGAGGAGCTGAACGCTTGGCTGCTCGATCGTTGCGTCGCTTACGCCAAGGCACATCGGCATCCCGAACTGGCCGATTGCACGATCTGGCAAGCCTTTGAGGCGGAACGCCCGCAGCTGGTGCCAATCGCCGGCCCATTCGATGGGTTCCACGCGACGCAGGCCGCGGTCTCGAAGACCTGCCTGGTACGGTTCGACAACAACAAATACTCGGTCGCTTCGTGCGCCGTCGGCCGGCCGGTCGAGATCCAAGCCTATGCCGATCGCATCGTGATCCGCCAGGACGGCGCGATCGTCGGTCAACATGGGCGCCGCTTTGGCCGCGGCGAAACGATCTACAACCCCTGGCATTACGTGCCGGTGCTCGCCAGAAAGCCCGGCGCGCTCAGAAACCGCGCCCCCTTCAACCGACATGTTCCCCGAGCACGGCTGCCTCTGGGTCTACGGCGTCGGCGAGGATGGCGTCCCCCCCCCCCCCCGCCTTCACCAAGGACGGCATTGAGAAACCTGCGCCAGATCGTCGCCGACGAACGTAGCGCTGGCCGCGAGCCACCGCATGTCAAATCCGCCAAATAGCCCAGAGCCTGCGGTGCTCACCGCATGCTTACTCAAGCTGTGAGCCGTAATAGCGATCAACATCCCACCATCTCACTGGTGGTTGGCGGTCGGTGGAACTTCCACGGAACGAACGGTTGGGGGAAAGCAGCTCAACATCCTGAAAACGCGTCTATTTTTTCTTGGGTTGTTTAAATAACGACCGACTCTGTGACCTCAAATTGCGAAAATTTACATCGGAGGTGCCGCGAAGCTGGAAACCGGTGAAAACGACCGCGGTGAGGATGCTATTGCTGAAGTTGATCTCGGCTGGGTGCTCTCTGTTCAGACGGTTCGACGGTCCAACCATCATCATCAAACCCCTGAGTCCGTTTATAATCCTTCCATATTTTCCAAAGATCAAGTTCAACCCGACCAGATTCGGAGATAAACAGCTGCCCAAAAACAGGTCCGGAACTGCCCGAATTGGTAGCGAACTCGACACAACCATTTACAATCCACCTTCCGTCCTGTTTCTTGGGCAAAAGTTGAGGTGGGATACGAGTATCCACTACGGCCTGGTGGACCCGGATTTCGGACGCAGAACGGTTCCCCCAGTCGATGAGCAGTTGCTCGATAAATTCGGTGCGACCGAACGGGCCGTGTGCCAGTTTCATCACAAATTTGGCATAATCCAGTACATTGGTTTCATCCAGCGTCAACAAGCCTTTGTCGTTTACGTCGTAGATAGTTTGGATATTCCTGGTGATGCTATACAATCTGTGCGTATTTAGGGATAATATTCCATAGTATTGCCATCTTGGCCTTTTCTCGCGGTCGCGAATCGATACTAACCCACTATCCCGATAGAAGTCGGGCATCCCTAGCCCCACGACATGCCTTTTGGGGATTTTGAATCTTGAACCGGATGTGGTACTTATCAGAGCAATAACGGTCTCTTCAAACTCGCTTCCAGAGAGATTGTATTCGACCCACTCGAAATCTGGATACGTCGCGAGTGACGCTTCGACAGCCGCATTCGTATCCTGTGTGAGCGCTACCATGCGCCCCGCCCTTACCCATGTTTCCTCGGCTTTTGCCAATTTGGCAGAAAAAATATGCCAATGTTCAATAAATGCACGAGACAAATAAATCCATATCGGATCAGATTCATCTGGATGCGCAACGGTATAGGCTTCTATCTCAGCTAACAGCGAAGGGTCTTCCTGTTCTATGTAGGACTGCAGCGTCATCCATCCTTCGTGAGCGTGTTCACGAACGAATTTCTCGGCAAAGTCTCGGTTAGTAGGAACCTTTCCTAAACCACGCCGATCATATTCAGTCTGCAATTCGTCTATTATTTCCTTCGATGGGCCACTCCATAGGTGTATTTTGTTTGAGATTCGCTCGAACGAGAATGCTCCAAGGCGGCTGGCGAAGCTTTTGTCCGTTATTGCTGATAGCAATCTAGCCTTCTTGCTATTAGCCATGCCCCGTGATCTCCGCTTGTTTCCCCGATACCGCTCTACGTTGGCGTCGACGACGACAATAGCACATCGTAGTATCTTCAGCGTATTTAGCACGGGGATGACGCGAGAACACGACGTGCTTTCGTCCCAGGCGACCTACGTTGCCCATTCTCGGTCAGCTCGATTTGGAGCTGATGAAGAAATCCCGCTTCCCTCGCGGTGAGATGTCAGTGATGAGGATTCGTGCCCTATCCGCCCCTGCCCGACGGCAGCCCGATCGGTCAAAAGGAACAGTATGCTGTATACTATGAACGAGCTCGTCCCGAAACCGGCTGCGCGGTCCGTCGCTCCGCTCACCAGCGCTATCGCCGTGCAGGCGGCGACGCTGTCGCCGACGATGCGTCAGGCCACCCTGGGGGGAGCGCATGTTCGTCGATTACGCGTTCATCACCGTCTGGGTCGCAGGCGACCGTGCCGCCTTGATGCAAATTTTCGGCGTCGGCGGCGGCCGCAGCCACTCGTCCGCCTCCTTCCGTTTCTTGGCTCTCTCGCAGGCCGCCATCACGATTTGCGATACGGCGACCGTCCGCTCCGGGTCGCCCTTGTGGTTCCTCTGCAGGTAGAGACGGGGAGATTGCTGGAGCAACAATATTGGTTGAGATCGATCTCCATGCCGCGCTCGTAGGTATCGATGCTCTTGTTCAAATAGCCGTTCAGCCAGCGTCGCCGCTTTCGCGGAGAGCTGCTTGTAGCGGCCGCCGAGCAGCCCGAGCCGCTCGGACGTCGGCCCCAACAGGGTCATCAGCTCCGCGATCTTGGCGATCGCCTCAATCGGCTTGCCGGCGTTGGCGAGGGCGAAGGAGTTCGTCTCCCGGACCTCCTCCAGGCTCGCAATGTTGCCGGCAGCCGGCCGACGAAATTGGTGAGCCACGTCCAGTCGTCCGCCGTGTCGGCCGAATCCTTCAAGAGCCGGATGACGGCGAGCGCGAGCGGCGACGCCGGCTGCTGCTGCTGGTAGGCTTCGTCCGCCAAAGCCTTCGCCGGCGGCATCCGCTGGGAGAGGGGCTGCGCGCGCACCGCGCGGCTTCGCCCTGGAACGCGGCGATGTCGGCCATTGCTAAAAAAGTGTGTTTCTCCAGTTCTAGCCAGCTTGGCCGATGTCGGCCAATGATCTAATATTTTCGTCGTTCAAGTGTTGATAATGATGCTGACGGCCGCACCCCTGCGAGGGTTCACCGCTCCGTATGTGGCGACATTGGGAAGGAAACCGCGATGCCCGATTTCCACTGGCAAGATACCCTGAACGAGCCACTGGTCAGGCGCTTTCCCGATCAGTCGATCGGCATTCATGCCTGGCGGGACCTGACGGACAACCTGCGCACTCTGGCGACTGCCCCGCTTGCCCAATTGCTGCGGGAGCTGGAGCAGTTCATGCAGAGGGCCCGTTCCGAGCTCCCTCCGCAACCGCCCGAATGCCGCGTTTTTGTATCGCATCGCCAGCGACAGCTTGATACCGAGGTTGCCGAGCGCATCGCATTTATCGCAACCGAGGAGGGTTTCGGTTATTGGCTGGATATTCATGATCCGGATCTGACGTTCATGAATGGGTCGGCGGTCCCCGCGCCCCTCAAAGACATACTGACGGCGGCGATCATCGAGATGGGGTTGCTGAATTCCTCGCACGTTATTGCCGCGATGACCCAGAACACCATCGGATCGAAATGGATTCCGTACGAATTCGGCCGCGCCAAATATCGCAGCGTTCACTCCCTTTACTCTGCGAGCTGGCTCTATCCAGCGATGGTCGAGTCCGATTTCGGCGAGTACATCTATCTCGCGGAGATCGCGAGAACGGAAGGCGAGATCCGTAACTGGCTGAATGTAGCGCCGATCGCCTATTGCTCCGGGCGGGGTAGAGCGTCTTGGAATAAACCGGACGGTTCCCCGCGACCTCAGGCGAACCCGCTGCCGACGTCGCCGTAGAACCTGAGAACCGCAACATGGCAGCAGATAATCCCCTCCTCAACACAATCCGTACCAGACAAAATGATGTAGCCATTTTGTTCATTCACGGATTCTCCGGTAATCTCGGCGAAACCTGGGGAATGTTTCCGTTCCTGCTGGCAGCTGAGCCGTGCCTGGAAGGCTGGGACATCTTCAGCCTGGGGTATTCGACGAGACTCCTGCCCGGCCTGCCGTTATGGACGGCGCAGCCTTCGATCGCTGTTCTCGCCGAACTGTTTCAGACGCATCTCGGCTTTGGCGCCCTGGAGCGGTACCGTCAGATCGCTGTTGTGGCGCACAGCATGGGTGGCTTGGTAGTTCAGCGGGCGATTCTCGACAATCCCCGCGTCTGCGGCCGCACCAGTCACCTGTTTCTATTCGGTACACCCAGCAACGGGCTGGCAAAGGCCTCCGTTTTCAAGTTCTGGACCCGGCAGGTCCGCGATCTCGGGCGCGACAGCGCCTTCATCAAGGACCTGATCGGGCGGCGCCCGGCGGTGTTCGGCAATCCGTCGTTCGAATTCGCCACGATCGCCGGCGACATCGACAATTTCGTGCCGCCGGAAAGTTCGCTCGACCCCTTTGACAAGCAGTTTCACCGGGTCGTTCGGGGCAATCACCTAGAGATTGTCAAGCCCGAGGTGGCGACCGAGCTCGGCGTCCAGGTAGTGGTCGGCACGATGTGCGGTGCCGCGGCCGTCCGGCCCCGGAACGCGGCGCGAGTGGCGGTCGAGCACGGCGAGTTCAAAGAGGCGATACTACAGTTCGCCGGCACCGCCGAACGGCTGGATACGGCGGCGATCGCCAAGTTGGCGCAGGAACTCGATGCCGGCGCCCTCGTGCAGCTGGCCCTCGCGCTGGAGGAAACCGGACGGCGTGAGGAGGCGCTGGAGCTGCTAGAGCTGCACGCACAGCGGCAGCAGGACGCGGACCCGACGCGGATCAAGACCGACCCGCTGGGGACGCTCGCCGGCAGATTGAAACGCCGCTGGCTCCTCCAGCGGCATGAGGCCGACGGCGAGCGTGCCCGCGACATCTATGCCCAAGCCTACGACATCGCCGCCGCGCAAAACCACGACCCGCAGGCCTTCTACATGGCGATCAATGCTGCCTTCATCGACCTGGCGCTCGCGCAGGCCTCACCGGCCGCGCGGCAGCGCAGCGAGGATTGGGCGAGGAAAGCCCTCGACCACACACGGCGCTGGACTGTTCGCGACCCGCAGCGTTCGGAAGACGACAAGTGGCGCTGGGCGACCGAGGGCGAGGCGCATCTAATCCTCGGCGACGAGCGCACGGCTTTGGAGCGCTATCGGGCCGCCATCGCGCTGCGGCCGGAGCCGCGCGAGCTATCCTCGATGTATCAGCAGGCCTACCACATCGCCGACCTGCTCTACCCGCCAAAGGAGGACGGTTCCGATCCGGCGGCCGACTTCCTGGACGACGTTTTCCGAGGCAGGGATGGCTGAACGAGCGGCTGATATGAGGCCTATGGCAGGCCCATGCGGCGGTAGTCCGAGATTTTCCACGCATACGCCTTTTCCGCCAGTTCGGCGGTCTCCCGCGCGTCGCGCGCATTGTCCCAGATGCGGGCGGCGGCGATTTGCGGCAAAACGAGAGACGCCCAGCGGTACGGGCTGACCACGCCGTCGGCGGCTGGCCGATTTGCAGAAGGGTCGGAGCGTCACGGCCGAGCGGCCGAGCGTCCTTTCCGGCAGCAGAACCGGCAGACCTTCCCGACCCCCGTCCGGGTCGACGCCCACCTCCATGACAGGAAGTCCGCGCAGCCCCTCGCACTCGCCGAGCGCCCAAACGAGAAGCTTTTTGCCGGTGTCGCCAAACCCAAATGGCGGTTGCGCCGTCGCGACCCCGCGGTGAATTCGCCAAACCGTTCCGTATGCGCCGCCAACCAGGGGCAGCAGGTCAGGTAAATCGAGTTTTTCGCCGCCCGCAGCAGCAACTGGCCGAGCGTCAGCCGCGGAAAAAGATCGAGCGCTTGGGCCGCCTGCCGCACGTAGTCCGGGAAGGCATCGGCCGCATCGCGCAATTCCGCCATCAAGCAGGCGGCGATCGCGTCGAGAGAGCTGACGCGGTCTGCTACGCCTTCGCTCTCCTCGGCCTCCTGGCGGAGATAATAATCCCGCATTTACCGCTGCTTCGCATCATCGAGAGGCTCCGCGGCAACCTGCTCGTTCGCACCCCTGATCTGGTCGAGAAGCTCAGCGACGCATCCGGCGGCGTCGAGAATGATGCCGCGCGGCTCGCCGGACCGCAGCATCGAGCCAACATCGGCGGGTTCGAAGCTGAGCGGGTCGCGCGCGGACAGGCGCACCGGCCATACCGTTTCGAGAGCGGCGCGAGCGACGGTATCGACCACTGCCCGATCGATCCCGCGCCGGGCTGCGACATACCCAATCTCGCCGAATCGGCGGATGGAGATCCTGCTCGTCCAGTACGACCGGGATAACCGCGCGCCCGGGTTTGGCGGCAAGGTGCTGTTGCGCCCACCTGAATTCGCTCCGCGCCCATTCCGAATGGTTCGAATGCTCGGTCAGTACGAGCATCACCGCCTCCCTGTTGCCGGTCACCTGCGGCAGCACGGTCGGCAGGTATTTCCCGATGAACACCGCCTCATCGACCATCCGAGGCTGAAATCCATCGAACATCTTCTGCGCTTCGGCACTGTCGACGAAGCTGTAGGAAATGAAGATTTGCGGGCCAATGCCGCGCAACGGACGGCGCAGTTGTGTCTCCATCGAAAGCCTCCTCCCCTACTTGCCCCATTCGCCCATCAGCCAAAGCGAAGGGGATCCGTGTTTATGGCCGCTGGGTCTCGGCGTTTTCGATCGTCTGTTCGATCCCCTCGATCCACCCGGCCGTCTCGCTCCGCCGCTGCCGCGCTTCACGGATCAGGCGCAGATTGCGTCTCGTCGATTCGCCCTCCCAACCCTCGCGCATCGCGGCAACTGCCCTGGCCAAATGCTCGCCCACGCCGTCCTCATTATTTTGCAGCACAGCGATCTCCAGCAGCGTTGCGTGGTCCCAGTAATCTCGCTCGCCGGCGGCGACTCGGCGCTCTACAGCGTAGCGCACTACCGGCTGCAACGAACTCCGCCGCGGGTCGGGCGGGTCGCACAGCTCCATCAAGGTGATCGCATTAACGCCAGGATAGGCGTCGCGCCAGTCGGCCTCGAAACCGCTCAGGTAGGCCTCGATCGCCTTGTCGAGCAGGCCGCGCGCGAGGAACTGCTGCCCGGCCTTCAGCGCCGCCTCCCAGCGGTCTTTGTAGACTCGCCCGAGAATGCCGTAGGTCTCGCTGCTCGGGCCCCGCCTTTCGATTAACTGGCGGAGCACCTGCTCGGCTTCTTCGCCCCGGCCATCGCGGTTGAGCGCCAGCCCGAGCTGCTCCTGCACCATTACCGTCGCGGCCAGTGGACGGGGCATCTGCTTCTCCAGCCGGATCATGTCGTGCCAGCCGCTGACCGCCCGGTAGGACAAGAACAGATCGATGACAACCCCGGATTCGGCATCCGCCAGATTGCCGATTTCGCGTTCGACCGCCCGCACCGCATCGATGCCCGTCCGGCGCGCCCCCGCCAGCTTTGTCTTCATCCGGGCGCTGTATTCGACCAGTTCCCGAAAGACGTCAGTTTTTGTATGGTCTACATCCGGATAGCCATTGACCAGCTGATAGAGCGGGCTGTCGATGTCGGCTTTGCGCGCGTCCATCAGGCGCTGGGTCAAGGTCTGGCAGTCCGCCGCCGCCCTCGCTGGCCGGCCGGCCGCGGTCAACCGATAAGGGAGCGCCCGCAGCGGGGCGACATCGAACGGCAGCTGGCCGACCTCTTCCGCGAACAATAGCACGGTGCTGTGAGGCCGCACCGCGTGACGGACGCCCAGTTCGTAAAAGACATTCGCGTTCGCCGCCGTGAGGTCGGCCACCGCGTAATCGCACAGGATCAGCCGTTCGAACATCGGCTTGTGGATGACGCCGCCGACATACTCTTCATCGGCGCGGATCGGTTCCAACTCCGCAGCCTCGATGGCGGGCTTTATCAAGCTCTCGTAAACTGCGTCGAAATCGATCGTACCGCACCGTCCCCCCGGCTTTCTGCCGAACGGCATCAGTATAAAGCAGAGTGGCTTCGGCATCGTATGCTCCTCGCCGATTTGGATGTTGATAATCGCCGGGAACGAGGCGGCAGTGATTTTACCACAGAAGCTTCAGCGATGGTTGATGCGGGCTGAGCGCCGCGCGCACCGACATCGATCGATTGGGATGGCGGGGACGCGCGGCGTTTGGCGATCACGCATCGCGCGCCGCCGCCGATTCAGTGCCGGCCCATGACAATCGCTCCTGCCGCGCCCCTCTCCGCCGCCCGCCAACCCGAAGCTGTGCCGCATCGCGAACGCGCTGCGCGCGCTCTCGCGATGGACGCGGTCGAGCAGGCCAAATCCGGTCCTCCCGGCATGCCGATGGCATAGCCGACATCGGCGCCGTGCTGTTCTCAAGTTCGATCCGGCGGCGCCGCGCCCGACCGCGACCGCTTCGTCTTATCGAACGGGCCGGCTCCATGCTGCTCTACGGGCTGTCGCACCTGCTCGGCTATCCGGCTATCCCGAGATGACGAGATGACGCTGGAGGAGCTGAAGTGCTTCCACGAAATCGGCTGCTGGACCGCCGGCCATCCCGAGTGCGGCCTCGCTCCCGGCATCGAGACGACGACTGGCCCCCTGGGCTAGGGTCTCGCCAATTCGGTCGGCTCGGCCTTGGCCGAACGCCTCCTCGCGGCGCAGTTTGACGAGGATCTGGTCGATCGCCGCACCTACGTGTTCTGCGGTGACGGCTGCCTGATGGAGGGGATCAGCCAGGAGGCGCTGTCGCTCACCGGCCATCTCAAGCTCAACAACCTGATCGTGTTCTGGGACGACAATTCGATCTCGATCGATGGGCCGACCAGCCTCGCCGTCTCGCATCGATCGCCCGGCGGTTTGCTTCAGAAAGAATGCGTGCCGAGGCACAGCCGGTTCTCGACATGTTTATTGAGAGTTACACTGCTGTTCAGGGAGCAATTCTAGTCGGCATTCATCAGCGTGGCTCAATTGCATTACCGTGCTTTTGCCACTTTCGTCGATAATTTGGGGAAGCTTTTGGTGTGCGAATGTTTGCAAGTCTTCTGGCGATGAAAAATAACGCCACGTGTACTGCGCGCTCCAGGCGGTCGTTGCAACGATCCGGGCCGGGTCGTCCGTGAAATCGACCGAGTGCCACCTGACCTGACATGGGCGCTCCCGGGGGGCATCGAGAGCCGCGATCGGCCAATTAGGGTAGCGGAGATCGTAAAGAAGGAGACGTCCCGATTCGAGAGGCAGCAGTACCCAATCAGACGTTCCATCCCATTTTTCATAAGGTTCTATCTGCTCTGGTATGAACCCAGGCGGAAGCGACAGCGAGACTTTATCGTCCCAATGATTCGTTGCGCTGGCCGTGCTTCTTTCCGCGCCTGAGCAGCTGAGTGGACCATTGTCAGAATGGTTAATTTGTTCTTGCAGATCTTTATAGTTGTCCCCGCTCGTTTGAATTAAAGAGTCGAGGTTCCAAAAGTACGTTTCGGCCGGGTCTTTCGTAGCGCTGGCGAGCACTTTCGACCCCGGATCGAACGACATGGACCACCAGCGGCCGAATTGCCCTTTCATCACCGCAATCAGAACGTTCGACTGAGTCACATCATAGACGCGGATCGCTTGATCAGTTGACTCCACGGCGATCAAGTGACCGTCCTGGCTAAATACTCCGCTTTCGATCCTGATGTTAGGCGTAAACTTAGTGATCGGCTGTTTTGCTCGCAGATCCCACAGCACCTCTCCTCCATCAGCAGTTGTAAAAAATACAAGATTGGGGTAAACTGGATTGGCTTGAATAAAGAAGACACTGCTAGCTTCCTTTAGGGGTTGATCCGGCTCGGGTCGAAGATCAGAGCCAGAAATCTTATAGAGCTTGAGAACTTTTGCGTTGTTATCATACACCACCAATTTACCGTCCTTTGTGATTGTTCCGGCGCGACCTGGCACCGAATTCACAAACTGGCCGGAGGCCGTGTTCCAGATGCCGATCGAGCTAGAGCCGAAGCTGCTCGTCACAATGTATCGCGCATCCGCGCTGAAAGAACCGATTCCAGCAGTTTGCTGCTTATTGATGCTCAGCGGTAACGGGGTGCTGCCATTCCTGTTGAGGAGCAAAGGGATCTCGCTCGAGCCATTGACGAGGATCTTTGTACCTGACGGGTCTATATATGCTGACCACAGATCACCGACACGATCCGGCGGCAGGTCTATAGGCGGTTCAAAGTGATCTCCCTTGAGGATATACAGTTTGCGGTTCTCACTCATCAGCAGTAACGCCCCATCTTTGGCGTAACTCACTGAACGGTAGCCACTTCGCACGGCCGAGTTCCGAAGCTGCTCCAATGCCAAGTAAGCGACATATTCCGCCTTTGGATCATAGGGAATCCCGGCCTCGTCCCCTAGCGCATGCATCGCCATCAGCAGCGCTTTGGCGGGCCCTTGGTGTTCGAGGGCGTCGTCGGCCTGGTCGGCAATCATTCTCGCGTGAGATGCAGCCAGCCGTTGGGTCAGGTCCTTAGCGGCGGCCGCCTGATGCCGTAGGTCTGAGCTGTAGGACCAAGCAGCGAAAGCAAGCGCTCCAGCCGCCAAACCGCCTGTTAGGACTGTTACGGAGGGCCACACCATAGCCCAGAGCGAGCTCCGGCGGAGAAAGGATGTGAATCGGCATGGAATTTTCCACGCCGATGGTGGGTCCCTTTTTGCATGCCGTTTGACAGAATCGGGGAAGGCCGCAGCAAAGCGGGTGCGGCGCCGACCAGGGCGACCGAGTGAGGCCAGCCGGGTATTCAGCGCTGCGGCTGCGCTTCGGGTGCCGATCGCACGGGCAAAGCCTCAACCTCCGGGCCTGCCGCCTGTTCGGCAATACGAAGATCGTAGGCGGATTGCAGATTGAGCCAAAACTGGGCGCTGTTGCCGAACCAGTGACCCAGGCGCAACGCGGTGTCGCCGGTGATCGCCCGCTTGCCGGCGATGATCTGGCTAATGCGGTTGGCCGGAACGTGAAGTTGCCGGGCCAGCTCGGTCGGGGTGATGCCGATTTCAGCGAGCTCGTCCGCGAGGATTTCGCCGGGGTGGATGGCTGGTCTGGTCATGGCCAAAGCTTCCTTCAATGATAATCCACGATTTCGACGTCTGAGGGTCCGGGTGCGCCCACAGGCCACTCGAAGCAAATCCGCCACTGGCTGTTGATGCGGATGCTGAATTGCCCGGCGCGGTCGCCTTTCAGAGCCTCAACGCGGTTGCTTGGCAGAGTGCGCAAGTCGATCAGGCTGGTGGCGGCGGCGAGAATCTCCAGACGCTTGTAGCCCTGCCGCTCGAACCCCTGAAACTCGCGCACAAATTTACCGGCCGCGAACGCCTCGGTCCTTCTGTCCCGGTAGCTCAAAATCATTGATGGCCATGATGCCGTGCATGGACGATATACGTCCAGTGTCAATATCAATCCCGCGCCCGGCGTTATGCCGTGTCGCTTGCTCCGGGCGGAGTGCCCCAACGAAGATCACGTCACGCTTCACTCGACCGCTACCGCCATACTAAGCAGCGGTGCGATTGCCGTGCCGCTCGACGGCGCTCCACGCCGTGCGAGAGGACCTGCCCTCTCCCGCTCTCCCGGAGTATTTCAACCAAGATGATTTTGGGCTAGGATCGCCGCACGGTACAGGCTGGAGAGCCGATGACCGTCCAAGGTGATGAAGCTGGTGCGGGGACTTCGTCTTTCCTGCACCAGCTTTCCTGTTCACGCTGCCGCGTCGCGAAATCGGACACACCGGCCATCTGGATCACGGTATAGGAGACTGTTTTAGGAATTCATGAGAGCAGGAATTCCTGCATTACGCAATTCATGAATTCATGGCGGGCGCCGGCCGCGCTTGTCGCGAATCTCCTCGTCCGACACCTCGATGCCGAGCCCGCGCACAGCGCGCAGGACTAGAGCCCTCAGGCTGGCGCGTTCCCGTGCCGCCAGAACGCCAAGCTCCTCGCGCACATGCTCCGGGATCAGCACCTGCAGCGGCACCTCCTTGGCGCCGCGCGTCGGCGGCGCCGCCGATACATCGGGGGCAGCCGGACGGGCCGTTGCCGGCGGCACTGCGCTCAACAGCGCGCCGAGTTGCTTGCTTCTCACGCGCCGACCGTCCTCCGCCGTTCATGAAGCGAAGGTGTTATAGTTTCATGAATTCCTAAGTCCATGAGTTCATGGGCGATTGCGGCGACATCGCGCGCCGCTGCGCCGTCCGGCTCAAGCACGCTCGGGCTCAGCCCCGCAATGCCGGCCTCGGGGTAGGCGACGCGGTGCGGCATCCCTGCCTTCAACAGGGGATAGCCGGCTTCCTCCAGTTGATTGCGCACATGCCGGGCGATGTGCCGCGCAGTGTCATGGTCAGGATCATCGCCGCACGAACCGGCCGGCCGGCCCGCTCCGGCGTGGCATTGATCTCCTCGATCAGGCCGTAAGTTGCGACGGCCGCGTCCACGTCCTCGATCGCCGGCTTGAGCGGGATTTCCGCCAGGTCGGTCGCGACCAGCGCGGTGATGTTGGTGCGGTTGCGGAAGCCGGCAGTATCGACGATGACCGGGGCGTATCGGCCGCGCAGCTCTTCGATGACCGCGCCAACGCGCTCCTCCGGTTCAGCGACGACCGGCACAGCGCCGAGCGGCCCGTCCGGCTTGTAGCGCTTGACGAGGGTCTCCGACGGATCGGCGTCAATCAGCGCTGGCTTGCGCCCGAGCGCGAACCAATAAGCGGCGAGGCCGCGGCTAAGCGTCGATTTGCCAGTGCCGCCCTTGGGCGTCGTCAGTGTGATCACATTGAACCACGCGGTCATGCTTCCCCCGAACCGCACCCCCGATGCGAAATTCCTGCTTACATGAATTCATGAAGTTAGCAACTGCCGATAAATCGTTTATAGCGCAATCTCCTGTAGGCGATGCATCATGATTTCATGAAATCATTACGCCGCATGGGGCGAATCGTCGTCTATTCCGTGCGCCGCACGCGCCGCGCACCGCGGGCTGTGATGAGGGCAAGGAAGCGGTCGCGAATCGTGGCAAACAAGCCCGGCGGCAACATACCATAGGCGACCGAGCTCTCATCGCCGCGCGGCGCACGCCGCAAATCGGGCCCTGGCCAGACGAATTCGTTCCACTCGGACAGGACGACCCAGGAGCGGTCGAGGTCGAGCCCGAGGCGTTCCTTGACGCGAGCCGGAATTTCGACAGCCAGCGCCGCTTGCGCCGGCGGGCTATGCGTGACCGGCAAGACCAGCACACGGGTCACGGCGGGATCATCGACCGAGCGCAGAGCAGCCACAATCGCGCAGGGCCGGTCTTTCTGCCCTTCCTCCCGCCCGACTAGGTGCTCGCTGTGCCACAGATAGCTGTAGCGGATGACAAGACCTGGAACGGGGGCGGGGAGGGGCACGCGCGACTATTTCAGCTCCGCGTCAAGGGCGGCGAATTCGTCCGACACCTTGGCGTCGCGCACGGCCTCAATCCATTCCTCAGGGAGGTCCTCGGTGAGCCCGACGCGCCGATCGCGTCGTTTGAGGCGTGCGTATTCCTCGACCGACAGCACTACCAATTCCTCGTGTCCGTCCTTGGCGGTGATCGCGACCGGCTCACGACGGGCGCGGTCTGCCAAGGCTCTAAAGCCTTGCTGCACCTCGGCTTCGGTCATGCGGATCATTTCCCTGCGCACTCCGTAGTTTCACAAAGACAATACGCCAAATTGGGCTTAGTAGCAAATTGAGCGGGTCGAAGGGGACAGACGTTTCCTTGATCTTCCGGCCCTCGAACTCGCGTTGCGACCGCACAGGGCGGACCCGTCGGCCTTCAACCAACCGCGCGATGACCTCGATCAGCTTGGGCCGGAGATGTCTGCTGCTGGGGCTGTTTCGATCGGCGCACCGGGTAGGAGCATCGCAAAACTCTGCTCGGGGGAGGCGGCGTTACGCCGCCTCGCTGTTGAGTGTCCGCACATAGGCATACGGATCGGCCTGCGCCTTGGGATCGACAAAGCGCTCGACCAGATCACCGTCCGGAAAGCGGACCAAGTAGCGATCATCGCCGAGCGGGCGCACGATCCGTGCGCGGCCCTCGACCAGAAACCGACCGCCGAGGGTGCAGTTGATGATGCATACCCGCTGCCGGGGTTTGAACAGCGTCATGGCGTTCTCTCTATTTTCCGAATTGAGAGAAGCGGCCGAAGCCGCCTCCCATGTCACCGGACTCAAGCCTCAGCGCGACCAGACCAGCGCGTAGCCGTCGTCGATTTCGACGAGGTTGGCGAAGATCGGGGCTGGGAAGGATGGGTCGTCGAGCTTGACCGAGAAGAACTCGCGGCCGGTCTCGCGGGCGGCGCGCTTCCAGGCGGCGCCGATCTCGATGGCTCCGGCGTAGGCGCGCAGGTCAGGAGCCTTGTCGTTGTCCTTGTCGGTCGGGACAAAGCGGACCTTGGCGTTGAGCCTGAGCGTCTTGATGGCGCCGCTGAAGCTGCCGTCCTCAATCCGAGTGAAGGTACCGATCTGAGCCATGTTGATCTCCGTTAGGCTTCGGGTGTCAGCGCAGCGCAGCGCTGCACCCCTGCCTCGCGGCGAGCAGCGGGAGAATGGGGGGCAAGCGCAATCGCACCCTGGTGCGGGCCAGCACGCTTAGAGGGGTGGCGATCTGTGATCGCCGGGGACCACTCTTGGCGTGCCACCCGGGGGTGCGATTGCGCTTGCGGGGGAAGGGGGCCGCGCGCCCCTTCCCCTTTTCTGATCGATGGATTTGCCGGCCAGGGCCGGCGCCGAAATTCAGTCCGCCGCCGCCGGCTGCAGCGTATGCAGAAAATCGGCGGCGCGCTGCGCCTGGGCGGCGGCGGTGAAGATCGCGCGCTTGTCGTATGGCTGGTGATGCGCGAATAGATGTCGGCGCGCGCGGGTGCGGCCGCAGCGGAGCGGGTCATCGTGGTCCCTTCGGGATTGCGGGCGCCGAAAAAGCGCCATGTGTTCAGGAGATCCCGCCGCCCGGTAACTGGACGGCGGGATGGGCGGCACCTACTCGGCGGCGAGTGCGTCCGGCTGCGGCTCGGCTTGCGTCACGACTGGCGTGCGCAGCGGGGCAGGGAGCCAACGCCTGCCGGCGAGCCGTTCCTCGGCCTGCGCGACCAGCGCATCCTTTTTGAGCTTTGCGAGATTTTCGGCGGCTTGCGGCGAGACCCCTTCGGCAACCGCCGCGAGGATGCGGGCCTTCGAGACCCGGCCGAGATAGCTTTCTGCTGTTGGCTGCCACCATTCGGCCATGTCGAGGCCGAGCGCCGCGGCGAGCCGGTCGGCATGTCGCAACCGTCCGTCGCGGTCGCGCTCATGCGCCCTCTCGACAGCATCGACCGACAAGGCGGCGCAGTAGGCCAACAGGTCGAGCCGGGTTGGGGTGTCCTGCGCCAGCAGCCAATCCCACAAGCCTTCTGCCGCGTCGGGGAGACGCTGCCGCCATAGGTGGTCCCGTTCGGCGAGGCTGATTATCGCGCGGCTCTCGGCAATGCCCTCGGCGCCAGCGTGCAAAGCGGAGCTGTCGACGCTGAGCCTGAGACAGCTTTCGGCCGCGAAGGGGCCATAGAAGACGGGCAGTGCCGCCGAATGCACGATTGCGGCGAGTGCCGTATCGGGGTTGCCCGCCAGCACGGCGCGCAAGGCGGCGGTCCGGTGCGCCGTCAAGGTTTCGGTCAAGGCGGCGGGCAGGTCGCCGTCGGCACCGCCGCCGCTTTTCGTGGCTTTGCTGACGCCGCTACCATCCCTCCGGGAAGTGGTTTCCGCCGGCGCCTTTGGCATGTCCTCGGGCCGGACCAGGCCGCGCTCGACGGCGAGCCTGCCGGCATGTCCGATGCCGATGACCGCGCCGGCCCGCGCCAAATCTTCGGATGCCCAGCGCTCGGTTCCTTGCGATAGCGCATCGATGTTGTCGCTGATCGCCGCGATTTCCGCCGCAACGGCCTCGGGTGGCTCCTCGCCATGTTCCGCGACCAGTGCATCATAGGATGCGGTCAGTCGGTCGATTTCGGCCCGCTGGGTTTCGTCGGGTGGCTGCGTTTCGGGATAGACCCGGCGGTATTGCCGCAGGCCCGGGTAATCGAGCTCGGGCATGATCTCGACCCATTTCCAGCCTTCGGCGCGGATCGCCTCGGCTTCGCCCTCCAGCCGTTCCGCCGCCAGCCGGTCGAGCAAGGCCGGATCGGTCAGATAGCCGTCATGCTCCGGGGTAAAGAGGTCGCGCAGCACCGGCCCGCCGGCTGCGGTGTACGCCTCGATGCCGACAAAGCGAGCGCGCCGGTCGGACGCCTCGACATGGGCTTGGGTCAAGATGCGGCGGATCGTGTCGGGGTGGCGGTTCCATGCGGGCAGTTCGGCCCACGTCTTTTGCTGCGCACCGTGGTCGTCGCTGACCGTGAACGCCATCAGCTGATCGAGCGCCATGTCGTCGGCACGGTAGATGTCGAGCAGGGCCGGGGAGACGCAGGCGAGCCGCAACCGCTGCCTGACGGTCGCCGGGCTGCATCCGAACCGGGCGGCGATCTCCTCCGGTCCTTTGCCGTCGGCGGCGAGTGCCTTGAACGCTTCGAACTCGTCGGCCGGGTGCATCGGCAGGCGGACGATGTTCTCGGCGAGGCTGATCTCGGCGGCGTCCTCGCCGTCGCGCACCTGGCAGGGAATCTCGGCGTCCTTCGCAATGGCCTTTTCCTTGGCGAGGCGCTTCAACGCCCGGAACCGGCGCGTGCCCGCGACGACCGCGAACGTGCCGTTGTCGGTGGCGCGCACCTGCAGATTCTGCAACAGCCCGTGCGCCTTGATGCTGGCGGCGAGCCGCCGGTCTTGCGCACATTGTCCTTGCTCGGGACGAGCCGGTTAAGGGGGATCATCTGTTGGATCGTCACCGGGTGGTCTCCTTTCGGGTTTCGGGTGTCGGCGCAGCACTGCGCTGCACCCCTGCCCGTCGGCGAGACCGGGGGTAGCAGAGGCAAGGGCGGCGGCCGGGGAGGGGGATCACCCACCCGCAGGGCGGCCCCAAGAGGGCCGTCTTGCACCCCCGGCCCCGATCCGGGGGGAAAGATGGGGAGGCCCCGGCCGCCGGCGCGCCACGGCGCGCGCACCCTTGCCGGCGCGAGGGGCGGACGCCCCCTAAGGGCTGGCGTCGGCAGACGCGCAAAAAGGGCTGAGGGCTCACGCTACCGTATGTAGAGAAAGGGCATCCCCACAGACCGGAGATAGTCCGGCGGAAAACCCGGTGAGCGACGGCCCTGAGCTAAAGCGTGCACCTCTTTGCCTAGGAATCGGGCAGCAGCGGCGCTAGCGCTTGGTCGAGACGATTTTCTGTAGCACCGGCTCGGGCCACGGCAACCCATTCGCGATGCTCGACGCTCCGCGCCTGTCGGCTGATTAGAAGGCTATATTGGAGAATGCCGGCGCTGCTGCCGACGTCCGTCACGGATGAAGTGAACCCTTTACGACTGACGCTACTGTTTGACTGTATATACCAACGCGCTTATCGCCCCGTCGGGAGTGAGATGGAGGCTATTAGCCTTTCTGCCCTCGCCAAGCCGTTGGAAGTCATCGGCAAGGCCTTTGTGCCGCTCGTTAAGCAACTCCATGCCGAGCGGCAAGCGGGTGGCGACTCCGCGACGGTCAAGACGACGCTGCTCGACGCGCCGCTGGAAGAGACACTCAACCGCCTGCAAGGCATTGCGGCACACGACAGTTGGTGGCGCGAGCTCCTGCAACGCGCGCAAACGGCCTATGTACGGCCGGAGTATCTGGAAAAACCAAGCATTCGCGCTTGGTTAGGCGAAGACGGTGTCCGCAACAACCTGAAGGCACTCGCCCGCGCGCGTCTCGTGCCCGGCCAAACCGACGAAGACACGATCAAGGCCCATCTCAGCGAGCGCTATGCCGCGCGCCCGACCATCGGAGGACGACGCTGGCATCGAAACCCGTCTCGTCCAGGAGTTGCTTGTCAATGTCGGAAGGGCGGACGCGGTTCTCATCGATGACCGCATGGCGGGAGGTCTGTGGCGTGCCACGGACCGAGCCGGACGAACAGTCCCGGTGATTGACACGATGGATTTGCTCCATGACTTCACGCGTGCTGGGCTCCTTGGAGAGGGACGGCGATGGCATATCCATCACGTCCTTCGCTCGCGAGGTTTCGTTTGTATGCCGCTCGAACTCGAGGAGCTTGAAAGCTATCTCGCAGGCACGGAGCCGGACGCGGTCACCGGAGTGTTGCGGGAGAGGGCCGAACTGCGCGCGATCCGCGAGAATCTGCAGCGCCTCAGGTCGACTACGATCCTCCAGCAACCTGCGGAGACCCCGTACCTCGACCGGTTGCGGATGACGGGCTTTGTTGCCATCCGCAAGCTCTGGGCCGATGCAACCGTGCCGATCGCGACCACAGTCGCGCGTACCGATTGGATCTGGCGCAGCCTGCTGATCTCACCGCTCGATTGGGCGCACACGATTATCGATGTGAGCGGTGTCGTGCCCCCGGTCACCGGCTTTCTAAATGAAATTGCCGCCCTGCTCACGATCCCTATTTCCGATCTTGAACGAGGGCGTGCCCTTCGTAATTGGTTTGAGCGCACGATCCTCGATCCCGTTCAGGTTATGTCGTCTGATGTCCTCGATGATCTCGCTGTGATGATCCGAGCGCGCATCGGAGGGTGGGTCGATGAGTGGACAGCCAACGCACAGCCGGGCTGATATTGCGCGCGCCCTCGCGCTGCTTCAGCCGAAGCTTATCGCCGATCGGCTGTTCGCTGACTCCGCTTTTCTTACGGAGTTTGGAATCGATTCCGGCCATGCGATTTCGTTCGGCGGCGGGCCGCCGATCCCAAAAAAGGAACTATATGCGGGGATACGGACGCTATTTAGCGAACGGCAATCTCAAGCGCTAACAGCGGTGACAGGCGATCATCTGACCCTGAGGGTCGCCACCGATGCGGTCGCGATCACGCGCGTACCGGCGAGCGGCGACCCGGTCACCGCTCACGTGCTTAATGCTATGTTGCTGTCACCCGAGCGTCAAACCCGGCTTACAGCACTTGATGGTATCGCTGCCGAAATTGGCCCTACCGGTCCAGACCCTGACAGGTGGCGCTCCCAGCTGGAAGAAGCGCCGCTCACCGATGCCGCGATGGACGAGTTTTGGCGTCAGATGGATGCTTCCCTTACGCCGCACATGACGCGCGTCGCGCGCGATTTCATGACGGGTATGCTCGACAGGACGCATCTCGTTCCCCGCTCTCTTGATTACTGGAGCGCCCTTTGCGGTGTCCCGTCGCCCACGATGGACCAGGAGACGTGGCTCAAAGAGGTTTTCGAACCCCACCGGCGCTGTCTTATCGAGCGCGATCTCGTGAGAGGTCTCGACCTGTGTCTCGCGATGTATCTTCGTGACGATCTCACGCTGCGGCCGTGCACGGCGCACCTTTCGCACGACGAGCTATGGGCCACCCTGCAGCAGCTTCAACCCCTCGACGATCCGTTCTCTCTTTTGGGCGTCCTCGACCTCGCCGTCGCGCGCGGGGGGGAGGATGAGCGGTTTGCCGCGTTCGCCGGCGGCATCGTCGAGCGGCTTTGCGCGGAACAACTCCAACGTGGTGATGGCCTTGATATTTACGCTTTCCTGCCCGCACTCGTTGATTTTGCGCTGGCGGAACTCCGGGTTCTCCCGCATCTCGCGGCGCAGCCGGCTTATTGGCGGCGTCTTTGTGCCTGGACGCAGGCGGGGCTTCTCGTCCGTGCCTTCCAGCAGCTCTCGTTTGACGCCGCCCAACTTAGCGAAATCATCGAAGCCTTCGAGCCGGACGAGGCACCTACCGCCGAACTCCTCGATCTGCGCCAAGCCCCGCTGTCCCATCCTTTGGAAACAAGCCGGATTTGCATTCATGCCGAGGTGCTTGGCCGTTTACTAGTACTCCAGCAACGGGACAGCGGCGAGGGTAAAACCTTGCCTGCGGCAGAGGCCTTTACCAAAGCACTAGAAAAGATGGCCGAAGAAACACCGATGCTCGTTTATATGCCAGGACCGTTGGAGCTTGATCGTATGCCGTTTATCCAGCCGGAACAGCAGCCCCAGGAATTTCGCTCGGACCTCCATGAAAGAGCGAGCGAATTGACCCCCGTGATGAATGATTCCAATTGGCTACGGTTCGCCCACCTTTCCCGGGCGGTGCGCTTAGAGTCAGATATCCTGACCCGCATGACCGATCTTGTCGCGACCGCCGAGTTGGGAACAACTGAGGCGGAACGCCGCGCCGCCCTTGGGCATCTCGCAGCCGTAGGTTATATCGCCGTCGCGCAGCGCCACGCGCCATTGGCCGATGCGATCCTCGCACGCTGCATTCAATCGAGCAGGCTTGCGACAGACGAAAAGCACGCCCACGCTTTGATTGTGCTGGGTTTGATCGCCTCGGCGGCCTTCGTGGACGCTGATGTGGCACCTGAGCGGTTATCCCGCTACCTTACCGATGTGGCGTTTGTTTTGCCGCACGGCGCCCCTTGCCGCCAGCTCGCCACCGAAATCGCCATCATTCGTACTCTCACTCCCGTAGCCGGTTGGTCGCGTCTGTCCCGTGCCGAAGCCCTCGCGTCGCTTGGGGCGTGATTCGTCCGGCGAAAACCGTGAGGCCTCAAGAATGACCAGTCCAGCCAGAACCGGCCGTCGCATCAATGTATGATAATGTCCTTTATCGGATAGTATTCCTTGACCCTGGACCGCCCCGCGGGTTAGCCTCGACGCCATGAAATTCACCCTCACGATCCCCGACGAGCTGGCCCGGCTGATCGGCACCACGGGCGATATCGAGCGGCGGGCGCTCGAAGCGCTGGTGCTTGCGGAGTACCAGGCCGGCCGGCTGACCCGGCCCGCGCTGCGCCGCCTGCTCGGGTTTGAGACCCGGTTCGAGCTCGACGGGTTCCTCAAAGCGCATGGCATCAACGAGGGCATGATGCCGGCCGAGTTCGCCCGCGAGCAAGAGGATCTCGACCGCCTTGGCCTCTGACGGCCGGGTTCGCTGCGTTGTCGCCGATGCCGGGCCGCTGCACTACCTGGTGCTGATCGGGCAGATCGACCTCCTGCCGCAATTGTTTGAACGGGTTCTGGTGCCGCAGACGGTGCGCGACGAACTCACGCGTGCGCGGACGCCGCCATCGGTTCGTGCCTGGATCATCCGCCCGCCGGCATGGCTGCGGATCGCGCCGCCGGCGGCGATCCCCGACGACCTGCAGCTCGCGGCAGCGCTCGATCACGGCGAACGCGCGGCCCTCGCGCTGGCGGTCTCGGTAGCGGCCGACCTGATCCTGATGGACGACCGCGCAGGTGTCGCGGCCGCGCGCGGCAAAGGTTTTGTCGTTATCGGGACATTGGGGCTTCTCGCCCGCGCGGCGCGACGCGGGCTCGTCGAGCTCCCGGCGGCGCTGCGCGCGACCAACTTTCACATGCGCCAGGATCTGATGGACCTCCTGCTGGCGCAGGATCGGCAGAGGCGTTCGCGGCCATGAGCATCACCGTCCCCATCCCGCTGCCGGGCGAGAGGCTCCCAGCCCCAGTATCAAGAGCCGTTGCAACGCCGGCGGCGCATGTGGTGCCGGCGCTCATCGCCGCCGCCGGCGAGCACGCCGCGATGCGCTTTCTTGAATTTTTTGCGGCCAATATCCGGAACCCGCACACCCGCCGGGCCTATTACCGGGCGGCCGAGGAATTCCTCGTCTGGTGCGCTCGCATCGGCGTGCCATCGATCGCCGCGGTCCAGCCGGTGCACGTCGCGACCTGGATCGAGGCGTCGTCGCGGGCGCTGGCGGCGCCCTCGGTCAAACAGCGGCTGGCGGCGCTGCGCCATCTGTTCGATTGGCTGGTCAACGGCCAGGTGGTGTCGATCAACCCGGCGCACACGGTGCGTGGGCCCCGCCATGTCGTCACCTGCGGACAGACGCCGGTGCTCGATCCAGCCGAAGCGCGCGCGTTGCTTGACAGCATCGACACCGGCAACCATGCCGGCCTGCGCGACCGCGCCTTGATCGGGCTGATGGTCTATTCGTTTGCCCGCATCGGCGCGGCGCTCGGCATGACGGTCGAAGACGTCTACACGCAGAACCGGCGGCTCTGGGTGCGGCTGCGCGAAAAGGGCGGCAAGCGGCACGCGATGCCGTGCCATCATAATCTCGAGGAATACCTCGTCGCCTATCTCGACGGCGCGCAGCTGCGCGGCGATCCCAAAGGGCCGCTATTCCGCACGATCGGCCGCGGCACCGGCAAGCTGACCCGCACGGTGCTGCCGCAAGCGAACGCCTATGCGATGATTCGCCGGCGCGCCGCGGCGGCCGGTATCGCCACCAAACTCGGCAACCACAGCTTCCGGGCGACCGGGATCACGGCCTACCTCAAGAACGGCGGCACGTTAGAAAAGGCCGCGGCGATGGCAAATCACGCTTCGACGCGCACGACGCAGCTTTACGATCGCCGGCGCGATGAGGTCAGTCTCGACGAGATCGAGCGGATCGCGATTTAAATTTGCGGGAAGCGGGTTACCTTCCTGCGAGAGGAAGCGGCCATGAGCGACGGCTTCACATTACACGGCAGCCCTCATTCACTGCCGACCTACCGCGTCGCACTGATGTTGCGGCTATGCCGCACCGGCTTCGCGTTCCGTTACGTCAGCTTCCAGCGTGGCATGCACCTGACCCGCGAATTCCGTGCTCTGTCCCGCTGGGGGCAGGTGCCAGTGTTGGAGCATAAAGGTCGGGTCTTCGTGCAATCGTCAGCAATCCTAGAATATTTGGCAGATACGCTCGGCTGCTTCAGCGCCGAGGAGCTTGAAGCGCGACAGCACGTGCGGGAGTGGCTGTTTTGGGACGCCGATCGGCTAATGCCACCCCTCTATGCCTGGTACAGCGTCGAACTCGGTCGACGGAAATTGCTGCCGCTCTCGTACGATCCCGTGCTCGTGGAGGAGTTCGATCGCAAGGGCAAGGCAGCTCTAGGTGTGATCTCTCAACAGGTTGTCCATTCGGTCCGGACCGAGGAAGCTGAAGTTGCTGAAGCTTTAGCACCTTGGGGGGAGCCGAATGGACGTCCACAAGAATGCCCCGCTGACACCGGCCGGTCGAGAGACGATGGTACGCCGGGTGATCGCAGGGCAGACCCCGAAGGCCGTGGCCACGGCCTTCGGGGTCTGCATCAAGACGGTCAACAAATGGGTCGCTCGCTTTCAGGCCGAGGGCCCGGCCGGCCTCATCGACCGCAGCTCGCGGCCGCACTGCCTCTATCGACCGACCCCCGCAGCGAGCCTCGCGCGGATTGCCGAGCTGCGCCGCCAGCGCTGGACCGGCAAGCAGATCGCCCAGGCGGTCAACGTTCTCGCCGGCCACCGTCAGTCGCGTCCTCGGCCGGCTCGGGCTGAACAAGCTGAGCGCCCTCGAACCGGCGGCGCCGATCATCCGTTACGAGCGCAACGCACCCGGCGAGATGATCCATCTCGATATCAAAAAGCTCGGCCGCTTTGACCGCGTCGGCCATCGCATCACCGGCGCCCGCACCGGCCAGAGCAACAGCCGCGGCATCGGTTGGGAGTTTGTTCACGTCTGCATCGACGACGCCTCGCGCATCGCCTTCTCGCAGATCATGCCCAACGAGAAGAAGCAGAGCGCCACAGCCTTTCTCAAGGCCGCCGTGGCCTACTACAACAGGCTCGGCATCACCGTCGCCCGCGTCATGACCGATAACGGCTCCTGCTACCGGGCTTTCGAGTTCCGCAATGCCTGTCGCGATCTCGGCCTCAAGCACATCAGAACCAAGCCCTACACCCCGAAAACCAACGGCAAGGCTGAGCGCTTTATCCAGACCGCCCTGCGCGAATGGGCTTACGCCCAAGCCTATTCTAGCTCCGAGCACCGGGCCGCCGCCCTGCCGCTCTGGCTGCATCGCTATAACTGGCATCGGCCCCATGCTAGCCTGGATGCCAAGCCGCCTATCAGCCGCATCGGCCTAACCGACGACAACCTGTTGAGGCTCCACAGCTAGGCACCCTTGACGCCCACCTGTCGCGGCATCTCTTCCTTGTCGGAGACAAAGCGACGATCGCTGACATCTGCTGCTATGCCGACATCGCCTTCGCCAGGCTGAGCAACAAGGAGATCACGCCATGGCCGAACGTGAGCGCCTGGCCGGCCGCATCGAGGCGTTGCCTGGCTTCGCCGCGCCCTTTGATCTTCTCGCCATGCAAGCCGCTGAGATCGGGCCTTAACGCGTTACCTGAGTCACCGCAGATGATCACTTTCGACCGAGCAACACCCCTAGGTAGTAGCGGTACCAACCGGAGATGATTAGAATGACGCGGAGCGCTCCAAGCGATTTCTCCATTCCATATTTCTCGCAGTGGGAGTCGCCCGATCTCGTCGAAGATATCGTTTGCAATCGAAAGCGGGCAGAAGAGGATCCCCGCTGGCAATCGTCGGACGCCCGAGACGTGAACGAGTATTCTCGATGGGCCAATCACTTGTGCGGAATGGCCTGCCTCAAAATGGTTCTCGCGGCGCGCACCGGGGTAGTGTGGCCGACCCTGGATCTCGCTCGCGCGGCAACCAAGTATGGCGCATATACGACGGAGGGGGACAAGATACGGGGCTTGATATATGCACCCTTTGTGACATTCGTTCGCGACATGTTCGCGATGAGGGCCGAGGTTGTCGTGGGGGTCAGCGTCTGTGAGCTCGAAGAGGTAATGACACGCGCTGAGTTTTTCATCGCCTCCGTTCATCATGCGATTCGGTGGCCTGAGCAGAAACCACCACGGCGAGGCGGCCACTTAGTGCTAGTTACTGCAGTGAGTGATGAGGCGATTATTTTTCACAATCCCTCGGGTCACACCGTTCGCAACCAAAAGAATGCTGTTGTTCCTCGCGCGACATTCGAACGATTCTTCGCAGGTCGCGGCATAGCGATACTGCGCGGGTGATCGCGAGTACGGGTCTTACTCTGCACACATAACGAGCTGTAAGCGTGGATATGCCACGCTGTATTCGACGCTTTGCGCGCTATTAGGGCGCTGCAGTAATTGTCACCGAGGGGTAGGTGCGGTGTAAGGGGATGAACTGCACCCCGTTTGGACCGGACACGGGCGACAGCCCGGAGGACCTAGGCACAGGCCTAGGGATACGCCTATGTCCGACACGTTTTCGAAAATTGAAGTGATTACCGGCGTCGCTCGCAGGCGGCGCTTCTCGACCGAACTGAAGCTGGCTGTGGTTGCCGAGACGATGCAGCCCGGCATGTCGGTCAGCTATGTTGCTCGCCGCCACGGGCTGTCGCCCAGCCTGGTGTTCCGCTGGAGGCAATTGATGAGCGAGGGGGGCAAGGAGGCGGTGCGCGCCGATGATGAAGTCGTTGCCGCATCCCAGGTCCGCCGTCTCGAGGAGCGGGTGCGTGAGCTGGAGCGCTTACTTGGCCGCAAGACGATGGAAGTCGAGATCCTCAAGGAGGCGCTCGACCTGGCGCGGGCAAAAAAACCGATCTCGCTGTCGCCCTCGCCACTTCCGGGAGATATCCGGTGAAGACGGTCAGCACGACACTTGGCGTGGCCCGTTCGAATGTCGTCGAGCGCCGAAATGGCAAGAGACCGCGGCGCGGCCCGCAGGAGCGTCGGGGCGACGTCGAACTGGCCGGTGCGATCCGCAACCTGGTCGACAAGCGGCCGACCTAGGGATATCGGCGGATCGCTGCGCTGCTCAGGCGCCAGTTGCGTGCCGCCGGCGAGCCTGAGGTCAACGCCAAACGCGTCTATCGGTTGATGCAAAAGCACGGCCTCTTGCTCGCGCGCCACACCGGACGCCGCCGACCGCGCGAACACGACGGCCAGGTCGCGACGCTCCGTTCGAACTGCCGCTGGTGCTCCGACACGCTGGAATTCGCCTGCTGGAACGGCGAGGTCGTGCGCGTCGCTTTTGCCCTCGATTGCCACGACCGCGAGGCGATCTCCTGGGTGGCGACGACCGCCGGTATCTCCGGCGAGATGATCCGTGACATGATGGTCCGCTGCGTCGAGCAGCGTTTTGGCACGCTCCGCGCGCCGCATCCGGTGCAGTGGCTGTCCGACAACGGTTCGATCTTCGCCGCCCACAGGACCATCGAGATCGCCCTGGCGCTGGGCCTCGCCCCGTGCTTCACCCCGGTCGAAAGCCCCGAGAGCAACGGCATGGCCGAGGCTTTCGTGAAGACCTTCAAGCGCGACTACGTCCGGGTCAGTCTGATCCCGAATGCCGCCGCTGCTCTCGCTCTCATCGACACCTGGATGGAGGACTATAACACCGTGCATCCCCACTCCCGGCTGGGCTACCGCTCACCCCGCGAGTACATTCTTTCCCAATCCGTCGCGTGTCCGGTTTAACGGGGTCAACTCCAGGGGAGGGATGGGAAGCAGATGCCAAAAAGACTGAGGATTGCGCTGCTCTTTGGCGGCCGATCAGCAGAGCACGAGGTTTCCGTGCGATCGGCCCGCAATGTGTTTCGAGCGCTCGATCCGAAAAAATACGAAGTGGTCCCGATCGCAATCACAAAAGGGGGTACTTGGCTCCTCTGTAGAACGGACCAAGGGCATTTCCCTGCCGTTACATCGATATCAGGCTCGCAATGCGTTCTACTGCCCGGGGGTGGGGGGCGCTGCCTGGTGATGCCGCATGACAAAGATTCGTCGGTGTCGGAAGAAATCACCGTCGATATGATTTTTCCGGTTTTGCATGGGCCCTTCGGAGAAGACGGAACCATCCAAGCGGCCGCACGTCTGGCAGACGTTCCCTATATCGGATCGGATGTGCTCGGCTCGGCGATAGCCATGGATAAGGATGTGGCCAAGCGTCTGCTTCGCGATGCAGAGCTCCCAATCACTCGCTTCCATTTGTTCACGAACCCGCAACACCCTTCATTCGACACAATCATCCGGGACCTTGGCTCTCCGGTATTTGTCAAGCCCGCCCGACTTGGCTCGTCAGTGGGGGTCAGCAAAGCTGAGACGGCGGAGCAGTTCGACAACGCGGTCAAAGAGGCGTTTCGTCACGATAAGAAAATCCTTGTTGAAGCGTATGTTTCGGGGCGTGAGGTGGAGTGCGGTGTGCTGGAAAACGACGATGGGTCTGTCTTTGTGTCGGTTCCGGGTGAGATTGTGCCCGGCAACTCGCATAAATTCTATACCTACGAAGCCAAATATCTGGACGAGCGCACCCAACTGAAAATTCCCGCAGACCTCTCTGCGTCGGTTACGGAGCAGGTTCGTCAGCTATCCGCTCAAGCGTTTCGCGCCCTTGAATGTGAGGGGCTAGCCAGAATCGATTTCTTCATTTGTCCTGATGACAGGGTTTTAGTAAACGAAGTCAATACGTTGCCAGGTTTCACCGAGATCAGCATGTATCCAAAGATACTGGAGGCTAGCGGGGTGGCGTACTCTGAGCAAATTGACCGCCTGATCGCCCACGCCCTTCGGCGGGCGAGTGGGCATCTTCCGCACCACGTCTGCACCGCAACCGCCTGCGTGCGGTGATCGATTGAGATCACTGTCGCCGATCATTGTCGCCGACGGCCGCTCATTCGCCCGCGGTGGCCGCCCCGAATGACGCTGGTGGGGAAGGGGAAACACCCGATGAAGCTGTTTATCGCCGGTTTCTCGACCGAGACCAACACGTTCCTGCCGTTCCCGACCGGCGAGACCGGGTTCGCCGCCACGCTGGCGCTGGGCCGCGCGTCGACGCAGGCGCCCGCCCACATGATCTCGGCGCCGCTGATCGAGTGGCGCCGCCGCGCCGTGGCCGAGGGCCATCAGATCGTCGAGAGCCTCTGCGCTGCGGCACACCCGGCAGGGACGACCGTGCGCGCCGTTTACGAGCGCGTCCGCGATATGATTCTCGGCGACCTCAGGGCGGCGCTGCCGGTAGACATCGTGCTGCTGAACCTGCATGGCGCGATGGTCGCCGAGGGCTATGACGATTGCGAGGGCGACCTGTTGGTGCGATTGCGTGCGCTGGTCGGACCCAAGACTGTCGTCGGCGCTGAACTCGATCTGCATTGCCACACGACGCGGGCGATGTTCGACAACGCCACCTGCCTCGTCGCCTACAAGGAGTATCCGCATACCGACATCGTGCCGCGCGCCGCCGACCTCTACCGCATCTGTATTGCGGCGGCGCGCGGCGAGGTGCGACCAACGACCGGCGTCTACGACTGCCGCATGATCGGCATGTGGCGCACCACGGTCGAGCCGATGCAAGGGTTCGTCGCCCGCATGCAGGCGCGCGAAGGCCGGGACGGTGTTCTCTCGGTGTCGTTTGGGCACGGCTTCCCGTGGGGCGACGTACCCGATGTCGGCGCCAAGACCTGGGTCGTGACCGACAGCGATCGAGCGAAAGCCGAACGCCTCGCGGCCGAGCTCGGGCGCGAGCTCTGGGCAATGCGCGCTGAGACGCCGATCGCCGCCTTATCGGTCGATGCTGCAATCGACCGGGCGCTGGCGGCGCCGCGCGGCCCCGTCATCGTCGCCGATATGGCCGACAACCCCGGCGGCGGTACGCCCGGGGACAACACCGCGATCCTGCGACACCTCGTTGAGCGCAATGTCCCGAGCGCGGCGCTCGGCTATTTGTGGGACCCCCTCGCCGTCGAGATCTGCCGCACGGCCGGGGTCGGCGCGCGGCTCGACTTACGGGTCGGCGGAAAGGCTGGCCGGGTTTCCGGCGACCCGCTCGACCTCGACGCGACGGTGACGGCCGTCAGCAACGCCCTTGAACAGACCGGGCTCGGCTGCAGCACTGTCGCGCTTGGCGCCGCCGCCGCGATCCATGTCGCGCCGGGAATCGACGTCGCACTTGTCAGCGAGCGCTGTCAGGCGTTTTCGCCGGACGGCTTCACCCGGCTCGGCATCCACCCGGCGCAGAAACGGCTCGTCGTCGTCAAATCGTACAACCATTTCTACGCGGCTTTTGCCCCATTTGCGACCGAAGTGCTCTATGCGCTGACGCCGAGCGGCCTTCCTTGCGATTTCGCGACGATCCCATATCGCAAGTTCGACCGCCCCTATTGGCCGCGCGTTGCCGACCCATTCGCATGAGCCGCCCGGCCGCTCCGCCAGCGCAGGGTGACCGGGTACATCGCGACTTCGCAGCCGCCGCCGAACCTCTTATATAAGCTCAGAGTGCGGGATTTCCGGCACGCTCGGCGCGGTGTCCCGCATTTGCGAGTGACCGGCAAGGGCGAAAAGACCCGGTATCTGCGGCTGCACCCCGGCACCAACGCGCTAATCCACGACTACCTCGAGACGATCATGCAGCTGCCACCGGAGAGCCGCTGTCTCGGTGAGCTGCGGGCATTCTTTGATGCCGAACCGGAGGGTGCCGGAGTCCGTCTCGAAAAGTGGTGCGCCGGCAATGAGCTCGGCTGGGTTCTCGACGCGCCCGCCGACACGGTGCGGTTCGGCCAATTGAGTGCGTTCGACACGACGGCGCTCCTCGACAATGAGCGCGCCAGGGGTCCGGCGCTGTCCTACCTCTATCACCGGATCTCGCTGTGGCTCGACGGGACGCCGGTCCTGATCCCGTGTGACGAGGGCTGGCGGGCGCTGATCGGCCTCGTCGTAACCTTCGTGTCAAAAGTGCCGCTAAGGAAAGCGAGTTGGTTCAAAGCCTTACGGGCAGCATCTTATTGTAACCAATTGAAATATCAATGATCCCAGCTTTTCCCACCTGTTGAGGCCAAGAGCGGTAGAACGGTCGCGTGCCGTCGCAAAACTTGTAGATTTTGCGAGAGCGTCGGCAGGCTCACAAACGCTGCGGTTTTGCGATTGCAAAACTCCGTCGCGAAAGGCAATCGTTTTGCGATGACATTTGCGACGGGCGGCGACGATGCTGATCGGCTATGCGCGGGTCTCGACCGATGACCAGAACCTCGAGCTGCAGCGCGCCGCGCTCGGCGAGGCCGGCTGCACGCGGATTTATGAAGAGAAGCTCTCGGGAGCGAACCGCAACCGTCCGGAATTGGTGCGCCTGCTGGACCATCTTCGCGGCGGCGATGTGGTCGTCGTCTATCGCCTTGACCGGTTGGCGCGCTCGACCCGGGATCTGCTCGAGATCGCCGAGCAGCTCAAGGAAGCCGATGCCGGCTTGCGTTCGCTATCCGAACCCTGGGCCGACACGACTTCGCCCGCCGGCCGCATGGTGCTGACAGTGTTCGCCGGCATCGCCGAATTCGAGCGCGCGCTCATTCACGAGCGCACTGGCGCTGGCCGCGCTGCGGCGCGCGCTCGCGGCGTGCGTTTCGGCCGGCCGCCAAAACTCACCGCCGAGCAGCTGGTTGTCGCCCGACACCTGATCGACGAGGGCACCGCCGTGCGCGAGGCGGCGCGTATCCTGAATGTGCATACGGCGACGCTCTATCGCCGGCTCCGGACCGTGGCGGCCGAGCATGCTCACGGGCGGTTGCGGAGGGTCCGCGGATGAGCCGATGGGAGCACCGCTATCTCGGCCGAGAACGGTTCCCCGACGCCCTGTCGGCAATGGAGATCGAGCATTTCTTCACGCTCGGCGAGGAGGAGTACGCCGCTGTCCGGCGACGGCGGAGGGTGTTGAACCGGCTGGCGCTCGCGCTCCAGATCGGCTTTCTCAAGATGGCCGGCAGGACACTCAATTCGGTCGAGATCATTCCGCCCGGCGTGCTGGAGCATCTTGGCCGCCAGCTCGGATGCGCACCGCCGCGGCTGGCCTCGATCCGGGCGCTCTACCGGCGGCGGCGCACCTTGTTCGACCATCAGGCGGCCGCCCTCACCGCGCTGGGCCGCACGGAGCCGAGCGAGCATGCCGCGCGCGGCCTCGTCGCCTATCTGCGGCGCGAGGCCGCTGCGGTGTTCGACAATGCCGAGCTGATGGCGCGCTCGCGGTCCTGGCTCGTCGATCACGGTTATCTCCTGCTGCGCGAGCGCGACATCCGCCGCCTCCTTGCCGCGGCGCGGCGGCACCAGGAGCAGGTGCTGTTCAGAACTATCGTCGCCGTCGCAGTGTCCGACCGCGAGACATGGCTGCCGCGCCTTTTGGCGACGATCGAAGATGGCGGGATCAGCCGTCTCGAATGGCTCGGCGCCGTGCCGCCGGGCAAGGGGCCGACGAGCCTCGAAGCGCAGATCGAAAAGGTCGGCTTTCTGAAGGAATTGGGCGCCGACCGGCTGGTGCTCTCCGACCTGCCGCTCGCGGGCCTCAAGCATTTTGCGCGGCGGATGACGTCGCGCAAAGCCGCGGCGCTCGCGCGTATCAAGGATCCGCATCGCACGATCGAGATCGCCTGCTTTCTGCGTTTGCGGCTGCTGCAGCTCAGCGATGCGAGCCTCACCCTTGCCGATCATCAGATCGCCGCCCACTGGCGCGGCGCCCGCGAGCGCGTAGTGGAGGTCCAGGCGAGCCGGCTGCGGCGCCTTCATCGGCTCCTCGACAATCTCGCGGCCCTGACTGAGGACGAAGCGCTCGACGCCGTCGGTTTGCGCTCGCGGTTGCGCGATTTGATAACGCCGTTCGAAGCGGAACGCCGTTCGACCCGAGTAGCCGAGATTCGCCAGGAGTTCGGGCGCAAATCCCAAGAGTTGGCCCGGTTGTTGAAGACGGTGCGGGCGACGGAGTTGGCGATGCCGACCGAGCATGTCGTCGCGACCGCCTTCGCCACTCTCGATTCGCTTCCTGCATCTGGGCCCGCGCTGCCGGCGGCGACGCCGCAGCCCTTTGGTCCTTCCTGGCAGGGCCTCATCAACCAGCCGGACCGCGTCGCAGCGCTCGGCTGCTTTCGCGCCGCGACCGTGATGGCCCTCAAGCGCGGGCTGCGGAATGGCTCGATTACGGTCGCCCACAGCTTTTCGCACCGCGCTGCCGAGGACAAGCTGATCCCGGCATCTCTGTGGCAGCGCTCGCGCGCCCGCTTTGTTCGGGCGCTCAACCTCCCCGCCCGTCCGGAACCCTACTTGCAGCGCCTCGAAGCCGGCCTGACGGCGGGTTTAGCGGCCCTGGCCGGCGCGGTCGCTGCCGGCATCGTCGCCGTCGAGGACGGCGAACTGCGGCTCCCGCGCCGCAAGCCGGCGCCACGGGATCCTCGGGTCGATCCCGCCCGACAGGCGCTGGCGATCGCCGTCGGCAATGCCCAGCTCCCCGAGGTCATCATCGAAGTCGACCATCTGACCCGCTTCTCCTGGACCTTGCTCGGCCGCCCGGCTCGATCGGAAAGCGAATTGGTAACGCTCTATGCGGGCCTCCTCGGTCTCGGCTCCGACCTTTCCGCCGCCGAACTGGTGCGCATAGTGCCGGCGTTGGCGGCCGACAGCCTCGGTCAGATGGCTCTCAGGATCGAAGCGGACGGCCGGCTGCGCGCTGCCAATGATGCGGTGCTGCGCTTTATGCGCAGACACCGGATCGCCGGTCTCTGGGGGCGGGGCCTGTTCGCTTCGGCCGACATGATGAGCCTTGAAGCGACGCGCTATCTGTGGGCGGCACGTCTCGATCCCCGGCGGCGCACCTATGCCGTCGGCACCTACGCCCATGTGCTCGACCAATGGGGCATTCTCTACGACCAACCGATCGTCCTGAACCGCCGCCAGGCCGGGCCTGCGATCGAGGGCGCCTTGCGGCAGCAGCAGGTCGATCGCATCGAACGCGTGGCGGTCGATACCCACGGCTTCACGCATTTTGCAATGGCGCTCGCCAAGCTCGTCGGGTTCGACCTGTGTCCGCGCCTGGCAAACCTCAAGAGGCGCAAGCTCTACCTGCCACGCGGTCTCGACGTCCCGGAGGTATTGCGCCCCTGCGTCGCCGAGACCGTGTCGCGCCGCGCCATCGCGCGAGGCTGGGAAGGGTTGCGGCGGCTTGCCGCCTCGGTGAAGCACGGCTGGTACCCGGCGACCGAAGCGCTCGAGCGCTTCGGGTCGGCCGCCGCCGGCGATCCCGTTTTCGAGGCCGGCGACGCACTCGGTAAACTTCTGCGTACCCTTTATCTGTGCGACTTTTTTGGCAATCCGGTGTTCCGAATCGAAATTCTCGACCTCCTCAACCAAGGCGAGGCGGTCCACAGCCTCCAGCGTGCCGTCTACAACGGTGTCATCACCGCAAAGCACGGGCGCACGATGGAAGAGCTCGGCGCGATCTCCGGAGCTCTCGCCTTGCTCGCCAATATCGTCATGG
>Ga0335075_10001863_pt1 | contig 34321 bp, 30 predicted proteins | sample Lox_Sample_24_FD_206723 | JGI IMG/M metagenome (GOLD analysis project Ga0335075, IMG submission 206723) | Soil microbial communities from Loxahatchee National Wildlife Refuge, Florida, United States - Lox_Sample_2.4 | ecosystem: Environmental > Terrestrial > Soil > Wetlands | place: USA...
TGGCCGACAGCACCGGCTCATTCGCGGTGCTGGCGCCCGATACTCGATCCTTCGGCAATCCCGACAGAACAAAATACACGAGATCGAAAGCATTTGCCCGGATGCTCGCCCGATACTCCACCAGAGGCTGGCGGCCTTGCCTTTCCGTCTCCGCGATATGCCCATCATCGCCAAGATCGCGATCCCGGCGACGATCATTGCCCTCGTTGCGCTCGGGATCGTGCTCTATGCCTCGGTAGCCCTCTCAGGCCTGTCCGAGTCCGCCGCCCGTCTGGTCGATCGCAACGCCACCCGCGTCGAGTTGGCGCTGGATGCCGAGAGCAGCTTCAACAGCGCCGCAGTCAGTGAGAAGAACGTCATCCTGACCGCCGCGGACCCCAAGGAAGCCGATGCGAACATCGCATTGTATGACAAGGTCACGGCCGCCACACTTCAGTCGATCGGCCGCTTGGAAGCCATCACCGATGATCCGGCGCAGCGCACGCTGATCGAGGCCTTCCGCGCCGCCGTCAACACCCGCCAGCAGGCGAGTGCGCATGTCTTCGAGCTGGCGCGTTCCGGAAAAATTCCCGAAGCGTCCGCCTATTCCCGACAGGTGGCCGCCAAGTACCGCCGCACCGCCATTGCGGCCGTCGGCAAGCTGATCGCGATCAACGCGGCGAAGATGCGGGCAGCGCGCGATGAAAGCGTTGCCATGGCCGATCGCACGCGCCTCTGGCTGGTCATGGGCGCGGCTGTGGGACTGGCCTGCGCCTTCGGCATTCTCGGCTGGATCGCGCTTTATCAGATCTGCCGGCCGCTCGCGCGAATGACGCAGGAAATGACCAAACTTGCCGCGGGAGATCTCGACGTTCGCATCGAAGGCGCGGGCGGCGCCGACGAAGTCGGCGGGCTCGCCCGCGCGCTTCAGGTGTTCCGCGAGAACGCCGCCGCGGCGCGCCGCCTCGAAGCCGAGCAAAGTGCCGCACAGGCCGCGCAGGCGGCACGCCAGTGCGCTATCGAGGCCGGGATCGTGGAGTTCGATGCGCAGGTCCGCGAGGCGCTGGACGTGCTCACCGCTGCCTCGGCGCGGATGCATGCGACGGCCGGGACCATGTCGGGCACGGCGGCGGAAACCGGCCGCCAGGTCTCGGCGGTCATGGCGGCGGCCGATCTGGCATCGACCAACGTGCAGGCTGTCGCGGCGGCGACTGAGGAACTGCACGCCGCCGCGACAGAGATCGCGCATCAGGTCATGCAGTCGAGCGAAATAGCCCGCGCAGCCGTGGCCGAGGCAGACCGGACCAACACCGCCGTCACCAGCCTGGCGCAGATGGCGCAGCGGATCGGCGAAGTGGTGACGCTGATCCGAGGCATCGCATCGCAGACCAATTTGCTCGCGCTCAATGCCACGATCGAAGCCGCCCGGGCCGGCGAAGCAGGTCGTGGTTTTGCCGTGGTGGCGGGTGAAGTCAAAGCGCTGGCAGGTCAGACAGCCCGCGCGACCGAGGAAATCTCCGCCCAGATCAGTGCGATCCAGGCCGGGACCGATCAGGCGGTCGGCGCGATCAGGGGGATCGGCGCGACGGTCAGTCGGGTGAACGAGATCGCCACGGCGATCGCAGCGGCAATCGAGCAGCAAGGCGCTGCGACTCGCGAGATTTCGAACAACCTTCAGCAGGTGTCGCAGGGCACGACCGAGGTCTCGGGCAACATCGCCGGCGTGAATCAGGCCGCCGAGGCTACGGGTGCCGAAGCCGGCCAGGCGCTTATGGCCGCCGACGAACTGGCCGGCCGAGCCGGTCAATTGCGGACCGATGTGAACGGATTCTTCGCAAGGATCCGCGCCGTCTGAGTACTTTCACCTCTCCCGCTCTGCGGGAGAGGTCGGTTCGCGAAGCGAACCGGGTGAGGGTGCTCGTGCGCCCGGCACCCTCCCCCGCGGCGCCGGAGAGATGAATCGGGGCCTGAGCGGCTTTCCGCAGGTGTGGAACCGGCGCAGCGTGATGCCACGTCATGCGGAGGAACCCGATGAGCGACCGCCCCCAAAGCAAGCACCCGGATGGCGAGCCCTGGCAGTGGCCGGAGGCGACCTGGCGCGGCATCGTCGGGCGCGGCCGCGCGGGCCGCAGCCTGCGGCCGAAATCCTGGCCCGACGGGGCACGCTGCGCCGTGGCGATCTCGTTCGACGCCGACCACGAGACGATCCCGCTGCGCGACGGCGACGAGAGCCCGATGCGCATCAGTCAGGGCCAGTACGGCGCGCGCTCCGCCACGCCGCGCATCCGCCGGCTGCTGGAGCGCGAGAGCGTGCCCGCCACCTTCTTCTATCCCGCCGTCTCCGCCCTGCTGCATCCAGATGAGGTGCGCACCATCGCCGCCGACGGCCACGAGATCGGCATCCATTCGTGGATCCACGAGGCGAACACCACGCTTCCGGGCGACGCCGAACGCGAACTGACCCTGCGCGCCACCGAGGTGCTGACCAAGCTTGCCGGACGGCCGCCGGTCGGCATGCGCACCGCGAGCTGGGACTTCTCGGTCAATACGTTGTCGATCATCCGCGAGATGAAGCTGCTGTACGACAGCAGCCTGATGGCGGACGACGAGCCCTATGAGCTGACCGACGGCGGCGAGCCCACCGGGATCGTGGAGCTGCCGCCCGAATGGATCCGCGACGATGCGGTGTATTACAACATGGTGCGCTTCTCCGCGCTGCGTCCCTACACGCCGCCTTCCGGCGTCGAAGAGATCTTCCGCGCCGAGTTCGACGGCGCGTGGGAGGAGGGCGGCCTGTTTCTGCTGACGATGCACCCGCACGTCACCGGCCACCGCTCGCGCCTGCCGGTGCTGGAACGGCTGATCAGGCATGCCAAGGCAAAGGGCAAGTGCTGGTTCGCCACCCACGCGCAGGTGGCGCAGTGGTGCAAGGACAACGCCGCGGCATGACGGACGCGGCCAGCCCGGACGCGGTCTGGCGCACGCTGGCAGCGATCCGCGCCCAGGCACCACTGGTGCACAATATCACCAATCTTGTCGTTACCAACAGTACAGCGAACGCCCTCCTCGCCGTCGGCGCCTCGCCGGCGATGGTGGAAGGATCGGACGAAGTGGAGGAGTTCGCCGCGGCCGCGGCGGCATTGGTGATCAACCTGGGCACAATGACCGCGGATCGTGCTGCGGCGATCCGGCTTGCCGTTACGGCGGCCAATGCGGCGGGCAAGCCGTGGGTGCTGGATCCGGTCGCGGTCGGGGCAATCGGGTATCGGACCGGCATCGCTCGCGCGCTGCTTGGGCGCCGGCCCACAGCGATCCGTGGAAATCCTTCGGAAATCCTGAGCCTCGCCGGCGGGTTGGGGGGCGGCAAGGGGGTCGATACGGGTGCCGGATCGGAAGCCGCGCTCGAGGCAGCGAGGCGGCTTGCGGCTAGGGTTGGCACGACAGTCGCGGTGACCGGCGCCACCGACTACGTCACCGACGGAGCGCGCACAGTAGCCATCCGCAACGGCCATCCGATGATGACACGTGTCACCGGCCTCGGCTGCACCGCGACGGCGATCGTCAGTGCCTGCCTGGCCGTCGAGCGCGATGCGCTCGCCGCGACGGCGCACGGGCTGGCGATCGTCGGCGTCGCCGGAGAAATAGCGGCGGAGCGCGCGCGTGGTCCGGGTTCGTTGCAGCTCGAACTGATCGACGCGCTCTACCTGCTCGACGAGGCGACGTTGACCCGGCGTGCCCGCGTGGATGCGGCCGGTTCGTAATCGCTCTCCTTGGCTCGGCGAAGGGTCCGCAGCGGCGAGTCGCACGAGCGGCCCTTGAACCGCTGATTCTGCCGCACGCCGTCCTCCCGGTGCGGCGTCAAGGGCGAGATTATGCGCATTGGGCAATGCGTTAAGGCCCTAAAGGGATTTGGAGAAAGTCTCGAACACGCTCTTGTGAAACCCCGCGCATGCGCATTTACCGAGAGCGTTCTTACCTGTGTCGCCGTCTGCCTCGACGTCAACTTTGAGGCCCATTCGTCTAGTGGGGTGAGCCGGGCTCATGCGCCTAAGTTTGCGGCAATCGCGTGGCTGCCCCGCGGCATTGACCCGACTCTAAAGCCGATCGGAGACGAGGTGACCCCGCGAATTCCCCGGTCCGACCGCGCTCGGTGAGAGCCCTCTGGTCACCGCCAGAATGGACCAACACGACTCGGGATAATGAAAACCGCTGCTGAGCAATTCGCGGAGACCCTGGCGGCAGCCGACGTCAAGAGAATCTGCAACATTGTCGGCGATAGCCTCAACGGGCTCACCCGGCAACGCAAGATCGAGTGGCTGCATGTCCCCCACGAGGAGGTCGCTTGGGTATCGTTCGCTTTGCGCTGAAATATCCCCACACCTTCTACGTGCTGGCGGCGCTCATCCTGTTCCTCGGACTCACAGCCACCGTCGAGATGCCGACCGACATCTTCCCCGAGATCAACATCCCGGTGGTCTCGGTGATCTGGCAGTACACCGGCCTCGACACGACCGAGATGGAGCAGCGCGTCACCACCTACAGCCAGTACGCGATCAGCTCCAACGTCAACGGCATCAGGGACATCGAAGCCGAGACCGTCAACGGTATCTCGGTGCAGAAGATCTATTTCCAACCGGACGTGAACCTTGATCTGGCGATCTCGCAGATCGTTGCTGCCACGAACTCGATCCGCGCATTGATGCCGATCGGGATCGAGCCGCCGGTTGTTGTGCAATACAGCGCGTCGGCTGTCCCGGTCCTGCAGATCAGCCTCAGCTCCAATAGGCTCAGCCAGGCGCAGCTCTACGATTACGGGATTTATCGGTTGCGGCAGATGCTGGCGCCGATCCACGGCGTCACACTGCCGACGCCCGCCGGTGGAAAATATCGGCAGATCATGGTCGATATCGACCCGACGAAACTGCTCGCCAAGGGATTGACCCCGCTCCAGGTGGTCAATGCGGTCAACGCGCAAAACCTGACCCTGCCCGGCGGCGACGAGAAGATCGGCACGACCGATTATACCGTGCGGACCAACTCGATGCCGTCAACGATCGAAGCGCTCAACGACATCCCGGTCATCTATTCGAATGGCGCCACGGTGTTCTTGAGGGACATCGGCCATGTGCGCGACGGCAACCTGGTGCAGCAGAACATCGTGCGGACGAACGGCCAACCTTCGGTGCTGCTCAGCATCATTAAAAATGGCAATGCCTCGACGCTGACTGTAGTGAATGCGGTCAAGCATGTACTCGGCATCGCGCGAACCGCTGCACCCGCCGGCATGGTCATCAAATCGCTGTTCGATCAGTCGGTCTTCGTCGTGTCGTCGGTGGTGGCGGTGCTGCGCGAAGGGGCGATCGCCGCCGGGCTGACGGCGCTGATGATCCTGCTGTTCCTGGGCTCGTGGCGGCCGACGATCGTGGTGATGATCTCTATCCCGCTGGCGATGCTGACCTCGCTGGTGGTGCTGTACTTCCTCGGCGAGACGATCAACACGATGACATTGGGCGGCCTGGCGCTCGCGGTCGGCATCCTGGTCGATGATTCGACGGTGACGATCGAAAACACCTATCGCCTGCTCGATGAAGAGAAAATGCCGTTGCCCCGCGCGACGCTGCATGGAGCCGCCGAAATTGCCGTGCCGACGCTGGTGTCGACACTCGCGATAAGCTGCGTCTTCACCTCGGTGATCTTTCTTGAGGGGCCGGCGAAATATTTGTTCACACCGCTCGGGCTCGCTGTCGTCTTTGCGATGCTTGCTTCCTATGGCCTCTCGCGTACGCTGACGCCGATTACGATCGGCCTGCTGCTGAAGGGTCAGCATAGCGGTGGGTCTGCGGGAGATGGTGGTAACGGCTTCTTCTCCCGTTTCCATGCATCATTCGAGCGTGGTTTCGAACATCTGCGCGAAGCCTATGTCGGGCTGCTGACGATGCTGCTGACCCGCCGCGCCATTGTCCCGATCCTTGCAGCCCTTGTGCTGACCCTGGGCACCGTCATGTTCGTCTCTGTCGGCCGCGATTTCTATCCGGCAATCGATGGCGGCATGATCCAGTTGCATGTGCGCGCGCCGCCGGGCACCCGCATAGAGACGACCGAGCAGATCTTCCAGCGCGTCGAGGACAAGATCCGCCAGGTCATACCGAAAAAAGACCTCGATCTGATTGTTGACAACATCGGAGTGCCGGCGCGCGACTATAACTGGGCGTTCGCCGACGGAACGACGATCGCCGTCAATGACGGTGTGATCATGATCTCGCTGAAGGAGGGCCACACACCGACCGCCGACTACGTCCGCAGACTGCGGCAGGTGTTGCCGGCGGCTTTCCCGGCCGATCTGTTCTATTTCCAGCCCGCCGATATGGCGACTCAGATTCTGAATTTCGGGCTCACCGCGCAGATCGACGTTCGCACGGTCGGTTACGACCGCGCCAAGAACCTGCACATTGCCGAGGAGCTTCGCCGGCGCATCGCCGCCATCCCCGGCATTGTCGATGCCCATCTGCAGCAGGAGGTTTACGCGCCCGATTTCTATGTCCAAATTGATCGCGCCCGGGCCTTGCAGTCCGGGATCACTGTGAGCGACATCGGCAACAATCTTGGCACCAGCCTGAGCTCCTCCGAGCAGGTCTCACCGAATTTCTGGACCGACCCGACGAACGGCATTCCTTATTACATCGCGGTGCAAACGCCGCAGTACCAGCTCAGCTCGCTGGGCGACCTCGGCAATACGCCGGTGAGCACCGGAACCGCCCCTCCGACTACGCAGCCGGTGCCGGGAGAGCTGCAAAATGTCGCCACCTTCGTGCGTGACTCGGTGCCAGGTAGCGCGAACCAGGCGAATATCCAGCCGGTTTACGAGGTTTATGCCAGCACCCAAGGCCGCGACCTTGGCAGCATCGCGGCTGACATCAACAAAGTCACGTCAGATCTCAAGAAGCAGCTCTCGCCCGGCAATACGATCCAGGTGACCGGCCAGATTGAGAGTATGAACCAAGCCTTCCGCGACATGACGATCGGCCTGCTGTTCGCGGCGGTGTTTGTTTACCTGCTGATGGTTGTCAATTACCAGAATTTCGGAGATCCGTTCGTCGTCATTCTGGCGTTGCCGGCAACTTTCTGCGGCATCCTCACGATGCTCTACATCACCGATACGACCCTCAGCGTCCCGTCGCTGATGGGTGCGATCATGGCGGTCGGAGTCGCCTCGGCGAACTCGATCCTGCTCGTCACTTTCGCGCGTGAGCGGCAATTGGAGGGCGTGAAAGCCTTTGATGCTGCAATCTCGGCTGGGCACACCCGAATCCGGCCGGTGCTGATGACCGCCACGGCAATGATCGTCGGGATGATCCCGATGGCGATCGGCGGCCCGGGTGAGGAGCAGAACGCCGCGCTGGCACGCGCCGTTATTGGCGGGCTGTTGTTCGCGACCCCGACCACACTGCTGATTGTGCCGTACCTGTTCGCGATGCTGCGCAAGGGCAACGACGGCAAACCGGCCCACGGCGTCTTCGAGGAGACTCCCGAATGAACGACCTTGGACAACAGCCACGGCTGGAGGGGCCGTTACAGCGACCGCAGCCTCCGGCACCTGGTCGCGATGTCCCCGAATCGCTGCCGGGCGGGCCCACGGGGCGGCGCGGGCCCGGGCGCCGGTTGCTTGGCCTCGGCGTGCTGTTGCTGTTCACGTGCGCTCTCGGGTTGGGCGTGTGGCGGCATTACCAGCAACACCGCCAGGTCATGGACATCGCCGAACAGCAGGCGAATTTCGTCCCGAGCGTGCACGTTGACACAGTGGCGCAGCGTTTCACCCCAGTGGACGTGACATTGCCGGCGACCACTCTCGGCTTCGAGGAAGCGAGCATCTATGCGCGCGCCAGCGGCTATGTGATGAAGCGTTTTGTCGATATCGGCGACCACGTCAAGGCTGGGCAGCTCCTCGCCGAGATCACCGCGCCCGAGATCCAGGACCAGATCGCTCAATATCAGAATAGCATGCAGCAGGCTCTCGCGACCCACGGCCAGAATCAATCGCAACAGTTGCTGGATCAGGTCACCTGGGGACGCGACGCGGTGCTGGTGCATGATGGCTGGGTGACGCACCAGCAGGGCGACATCGATCGGTTCACCTTACAGGCCCAGCAGAACGCGACCCAGGCGGCTCAGTACAATGCCGGGGCGATGCAGGCGCAGTTGAGCTATTACGACCAGCAGAAGGTTTACCAGAGTGTCGTCGCTCCGTTCGACGGCGTGATCACCCAGCGCAACATCGATGTCGGCAGCCTGATCACGGCTGATGCGACCAGCGGCACCTCGATGTTTTCGATGACCGACAGCGATGTGATCCGGGTTTGGGTGTATGTGCCGCAGGACGACGCCTTTGGCGTCAAGCCCGGCATTGCAGCCATTATTCGCGTGCCGGCAATGCCCAACCTGACGTTTCATGGCAAGGTAACGCGCATCGCCGATGCGCTGCAACCCACGACGCGGACGCTGCTGACCGAGGTCGACATCCCCAACCCGAACGGTGCGCTGCAGCCGGGGGTCTATTGCACGGTTGAACTGGAGATCCCGCGCACATCGCCGGCGCTGATGGTGCCGGCATCGGCGATTATTTTCAATCAGAACGGCATGCAGGTCGCGGTGGTTGAAAACGGTATCACCCATCTGCACAAGATTGCGATCACGACCGACTACGGCAATGAGGTCCAGGTCAACGCCGGCGTCAAGGACGGCGACCAGGTCGTGTTGCAACCGCCGGTGAACCTCGCTGACGGCGACAAGGTGCAGGTCATCCCGGAACCGCCGAGGCTGTAGTCGCGTAGCGCGGACGCAGTCCGCCGTTCGCGCAATCCAGCGAGTAGGGCGGAGTGCGTCCACCCTACTCGCTAGAACCCAAACCCGAAGGCGGCTCCGCCCTGTCGTATGGAGGGATGGCGAGCAGGGTTGGTTCAGGTCACTTGGCGCAGGAAGCTTCGTTCCTCGGCCAGGATGCAGCGCTGCTCCTCGGCAAAGCGGAAATTGGCCACGCCCTCGGGGTCGGAGCGCAATCGCCCGCGATACGCCTCGTAGGCCGCCAGAGTGGCGAACGAGATCAGGCCGTACGCGATGTTGTTCGTCCCCTCATGCGGCATCCAATAGCCGACCACGTCACCGCCGCAGTCCGGAATGATCTTGAGCCAGCGCCGAGCGTACTCCTCGAACTCGTTGCGCTTGAAGGGATCGAGCTGGTAGCGGATGAAAACGGTGATCGGCATGCGAGCCTCCTGGTTGATAGGTTGAGCGAGTCGACGGCCTTATCCCGGTGGCGGCGATCAGGGCGCCGCCGGCCAGCAGAACCGCCGATGCCATGAATGCGGTCTGGATTCCGGGCGCGCCCCGTGCCGCCATCAGCGCCCCGTACAGCGCCACGCCGATCCCGCCGCCGGCCTGTCGCACGGTGTTGAGAACGCCGGCGGCGACGCCCGAACGGGATCCGGGGACGGTCGAAAGCAGCGCCGACGTCATCAACGGGACTGCCAAGCCGATGCCCGCTGGAATCACGATCAGGCCCGGCAGCATCGCAGCATAGGAAGTCGCGACGCCGAGACGTCGCAGCAGCAGAAAACCCAACCCGCCGAGCAGAAGGCCGCCAGCCATTGGTCCACCGAGCCGAGGCCAGCCACCGAGCCGTCCAGAGGCAAGGTTGGACAGCCCCAACGCTACCGGGAACGGCAGGAAGGCAAAGCCGCTCGCCATCGGCGAGTAGTGCCGAACCTGCTGTAGATAGAGTCCCAGCACAAAAATCCCTCCATACAGCGTGAGATTGATGAGCAGGCCGACTGCCGCCGCGCTGCCGAACGCGGGTTGCCGAAAGAAATGCAACGGCAGCATCGGGTCGCGTCCGCGAGCTTCGACGACCACGAAGCAGGTACCGGCAATTGCCGCGACGGCAAAGCCGCACAACACGATCGCCGAGCCGAATCCCTTCCGCCCAGCCTCGATCATGGTCCCGGTGAGCATCAGCAGCGTCACCAGCGCGAGAACTTGCCCCATCCAATCGAAGCCGCTGTCACGCTGCGGCGTATCTTCGACAAAGACGCGCGTCAGCCAGAGTCCGGCTGCTCCGACTGGCAGGTTGATAAAGAAGATGCTGCGCCAGCCGAGCGTTTCGATCAGCACGCCGCCGACCACCGGCCCGGCCGCCAGCGCCACGCTGGCCGCCGCTGTCCACAGGCTGATCGCTCGCCCTCGTGCCGTCGCGTCGCCGCGGCAGGCGTGCGTCAGAAGCGCGAGCGAGCACGGCACCAGCAGAGCCGCACCGATCCCCTGGGCGGTCCGTGCGAGGACCAGTGCTCCGACCCCAGGCGCAAGCCCGCATCCCAGCGAAGCGAGGACGAAAAGAATGAAGCCGGACATATAAGCCCGCCGCGCACCGATGCGGTCACCGAGGGCTCCGGCTGACAACATCAGGGATGCAAAGGCGATCGTGTAGGCATCGACCACCCATTGCAGGCCGGCGACTCCCGTTCCCAGCGTCGCGCCGATCCGCGCCAGCGCGACGTTGAGGATCGACACGTCGAGCTGGACCAGGACGAAGCCGAGACTGGTCGCGGCGACGACAAGACCGAGTCCGGATCGGCGGGACATGGTTGCAACACTCATGCTGCTGCCTATTGAACGGGGGCTGTGTCTTGCCCCGAGAGAAAGCATTCCGCTTCGCGGTAGAGCGCGTAGCGGTTCGCCTCCAGGTGCAAGAGATGCGTGCCGCGGCCGATCTTGACATCGCGCTTCTGCGGCGCGGCGGTGAACGCGTTGAACAGCCAGCCGGCGTCCTGATCGGTGCACAAGCTGTCCCATTCGCCGCGGATGATCGCCACGGGCGCACGGACCAGGGCCGGACCGTAGGCGAGGTCCCCGGCAAAGGCATCGAAGATGTCCTGGAACGCCCCACTCGGAACCTTCACTGATGCGGGCGTGCGGGAGCGGCTTTCGGGATCGCTGTCCAGATAGCGTTCGCCCCATTTGTCGAAATGGCGCCGCAACAGGACGGGTGGTTCTCCTGCCGGCACCGTCTCGGTGAACCGATCCCACTGGTCCTGCAGCGAGATCAGACGCCATCCTGCAAGTTGGACCGGGTCGGCGGTGCGCTCGCGCCGGGCGATCGGGCCGAAGAAGACCAGGCGCTCGACCAACTCGGGACAGCTCCCGGCAAATCGGCCGGATACGATCGTGCCCCAGGAATGGGCAATGAGGGAGAGGCGCGAAACCCCATGCCGGTCGCAGATGAAACCGGCTGCTCGTTCGAGCTGGCGGCTGGCATCCTCGGCCCGTCCGAGTGGTGCCGCATGGTCGGCCGGCACCGCCATTTCCGGATACGGGTCGGAGAATCGGCCGAACCCGTGGAAGTCGAGGCCCCAGACGTGAAACCCCGCGGCGCATAATTCGTCGCGCCACGAGCGTCCGTCGAACCGATGCGCGATCGACAAGGCCGACGAGAACGTGCCGCCGTGAACATAGAGCACCACTCTCCCTTCGGGTGGGGTTTCATTGAGCGGAGGCAGATAGCGCAGGAACAGAGACAGGCCCTGATGCGGGCTTTGGATGCGGAAATGCTGTTCCCGCGCGTCCAGCTTGGGGACAGCGGCGTCAGTGAGATCAGTAGCCATGAGAGGTCGCTCCGGCATTGGTGGTGCGGGACCGCCCTGAGATGGCGCCTTATGTGGCCTGTGTCTTGCCGGATCGCTTCGGCGCAGCCCGAAGCATCAACGACGTGCGATCGTTTATCGCCCGACCTTTCCTGCCCCGTGCGAGAGGCCACCGCGCGCAACGCGGCGGATGAGGGGGCCGGGGCGTGCGTAATCCGGGCAATGCCAGCCGCCGTGGCGCGCCATGCCGGCAACGCCAGTTATGTGCCCCTGGCGAGGACCCGCTCGTGCAGCCGTGCCGTCAGTCGCGACAGCGCCGGCGAACGGTCCGTTCGCTCTAGCATCACCTGAATGATCGTGATGCTTTGAGCGTTCGCTCGCGCCCGCTCCAGCGCGGCGGCCATTTCGAGTTCCGTCCCGACTTTGATACCAAGCCCGGCACCGAGCACGTCCGGGATTCGCGCGAAATTCCAGCGATGAACGTCGTTGAAGGTCCCGTCGAGCATCGGCCTTTCGGTGCCGTAGCCGTCATTATCGAACACAATCACAATCGGATTCATGCCGAATCGAGCGGCAGTCGAGAGTTCCATGCCGGTCATCTGAAAGGCGCCGTCGCCGACCAGTACGAGAGACCGAAGATGGGGAGCTGCGGCCGCTACGCCGATCGCGGCAGGCACCGCGAATCCGAGCGAGCAATAGTAGGCAGGCGCAATAAAATGAGCACCATCGTGAATGTAGAGATCCGCGGCGCCAAACAAGGTATCGCCGGGATCGGCGATAACTATCATGTCGTCCTCGAGAAAGGCGTTGAGCTGGTGAAACAGCGCTGCGACCGTTATTGGCCTATCGACCGGTATGAACGGACCCGGATGCTCCGGGTGCTCGAATGGCGGGGGCATGCGCTTTGTCCAAGGTTGTGCGGCAAGGTGACGGATGAAATCTTCCATCCGAATGCCATCATAGCTCCGGAACCCGACCCCGACGCGGTCCTTGGCGGCGTAAACGGATGATGCTCGATCAATCTGGGCGGTATAGATACCAAGATCGATATCGGTCAACATCGCGCCGAGAAGGATAAGGCAATCGCTTCGCTCGACGTAGTCGCGCACGCTGTCGCGACACATGGCGCCCTCGTAGACGCCGATATAGGTGGGGTCGAACTCGGGGAACACCGATTTTCCGGTAATTGTCGAAGCAACGGGGATACCGGTCGCGTGCACGAAGTCGGCGAGCACATCCTGAAGGCGGAAACGATGGAGTTCGACGCCGGCCAGAATGACCGGGCGCGCTGCCGCCCGTATCCTCTCAGCCGCCTCGGCCACGGCGAATCGCAGGACATCGGGATCGCTGTCCTCGGCCGGCGCGATATATGTCCGTGCAGGAGCGAGTTCGGCGGTCACCCTATCGCGCGGGATTTCGATATAGACCGGGCGGCTGTGCCGGCGGGCCAGCATCAGCACTCGCTCGATCTCGGCCGCGGCCGTCTCGGCGTCGTCGAGCACGGCCACCCCGACTGTCAATTCGGCGAAGACCTTCTGCTGAGTTTCGAAATCCCTCACTTTGTGGTGAACCAATGTACTGTGCAAGCGCTCGCCGATGCCGGGCGCACCGCTGATGACGACGACGGGCGAGCGCTCCGCAAAGGCCTGCGCCACGGCATTCGTCACCTTGAGGCCGCCAACAGCATAGGTGATGCAGACGGCACCGAGGCCCCGCAACCGCGCATAGGCATCGGCCGCAAATCCTGCCCCTTGTTCGTCGCACGTATTCAAGACGCGCAGAGGGCTTTCTTCAAGTTTCTTGAAGACGCCGAGCACGCAATCGCCGGGCACGCCGAACACATGCTCGACGCCCTCTTCGCGGAGTCGTCGGATGAGATAGTCGCCTATGGTCTCGCTCATAATCCAGCTTCCATCCCGCAGCGTGACAAAGAACGCCGGCGATCGGGCGATGATGTGCGGCCGAATTCCGCTCCTACCCGGCGGGGGAAAGCACGTGAATGACGCGGCTAGCAATCATGTCCCGCGTCTTTGCCGCATAGGACGCCATGTGCGGCGACGCGCCGTGCGCCTTCAGCGCATCGAGGCTCTCCCATTTTTCGACCACGACGAAGCTGTCCGGGCCCAGCCTCGTCTGGATCGGGCCGGCGCCCTCGGCGTCGATGGCCGGGCCGTATTCGATACAGCCCTTCTCGGCATGAACCGCCGGCATGTTGGCGCGGAATGCCTCCAGGATGGTCTCACGCATGCCGGGCTTGGCGGTGATCATGGCGAGCACGTGGATCATGGCAGATCTCCCCTGGGATAGGCGACTATTCGACTGCATCCACCTGGGGGCGGCAAGGTCCTTGGTGCTTCGGATGGCTGGAGGTGACAATACCTCGGTCGAAAGGAGCGATACCGGCTGACAGAAGTTGGCCTCATCGTCACGGCCTGGGGCTCGGTCGCCTAGAGACGTCCGGCGACGGCTTTGGCGAATTCGGACGTCGATGCGCCGCCACCGATATCGCGCGTTCGGATGTTGTCCTGGTTGATCACGCCGTCAATAGCACGTCGCAGACGCTGCGCCGCCTCGTGCCACCCGACATGTTCGAGCATCAGCCCGGCGGCAAGCAGCAACGACACAGGATTGGCGATCCCCTTGCCGGCGATGTCCGGCGCGGAGCCGTGCACAGCCTCGAACATCGCCGCGCTCGCGCCGATGTTCGCTCCCGGCGCCAAGCCGAGCCCGCCCACCAATCCCGCCATCTCGTCAGACAGAATATCGCCGAACAGGTTCGTGGTGACGATCACATCGAACTGCCAGGGATCGAGCACGAGCTGCATCGCGCAGGAATCGACGATGCGGTCGTTCATCTCGATACGGCCTTCGTACTGCTTGCCCACTTCGCGGCCGATCTCGAGGAAGAGACCGGTGAGGGCCTTCAGCACGTTGGCCTTGTGGACGACGGTCACCTTCTTGCGCCCGTTGCGCAGCGCATACTCGAAAGCGAAGGAAATGATGCGATGGGCGCCCGCTTTCGTGTTTACGCCAGAAGCGATTGCCGCAGCGTGCGGGTCATTACCGATCGGAACGTAGTGCTCGAAGGCAATATAGAGGCCTTCGAGGTTTTCGCGGATCAGGACAAGATCGATATTGTCGTAGCGCTGCCCGGGGATGATGGTCCGCACCGGGCGAATATTGGCGTAGAGCCCGAATTCCTCGCGCAGCCGCACATTGACCGAGCGGAACCCGCCGCACTCTCTTCGTCGACTTCGTGCCGCTGACCCGCTTCTGCCGCGCCCGCAGCACCTTGGAGTATGCACGATATTGGGCGCCCGTTCGAGCCGGCTGATGGGGATTACTGACCCACTGCCGATTTGGCGGCCATATCGGCATGAAAGCGGTTGCCGGCGATGGTGGGTCGCACCACGCCGGTACGGATGACGAAGTCGGAGAACCGCTCCTGGGTGTCGCGGCCGGCGGCATAGGCGCGAAACAGCGGCGCCAGCGCGGCGATGATCTCGGTGTGGCCGAGGTCCTGGCGATACAGCTTGGAGAGTCGCGTGCCGTCGAAGGCGCCGCCGAGATAGAGATTGTACTTGCCTGGTCCGGTGCCGACGAGACCGATCTCGGCGAGATAGGGTCGTGCGCAACCGTTCGGGCAGCCGGTCATGCGGACGATGATCTCGTCGGACCCGAGACCGGCCCGCTCGATTTCTGCTTCCAGAGCGGTGATCAGCTCCGGCAGGTAGCGTTCGCTCTCGGCCAGCGCGAGGCCGCAGGTCGGTAGCGCCACACAGGCCATCGCATTGCGACGCAGCGCGCTCGATTGTGCATCGAGGCGGTGCGCCGCCAGCAGCGCCTCGATTGCGGGCTTTTGCTCGGGCGTGACGCCGGTGATGATCAGATTCTGGTTCGGCGTTACGATGAACGCGCCGTCGTGTTGCTGGGCGATAGCGCGGAGGCCCGTCAGCAGCGGCTCGCGCACGCGGCCGTTCTCGACGAAGAGGCAGTACTGCCAGGCGCCGTCGTCGCCCTGCAGCCAGCCGAACGGATCGCCGGAGCGCTCGAATGTGTAGGGACGGGCGGGCTCCAGGGTGAAGCCGAGGCGGCGTTCCAATCCCGCCTGGAACGTCGCCAACCCGCGCCGCTCGATGGTATATTTCAGCCGCGCATGCTTGCGGTCGACACGGTCGCCCCAGTCGCGCTGGATGGTCACCACCTGCTCGGCGACTGCGACCGCCTGGTCCGGGTGGCAGAAGCCGATCACGTCGCCCAGACGGGGAAACGTGTCCGGCTCGCCATGGGTCATGCCCATGCCGCCGCCCACCGCGACATTGTAGCCGACGATGGCGCCGCTTTCGACGATGGCGATGAAGCCGATATCGTGAGCGAAGACATCCACGTCGTTCTGCGGCGGCACAGCGATGGCGATCTTGAACTTGCGCGGCAGATAGGTGCGGCCAAGGATCGGCTCGTCTTCCTGTTCGCCGCCGATGACAGGCTCGCCATCAATGAAGACCTCATGCCAGGCACGGCTTCGCGGCAGTAGGTGCGTGCTGATCGCGCGGGTGAGCGTTAGCGCGTCGTTGTACACGGCAGAGCGGTACGGGTTGGGTGTGCAGATCACGTTGCGGTTGACGTCGCCGCAGGCAGCGATGGTGTCGAGCATCGCGGCGTTGATCGCTTGAATCGCCGGCCTGACGTTGCTCTTGATAACACCGTGGAACTGGACGGTCTGCCTTGTGGTGAGTCGCAGCGTGCCGTTGCCCCGCTCGACCGCCATGTCGTGCAAGGCGATCCATTGGCGCGACGTGAGAATGCCGCCCGGCACGCGCAGCCGCGCCATGAAGCTGAAGGCCTTCTCCATCTTCTTCTTTGCCCGTTCCGGGCGCAGGTCGCGATCGTCCTGCTGGTAGACGCCGTGGAACTTGGTGAGCTGCGTGTCGTCCTCTGCGATCGCGCCGCTGATGCGTTCGGACAGTCCATCAGCGATGGTGCCGCGCAGGAGGTTGCTGCGCTCCTTGATGGTCTCGTTGCGAGAGAGCTGGGCCATGCCTGGATGCCTTCGATGTTCCTGTCAGCGAACGGTTGGATGATGTCGAGGAGTGCCGAACGCACGAGGACCCTCACCCGGTTCGCTCCGCGAACCGGCCTCTCGCGCAGAGCATTAGAGGTGGATGGGAACGCATCAATAGACGTCCCGCAGATAGCGGCCGGACTGTTGCATCTCGCGCAGAAAGGCGGCGGCGCCGTCCGTGTCCCGGCCGGACTGGTCGGCGATTATTCGCAGCAGCGTCGCATGGACGTCCTTCGCCATCGCCGTGGCATCGCCGCAGACGTACAGCGCAGCGCCTTCGGCGAGCCAAGTGAACAGCTCGCGCCGCGCCTCCCACATGCGGTGCTGGACGTAGATCTTCTCCGACTGGTCGCGGGAGAAGGCGACGTCCATGCGGGAGAGTACGCCGGAGGCGAGCCAGTCCTGCCATTCGAGCTGATAAAGGAAGTCGTGCGTGAACTGGCGTGCGCCGAAGAACAGCCAGCTTCGTCCGCGCGCGCCATCCGCTTCGCGTTGCTGCAGGAAGGCGCGGAAGGGTGCGACACCCGTGCCAGGCCCGATCATGACGATCGGGCGGTTGGGATCGGTGGGAAGACGGAAATGCGGGTTCGGCTTGAGGAACAGCTTCATCCGATCGCCTGTCGCGCGCCGTTCCGCGACATCGACTGAGGCGACGCCGTTGCGCTGCCGACCGTGGCTCTGCCATCGCACCGCGGCGATCAGGAGATGCGCATCCTCGCCGACGGCGGCGCGGCTGGAGGCGAGCGAGAAATAGCGTGGCGGCAGCGGACGCAAGAGACCCAGGAGCTGCTCCGCCGCTAGTCGTGCGGGCGCCGCGGCCAGCAGGTCGATGAGCTGACGATCGCGGATGAATGCCGCCGTGCGCGCAGGATCGGCGGTGATAGCGGCGAGTTCCGGATGCGCGGTCAGCGCCGCGTAGGTGGTCACCTGATCGGGGGAGAGCGTGGTGACGTCATGGCGGTCGATCAACGCGGCACGCAGATCGTCATCGCCCGCAACGCCGGCGACGGCCAGCAGTTCGTCCACCAGCGTTGGGTCGTTCCGCGGCAGGAAGCCAAGGGAGTCGCCTGGTTCGTAAGCGATGCCGGACCCCGCCAGCGATAGTTCCAGATGCCATGTCTCTGTGGTGGACCGGCTGCTGTTGAGGTTGATCCGTTCGGTGATCCCGGCCTCGAAGGGGCGGGTGCGGCTGAAGGCGCCGGTCTCTTCAGTTTGGGTGCGGGCGAAATCGACATGGATGACCGCGGCGCCCGGCGCCGGCGGCGCCAGAGCGGCAAGGCTCGCATCGATCCACGCCTTTGCCGGAGCCTCGTAGTCGAGGTCGCATTCGACGCGCGGGGCGATTCGGTGCGCACCGAGCACGGCCAGCCGCTCGTCGATGACACGGCCGGTTTCGCAGAACCGCGCGTAGGCGCGATCGCCAAGCGCCAGCACGGTGTAATGCAGCTCTGGAAGGCGCGGTGCGGCGTCCGCCATCAGGGCCGCCATGAACGCCTCGGCGCGCTGCGGCGGATCACCCTCGCCCCAGGTCGAGGCGATCACCAGCAGGTTGCCGGCGTTCGCGATCTGCTCGGGCGTGGTGTCCGCCATGTCCAGCGCCTTGGCGGCGAAGCCCATACGGGCGGCGACCTTGCGCGCGGCGCCGGCCAGCGCCTCGGCATTACCCGATTCTGTGGCGTAGACGATCGTGAGCTGCGGCTTTGGCGCGGCGGGAGCGGAGGGCGTCGCGAGTGCCGCTTGGCGTCCGCTGGTGCCAGCATGGAAGCCGGCGACGTAGCCGCTGAGCCACTGAAGCTGCTCGGGACTCGCCTCGCGCAGCAGCCGGTCGAGTTGATCGAGCTGGTCCTCGGCGATCGGCGCCGCGGCGGGAAGGGCTGCCATGAGATCGGTCTCCCTAGCGGGGTGGGCTATAGGCGTGGGGCGGGCGCGGTCCGCCATCGGCGCACCGGCGGACCGCGTCTGCCCGACGACGCCGCGCAGCGTGCCCCGCACGATCAATGACGCGGGGCATCAGGCGACTGCGACGCTTGGTTGGGGCATCGGTGCGGCACCCATCGGCGCAACCTGCTGCAGCGGTGCGAGGACCGCGCGCAGCGCCAGCACGGGGCCGATGACAATTAGCGTGGGCGCGCGCCGCGGCAGGCCCGATGCCACCATGTCGGCAGTGGCGAGCGAGGCAAGGGTGACGCGCTGCTGCCGTGTGGTTGCATCGGAGACGAATGCGATGGCTTCGTCGGGGGCCCGGCCGGCATCGATCAGCCTGGCTGCGATCGCCCCGGCCTGGCGCAGGCCCATGTAGAACACCAACACGTCCGCCCCGCGCGAGAGCGCCGCGAGATCAAGGCCCTCGGGCAGACTGCCGTGAGCATCGTGTCCGGTAGCAAAGGCGACGCTGCGGGCGAGCGTGCGATGGGTGAGCGGGATGCCGGCGGCGGCGGTGGCACCGATGCCGGCGCTGATCCCGGGCACGATCCGGAACGGCACGCCGGCGGCAGCGAGCGCCATCGCCTCTTCGCCGCCGCGGCCGAACACCAGCGGGTCGCCTCCTTTTAGCCGCAGCACGCGCAGGCCCCGGCGGGCGAACGCAATCAGCCGCGCGTTGATCCGAAGCTGCGGGGTGCCTGTGCCGCCCGCCCGCTTGCCCACGGAGACGCAGTGCGGTGTGGCGGCGAGTGCCAGAATCTCGGCTGGCACCAGCGCGTCGTGCAGCACCACGTCGGCCACCGCCAACGCGTGCACCGCGTGCAGGGTCAGCAGCCCGGGATCACCGGGTCCGGCGCCGACCAGCCAGACCGAGCCCGCTGCGAAGTCCGGCGCAACCAGCCTGGAGGCCGCCGCGGCGAGGGCTGGCGCGGTCACCGCAGCCACCCCGCTTGCTCGACCGCCGTCGCGGTGCGTCGGGCGAGTTCGGGAGCAGCGTGGCCCTCGGCCCGCCAGTGGCGGCGCGCCGTTCCAAGCTGCGCCAGGCGGGCGGCCCATTCGGGGCCGAACTCGGCAGCCAGCCAGTCGCGGATGCGTGCGGCGAGGCCGGGGCTGTGCCCGCCGGTCGAAACCGCCAGCAGCAGATCGCCACGGCGCAGTTCGGCGACACTGTGGAAATCGCAGAGCTCGGGCCGGTCCTCGACATTGACCAGCACGCCTGCCTGCTGCGCAGCGGCAGCCAGCCTGGTTGCCAGATCGTCGGGCAGGTCGGCGATCCATAGCAGATCCAGCGCGAGCAGCGCCTTTGGCTCAGGCAGGCGCGGCGGAGGCTGGTCGCAGAAGCGCAGGATATGGCTGGCGCCGCCGTCGCGCAGCAGCCGCTCGCGGCGCTCGGCCGCGGGGCCACGGCCGGCGAGCCCGATTGTCAGGCGCTGCGGCGCGAGGGCCACCGGGATCATCGACGGTGCAGGCGGGATGGCGAGGTGGAGGGGCGGATCGGCACGTTTGGGCTCCGGTGGCGGATGGTGCGAAATAGAGAAGTGCTTTCTCATTAAGGCGCAAGAGAGCCCAAGCAAAAACAAAATTTTTCCGTATAGCCGCCAAAATCACGAGGATGATCCTCCCACGAGCGGTGGGGGGAGAACGACTAGCGCCGCGAATCGCGCATTTTGCTGGGTGGGCGATAAAACGTAGAGTGGACGGAGTCCGCGATCGGCGCGCCAGCAGACTGCGCCCGCCCTACAACGCTGCGACGCTGCACAGCGTGGCCCGCAGGATCAACGACGCGGGCACGTCTTTTTTGACAGCCTGTTTCAGCCTTCCGGCGATCTCCGCTTTCAGCGATCGCGCTCAGAAGAAACTGGCCCAGCCATAATGCTCGCGCAGTCTTCTCTGGAAGGGCTGCAAGCGCGTATTTCACATAAGTGTGACAACTGTGTGACGCCCGCTGGACAAGATATCGCTGGGTTTGTACGGAGCGCGCACGTTGGGGGACATTTCGGGCATGACGCAGGACAGCAAGCTTCTCGCTTGGATCGAGCCGCGTGACGACGATGCGTTTCTGGCGGCCTTTGTCGGGAAGCCGGCTGCGAGCCACCGTGCGCCGGCCATCCGACTATGCGCTTCGACGGACGAAGCCCGACGGTGGGTCGAACGCGAGGCGGCTGAATTTGGTCTTCCGGTTGAGTGGGTAAGCGCGGCTCCGGCTCGCTAGCCGACTCAGTCGGCTGCGCGGACGCTGCCCTTGATTGGCATTAACATCGTGGATATTTGACGGTTGCACTTTGGCATGTGCAATGGCGTAAGTTCTGTTCGCGCCAAAGTTGCGGGCGGTTCAGCTCAGCACCAGCAAGCCGAAGACCATTCCGGCGGCGAGGATGACGGCGCCCGCCGTCGTGCCGGCAACCGCGGCCTTGCAAGCCGAGACAGGCTGCAACCGGCAAATATGTTCGGCCCGCTGTCCCAGATGGCGCAACCAACGATCCCACTCCACCCGTTGCTTCTGCAACGGCGTCTCGTCGCTCTCCTCCGCCCCTCAGCCGTGGCCCGTATAGCGCAAAGCCGCGAACAGCAGCCCGATCAGCACCACCATAAGCCAGCCCAGGCGAGTCATGATCCGGTGCTCGACCAGTTCGAGCTTGGCCTCGATGCGGGCGATATCCTGCTTGGTCGCCTAACCGCGGCTCCGGTTCGCTAACCAGCTTTCATCGGCGGCGCGGACCGCAACTCATCGGGGGCCGTGCCACGGTCACTGCACCAAGCCCGCGGGGTCTGAGCCACAATGGCGGGTGGAGGATCCGACCTGACGGACTTTGAGGCGTGGTGCGGCAAGCATGGTGTACCGACCACCATTGAAGCGATAACCAAAGAGGTTGCCGGGCGGTACGTAAGCCAAGAGCTTGTCAGCAAGAAAATCCACTGGGCAACCGGCAACCGCAAGATCACGGCGTGCTCGGCGTACTGGCGTTGGCTGATGAAGCGCACCGCCGTCTCGGTCAACCCGTGGTCCGGGCAATCACTGTCGAAAGTTGGCAAAGCAAAGAATGGCGACAGGCCGAAGCGGCCCTTTTCGGATGACGAAGTACGCTCCTTGCTGGCGGGCCGTGCAGATCCCGAGCTGGCAGACGTCATGCGCGTTGCCGCCCTATCGGGGATGCGCCTAGAGGAGATTTATCGGCTGACAGCCGCCGATTGCGCCGGCGGATGGTTCGCAGTCAATCAGTCGAAAACCGATGCAGGTGTCAGGCGAGTGCCGATCCATCCCGCCCTGGAGGCCATCGTGGCTAGGCGCTGCCACGGCAAGCGGGACACGGCTTATCTGTTCCCCGAAGCCGGGGAGGCGAAGGAAGGCCGCGAGCGCAGCGCTGCCGTCAGCAAGCGATTCGGCCGGTATCGGCAAACCGTTGGCGTGCACGACCGTGCCAAGGGCAAGCGCCATAGCAGGGTTGATTTCCATAGCTGGCGCCGTTGGTTCATCACCACGGCCCGGAATGCTGGCATCGATCGCGCGGTTGTCGCCGCGACGGTCGGGCATGAGGCGGGCAACCTGACGGATGACGTATACAGTCGGGTAGCAGGTGCGGCGCTGGTGGCGTGCGTCGCGGCGGTGCAGTTGCCGCTCTGACGGAATCATTAATCCCCTCTAGGCCGCAAATGCCGTAATGGGGCACCCGGCGAGCCGGGCGTTGAGGTTAGCGCCTGTTCTACTTTTCTGCCCTCTCCGCTTCGTCCAGCAGATCCCCGGCGGGGCGGCATTCAAGTTTCGGTCCTTCTCGGTCGGTGGGCGCTGGCTAGAGGTGGGTCGGAAGGGGGCCGGGCACCTGGAGTAGAGCCCGGCAACCCCTCTAGCCCGCTGCCTCATACCGGGCTATCAAGAGATTGACGAACGCCGAGCATGCCACGAGCATGAATTTAGCATCTTCAAAATCAACGGTTGACACGTCGATTGATGCATGGCGGATGCCGTCCGCATCGTTTGTATAACCGTAGAGTTTGGATAGAGCCGACTGCGCCGCAGGATGCATCAGAACACCCTTACCTGCCAGTTTCTTGAGCGCATCTCCAAGGGTAGCCTTGGCATCTCCCGTAATTACCTGACAGACAGCCTCGACAGCCGAAATCGACTCTTTCATGGAGTTCGGATAGTCCGGCACCTGCCGATCGGACAGAAGGCGCACTGCCCTTCGCATGTGCTGAGCCGCACCGCTAAATGCTCCCTCCATTTGCTCTGCCTGTTCCACTGCGGCGATCTCTTCTGCGGACGTGAGCCTAGCGACACCACCGTCAACGACTCGCCAAGCCGACATTTCGCGTTCAAGGATGTAGTTGCAGTGGCCCTGAAATGTGGCGTTGTTCTTGGATCTGGGTTGATAATGCTGAAGGTAAAAGTCTATGAAGTCGTAAGCCTCGAACCACCATCCTTGAAGCACTGTCTTCCGTACATGCTCTGAGAATGCTTCAGCAGAGCGAGGAAGGCGATCGAGTGGTTGCTTGTACAAGCCTTCCCAGAACAGCTTGGCTTTATTCCGCGTCATGACGCCACGACCGCCAGAGTAATCGTGCCCCCAATCTTCTTGCCTCATGGGCGCCAAGATCCATTCGTCTATAACATTCCAAATGGAGTTCCGAAGAGCCTCGTCCGCGGTCTCAACCTGCAAGGCTGTTCGGATCGGTCGGTAGCCGTGGCGTTCAGAGAACCTCATTGTGCTTGGTGTGCCCTGCAAGGGTAGCCCCCCGATGCCCGAACGGGGCGGGGGCCGAGTCGCAAACCTCTTTCATCACCGTCGGGACATGGCTAACCGCTACCCGCCCGGAGTGAATATATCGTTCTGACTCGCCACGGCCTCAAGGCACTCGCGGTAGAGCTGCAAGACGTATTCGCGGGTCACACCACCAGCGAATCCAAGTTGCTTGTCTTCGGCGAATGCGATGTACTCCGCGAGCTTAAGCGCCACGGCGTAAGGTGTTTGGGGCACGTCCGAATGATCCGGCATTGGGGGATGCCTTCCTTTCAAAGCCAAAAGCGATGACTGTTACTGCGCATGCCCGAGTCGAGTCCATAGCCTGACTGCATTCGATCGCGGTCAGATCCCAGCACCGGGCCACCCATTCAGCCCTTCGGTCACCGCTTTCGGAGCAGTTCTAGAACTGAGTGCATACCCCTACAGAAGTACGAACGCTGTCACCCTTATTGGAGTTCGGACCGTCAAGATCGCCAAACCCCCACGACCAGATGAACCGCCCGTTGTTCACGTTGATGTTCAATGTATATAGTCCCTTGTCGTTCGTACAGCTTTTAATCTCAGGGGATGTTGAGGTGAATGGTTGCTGGCAACTGTAAATTTTGTAGTTCTCATAACCGTTTAAGGTGTACGATATATCCACCGAACTCCAGCTGTTGGATGGAGACAATGTGAAACGAAGTCTTTCAAAGGAGACCGGTGCCGTATATCCGTTGTCGGGGTCCAGACCGGCGGTCGCGTTCTCTGTGCAATATAGGACATCATCCGCTAAGGTTTTAGCGGGATTGCTGAGTAGTAAGACGCCCACAGAAGCGAGCAAAATGGCCTTCTTCATTGGTGCTGTCTTCCTTCTACTGAAAACCTCAAATACCCCAGGGCGTCCAGTTCAACCTGCCCCGGTACAGAACCGCCCCCACTCATCCATCAGCGCACGCCGTCTCTTCAGAAGGTCCCGCGCTGGTAGGCGCGCTGCGTCTCGCTGCCGAGCGTATCCGCTAGTCATCGTATGTGTGCCTTGCGGCTAGGACGTGCCCTCTGGGGTTAGGACACGGGTAAATCTCCAGCCCCGAGCGTCGTTCTGCTTGCACACCGGGCATTCGTGGATGTCAACGTCTACCATCGTAGTGCTAGCTTTGGGGTTCGGATTATTGGCCTTCCCGTACCCCACCTTTAGCATTGGTATGGGCGGAAACTGGCATCGGCAAAGCTGATATCCAAGCGCTTGTGCAATCTGCGCTTCCCCGATGCGCATCTGCCGTTCGGCCTCCTCAAGCGTTTGAGTGACAACCTGCTTCTTTTCTCCCTCGGGGATAACGGTCTGGACGTCTCGGACCAGCCCTATCGCTGTCCGTAGTGTATCGAACCCGGTTTTTGCAGCGGCTAAACCCTCCGCAAGACTGTGCAAGTCCATTCGTCAACCTCATTCGGCTCCCCCAGCACGCGAATCGGCAGCCGGGGCGGGTTCGCCAGAGACACGATACGCAGGCGGTTTGGGATTAAATCTCCGCCACACCCCATGATGGGCCAACTATTGGTGGCAACCATTGGTGGCGGTTCCTGTAACATATTGAGATCGCTGATGTTTTTTTGAGTGGCGTCCCCGGCGGGATTCGAACCCACGGCCCCAGGATTAGGAATCCTGTGCTCTATCCGGCTGAGCTACGGGGACCCTGGCCGCCGCTCTTCGCGGCACGCCACCCTTTCACCACATAAACGTGGCAACCGGCAATCGCCGGATGCCCGCCCGGCCGGCGGCACCAACCGAGCGATCAGCCCCAACCGCCAGAAGCACAGAGGTCGCACCCATGCCCGAAGCGCCGGCGTTCCCAGAGCAGCCGCCGCCGAACAGGGGCAGTCCCCCGGAAGTGCCAGGCTTCGGCTCGTTGTTCGCGCTGCTCGTCGGCGTGGTGTGCGTGGCCGGGCTTTATTTCGCCCGGCAAGTGCTGATCCCGATCACGCTCTCGGTGCTGCTGAGCTTCATCCTCGCCCCGCTGGTCAATCTACTGCGAACCATCCGGCTCGGGCGCGTGGCCTCGGCGCTGGTGGCCGCGGTGCTGGGCCTTGCGATCGTGCTGGCGCTCGGCGGCTTGATCGGCACCCAACTCGCCGGGCTCGCCGAGCAGATCCCGGCGTATCAATACACCGTCGTGCAGAAGGTGGACACGATCAGCAACGCGACCGTCGGTCGGCTGAATACGCTGCTGAACACCCTGGGAGAGCGCGCCGGACTACCTCCAGCCCGGGCGCCGATCGGCGGACCGCATCAGCCGGCAGCCGCACCCGCGGCGCCGGCGCAGACCCAGCAGACGCCATTCTCATTTATGCCGGTGGTCGGAAACGTGCTCGGATCGATTGTCAGCCCGTTGGCAACCATCGGCATCGTCTTCGTCGTCACCATCTTCATCCTGTTGCAGCGCGAGGATCTCCGGGACCGTCTCATCCGCCTGTTCGGATCTGGCGACCTGCACCGCACGACCGGCGCGATGGACGAGGCGGCACGCCGGCTCAGCCGCTATTTCCTGTCGCAGCTCTCGGTCAACGCCGGCTTCGGCTGCGTGATCGGCATCGGCCTTGCGCTGATCGGCATTCCCAGCCCACTGCTTTGGGGCATCCTGGCGATGCTCCTGCGCTTCGTGCCCTACATCGGCACGCCCTTGGCCGCCGTGCTCCCGGTCTGCCTGGCCGCCGCCGTGTCGCTCGGCTGGTCGCTCGTGTTGTGGACCGTGGCGCTCTACGTCGGCTGCGAGACGGTCACCGGCCAGGTGATCGAGCCGATCGTCTATGGCCGCAGCACCGGCCTGTCGCCAGCGGCGGTGATCATCGCGGCGATCTTCTGGACCTGGCTATGGGGGCCGATCGGGCTCATCCTGTCCACCCCGCTCACGCTTTGCCTGGTCGTGCTTGGCAGGTACTTCAAGCAGTTCGAGTTCCTCGATGTGCTGCTGGGCGACCAGCCCGCGCTCAGTCCGGTCGAAAGCTTCTACCAACGTATGCTGGCGGGTGATCCCGATGAGGCGCAGGATCAGGCCGAGCTTCTGCTGCGCGATGTCCCGCTATCCTCCTACTACGACGACGTGGTGCTGAAGGCGTTGCAGCTCGCCGCCGATGATACCGCGCGCGGGGTGCTGACTCCGGACCAGACAACGCAGATCAAGGCCGCGGTCGAGGCGCTGGTGCGCGAGCTCGCCGATCATACCGATCGCCCAACGGGCACCACCGAGAAGCGGCCTGAGCCTGCCGGCAGGAAATCGGCTGGAAGTCGGCATCCAATGGACGCTATCGAGCTGGCGTCGGCGTGGCGTTCCGAGCGTGCCATCCTATGCGTTGCCGGGCGCGGGCCGCTCGACGAGGCGGCCGCCGCGATGCTCGCCCAGCTCCTTGGCAAGCACGGGCTGAACGCGTGGACCATGCCGCACGAATCGGTCTCGCGCGAGCACATCGCCGAGCTCGATGCCGGCGGCGTCGCCATGTTGTGCCTAACGTATCTCGAGCTTGCCGGTAGCCCGGCATATCTGCGCTTCCTACTCCGGCGCGTACGCCAGCGCTTCCCTAGCCAGCCGATCCTGGTGGGCATCTGGCCGCCGGAGGATGAGTTCTTGCACGATGAGCGCCTGCGCAACGTGGTGGGCGCGGACTATTATGTGAGCTCGCTGCATGGCGCCGTCGAGGCATGCCTGGAGGCAGCGCGCAAGGCGACGCAGGCCGAGGCCCGCGAGGTGTCGGTTGAAGGCGGTGGGTAGCCCACGTGAGGAGCGGCCGGCCGGGGCAGGGCGTTGGCTGACACCTCTCCCGCTCTGCGGGAGAGGCATGCCCTCGGGCTCCGACCCGAGGGTCGGTTCGCGAAGCGAACCGGGTGACGGTGCCGGGCGCGAGGCCCTCATTCTGCGCGCCGTGCCTCGAGCCACCGCGCAGCGGCAGCGTCGTCGGTGTCGCGGGCTTCCACCCAGACATCGTGGCCGCCGGCAAATTCCTCCTTTTTCCAGAAGGGGGCCCTTGTCTTCAGCCAGTCAATCAGGAAGGCAACCGAATCCAAAGCGGCCTGGCGGTGAGCCGAGGCAGCCACCACGAGAACGATGTTGGCTCCCGGCACAAGGCGGCCGACGCGGTGGATGACGGTGCAGCCCAGAAGCGGCCACCGTTGCTCGGCTTCGGTGACGATCCGCCCGATGGCGCGCTCGGTCATCGCCGGGTAGTGCTCCAGGCAAAGCGCCGTAAGCGGGCGGCCCTGGCGATCGTCACGTACGGTGCCAACGAAACAGCCGATTCCGCCGATGTCCGTGCGGCCCTCGGTCAGCGCCGTGATCTCGGCAGCGATGTCGAAATCCTCGGTCTGAACGCGAACGCGTGCCATCGTCAGCCGCCGGTTACCGGGGGGAAGAACGCGATCTCATCGCCGGGGCGGATCGGGGCATCGGCATCGGCGAAGTCCTGGTTCACCGCGCAACGGATCGTGCGGCGGTTCTCAAGCGCGGCGGCGTGGCGGGGGCTGCGCCCAGCCAGCCACGTCATAAGCTCGCCGACCGTGCCGACGTCATGGGGCAGCACAACCGACTCCTCGCCCGTACCGACGCGCTCGCGCAGCCAGGCGAAGTAGAGGACGGTCAGCGGACGGGCCTCGTCGGGCATCTTCGCTATTTAGGTGCTGGCACATTGGGTGTCGGGATGGTCTGGACGGTGCCGTTCGAGTTGATGATGGTGCTGGTCCCGTTGCCGTTGGGAACGACGATGGCGGTTGTGCCGTTCGGCATGGTGATGGTCTTGTATGCCCCGGTGCCGGTACTAGGAACCGCGGTCCCTTGCGGCGTCTGGATGGGCGCCGCTCCTGCAACCGGCGGCGCCGCCGGAGACGGAGCCGGCGGGATCGGCGGAATCGGCGTGACCGGGGGTGGCGGCTGGTAATTGCTGGGCGGGGTGGAGCTGCCCGGAGTTGACGGCAAGGCCGGAGGCGTCGCCTCGCCGGGCAACTGCGTTCCCTCCTTCTCCAACTGCTCCAGCGTGGGCTCGGCCTGGACCGGGCCCGGCCAAACGTTGCCGGGTTCAGGGGCCAGCGGTTCGACGTTGACCGGGCTGCCCTCGGCGCGGCGCAGGTTTTCGCTGCCGCCGGCCGGCGCGTTGGGATCCTGCCCGGCAACAAAGGGGATTTGGTGCCAGGCGGAGAAGCCGCAGCCGGAGAGGCTCAGACAAAGGCCGAGCATGACAAGGCGCCACATGGATGCAGGCTCCGAACGGCGTGTTACTGGCGCGACCGGACATCGCTGCGCGGTCAGCGGCACATTGCCGTGAGCACGCGTCCGGCTCAAGCACTCGTGCAGCGGAACATCGTCCCGAGAATCCAGTCCACTATCGGGGCGGGTTCGTTCAGCCACAGAACTGGCCGGTCGCAGCCGGGAAGGAGGGCATCGGCGGCGACCGCGACCACCTCGGGCTCGGTGGGCCAGATCGGTGGCCGCGCCAGCGCCGGGCGGTGCACTTCGAGCTTCGGGAACGGGTGTGTCTTGAAACCCTCGACCAGGATCAAATCGACAGGGTCGAGCCGCGCGAGCAGGTCCGGCAGCCGCGGCTCGGGGCCATCCACCTCGTGCAGCAGCGCCCAGCGATGCGTAGATGCCACCAGCACCTCGTGGGCGCCGGCGGCACGGTGGCGGAACGTGTCCTTGCCGGGGCGATCCATGTCGAAGCCGTGGTGCGCGTGCTTGACGGTCGAGACGGACAGGCCGCGGCACTTCAGAATGGGCAGCAGCGCCGCGATCAGGGTGGTCTTGCCGCTGCCGGACCAACCGACTATTCCGAGTACCCTCATAATCAGGAAAAGTTAACGCGGAGCGCCACGGAAAGAACGGGCTGGAGACGGCAAGCCATGACGGGCGGAGGTCGTTCCTTCACGCGGGCGGGTCAGGTCGGCGGCTGCGCGGCACCGCCGGGTACCGCGGCCCTGGGCGGCGGTCGCGGTGCAGGATTGGAGGCGTGGTGCAGCCCGGCCATCAGATAGTCCCAGCCGGTGATCATGGTCAGAACGGCGGCAACCCAGAGCATCGAGGCGCCGATCAAGTTCACCGGCAGGAATCCGAGGTGCAGCAACACTGCCGACTTGTTGCCTGCCAGCAGGGTGCCGAGCGCGCCCATCTGAAACCCGGTTTTCCATTTTGCGAGCCTTGTCACCGGCAGGCCCATGCGGATCTCGGCCAGATACTCGCGCAGGCCGCTGACCAGAATCTCGCGCAGTAGGATAACGATCGCCGGGTAGAGCGTCCATCCGCCGAAGCGCCCTTCGCCGGCGAGCAACATCAGCGTGGCGCCGACCAGCAGCTTGTCGGCGATCGGGTCGAGCATGCGGCCGAAATTCGATTGCTGGCGGCGGGTGCGGGCGAAGTGGCCGTCCAGGTAATCGGTGATTGCGGCGGCGCTGAATACGACGCACGCTGCCAGGTCCGCTGCCGGGCGGCGCATCGCCAGCAGCACCGCCACCACCGGAATGCTGGCGATGCGAGAGAGGGTGAGCAGGTTGGGCAGGTCGGTAAGCATCGGGTTCGACAGTACCGTGCCGCGGCAACTTAGGAAACGCCTTCGACGCGCACGCCGGGATGGAAATGTGCGTAGACGCGGCGCGCCATTTCGCGACTGATCCCCGGCGCTGCTTCGAGATCGGCAAGACCGGCCATCTTCACGCCTCGCGCGGAACCGAAATGGTTGAGAAGCGCACGTTTGCGGGCAGCGCCGATACCGGAAATTTCATCTAGCTCGCTGCGGGTCAGCGCCTTGGACCGGCCGGAGCGGTGGGTGGTGATGGCGAAACGGTGGGCTTCGTCGCGCAGCCTCTGGAGGAAATAGAGCACCGGATCGCGCGGCGGGAGCTGGAACGGCTCCATCCCGTCGGTGAAGAACCACTCGCGGCCGGCGTCGCGGTCGGGTCCCTTGGCGATTGCAACCAAGGGGACGTCGGTGACGCCCAGATCGGCCAGGACCTCCCGCGCGGCCGAGAGCTGCCCGGCGCCGCCGTCGATCAGCACGAGATCGGGCCAGCCGGGCTTTTCGCCTTCGGCCTGCTCGCGCAAGGCACGGCCGAAACGGCGCTGCAGCACCTCACGCATCATGGCGAAATCGTCGCCGGGGGTTATGGGGCCGCGGATCGAGAACTTGCGGTACGCCGCCTTGGTGAAGCCTTCGGTACCGGCGACGATTATCACGCCATACGGATTGGCACCCATGATGTGACTGTTGTCGTAAACTTCGATGCGCTCTGGCGTGGCAGGGAGGCGGAACACCTGCGCAACGGCTTCCAGGAGCTTCGCCTGGCCGGCGGATTCCGCAAGCTTGCGTTCCAACGCTTCGCGCGCGTTGAGCTCGGCGTGCTGGACGACGTCGTGCTTCTCGCCGCGCTGCGGCAGGAGGATCTCGACCTTCCGCCCGGCTTTCAGGCTGAGCGCCTCGGCGACCAGTTCCTGCTCCCGCAGCTTGTGGTTGACCAGCACACAGGGGGGCGGCGGTTTGTCGTCGTAGAATTGCGCAATGAAAGCGCCCAGCACCTCGCCGGGCTCCTCGTGGCGGGGGTGGGTGGGGAAGAAGGGACGGTTTCCGTTGTTGCGACCGCCGCGGATGAAGAACACCTGCACGCAGGTCTGACCGGCCGTCTGCCAGGCAGCGATTACATCGGCGTCCTGCAGGCTGGCGGGATTCACGACGTCGCTGCCCTGCACAAAGGTGAGCGCCCGGATGCGGTCTCGCACGGCGGCGGCGTGCTCGAATTCCAGCGCCTCGGCGGCCAGTTCCATCTCGGCGGCGAGTTCCTTCTGCACGGTGGCCGACTTGCCGGCGAGGAAGGCCTTCGCCTGGGTGGTCAGGCGCGCGTAGTCGTCCTGCCTGATGCGGCCGACACAGGGCGCCGAGCAGCGGCGGATCTGGTACAGCAGACAGGGGCGGGTGCGGTTGGCGAACACCGTGTCGGCACAGGAGCGCAACAGGAACACGCGCTGCATCGCGGTGACCGTCTGATTCACCGCCCAGGCCGAGGCGAAAGGTCCCCAGTAGCTGCCCTTGCGAAGCTGGGCGCCGCGGTGCTTGGCGATCTGCGGGAAGGGGTGGTCCTCGGTCAGCATCAGCCAGGGGTAGGACTTGTCGTCCCGCAGGACGATGTTGAACCGCGGCTTGAGGCGCTTGATGAGGTTGGCCTCCAGCAGGAGCGCCTCGGCCTCGGTATGGGTGGTGACGATCTCGAGCGCCGCGGTCTCGGTCACCATGCGGCGCAGCCGCTCGGGGAGGCGGCCAAGCTGGGTGTAGGCGGTGACGCGGCGCTTCAGGCTTCGGGCCTTGCCGACGTAGAGGGCCTCGCCCTTGGCATCGAGCATGCGATAGACACCGGGGCTGGCGGGCATGGTCGCCAGCGCCGCCTCGATGGCGGCTGGGCCGGTCGGTTGGACGGTTGTATCATTATCACTCATCGGCAGCGCTCGAAGGGGCGGGCTATGAGAAACATCGCGTTGCTGTCATAGCAATGTCGCATTGTCCCCAAATCTGTGGATAAGTCTGTGAGCATATGGGATCGCGGTTTGGTGAAAGCCGCCCTGCACCTGGATTTGTACGGCTTTGCCCATTCCGTGGGCACGGCGATAAGCCATTGATTTGGTGGGATTTCTGAAAAATCTTTTGCGACCTAAGAACGTCGCGGCATCCTGCTGTTGTTACAGCGCGTCGCTGTCCGGGCGAGTGGACAAATCTCCGGGGCCGGCGAGATGCCGCATGTGCGAAGGCGTGCGGGATGGGGCGCCGCAGTGTAGAGGCTTGTTCGGGCATAATAACCAGTGGCCCGAGAGGATAACCCACGCTGCCGGCGCCATATTTGCGTCATGGCCGGCCTCCCCAAACGTCATGGCCGGCCCGGCCATCTCTTGGTTCTGGTACCTCAGCGCGAACCGGCAGGAGATGGCCGGCACAAGGCCGGCCATGACGATGTTGGATCGGGTTCGCCCGAGCGTCAATCTTTCGGCTGCCTGGTATACCCCGACTCCGGGAGATTCCCGAAATAGTCCTTGCTCCGACGCGGCGCGGTACGATTCGCTGCGGTCATGGCGGGATTGGTCCTCTCTGCCCCGGATCGGGCACATCTGCGGGCAATGATGCGGCTGCAGCTCAACAGCACGGTGCATCGACGGATGAACGTGCTACTGCTGCTGGATGACGGCTGGGCGCCGGAGCGGATCGCCGAGGCGCTGTATATCGACGCCGAGACGGTCCGCGAGTACCGCCGGCTGTATAAGAGCTCGGGCGTCGGCGGGCTGGAACGGCTGGCCTATGTCGGGGCCGAGGCGGACTTGACGACGGAGCAGCAGGCGATCTTGTCGGCCGAGCTGGAAGCGCGGCTGTATATGACCTCGAAGGAGGTCTGTGCCTTCGTCGCCGCCAGGTTCGGGGTCGAGTACACGCCGAACGCGATGAGCAAGCTGCTGAAGCGGCTGGGGTTCGTCTACAAGAAGCCCAAGCGGGTGCCGGCGAAGGCGAAAGCGGCGGCACAGCAGCAGTTCGTGGAGCAGACGCTGGCGCCGCTGATGGCCGAGGCGGGGGCTGAGAAGCCGCTGTATTTCGTCGATGCGACGCACCCGGCCTATACGGGGCATCCGGCCTGCGGATGGATCAAGAAGGGCCAGACGCGGGAGCTGAAGAGCAACCACGGCCGGGTCAACGTCACCGTCAACGGAGCGCTGAGCTGGCCGGACCGCGAGGTGGTTCGCCGCGAGGCGGGCAAGATCACCAGCGCGGCGATGATCGAACTGTTCGACGAGCTGGCGGCGCGTCATCCAACGGCGACGGCGATCCGTGTGGTGTTGGACAACGCCAGCTACAATCATTCCAAACAGATCAAGGCGTACCTTTCGCAGGATGGCTGTCGGATCACGCTGGTCTATCTGCCTCCCTATGCACCCAACCTCAACCTGATCGAGCGGCTGTGGTGGTTGATGAAGAAGAAGGCTTTGTGGAACCAGCACTATCCGTGCCTTGCCGACTTCAAAGCCGCGATCAACCGGTTCTTCGATAACATCGCCGCATATCATGCCGAGATCGCCTCACTGATCACCGGCGCGTTTCACTTCATTGGCGCATCAAACCCCCAAGCTCCTTGAGAGGAGGGGTATACCTTTTCCGCGATCGCCTGCTTTGGCTGGCGACGCATGCGCAGTGGGGGGTCGACATTCTCCTGCACCGTCATGTGTGGAAACAGCGCGTAGTTCCGAAACGACCACGACGAAGTTCGGATAACGCTGGGTCAGCTCGCGCAGCGTCAGTTCGCCGCCGCCGAGACCCGCGAGAAACGAGCGTGAAGGCGTCGCTGCAATGGAGCGGCATAGTCTGAGCCGACAGGATCTCCGGCGGGCGTTGGCGCCTGTTCGAGAAGCCTGTACTATCGATCGCGCGCGGACAAGACGGCCACCTCGCTAAGGACCGCGATATGACCTTCTCGATTGCGGGCCTTTGCCCGAAGACCGGAGAAATGGGGTGTGCGCTGGCGACGTCATCAATGGCCGCCGGTGCGCGGGCTCAGTTCATCTCGCCGGATGCCGGCGTTGTCCTCTCGCAAGCCCGTTCCGATCCACGGCTGGGCGTGCTCGGCATCATGCGGTTGCAGCAGGGCGAGGACGCTCGGAAGGCTCTCGATGCCATGATCACCGCCTCTCCGCACTCCGCATGGCGGCAACTTGCAGTCATTGATCGGACTGGCCGGGCAGTCGCATTCACCGGGCCCGAATGCTCGTTGGCCAAGAACGAGACTACTGCACCGAATATCGTCGCACTCGGGAACGGCCTTGCCAATGACCGCGTGGTGGAAGCGATGTTGGAGGGGTTCCAGGCGGCCGCGAGCCGGTCGCTCGCCGAGCGTCTTATCATCGGGCTCGAAGCCGGGCTCGCGGCCGGTGGCGAGGCATACCCGCTTCGCTCCGCAGCGCTGAAGCTTGCCCGGCCAGGTGTGCCGTTGCTGCCGATCGACTTACGGGTCGATT
>Ga0335075_10001864_pt1 | contig 34310 bp, 27 predicted proteins | sample Lox_Sample_24_FD_206723 | JGI IMG/M metagenome (GOLD analysis project Ga0335075, IMG submission 206723) | Soil microbial communities from Loxahatchee National Wildlife Refuge, Florida, United States - Lox_Sample_2.4 | ecosystem: Environmental > Terrestrial > Soil > Wetlands | place: USA...
GCACTCTCGGCGCTCGCACCACTCGTCGATTTCATGTTCCTGTGGCAGGTGATTACGGCGCTGCTGAACTACCTTCAGCATGGCGCCGAATTCAACCCGGCCAACGTGCAAAAGATCGGCATCTACTACTGCATCTTCATGGTGGTCGATCTGCTTGCCGCCGGCGTCGGATTCATCATGGAGAAGCGCGAGCAGTGGAGCCTTCTGTGGTGGCTCATGCTGCAGCGCTTCGGCTATCGCCAGTTGATGTATTACGTGGTTGTCCGCTCGATCTTTGCGGCGCTGCGCGGCCCGTCCGTCGGCTGGGGCAAGCTCGAGCGCGCCGGCACGGTGAAAGCCGAAGCGCATTAGCGCGGCACGAGGAAAACCCCTTCGTCGTTTGCGTGGTCGATGCGATAGAATTTCAGGATGGTCTGCTTGATCCGTTGCGTCAGCGCGAAGTCGTCAAGGGAATCGAACGCGACGGCGCCGTAACGCCTGACCGCAATGTTATGGACAAGCGTATCGTCGGATTGCCTGTGCGTGGCATAGGCCTGGCCAATATTGAAGACGTCCACTTCTTCGCGCTTTCCCGCCCAGTAACAGAGCGCGAGCGTCTCGCACAGCGCCGGCCCTTTCTGCGCCTCAAGGAACGCAATATCGGATCGGCCGGTCGCTGTTTCCTCCCGCATCGGATGCAGCCAGAAGTCGCGCTCAAGCCACGCGCTGTCCCAATTGAGCACGATCCCGACGATGAGCGGCAGCATATAGGCCGCAGCAACAAGACCGCGCATCGCTTCGCTTGGCGCGAGGCGATCCAGCACGAGAGCCGTCGCAAGCCCGAGCGCTATCATCGCATCGAACCAGATGTTCATATCCACCCCGGCACCACCTGCGAAGCCAATGCCAACCGCGATCGCCACGGCGGCATAGATCGCACAAAGGACAACGCCGCTGTCGCGGCGGCGCAGATAGAGCAACACGGCAAGGCCAAACAAAGAAACGTCAGCCCAGAGAAGCCAATTGCGCACAGCGTTCGACAACAGAGCGAAGGAATAGGTTCGCGGGGAATTCAGCACGCCGAACAGATCAATGTGATACGCGATCCGGAACAACACGAGACCTGCCAGTCCGAAGACGATCCCCGCGCCCGCAAACCACACGGCGCTGCGACGATCGGACACTGCAAGCCAGAGCGTCAGCGCAAGCGGCAACGCCACCAGATTGTGCTTGATGAAGAAGGCGAGTGACATCAGGAGCGCCGCCGTGACGAGCCTCGCCGGTGTACGCCGCTCGTCCACCAGCAGCAGCAATCCTCCCATTGCGACCGCATGGCCGAGCAGCTGCGGATCGTCCATGCCGACGTAGTCCGTAAAGATCAGCAACCCGGCAACGAACGCCAGCGCAGCGAACACAGCGGGCGCAACGCTGCTCTTCATTCGTCGCGCGGCGAGATAAATCCCTGCGGCGATAGCGAGCGTTGCCAGCAACGACAGAATGCGCGCGGCGACGATGTTGTCTCCGATCAACGAGCCAAGTGCACCGACGACATAGAACGATAGCGGCGGATAGTTGTTGAACAGGAAGCTGTCCCGTGGCGGGTAAAGCGCTCCGCCTGTCATCGCCTGCAGTGCATGGTAGGCGTTCCAGCCTTCGTTCGGATCGAGCGGCACATGCAGACCGGCGATCGCCGCGCTCCGCAGCACGCCGACAACGCAGAACAGTGCGAGCGCACCGATGCAAATACGAAGGGGCAGCCTGTTGCTCATTTCCCGGTGCAGGCGTCGTCTGGAACGATGTCGTAGAGATCGTAGAAGCTTCCCGCATGACGCAGCTTCAGCATCGGGGGGATCGCGCTACGCGGTCCGTTCAAATGGATCACGATGGCGACGTCGTAATGGCACTGAAAGCGCATCAGATAGGGAAAGACGTTCTTGATATCCTCATCCTGGTCGGCCCGACCCGCGGCGAGGTCTTCGAGTTCATCGATGTCCGGCGGCGATCCTTGTTGTGCCGAGGCGGCGGCAATGGACTGGTATTCGGGGTTCAAGCGCACGACGTGCTGGTCGCGGGTCGTGAACAGCAGCGGCGTGAACACGCCGGGATCGACGATCGCGTATTCCGCCATGTGCCAATAGGGCTGATCCGAGCGGAAGCCGATGGCGTCGCCGTCGAGAACGGTGAGAAGCTTCGTGCCGGGTTTGAGCGTTCGTGCGGCTGTGCGGAACTCATTGAATTCGCCGTCATGCGTGCGCCAGTCCTGCGCCAGCACCGCCGCATTGACGAGGATGGCAGCACACGCAGCCGCCGCAAGCGTGAGCGCGGCGCCGCGCTCCAGACGGAATTCCAGCGACGCGAACACCAATGCGCCGAGTACCGCCGGCAACCGCAGATCGACGCCCCATCCACCCATCGCCCATTCCGGCGCGAACACGGTAACGATCGCAAGGACCGGCAGCACGAACAGCATCCGGCGATGCACACCGATCCAGCCGCGCCAAAGCCCGGCGACCAACAGGATTGTCAGCAATGCCAACAACACGAAGGATGCGTTGTCGTAGGTCAGTTGCAGCGCTGCTTCGAGCCGGTCCAGCAGCCTGTCGAGAGTATTGAAAGCGACACCGCCTGCGCCGCCCCGCGGTTTCAGAAACACAAAGGCGAATGCCGCAGGAACGAACGGGATCGCGACCGTCAGTGCGCGGCGCAGCGTCGCCCTCATCGAGAAATTGCCGGCCAGCCCATCCAATTCGAAACAGGCAATGAACAGAAGCAGCACCGCCATCGCAAACAGGTGCGCGAAATAAAGCGCCGTGACGGCGAGGATGAACCCCGCCATCTGCGAGAATGTTCGCCGCCTGTCCGTCGCGATCCAGGCGGCAAACACGAGGAACGCGGCGCCCATCGCAAAATAGTAGTTGAGAAAGCCCCAGGTAAAGTTGGCGTTGTAGGCGAACAACGCCGCGAACAGCGGCGCGATGCCCACGCGCCCGTACAGCGCACGGTGAATCAGCGCCGGCCCGATCACCCACATCGCGACGCCTGCCGTGATGAACAGCTTCGTCGCGGTCTCCAGACCGATGAGATGCGACATCGGCGGGATCAGGATCTCGCCGGCGAGATTGGGGATCCACGCCCAGTGGATCGAATAGAAGCTCGAAACCGCGGCCGCCTTCGCATCTGTCGCGATCAGGTAATAGCTCGCGAGATGCGCGGGATAGTCGGGCATCGGCGGCGCAGTCACGCACCACAGCGGCAACGCCATTACCAGCGCGGCAAGCGCGATGGCGACCGTTTCCCCGTGGGTCCGCAGATATCCCGTCATGCCACTCCCCGCGTCACGGAACAGACACATAACGGGCGGGTCAGGACTTGGAAAGGTTCAAACCCGCGGCGCGCGCCGTTCCACCGGCCCGTCGTCCGTCAATGCGATGTGGGTGAGCGTCTGCTCGTCGTGATTCATGCGCCACGAAAGCAGCTTCTGCGCGTATTCGAGCACCAGTGGCAGATAGTCCGGATCGCAGGACCGATCGACGAATTCGCCGGGGTCGCGCTCCAGATCGAAGAACAGCGGCGGCAATTTGGCGAAGTGGACATATTTGTAGCGCGCGCTGCGCACGATGTTCATCGTGCACTGGTGCAGGGTGAGATCGAGTCGTTTCTCCGCGCGATCGTCCGCCGGATCGCGGAAGTCGAATTCCCAATGCGCCTCGCTGCGCCAGCGTGGCGGATCGGAATCGCCGCGCAGGAACGGATAGAGCGAACGGCCGTCGCATTGCACGGGGATTTCGAGGTCCAGCGCTTCGAGCATCGTCGGCATGATGTCGACGTTTTCGGTGAAGCGCCCGATGACCGCGCCGCGCGATGCATCCGCTACCGCGCGCGGATCGCGCACGATCAGCGGGATGTGATACGATGCATCGAAATAGCCGCATTTGCCGAGCAGCCAGTGATCTCCCATCTGCTCGCCGTGATCCGACGTAAACACGATCAGGGTCGAATCCCAGACGCCCTTCTCTTTCAACGTCGCGAACACGCGGCCCAGTGCAGCATCCACCTCGCTCATCAGGCCGTAATAGACGGCCTTCAATCGCCGCAGCTTCTTCTCGTCGGCCGGAGCGCGAAACATGCGGCGCGTCAGCTGATGCGAAAGCCAGGGATGCTGCGTCGATTCTTCTTCGGGCGTTTTCAGCCGCGAGAAGCCGGGCACGTCCGGTGGCGCGTACATCGCGTTGTACGGCTCGGGCGCCATGAACGGCGGATGCGGACGAAGGATCGACAGATGCATCACAAAGGGATCGTTCGCAGCGCGGATGTATTCGATACAGCGGTCGGTCAGGAACGCGGTGTCGTCCTTGTCCGCGGCATACGCCAGCGGCTTCGGCACCGCTGCGCCGTCTTCGTAGTCCGGTCCCGATCCGCGATGCGCGTAAGCGTGGCGGATATCGTCCGGCACCGGGATGTTTTGCGCCTTCAGCCAATCGACCCATGCTTTCGGGCGGTCACCCATCATCACGATCGGCCGGATACCCGGCAGCGGGCCTTCGTAGGTGCGCAACCACGGATCGTCGGCATCGACACCGCGCGGATCGATGCTGGTGTCCGTGTAGCCAAACAACACCGGATCATACCCCGCGGCGCGTGCCTCCTTCGCCCAGTTGGTGTGCCGCGCGTCAAGCGGCGTCCCGTTGGTGCCGGAGCGGTGATTCTGCAGATACATGCCGGTATGCAGCGACGCCCGTGACGGGCCGCACGGCACGGCATTGGCGTAATGATTGCGGAACAGAACGCCTTCCCGCGCCAGGGCATCGAGGTTCGGTGTGCGGACCATATGGCCGAGTGCCGACAGGCATTCGCCGCGCCACTGGTCGGCCGTGATGAAGAGGATGTTCAACGGTTTGCTCATCTTGCCGCCATGATATCCGCACGGGCACCGAAACGCACCGCCGCACGTTATGCTAGGTTCACGGTCAACATATCTTCACCGGAGCGACACGATGCAGCTTGGCATGATCGGGCTAGGACGAATGGGCGGCAATATCGTGCGCCGGTTGATGCGCGGGGGGCACAAATGCGTCGTGTTCGACCAGAACCCGGCCCCCGGCGCGGAACTTGCGAAAGAAGGCGCCTCGCCCGCCAAGGACCTCGCGGATTTCGTGAAGCAGCTCGAAAAGCCGCGCGCGGTGTGGGTGATGCTGCCCGCCGGTGCACCCACCGAGCAAACCGTCGAACAGCTCAGCATGCTTCTGGAAGCAGGCGATGTCGTGATCGATGGCGGCAATTCCTTTTACAAAGACGACATCCGCCGCGCCGCACGGCTGAAGACGAAGAACCTGCACTATGTCGATTGCGGCACCAGCGGCGGCGTGTGGGGGCTGGAGCGCGGCTATTGCATGATGATCGGTGGCGAGCAGGAGATCATCGAGCGTCTCGATCCAATCTTTGCGACCCTGGCACCGGGTGAAGGCAAAGTTGCGCCCACGCCCGGCCGGCCAGAAGGCGATCACGCGTCGAAAGGCTATATCCATGCTGGTCCGAACGGTGCGGGTCATTTCGTCAAGATGATCCACAACGGCATCGAATATGGAATGATGCAGGCTTATGCCGAGGGCTTCAACATTCTGTGCCATGCAGGCGACGGCACGTTACCGGAGGAGCAACGCTTCAAGCTCAATCTCCCCGACATTGCGGAAGTGTGGCGGCGCGGGAGCGTGATCCAGTCATGGCTGCTCGACCTGACGGCGGCCGCGCTCGCACAGAACCACGACCTTTCCGAATATTCGGGTTACGTCGAAGATTCCGGCGAGGGCCGATGGACGATCATGGCGGCGATCGAGGAAGCGGTGCCGGCCGACGTGCTGTCGACCGCGCTGTATGCCCGCTTCCGCTCCCGGGAGAAGGACAGCTTCGCCGACAAGATGCTTTCCGCCATGCGTCACGGCTTCGGCGGCCATCTCGAGCCGAAGAAGCCAACGTGACGAACACGATCAACGAGACGCTCCCAACACCCGCCGCTCTTGCGCGCCGCGTGGCGTCGTGGATGACGGACCTGGCGTGCGCCAGGCAGGATCGTTTCGCGATTGCGCTTTCCGGCGGATCGACGCCGCGCCTGCTCTATCAAACGCTCGCCGCGGAGCCCTATCTCGACCGCTTTCCGTGGCAGCGCGTGCATTGGTTCTGGGGCGATGAGCGTTTCGTTGCGCACAGCGATCCCGACAGCAACTATCGCATGACCGCCGAAGCCATGCTTTCGCTTGTGCCCGTGCTGCACGCGCAAATTCATCCCATTCCCACCGTCGGCATCACAGCCGAAGAAGCCGCAGATACCTATCAGAGCGAACTTCGCGCGTTCTACGGCGCGGACTTTCTCAATCCCACGCACAACCTGTTCGACATCGTCCTGCTCGGTCTTGGCGAGGACGGCCACACGGCGTCGCTGTTCCCGGGTTCGCCTGTCCTGGAGGAGCGCAACCGCTGGACAGCCGCGACGGACAAAGGCGGACAGACGCGGATCACGCTCACCTATCCGGCGCTCGAAAGCTGCGCGAATGCCGCGTTCCTGGTCAGCGGCACGTCCAAGCGCGAAATCCTCGCGCGCGTCCGAAAAGGCGACGAGAATCTTCCGGCCGCCCGTTTCCAGCCGATGGGCGATTTGCATTTCTTCACCGATTCAGACGCGGCAGGTTGCGCAGGCTGAGGCCACCGTGATTATGTCCGGCCATGCGCAAGAAGATCGTCACCATCGTCGGCGCGCGGCCGCAATTCATCAAAGCCTTCGCGCTGTCGCGCGCGCTCAAGAATGACTCGGATTTCGAGGAAGTCCTCGTCCACACCGGCCAGCATTTCGACGACAACATGTCGGCAGTGTTCTTCTCCGAGCTGGAGATTCCGCCGCCGCGGTATCACTTTTCGGTCGAGGCCGGCGCGCAGGGCGCGGTGACCGGGCAGATGCTGAAGGCGATCGAAAGCGTTCTGCTGAAAGAGCAGCCCGACGCCGCAATCGTTTATGGTGACACCAATTCGACGTTGGCAGGCGCTCTCGCCGCGTCGAAGTTGCAGATCCCCGTCGTCCATATCGAGGCGGGATTGCGCTCCTTCAATCGCGCGATGCCCGAGGAGATCAATCGCGTCGTTGCGGATCATGTCAGCGACCTCTTGTTCTGTCCCACGCGCACGGCTGTCGCGAACCTGCAGCGTGAGGGAATCACAAACGGGGTTCACCGCGTAGGCGATCTGATGCACGACGCCACGTTGATCGCGACGCCCATCGCGGAACGTGGCTCGACGATTCTGGAGGCCTACAATCTGGTGCCCGGCGGATATGGCGTTGCCACCATCCATCGCGCGGGCAACACCGACGATTCAAAAGCGCTTGGCAGCGTACTGGAATTCGTCGCGGCGCAGGCCAGGACGAGGCCAATCGTATTTCCCGTGCACCCGCGCACCGTGGCGGCGATGAAGCGCGCCGGCCTCGATCCGAACCGCGAGGGCATCCGTGTCATTGCGCCGGTCGGTTATCTCGACATGTGCAAATTGCTGCACCACGCCGCGATCGTCCTGACCGATTCCGGCGGTGTGCAGAAGGAAGCCTATTTCCACCGCGTTCCCTGCGTGACCCTGCGCGACGAGACCGAGTGGACCGAGACGGTCGAGAACGGCTGGAACCGGTTGTGGAACGGCGCGGATTACCAGCCGCGCCGCGAGATCGCGGAATATGGCGACGGCAACGCGGCCGCGGAAATCCTCGGCATATTGCGAACCGCGTTGCGCTGAACTCCGGGCCTTACGCCTTGCGGTGGTCGCGAACGTTGCTCCACATCAGGAAGCCGACGGCATAGACCAGCGCCGTGATGAACGTGATCGACAGCACGTCGAAGAGACGTTCCGGTTTGGTTGTCTCGGTCGGCAGCGACGGCGCCGAAATCGGAACGATGAACACGGATTGCTGGTTCGCGGCGCCTTCGGCGGCCGCGAGCGCCTGCTGCGCCGCGCTGAGACGCATCTCGGCGACCGACAGCTCCTGAGGATCCTTCGCGGTCTTGACCGCTTTGACGGCGTTTTCGAGCTCGCTGCGCGCGAACTTCATCGTTTGCGCCTGCATGGTCGCGTTCATGTCGTTCATGAACTTTTCGGACTCGGACACGATCGTCTGGTTTATCTGCTGCGCGCGATGGCGGTCGTAGTCGAGGACATCGATCGTCACGATGCCGACATCGGTCTGAGGATCCATCTCGACCATGAACTGATAGAACCAGAGGAAATCCTCATCGACCGAAGGCCACCACAGGCGCCAGAACGGATTGCGCTCCGATGACGAGTAGGAATCGCGCAGATGAAACTTCTTGTCGAGGATGCGCAGCATTTCCATGGAGTAGATGTACGACGTCGTTTCGGTGAGTTCGCTCGCCGATGCACCGCCGCCGATCGTGCTGCTGAGGATCGAGCTGACGCCGCTCGCAACCGTGCCCTTGTTCTGTACACTGATGATCGCCTGCGAGTCATACAGGGATTCGGCGAAGACGAAGTAATAGATGGACGACAGGAGCGCCACTGCACCGACAACCGACCAGAAGGAAATACGAAGGCTGAGCCGTCTTGCCGTATCTCCCAGCGACGCCCCGAAGGCTTTCCCAACGCCCCAGACCCCGGCAAGGCCCTGCTTCGGTTCTACGCGCGCGGTGGTGTCGGTATTGGACATTTCATTGGCCCGTCAGGGATCGGCCGCGATCCGGCAGCCCAGCGCTGCAATATGCGTCGTGGCGGCCAAATAAACAACTCATGGCACGAAGTCCATGTTTACCAGGTCTTCGAGTTCTTCCTCGGCTTCGAAGAAGTTCGTGTCGTCGCTGTCGCCCTCGAGGCTTCCGAAGAACTCCGCGGCCGCTTCCATGTTGTCGAAATAGGTCGCGCGGCCGTCCGCGAACACATAAGCCTGATCGCAGAATTGCTGCGCGGCTTTGAGATCCTTGGTCGCCAGCAGGATGCCGGCACGTTGTCCGGCGTCTGCAACGACCTCTGCAAAACGCGGCTTGTCGGATTTTCCACCGGCCGACACGGACGTCAGGATGTAATGATCGAACGGCAGGCACATCCCTACGCTGAAGGCAAAGCGCGAGAGAATCTCTCTCGGGCAACGGTCGGCGGGCGTATGCAGGAACTCCCCGAGGTTCGCCATCTCGGTCACCTTGGCGACGAACTCTTCGCTGTCGACCTCGTAGAGTCGCGCGATGAACCGCGCATTCGACGCAAGCGCATGGTGGCGGTGAAGGAACGCATTTCCGGGAATGGCCCACGAGATCGAATGCGAACGCGTGACGATGCCGCTATCGGGCGCGTCGGCAGCGCAGATCAGATCGATAATTCCCTCCAGCCCCGCGCCCTGGTGACCGAGAAACGCGACGCGCGTATTTTCTTCGATGCGGATATTGAGATCCTCATAGGTGACGCGCACCGCGCCGAGCCGGACCTTCTTCATCACATTGCGGAATTCGATCATATGTAAGGGATTCTACGCTGGTAACGCTCCAGGGACAGGCCCAGAAGCAACGTGCCGAGTATGCACTCCATGACGAAGCCGGGGCTTGCGACCGGCGAGGTGTAGGTCGTGAACCAACCCTCGCGCAGCATCTCTTCACAATGCAACACCGGATTCCAGGTGAAGTACGGCCAATACTCGGATGGGAACATGGTGACGACGAACAGCATTCCGCCGGCCATGCGATTGATGAGATTGGTGTAGCCCACGAACTGCTTGATCGGCGGAAACACGCGCATCGCCGTGCCGGTTACGAATCCGACAGACACGCCGAGCACCCACAGCGCGATCATGGCCGAGAAAACTTCCATTCCGTTGTCGGGCGGGAAAACGCCGTCATAAAAGGAAATGGGAAGAAGCAGCGTACAGAACAGCGTGAAATAAATGCAGAAATCGCTCAGTGCCGATGCGATCGCAACGTCTACCGGGGTCACACGCGGAAATTTCAGCATGCTGTCGGTCCCCGATACCGATTTGCCGACCGAACTCATCGCATTCATGAACATGTAGAACGGCACGATACCGACGATCAGGAAGGTGGTCGGGGGCATGTCGGGCGGCGTCAGGGACTTGAACGCGGAGCGCGCAATGCGCATCACGCCGATGAACATCATGGGCTCGAGCAGCGCCCACGCGAATCCGTAATTGTAGCCTTTCATCAGTCCCTGCAGCTCGTGAATGGTCAGAGCGCTGATGACGCGGAATTGCGTTCTGAGATCGGCAAGCACTGCGTGCGGCTCCTGGACCTTGTGCAAAACCCTGCAGTCGCGCCAAGCGATGGGATGCCTGCTTTTGGCGGCGAGAGCCAGCCGCTCCTAGCACGGAATTTTCTATATATTCAATATATTAAACGCCGAAGGACGATCTATGGCAGCTCGCGCGGGACTGCGAAAACGATCGGGCAGCGCACACCGAAACCCTCCTCGATGATCTTCTGGGTGAACTGGGAATTGGCGTAGATGGCAGTCGCGCGCGAAAGAATGAGTGGGAATTCACGCCTGAACCGGCTTGCCCCCGTGACATCGTCGAAATAGCCGGTCTGCTCTGGATCGCCGAGCAGTTCGTTCCAGAAATGCACCCCGTACAGGAACGGGATGTTGGTGTAGTTGAGGGCATCGGCGACGGCGAAGCCGACGCCGGATATCGCATGCACCAGCGACACGTCGTTCTCGAGCACGAATTTCCGCAAATCCGCCGTCCGGTCGCCGATAAAGGCGCAGCGCCTTCCATTGACCTCGCGTTCGTCGCCGCGCAGATCGCCGCGCGTGGCAACGATCACGGGCTCGAAACCCTGGCGCAGATGATGCTCTGCTGCGTTCTCCAGGAAATGCTCTCCCCCGCCATAGAGATCGGCACCGTTGCGCGAGATCAGAACAGCGATGCCACGCTTCGCACGCGAGGCAAGAGAGGCGGTCTCGACCGTGCCGCGCGCGCCATAGAACGGCTTCCAGCGCGCAAGCGCGATGGTGTCGTCGAGCGACGAGAGCAAGCCACTCTCCGCCAGTCCCGAGAGCGCGTCACGCCGCCAGAATTCCAGCCTGCGTCCGTCCGTCAGACCGATCTCGGCATAACCGGAGCGCCGCGCCGAACTTGCGTCCAGGAGCGCAAGAACGTCCGGTGCGATGACTTCGTCTGTGTAACCCGGAGTCGTACAGATCCAGTTTTGCGAGACCGACGCCAGCAGGAATGTCAGCGGCTGGCGGACATTGCCACTCGCCGTCGCGACACCCGACCAGTCGAAGGCGGCTAGATGCGTCACAGAGCTTCCGGCCGCGGCACCAGAGCCGGCTTCGTCTTCCGCAAGCGCCGTCAACAGGCGAAGGTTCGTCCGCGCACCGCGATGGACGGGATCGACCTCCAGAATATGGGTGTACACCGCCTGCGCTTCGTCGATCTGATTGCGCGCAACGAGCGCACGCGCCTTGATCATCAACGCTCTCGTGTCGTTCGGCGCGGCGGCTAGGGCGAGGTCTGCGGCAACGATCGCCTCGTCGTAACGGCCTGCCGTGAATAGCGCGTCGGCGTAGGGCACGCGATAGCGCATCTGCACCTGCGGATCGGACGACACGCTCAATCCGCGCAACAGCGACAGGCGCTCGCCGCGCAGATCCTGGCGGCGATCCGGCGTCATCTCGCCGCGCATCTGTTTTGCCAGAACGATGACCATTTCGCGGCGCGCGCGCACGGTGCCGTCCTCGAGGCGATCGGCGATGCGCAGATAACGCATAGCGTCTTCGAATTCGCCTTGCAGGGATTTCGCGGCGCCCGCGAGATAATTCGCTTCGAAGGACTGCGGATGCAGCGCTGCGGCCGCTGCCGTAACGCGGCCGGCGAGCGCATGATTGTGCGCCTTGATGGCGCCGCGTCCCAGTGTGGTGAGCCTTTGCTCTGCGGCGGCGCTGGTGAAGGCGCGGCGGTAAACGAACGCGCTGTCCCAATCCCCTGACTTTTCGTGACGCGCCAGCCGGTCGACCACGATGTCGCGATCGATCGCGAGCATCAGATTGGCAAGCTCGGTATCCGACAGATTGCCGATCTGCCTGAGGAGTGCCTTGTTCGGTCCGGCAGCCTTGGCATCGCGTTCGGCCTCGTCGTCCATCGCACGCTTCGCGCGCGGCGCGTGTGCGACGGGGGCACTTTCGCCAAGAGACGCCTGTCCGCTTACAATGTGCTCGTCGAAATGCGTATGCACCGCGGGACCCAGGCGCGCCAGCAACGAAAGCCTGAGCGTCGGATCGCCGGGATCCTCCAGCCGGATCGATTGCAGTTCGCCGGTGATCCACGGCTTGCGGATGGCGATCGAAAAGCCGTGCGTGTCCTCTCCCGGCCCGTCGCGGCGGATAAGAAAACGACGCCGCTTGTTCGCGGCAAAGGTTCCGCGCTCCTGGCCATCGATCACAAGGTTGAACCGCACGCGGCGGTCGGGGCGTGTTGCATCCATCAGCCAGCCCCGAAGCGAGGAGCCGGCAATCTTCAGGACGCCGCGATAGTCACCCGACATGATCCCCCTGGCAGCGGATTGGCTACCATTTTAACCACTCAGATCAGACTATTAGAGTGAACGCGAAAATGGCGGGCCGCGCAACTAGGCCGCCGTTTTTGGCGCGTAGCGCAGATCTTCACCTGCAAGCTCGAAGCGCCCCTCGAAAGCCGCACCCGACACCTCCAGAGACCAGCCGCCTCCAGTGGCGCTCAAAACCTTGAGCGCGGAAGGGGCCGGCGCATCGGACCACTGGAACAGGGTTGCGACCACACCCTTTGTCATGTGCAGCGTGCAGCGGATGCATGTCCCACCTTCGCCTTCCGGTTCGGAGGCCGTTGCCGCGCGCGTGTCGAAGGTCGCCATCAGGTTCCCGCCCTCGCCCGCGAAGCACAAAGAGGCTCCGGCAGGATCCGACGGCGTGAAGCCGGGCGCGATATGCCAAAACTGTTCGAACGACGTCTCACGTCCATCCGTCGATTCAAGTGCGTCCACAACGATCAGCGCATGCTGGCTTTTGAGATGGATTGCCGTCCGGATCACCGAGCCAGCAGGATTGGACCTGTCGATACCCTTCGCGGCAGCCCAGCCTTCGCCGCGCCATGACTTCACCAGACGCGCCTGACCCGGCGTGATGTCCTGTTCCGGAACGTAGCCGCTGCCATTGATGCGATAGCCGTTGCGCAAGGCGGCATCGAAATACGCCTCCTTGTCGCGCTTCTTCGTGCCTTCCTGCGGATCGGCGCCGACGAGGAGATCGTTCTCGCCGTGCGCGAACACCAGCGAGATGCCGCCGGGATTGTTGCGCGGCACGGAAGCCCGCTCACGATGCAGGATGACGAGCGATGAATCTGCCGATGGGCTTTGCGACGTATGACTCGCGAAATATTGCGCGTCGCGGAACACGTACGTGTCGGTGATGCGCGGCATCGGCTTTCCCTTTGGCGGGGCATTCTTGCTGAACCCCGCGCCCGCGAGCGCACGCCGGGTGCCGGCAAGCTTTTTCAGATAGGATTTCTGCTGGCTGTTGTCGAAGACAGGCGGGGCGCCGTCGCTCTTGAGCAGGGCCTCCGCGAACACCGTCATTTTTTTTGCCGCAGCCGCGACCGGCTCTTTCAGTGCGACATCGATGGTGTTGAAGTCGCCGAGCATCGTCTTGAACTGCGCCAGAAGGGTGCAGTGATCGGAGAACGTGCCATTGCGCCAGACGCCGTCCGCGGTCAGGCCAACGTTCAATTGCAGCGTCTTCAGCCGATCCATGCTTTCGGCCAGCAGCTGCTCGGCATAGGCGGTCTTGCGCAGAGCCAGCGCCAGACCGGCAACGAGTGAATCCTGCTGGATGCCGTCGAACGAGCCCACGGCATAAAAGTCCGCCGCGCGCAGGACCTCGATCATGTTCAGCAGCTCGTGAAAAACCCGAAGCAGAATGGCTTCGTCGAATTTCACATTTCGTTTCACGGCCATCCGGCAGCACAACACGAAGAGCGCGAGCACCCGCGCACGGCGCGAGACAGCATTCTCTTCCCACGCCTTTGAATTCGCGACGGGATGCCTGTCGGCAAAATCGACGATGATCTTTCCGGCGCGCGCGAGAATTTCGCCTGCGCCCACGCCGCGCTCCTTGATGAGCGCATCGATTTCGACGTTCCTGTCCGAGCTGCTGTTTCCGGCCTTGCTGTACCAATAGTTCAGAGGTCCGGCGAGGAACTCCAAGCCGAGAACCTGCGTTTCGGCCGCGCGGTTCGGAAGCTCGGCAGGCCAAGCGACCGGCAGTTCGATGCTCAGCGTCTGATCGTCCGCGATGGCGACCTTGCGATCCAGAAACGCCTGCATGGAGTCTGTCGATGCGTGCGTCCAGAGCAATTTCGGCGCCTTTGGGCTGCTCCACGAGAGTTGCGCGAGAAGATCGGATGCACTCAGAGCGCGAGCGGCGTCGAGATCGGGAGCCACAGGCCATTGCGGCCGCGACACGTTCAACTGCACCCGCCCGCCGGCAGCGATGGCCAGAATTGCGGACGCAAGCAGCTCGGCGCCGAAATCCGTCAACGCCGCGCCCTTCAGAGCCCTGTCCGCACCATGGCGGCGGAACAGCGAAGCGGTATCGACAAAGGCGCCGTCCAGCGCGCAGGCGAGCATCGCGATCGCGTGATTTTCTGCGGCAAGAGTGTCAGAGCCGTCCGGCGCGGGCATCGCGGAGCGCCCGACAAAAATGTGAAACTTCGTGCGATCTTTCGCGATGGCGTTGATGCTGGCGCCGATCTCTTCCGGACTCAAGGGCGGATCGTCAAACGCATAGATCGCGAGATCGGTTTTCCCATCGCCCGCCTCCCATAGGGGCGCGCCGCCCGCGTTTGCGAGCGCCTTTTCGATGTGCGTCCGGATTTTGGCGTCGGCGCTTTGATTCAGGCCACGCAGCGCGATGCGGATGTTGCCTGAACCGCCACCCTCGCCATCGGCTTTCCGGGCTTTGCGCCGCGCGCGCCGTCCGGTCTCCGCACCTTCTTCTTCGCCATCATCACCTTTGCCGCTTTTTCGCGCCGCCTTCTTTGCGGCTTTTGCCGCCTTCCGCTCGGCCTTGGCTTTGGCTTTCTCTTCCGGACCGAGTGCGGCCGCAGACGTGCCGTCCGCCGACGCACTGTCCTTGTTCACGGCTTTCTTGGCCTTGCGCTTCTCTTTCTTTGCAATCTTGCCGGCTTTGCGCTCCGCCTTGGCTTTCGCCTTTTCCGTATCGCCCACCGCAGCTACGGCAACCGCGTCTCCCGTGCGGTTGGCTTTGTTCGCGGCTTTTTCGGCGCGCCGCCCCTCTTTGGCCTTTGCACGGTCTTCGTCGCCCGCGACAGCTTTGCTGGCGGCGGCATCGCCTTCTCTGCGCTTTGCCTTGTTGGCGGCCTTCTGCGTTTTGCGCTCCGCTTTGGCCTTGGCCCGATCTTCGCTGCTCAACGCCGCGACAGGTTCCGTGCTTTCGACGGCATGTTCCGCGCGGCTCGCCTTCTTCTCGGCCTTCTTGGCCTTGCGGTCGGCCTTGCTCGCTTTTTTTTCGGCTTTGCGTTCCGCCTTGGCTTTCGCTCGCTCTTCGTCGCTCGCGGGTTTCGCGCTGTGCGTCGCAGCGCTTTGCCCTACGGACGCAGAACGTCCTCGCTTCGCCTTTTCAGCTTTGCGCGCGGCCTTTTTCTTGCGAGGCTTTTTTGGAACCGAGGCATCGGCGCCTTCAGGCTCGACAACCTTCGAACGCCGCGTCTTGTTCGTGAAATCGCTTTGATCGTCTGACATTCAGGATTCTGAAGCCGTTCGCGGCATTACGCGCCGGCGGCGCTCAACCGTCTGAGACCGTCCTGCGCACGTTGATCGCCGGGGGAAAGCTCAAGCAGCGCATTCCAGTGCAAACGCGCCGCCGCCATATCGCCGGCCCGTTCGGACGCGCGCGCGAGACTGAGACGGCACCACTCCATGCCCTGCTGCGCTTCGTCGGAATAGGGATCGACCGATTTGAGAAGTCCCCAGGCCTCGAGCGCGCCGCCGAGTTTCTCGACGCTGTCCGCGCTCTGGGCAACATAGCGGGCGCAATCGCCGAGATTGCGGACACTCTTCTCCATGTCACCGCCGGCGCGGTGATACGCGGCCCACATGCGGCAGGCCTCGAGCCATTGTCCCTTGCCCTGCGCATCGCGCGCGCCGCGCAACGCCGCATTCTCAAGACCGCGCAGCACGCGCGCGTCACCCGGGTGGCGCACGAGCAGCGCATCGAATCGCTTCACCGACTCCGCGTAGTCGCCCGCGCGCAATGCCAGACGCCCCAGGCGCAGCGAGCGCGACATCGATCCCGAACCGATCTTCGGCCCTTCGATTTTTTTCCACGCCTCGAAGGCTTCGGGGAACCTGCCTTCTTCTTCGAGACGATACGCGCCCATGATCGCCGCGGAACGCGGCGACAGCTTGGCGATGACGGGAGACAGCCAGAAGCGGCCGCTGCGAAAGGCGCGGACGGGGCCGGCTGCGAGTGCGATGAGGTCGTTTGCCATTTTCGGGCGCATTAATTCCGGAAAATGTGCGCCGGTGCAACACACTTCGCACGAATTAACGATGCGAAATCAGAGGAACCGGGGCCGGTCGCGGATTAACGCATAATCGGCGCTATAGGCCTTCCTGACCTTGTCGATCTGGGCGGCCGTCAGATCGTTGCGTTTCAGGATCTCGGGGCTTTCATTTTTGTGGCCGAGATCGACGTCGCCCAGTTCCAGCCGCGCGCAGATCTTCGGAAATTCCTCGGCCAATGTCGCGAGATCGACGAGGTAGCTGACGCGCAACCGGCCGTGCTCGTCCTCGAAGCGCTTGCATTGCGGTCGGGCCTGCCAGCTGCGTTCGCACCACGGCCCGAGAAATTCCTCGAAAGACATGCCTTTTGTGGATTGCTGCTTGCCATCGAAGGCCGGCTTTTGATGCGAATTGTAAAGGCTGAGCAGGAAGTCGACCGGATCGCGGAGGACGCCGAACACGAAGAACTCTTCGTACGGAATATGACGCTTGATCCAGGAGAACTTGTTCGAGATTGCCGAGAGCCCGTCATGCTTGCCGAACTTTGTCGCAGATATCTTGATCTCGGCGGAATAGCCGATGGCGGCCTCGATTGCCGTGGACGCGGTTTTGAGATTCGCGACAAAGATGAACTTATGCGACAGGCTGAGCAGCATGTGGGCATCTCTAACCTGAAATAGGGGAGCGCGACAACGCCTCGTTACGCCAGCGTTTTGCGGATCGCCTCCATGCGCGTCTTCAATGTTTTGCCGAATGCATCGCGCGAATATCTAGCGACGATATCCTCACGTGCCCGTGACGCTTTGGCGCGCGCAGCATCGTAGTCATCGAACACGGCGCGCATTTGCCGTGCAGCATCGGCGACATCGGCGTCGGCCCACACCGCATTTTCGCATTCCCAGCGGGCCCCACCCGAAGGAACCGGGATGAGCTTGTAAGACACGGGATAGGATGTCTCCTCGGTCGCAAAATCCGCATTGCCCGAATAGCCCGTCGCGATCACCGGTGTGCCGAATGCCATCGCGTCGGACATCAGATAGCCAAAGCCCTCCGAGCGATGCAGCGACACCACGCAATCGGCGTCGCGGACGAGCGCGGTCATCTCCTCATTGGTGAGGCGCTGGTTGACGATCCGGACGCGCTTGTCGCCTGCGCTCGCGCCGAGCGTATGCTCCCACTGTTTCCACGCATTGCTCCAATGCTGCGGATTGACATTGGAGGTCTTCACCACCAGTTCGACATTCTCATCGACACGGAAGGCGTCCTGGAACGCCATCACGACGGCCAGGGGGTTCTTACGCTCGATCGAGGAGTCGAAATCGAACGTCGTCACGAAGGTGAAGGGCGAATGCTTCTTCTCCGGTCGCTCACGCTTCAGAAATTCTTCGTCGCCATTGAACAGGCCTTTGCCCACGACATATGTGGGTTTGAGCGGAGCATAGATGTCGGCGACATAACGCGTCGGCGCCCAGATCTCATCGACCAGAGCGATGCCGAGCTGCTGCACGGTCGGCGCGGTCGAGACCTCCCACAGGAAAAAGCCGCAGGTATAGGTATCGAGGAGAATACCGCGGCGGTCTTTCAGGAAGAAATCCGGTGCGTCGTTGGCATTGACCGCGAGCACCGCGACCGGTTCGGAGCGGCAGGCTTCACGCCAGCGCACGATCTGGTCGCTGACAGTGTTCGCATGGGTGTCGAAATCGAGCCCGGTCACCTTCATGCCCGCCGTTTCAAGGCCGGCTTTCAGCATTCCATAGTTCCGGCCAAGCCCCGTGTCCCTTCCGGCATGACCGATCAAAAGGACATCCTGCTGCGCTTCGGCCACGGACGCGGCATAGCGCGGCAGTTCGCTCTTCATAGCGTCCACGAGCGACGGCGTGGAGCTCAAGGCTGCGACGACACGTGGAAGAATGCCGTCATTGGTCAGAAACGGCGCGAAATACGGCAGATGCTCCGAGCTTTTCGGCAGGAAATTCTGCAGCCGGTCGAAGATGAAGAATATGCGGTCGATGAAATTGCCGAGGTCGAAGGTTCGGCGGTATTCGCTCGACTTCGACCACACCATTTTCAGGAATCGCGTGATCGGTGCGCCGGAAAGATTATCGCTCGAGATCACCTCGTTGAGATAGGCGACGATCTCAGGACGCTGGCATGCGGGCGGCACGCGGCGCGTGCCGGGAAGCTTGGTCACATACCACCAGCAGAACTCGTCGAAATCCGGCGACTGGACCAGCGAGAATTTCGGACGGTCCTGCATCATCGCAAACGACGTCATCACGTCGAGCGGTTTGCCGCCACCGAGCGACATCGCGGTCTTGCCAAGCCGTGCCGCCAAATCTTCGCCGACCGGCGTTTCGACCGCAGGCCGCCAGTCGGACGCAAAACGGAAATACCCCTGCGCGATGTTACAGAGCTCGAAATCGTTCGTCAGGGTATCGAGATTGAGAAACCGCCGGTCGAGATGAAAGCGGAAATACTCTTCACGGAAAAGTCCGGCCTTGCTGTCACGCGGCGCGGCGTCCGTCCGCATGGCGTTGGCAATAGCAGCGCCGAGATCGACCGCACCTTCGCAGAAGAACGGCGCGTAACGCGGCTTTGCCCAATGCGCGACGTAGGTGGTCAGCGCCTCGATCACATCGGGACGTTGTCCAAGCTTTTCCGCAACAAGCGCTGCGAGCCGACCAAGTTTGCGTTTCTCGCGTGCATAAAATGCTTCTGTTTGCGCAGCAGGAACCAGAGAAGGCAGTAACTGAATCATACCGAGCGCCGCTTCGGCTTCGGCGGTGTGATGGAATTTGTCCGCAAACGCGCGATACACGTTCGCCGCAGCCGACGCGCCGTCGACAAAGCCGTTTGTGTCGGGGATCGAGAGTGCTGTCACACGCTCGGTCGGCATCGCCGCGAACAGCCGTGCGAACTCTGCGCGCACGGGCGCCGATACGCCGCCGGACTGCTCATAGACACGTAGCAGATGGTCTGTCTGGCCGCGGCGTTCGAGATAAGGGATGAGTGTGAGAAGCGACTCGTCATCCCAGCTCACAAATCCTGCGACCCCGCGGTCCACGGCCGCCAGCACGCTGTCGAGCAGGTCGGACGCAATGAGATGCGGAAGAAGTGCGGGGGCCACTTCTTCTTCGTCTTTCTCCGGCAACGCGGCGAGCGCAAACGCGAGCTCGGAATCGAGTTTGCCTGGCGCGATGCGGCGAAGCAGAAACGAGAAATCCTCGGCCAGCTCCTCGCGGAAGGAGCCGATCCGGATGATGCGGCCAACCGCGGCTGCGGCGTCGTCGTAACGCTCCAGCGCCAGCAGGGTGAGGAATACGCGCTCGGCGGCAAGGGCCGTTGGCTTCGCCTGGAAGGCCGCGTTGTAATGGGCGAGCGCTTGCGGAAGCAGTCGCGCCTCGGCCATCACACGACCGGCATTGTAGTTGAAAGCGTAGTCGCCGCGGCGCGTTGCCGACATTTTCTCGAGCAGCTGCTCGGCGGCCGGCGTCGAACCCGTCTGCACAAGCGCACGCGCACGTTCGACGATCACGAGTTCGCCGGTTTTGGCGTCCAGCGGTGCGGCATCGGTGGCGGCCAGAACGACGTCCTGCCGGTCGAGCTTGTTCAGTTGCGTGAGCAGCTTTCCGGCCACGGCCTTCTGCGCGAGCATCTGGCGGAACTGCGCCAGTGCGGCCGCGCTGTCGGCATCGTACCGGCGGACGAATTGCTTCGCCGCCGCATCCGGTTCGGCGCCAAATTGTTCTTCCTGCGCGGCCATCGCGGCGTTGTAAGGAACGCAACGGCCCTTGGGAAGTCTTTACAACGGCGACGCGGAAAGGCAGTTCAGACGACATGGCAAAGAAGGCGGCGAAACGTTCGACACCTGCGGGACCCATGCCCAAGGTCATCCTGTGCGTTGGCCTGAAGAGCAGCGGATCGACCTGGCTCTACAATGTGGTCATCCAGCTTCTGAAGGAAAAATACCGCACCGGCGTAATCTCGTTCTACGCCGATGACTTCGCCATGTTCCCGCCTGACACGGAGGGCGCGCACGTGATGGTGATCAAGGCGCACGAACCGTCCCAGGGATTGGTCTATCTCGCGCGCCTGACGCGCGGGCAGATGTTTCTCACGCTGCGCGAGCCGCGCGATGCCATCGCGTCCTTGATGCAACGCTTCGGACATGCATTCGAAGGCGCGCTGGATGAAACCGGGCGCCAGTCGCAGCGCATCGCCGAACTCGATCGCACCGAGGCAATGACGACCTATCGCTATGAAGATGGCTTTTTCGACCGTTTCAAAACCATCGGCGAAATCGCCGATGTGCTGAACGTCAAGATAAGCAAAGCGGCACGTGAGCGCGTCTATCGTTCGCTGACGCGCGATTCCGTGCGGCAGACTATCGGGAAGTTCAAAAAGGCCGGCAAGTTTGGGAAGAAGCCAAACGCCAACAGCTTCGACACAGAAACCCAATGGCATCCGGGCCATGTCGGCGACGGCAAGATCGGAAAGTTCGAAGGCGTGCTGTCAGCCGCACAACAAAAGAAAGTGCTGACCGCCACCAAGGACTACGCGAAACGCTTCGGTTATCTGTCGCGGAAGAAGTAATGCCAGGCGGCGAGCCATGACACGCCGCCCATCGCCACCGCGCCGGCAATGGCGATGAACAGGTCCGCATCGCCCGTGTATCGGAAGATGAGGATGTAGGCGATCATGGCGATCGCGACCGCGATCACATGCGGCCATGCCCAATGGGGTTTCTTCTTTTCCGGCGTCGGGTTGTTGTCCATGGCGTCCTATAACATGTCAGGGCAACAGGGCCGACACATATTTGCGCAACGCACCCGAGCGCACATGCGCGGTGATCGCGGCAATGTCCGGCGCGAAGTAGCGGTCGCGCTCATAGCTGCCGACCAGCGCGCGAACTTCGTGCGCCGCCGCTTCCAGCGGTTCGGAGCTCTTGAGCGGATGGCGGAAATCGAGACCCTGCGTCGCTGCCAGCAACTCGATAGCCACAACGGCCGCCGCATTCTCCGCCATATCGTGCAGGCGCCGCGCGCCATGCGTCGCCATGGAGACATGATCTTCCTGGTTCGCGCTGGTCGGCACCGTGTCGATGGAGGCCGGGTGCGCGAGCATCCGGTTCTCTGCCACCAGCGCCGCCGCTGTCACCTGTGCGATCATAAAGCCGGAATTAAGACCGGACTCTTTCACCAGGAACGCCGGCAACCCGCTCATCTTCGGATCGACGAGAATGGCCGTGCGTCGCTCGGAGATGTTGCCGATCTCACACAGCGCCATCGCGAGCTGATCGGCGGCGAACGCCACCGGCTCAGCGTGGAAGTTTCCGCCCGACACGATCTCGGTTTCGCTCAAGACCAGCGGATTGTCGGTGACGCCATGCGCTTCTGTCAGAAGGGTACGCGCCGCCATGCGCATCTGGTCGAGCAGCGCGCCCATCACCTGCGGCTGGCAGCGAAACGAGTACGGGTCCTGCACCTTGTCATCGGCACTTGGCGCGCGATGGGACTCGCGGATTGCGCTCCCCGCGATCAACCCGCGCAACGCGGCAGCGACATCGATCTGGCCCTGCTGACCGCGTAGTTGATGAATGCGCGCATCGAACGGCGTGTCGGAGCCTTTCAGCGCATCCGTCGACATCGCGCCCGCGACGATGGCGGCAGCGAAGACCTTTTCGATCTCGAACAACCCACTGAGCGCCAGCGCGGTCGAAACCTGCGTGCCGTTTAGCAAGGCGAGACCTTCTTTCGGCCCGAGCACCAACGGCTTCAAACCGGCTATTTCCAGCGCCTTGGCTGCTGGAACGATCTCGCCCTTCACGCGCGCCTCGCCAACGCCGATCAACAGCGCAGCCATATGCGCGAGCGGCGCGAGGTCGCCAGACGCACCGACGGACCCTTTCGACGGGATGCACGGATAGACTTCGGCTTCCACAAGCTTCTGCAGTGCCAGCACCGTCTCGCGCTTCACACCCGATGCGCCGCGCGACAGCGATGCGGCTTTCAAAACCAAGATCAAACGAACGACCTCATCGCTCAGCAACGGCCCGACGCCGCAGGCGTGGCTGAGCACGAGATTGCGCTGCAATTCCTCGAGGTCGTTCTTCGCGATGGAGGTATTAGCAAGAAGACCGAAGCCGGTGTTCACCCCATAGACCGTATCGCCGCGGGCGACGATGTCCGCAATCGTCTTCGCGCCCTTGTCGATGGCGGCGAGCGTCGCGGCTGAGAACTCCATCCGCACGCTCTGCTCATAAGCATTGCGCAGCGCCGCGAGCGGCATGTCGCCGCCGATGTTCAAGCTCACGCTCATGCGATGGACGGCAGATTGAGGTGATTTTCGTGCGCGGCTTCGATCGCGATCTCGTAGCCCGCATCGGCATGGCGCATGACGCCGGTCGCCGGATCGTTCCACAGCACGCGCTCCAGTTTCGTGCGCGCGTCTTCGGTGCCGTCGGCGACGATCACCACGCCTGCATGCTGCGAGAAGCCCATGCCGACGCCACCGCCGTGATGGATCGACACCCAGGTCGCGCCCGACGCGGTGTTGAGAAGCGCGTTGAGCAGCGGCCAGTCGGACACCGCGTCCGATCCGTCGCGCATCGATTCCGTTTCGCGGTTGGGGCTCGCCACCGATCCGGAATCCAGATGATCGCGGCCGATGACGATGGGCGCTTTCACCTCGCCCTTTGCGACCATGTCATTGAACATCATGCCGGCGCGGTGACGGTCGCCGAGACCGATCCAGCAGATACGCGCCGGCAGGCCCTGGAACGCGATGCGCTCCTTCGCCATATCGAGCCAGCGATGAAGGTGCTTGTTCTCCGGGAACAGTTTCTTCATCGCTGCGTCGGTCTTGAAGATATCTTCCGGATCGCCCGACAGCGCGGCCCAGCGGAAGGGACCGATGCCGCGGCAGAACAATGGGCGGATATAGGCCGGCACAAAGCCCGGAAAATCGAACGCGTTCGCGACGCCCTCGTCCTTCGCGACCTGGCGGATGTTGTTGCCGTAGTCGACCGTCGGGATGCCCTGCTTCGCGAAATCGAGCATCGCGCGCACATGCTTGGCGATGGATTTGCGTGCGGCGCGGCCTACGGCATCCGGATCGGAGACGCGGTTCGCTTCCCATTCCGCGAGCGTCCAGCCTTCCGGGAGATAGCCGTTGTTGGGATCGTGCGCGCTGGTCTGATCGGTGACAGCGTCAGGTTTGATGCCGCGACGGATCATCTCCGGTAAAATCTCCGCCGCGTTGCCGACGAGGCCGACGGAGATCGGCTTCTTCTCCTTCACCGACTTGTCGATTAGCGCCAGCGCCTCGTCCAGCGAAGACACACCGACATCGAGATAACGCGTCTCCAACCGCTTCTCGATGCGCGACGGCTGGCATTCGATTGCAAGCATCGACGCGCCGGCCATCGTCGCGGCGAGCGGCTGCGCGCCGCCCATGCCGCCGAGGCCCGCGGTCAGAATCCATTTGCCGGAAAGATCGCCGCCGAAATGCTGGCGGCCCATCTCGACGAACGTCTCGTAGGTGCCCTGAACGATGCCCTGAGAGCCGATATAGATCCACGATCCGGCCGTCATCTGGCCGTACATCATCAGACCTTTCTTATCGAGCTCGTTGAAATGCTCCCAGTCGGCCCAATGCGGAACAAGATTGGAATTCGCGATCAACACGCGCGGCGCACCCTCATGGGTACGGAACACACCGACGGGCTTTCCCGATTGCACGAGCAAAGTCTCGTTCGCTTCGAGCGTCTTCAGCGTTTCGACAATGCGGTCGAACGCAGGCCAGTTGCGCGCCGCCTTGCCGATGCCACCATAGACGACGAGGTCCTGCGGCCGCTCCGCAACCTCTGGATCGAGATTGTTCATCAGCATCCGCATCGCGGCTTCGGAATACCAGTTCTTGCAGGTGATCTCCGGCCCGCGGGGCGCGCGAATGACGCGCGTATTTTTCAAATCGCTCATGTGTTCGTCTCTTTGTCGGAGCGCCCTCGCACATAGCGGTCGAGGAGCAGATCGGTGCCGATCCAGTAGCAAAGCTCGGACGGATCGGAAACCCGCCACACCGCGAGATCAGCGGATTTTCCGGTCTCCAGCGTGCCGATATCGTCGCGGCCCAGCGCCTTCGCGCCGTTGCGCGTCATGCCGGCCAGCGCTTCGTCGGGCGCCAGACCGTACAGCGTACACGCCATGTTGAGCGCAATCAGCGGCGATGCCACCGGCGACGTGCCAGGATTGCAATCCGTCGCGATGGCGAGCGGCACGCCGGCGCGGCGCAGCACATCGATGGGCGGCTTCTTCGTTTCGCGCAGGAAGTAGAACGCCGTCGGCAGCAGCACTGCTGCCATGCCGGCTTTCGCCATCGTGGCCACGCCTTCATCGCAGAGATGTTCGAGATGGTCCGCGGAGAGCGCGTTGTACTTTGCTGCGAGGATCGCGCCGCGCGAATTGGACATCTGCTCGGCATGGAGCTTCACACGCAACCCGTGCGCTTTCGCAGCAGCAAAGACACGCTCCGTCTCTTCCAGCGTGAAAGCGATGGTTTCGCAGAAGGCATCGACCGCTTCTGCCAATCTGTCGCGCGCAATCACCGGGATGATCGCGTTGCAGATCAGATCGACATAGGCGGCGCGGTTCTCTTTGTATTCCGGCGGCAAGGTGTGTGCGCCAAGAAACGTCGGCGACACGTTCACGTTCGCCTGCGCACCAACCCTCGCCGCAGCGCGCAGCATTTTCAGTTCGCTGTCGGCATCGAGGCCGTAGCCGGATTTGATCTCGACCGTCGTCACACCCTGCCGCGCCATCGCCTGTGCGCGCGGCAGCGATTGCGCAACCAACTCATCTTCGGTCGCGGCACGTGTTCCGCGCACCGTAGAAAGAATGCCGCCACCGGCGCGCGCAATCTCCTCATAGGTCGCACCTTTCGCACGCATCTCCCACTCCGGCGCGCGGTTGCCGGCAAAGACAAGATGGGTGTGGCAATCGACGAGACCCGGTGTGACCCACGCGCCGTTCAGCGAATGCGTTTCGCGCGCGTCGGTTTTTCGGCGATCTTTCGTGGTGCCGATCCACGCGATACGTCCATCGGCGATCGCAATCGCCGCGTCGCGGATCGCGCCATAGCCGTCGCCGGCCATCGTCGCCGCGTGGCAGTCGGTAAGAAGCAAATCCCACATCGAAATTTCGTCAGAATCGTGATCGCCGCGGCATTCAATCATGCCTTATCAGTAATGGCTAAGACCTCTTAATCCCCGGAATAAATTGAGGATTTCGCGGGAACGAATCCCGCTTGCGGCCATTGCCTAAAGGTACTCCAATTCCCACATCTATTGATGTCCACCTGCATAGAACACGAGGTGTTATCCATGGAAACTCCCCTGCAGATCGAACTCGACGGCGTGAAATCGTCGGACTATCTGAATGAGTTGATCGAAAGCAATCTGGCAAAAATCGAGAAACGTTTCGGCCGCGCAACCGCGTGCCGCGTCGTCGTGCGCGCGCCGAACGCGCATCACCAGAGCGGCGAACCGTTCGAAGTCTCGATCCGTCTTGCGCTGCCCACGAAGAAAGACATCATCGTCAATCACACGCCGGGAGACGACCGCCTCACCGATCTGACGGCGGCGGTGAATGCCGCGTTCAAACGTGCGCTGCGTCAGCTCGACGATGAAAATCAGCAGATGCAGGGCCGTGTGAAGCATCACGCGACGGATGAAGCGTCGATTTAAGCCTTGTGCTTCTTCGGCGCGCGGCGCGCGAGCTCCTTGGCGAGAAACTCGGCGAGGAGCTCCACACGCGCGGGCTTGGGCCCGCCCGGCGGCGTGACCCAATGCAGGCCTGATGTGCCGAACGACCATTCCGGTAGAACGGTCTTAAGCGATCCGTCTCTCAGCGCCTCGCGCAGAATGAAATCCGGCAGCATGCCGAGGCCAAGCCCTGCAATCAGCGCGGGCAGCATCGCGTCACCGTTGTTCACGCGCAGCGGACCGGCGGTGCGTACGCTCGCGACCTCGCCGCTCTTGTGCGTGAAGCGCCATGTGTCCGGTGTCCGCTGATAGGCGTATCCAAGACACGAATGCTCCGCGAGCTGCAGGGGATGTTTCGGCGTCCCGTGAACTGCGAGATAGGATGGCGCCGCCACGAGATACGGCGTCACGCTGCACAATCGGCGCGCGATGAGTGACGAGTCCGGAAGCTGCGCGATACGCAGCGCGGCATCAAAGCCCTCGCCAATCAGATCGACGGTCGCGTCGCTCAGATGCAAATCGATTTGTACATCGGGATAGCGTTTCAGAAACTCCGGCAGGATCGGGGCGACATGCTGAACGCCGAACGACATCGGCACCGCGAGACGGATCAACCCGCGCGGATTGACCGACTGGGCCAGCGCCTCGCTTTCCGCCGCCTCCCCCTCGGCCAGGATCGCAGCGGCCCGCACAGAGAGCTGCCGGCCGGCGTCCGTGAGCGCCAGGCGGCGGGAGGTGCGGTTGAACAGGCGGGCGCCCAGCCGCGTCTCCAGCCGGCTCACGGCCTTGGAAACCGTTGCTTTTGAGAGACTTAGCTCGGCCGCGGCGCCGGCGAAGGAGCGGGTTTCGGCGACCTTTGCGAAGATCGCCAGCGCCTCGAAATCGGGGAGTTTCGACATAGCAATACTGGAAACAATGAGTTTCGGTTGTTTCTATTTTTATTCGAAGCCGCTGTCGATATCTCTGGTGCCAGAAAACGGGCGAACCCTCGCCCAAGGAGCACACAATGATTGACGTCAGACCCTTCAATTCCCTCGGCGGCGCGGACCACGGCTGGCTGAAGGCCAAGCACCATTTCTCCTTCGCCGACTATCACGATGCCAAGCGCACGCAGTGGGGCAATCTCCGCGTCTGGAACGACGACGAAATCGCGCCGAACACCGGCTTCCCGCCGCACCCGCACGCGAACATGGAGATCGTCACATACGTTCGCAAAGGCGCGATCACGCACAAGGACAGCCTCGGCAACGAAGGCCGCACCGAAGCGGGCGACGTGCAGGTGATGAGCGCGGGCTCGGGCATCCGTCACGCCGAATACAATCTCGAACCCGAAACCACGACACTGTTCCAGATCTGGATCCTGCCGACGCGCACGGGCGGTCAGCCGGGTTGGGGCGCGAAGCCCTTCCCGAAAGGCGATCGCTCCGGCCAGTTCGTGACGCTGGCAAGCGGATTCGAAGATGACAAGGACGCATTGCCGATCCGCACGGACGCCCGCGTGCTCGGCGCGACGCTGAAGGCCGGCGAGACGACCGAATATCCCGGCGGCGGAAAGCGCCATCTCTATCTCGTGCCGGCGACCGGCGCGGTCGAGGTGAACGGCGTGCGCGTGAATGCGCGCGACGGCGCCGCGATCACCGATGTCGAGACGGTGAAAGTCACCGCGCTCGAAGATTCCGAACTCGTGCTGGTGGACGCGGCGTAGCAGCCATCAGCGCGCGGGCACGATCCTCAAGCCCCTCTTGGATCGTGCCCGCCCCTTTTTTGCAACTCCCAACCTCAGAGGTGTGTCATGGCAAAGGTTCTTGTTCTCTACTATTCGGCTTACGGCCATATCGAGAAGATGGCGGAAGCGGTCGCCGAGGGTGCGCGCGAAGCTGGTGCGACCGTCGACATCAAGCGCGTCCCGGAGCTTGTGCCGGAAGCGGTCGCCAAAGCGTCCTATTACAAGATGGATCAGAAGGCGCCGATCGCGACCATCGACGATCTCGCGAATTACGACGCCATTGTTGTCGGCACCGGCACGCGCTTCGGCCGCATGTCGTCGCAGATGGCCAACTTCCTGGATCAGGCGGGCGGCCTTTGGGCGAAGGGCGCGCTGCATGGCAAGGTCGGTGGCGCGTTCACCTCGACGGCCACACAGCACGGCGGACAGGAAACGACCCTGTTCACGATCATCACCAACCTGCTGCATTTCGGCATGGTGGTTGTCGGCCTCGACTATGGTCACGCAGGTCAGATGACGCTGGACGAGATCACCGGCGGCTCGCCCTATGGCGCGACCACCATCACCGGCGGCAATGGCGCGCGGCAGCCGAGCGAGAACGAGCTGCAAGGTGCGCGTTATCAGGGCCGCAAGATCGCAGAGACTGCGAAGAAGCTCGCGGGCTAATCTTTCAACGTCACATCGACATCCGCGGAGAGACCGGGACGGAGGCGCGTGCTTCCGTCCTGTCCCGGATAAAGATGAATGCGCACCGGCACGCGCTGCACGATGCGGGTGAAATTGCCGGTCGCGGGTTCATAGGGCAGCAGCGAGAACTCCGAGCCCGAACCGGGCGCGAAGCTTTCCACCTCACCATCGAAATGTTTTCCCGGCAGCGCATCGAACGTCACGCGTGCTTTCTGGCCGACTAGCATCCGCGCCGTCTGCGTTTCCTTGTAGTTCGCCAGCACATAGATCGTGTCCATCGGCACGATGGTCATCAGCTGCGTGCCGGGCTGTACATATTCGCCGATCTGCACCTGGCGATCACCGATAACACCAGACACCGGCGCGCGGATCACCGAATGATCGAGATTCTGTTTCGCCAATGACAGCGCGGCCCTGGCCTTTGCCAATGCCGCGAGCAATTGCCCACGCGACTGATTGATCACGGCGACTTGCTGCTGGCTCGCCGCAAACGCCGCACGGCTCTTCTCGGCATCGGCGGACATGCTGGCTGCGGTGGCACGCGCCGTTTCCGCCTGGCTCTTCGATACATCGCCGCTCGCCGCCAGCGTATCGAAGCGCTTGCGATCGGCAGACGCCCGAACAGCCTGCGCATCGGCGGAGCGAATATCGGCGCTGGCCGCGCGCGCATTCGCGGACGCGAGCGCGAGCTGGGAGCCCTGCTGTGTCAGCGCCGCCTCGGCCGCCGCCACATCCGCCTCGGACGCGGCAACAGCCTGCTGATAATCTTCCGGATCGATGCGGATCAGCGGCTGGCCGGCAACGACATGCTGGTTGTCGCGCACAAGCACCTGCGCGACCAGCCCGTTCACTTTCGGCGCGACGATCGTGCTGTCGGCCTTCACATAAGCGTCGTCGGTCGACACATACGACGCCGGCCACGCAATCCACGCGCCACCCAACGCCATCGCGACGACGGCTGCGCCCGCGATCAGCAACGGTCGCAACGGCAGGGCCTTCAAGCGTGTGGAGAACGAAGGGCGAGAGACAGGGACGTCGGTCACAAACGCGGTTGTCATTTTGCGAACACCAGACAGGTTGTGGTTGCGGACGCGCAAAGCTTGCCGTCCTTGTCGTAGAGATGGCCTTCGGCAAACGCCGCGCGGCGTCCGAGCGAAGTCACTTTGCCTTCCGCGCGCACCGGACCGCTCTTGTCGGTCAGCGCGCGGTGATAGGCGACCTTCAGGTCAAGCGTCGTGTAACCCTGATCGGATTTGAGCCGCGTATGCACCGCGCAGCCCATCACCGTATCGAGCAATGTGGCCGCATAACCGCCATGCACCGTGCCGATAGGATTGTAGACGCTGCGATCGGGTTGGCCTTCGAACACGACAAAACCCTCTTCCGCCGAAACCGGATTGAGCTTCATCAGATGCACGATGCCGTTGTAACCGGCGCTGCCATCGAAGATCGCGTTCACCTGTTCGAGACCGGACGGGCCTCTCGCTTCGACCATCGCATCCATCAGTTCACGCTCCTTGCCAATTCGACGTCGCTCACGCCGAGCCGTGCCTTGATGCCGGCGCGCGCCGCCTCCAACATTTCGTCGGAGAGAGACTTGTCGGAGACGGCGCGCGACACGGCGACGGCACCCGCCATCGCGGAGAGAACGGACGCGGCGAGTGCTTCTGGGTCTGGTTGACCGCTGGCGGCGAGCCAGCCGGCGATGCGGCCGACAAGGACCTTCACGCCCCAGTCGAACGTATCGCGAAAATTTTTCGATTGCCGCGGCATATCGGAATTGAGCGCAGTGATCGGACAGCCGGTCGACGGATTGTCGCGATGGCGCGGCGAGACATAGAAGTCGACATAGGTCGCGAGCGCGTGGCGCGGCGGCAGGCCTTCGGTCATCTTGTCGATGTTGCGGCTGGCGCGCGCGAAGACCGAGGTCAGCGCTTCGCCGAGCAACGCGTCCTTCGATTTGAAATGCGCGTAGAAGCCGCCATGGGTGAGGCCCGCTTCCTTCATCACCTCGGCCACGGCGAGGCCGTCGGGGCCCTTCTCGCGCAGCGCGCGGCTCGTGATTTTCAGGATCTTCTGGTGGGTCTCGGCCTTGTGGGATTCGCTGTAGCGCATCTTGTTTGCCTCCGGTGCTGATTTATATGATACTCGTCATATAATCCGTCAAGGCCCCCGATGAGCGAAACGACAGCCCCGATTTCCGCCGCCCCGCCGCCGACCGCAGCCGGGTTAAGCCACGGGCGGAAATTGCTTATTTTCGGGATTATGGCGTTCGGCCAGTTTATGGCCCTGCTCGATACCCAGATCGTGGCGGCGTCTTTGAATTCCATTCAGGCCGGGCTTTCCGCGGGCCCGGACGAGATCGCCTGGGTGCAGACGGCGTATCTCATGGCGGAGATCGTGATGATCCCGCTCGCTGCGTATCTCTCCATAGCGCTGTCGACCTGCTGGCTGTTCACGGCGTCGGCGGTGCTGTTCACGATTTCGAGCCTGATGTGCGGCATGGCGTGGAGCATCGAATCGATGACCGTGTTCCGCGCGGTGCAGGGTTTCGTCGGCGGCGCGATGGTGCCGACCGTGTTTGCGACCGGCTTTGCGATGTTCGACGGCAAGCGCCGCGCGATGATCCCCGCGATCCTCGGCATGGTGTCGACGCTGGCGCCGACGCTTGGCCCGACCATCGGCGGATGGATCACCGATGTATCGACGTGGCGCTGGCTGTTCTTCGTCAACATCGTGCCCGGCGCCTTCATCGCGATTGCGTTGCCGCTGCTCGGCAAGGTCGATACCGCACAGCCGGGCATGCTGAAAAAGATCGACTGGCTCCACGTCGCATCGCTCGCGATGTTCCTGGGCTGCCTGCAATATGTGCTGGAAGAAGGCCCGCGCAATCAGTGGTTCGAGGACCAGACGATCCAGACCGTGGCGTGGGTGTCTTTCGTCGCGATGATTGTGTTCTTCGAGCGCTCGTTTTTCTCCTCGATGCCAGTGCTGAAACTTTCGCCGTTCAAGCGGCCGGTGTTTGCGCTGGCCTGCGTGCTCAATCTGGTGATCGGGTTCGGGCTTTATTCGTCGACGTATCTGACGCCGATCTTCCTTGGCCGCGTGCGCGGCTTCTCAAGTCTTGATATCGGAACCACGGTGTTCGTTGCGGGCATATTCATGAGCTTCGGCGCACCCCTGGCCGCGCGGCTGACGACGCTGATCGATCAGCGCATAGTGATCGCGTTCGGATTCTCGCTGTTCGCGCTGTCGTGCTGGCTGATGTCCGGGATCACCGACAATTGGGGTTTCTGGCAGTTGTTCCTACCGCAGGCGGTGCGCGGGTTTGCGATGCTGCTCTGCATTGTGCCGGCAGTCGGCATGGCGCTGAACGGCGTGCCGCCATCGGAGCTGCGCTACGCCTCGGGCCTGTTCAATCTGATGCGCAATCTCGGCGGCGCCATCGGAATCGCGACGGTGACGACGTGGTTGCAGGATTTCGGCCGCATCCACGGTTCGCGCTTTGGCGAAGGCATGACGGCGGCGGGCACGCATGCGCTGGCGCAGGCAAGCGCCCGCCTGGCGCAATTCGGCGCCGACGCCGCGCATACGCAACAGGTCGTTATCGGCGAGATCACGCAATTCGTGACGCGCGCCTCGCTTACAATGGCGTTCGAAGACGTCTATTTTCTTATGGCGATGATGTTCTTCGCCGCGCTTCTCATCGTCCCGTTCTGCAAGACCGTCGTGCTCAGCGACGGTCCTGCCGCGCATATCGAATGACTATTGCGGCGCGGGCCCCTGCGTCACACGCACCAGATCGTCGGGACGCAACCACTTCTTGAACGCCGCCTGAACCTCCGCCGGTGTCAGATCGATGAACTTCTGCGCTGCGCGTTGCGGCTCGTCCATCGGCAGATCGAGTTCGCGCCGCGCCAGAATCCCCCGCGCGATATCGGCGATGCTGTCTTCGCCGAGCGGAATCTGGCGCAGGAGCAGCATCTTGGAGCGTGACAGCTCGGCCTCCGACACGGGGGTGGACTGCATCGCCTTGATGTCGTTGACCGCGAGCGTTGCCGCCTGGATCACCTTGTCCGGATCACTCGCATACTGCACCGCATAGGTGCCGCGCGTGCGCCCGATGGTGAAGGACGAACCGACGCTGTAGACGAGCCCCGCATTCTTGCGCAGGTCGATGCTCAGCCGCGCCGAATAGAATCCACCGCCCAGTACCGAATTGCCCAGTTGCAGCGCGTAGTAATCCGGGTCGGCGCGGTTGATCGCCAGCGTGTGTGCGAGGATGACGCTGTCCTGCACCCGGCTCGCATCGGGCACCGCGATGGCGCCCGGTGCGTTCGCGGCCACGACCGGCAGATCGACATTTGGCTTCGCGCCCGTCGCGGTCCAGCCGCCGAAATATTTCTCGACAACAGCGCGCGCAGCCTCGGGCGTGATCTTGCCGATGACGACGATGGTCGTCATGTCCGGGCGCAGCACCAGATCGCGATAAGCGATCACATCGGCACGGGTAAGGCCGCTCACCGTCTCCGGCGTCGCGTCGCGCAAGGACGGATCGTCTTTCGGGAACAGCGCGGTGCGCAGCGAACGCGATGTCAGGAACGCGGGGCTCTTCTCCCGTGCCGTCAGCACGCGCGCGAGTTGGCCCTGGATGATATGCATCTGCTGTTCGGGCAGCGCGGGATGCAGCTCGTTGTCGGCGAGCAGCGCCACGCCGCGATCGAAATCGGTGCTAAGCGTATGGACCTGGAAATCCGCACCCGCGCGCTCGCTGGCACCGATTTCGTCCAGGGCTTTCTCGAAGGCGAGGCGGTCGAGGCTTTCACTGCCATAGGCGTATAGCTGTTCCAGAAGCGTCGCCACGCCATCCTTGCCCGGCGGCGTTTCCGTCTCGGGCCGGTTGCGGACATGGCCGTAGAGGCTGACCGTGTCGCTCACATCTTCGGGCTGCACGATCAACGTGATGCCGTTGGGCAAGGTGCCGACCGTCGGATTGATCGTCGACGGCGGCACGGCGAGATGGCCGAGCGCGCTCCGCGCCCAGTCGGGCAACTGCGTATCCGGCGCTTCACCGAGGGTGATCGCTTCCTTGCCGCCGAAGGTCGCGTTCGACGCGGTCGGCGCGCCGGAATGCTGCGGCGTCATCACCGCCGTCACCGCGTGGTCGAGATCGAGATATTTGCGCGCGACGCGGTTCACATCCGCGACCGTCACCTTCTCGATGCGGCGGAGATCCTCTTCCGGAGAATGCAGGCCATAGAGCGCAACCGCATCCGACCACACGGACGCGAGATCTTCGATCCCGTTCTTCTGGAACTCGGTCGCGCGGCGCTCCTGAATCTTCGCGGCTTCGACGAGCTCGGCCGGAACCCCGTGCTTGATGACATCGCCGAGAATGCGGCGGAGTTGTGCCTCCGCTTCCCTGGCATCACCGCCTTCAGGATAGGTCAGCTCTGCATATCCGATGGACGCGTGCGGCAAACTATCGAGGGAAAAATCCGTATCCAGCGCGTTGCCGGAGGTCACGAGGTCATAGAGCTTGAAACGATGGTTCGCGAGCACGTCGGTCAACACTTCCAGCGCGGCGAAATCCGGACTGTCCAGACCGGGCATG
>Ga0335075_10001865_pt1 | contig 34296 bp, 22 predicted proteins | sample Lox_Sample_24_FD_206723 | JGI IMG/M metagenome (GOLD analysis project Ga0335075, IMG submission 206723) | Soil microbial communities from Loxahatchee National Wildlife Refuge, Florida, United States - Lox_Sample_2.4 | ecosystem: Environmental > Terrestrial > Soil > Wetlands | place: USA...
CCGTGCCAACTTGGCAAAAGCATCAGCCTGCCATCCTTCGGGCAGCTCGGCTTCCTCGGTGAAGCCGTAGCCGTGATCATAAGCGGTTCGCGCCAGTGCCTTCACCGCTTCATAGAAGTCAACATAGCCTTGGCGTCGGTGCTCGAAGGTTCGCGCCTCGTCTTCGCGGGACCAGTGTTCGCGTTCGCGTTCCCGCTCGCGCGCCCAGGCGTTGGATTCACGGCGATCCGACCAGCGTTGCGTAATAAGGCCTCCTGCAACTCCGGCGGTAAGCGTCCCTGCCACGCCTATGCCAGCGACGACCAAAGGCACCCAAAGGGGCGTAGAACTCATAATCCAATGATCGCAGCTGTGGCATGCCCGCGGAGTCTGCGACACAACGGTCACCACGGTACGGAGCCGTATTCTGACCTACGCATTACGGGCACGATGCAGGGGATGGCTCGCGTCCGGTCCGGGCAGGCTCCCGCCTGGCCCTTGGTCTCTGACCGGAGTGTCCGTAGAGGCTCCGGGGTCAAGCATGACTTCGCGTGCACGTTCGCCTGGAATCATCCGCCCGCGCTCATTGTCCTGCGGGCACAGTCACGCTTGAGGCTGGAGGGGCGGACACGCACACTCAGCGAGCCATCCCCGGAACCGACCCAAGCTCGCCATTTATCGGCTAATAACCTTCCTCTTTTCGTGGAGGCTTGCCTTGCACCCCTGGTTTGATCTTAATGCCGATCAACCGCATCCGAGGATTGATAATAGCGGGGACGTATGTCGTTCCTTCGCCTGGCCTGGCCCCTTCTGGAATATACAAGGCTGCGCTTTGGCGACGATAGTCAACTTGAGGACCTACAGCTATCCCGGTAACTCCAAAAGCAACCTTTGGCAGACTCGCAAACAGTACATTTTCCCCGACAGAGTTATTACTTCTGCGTGCGGCATCACGAAGGGCCATCACCAGCGGCCCCGCGGGCAGCAGCGGATTGTCGGGCTCACCTTTTGCAGCTATTCGTATTCTGTGGACCAATGCTTTCATCGTCGTATCACGTATTGTCCCACCAGCGGATCTGATGAGCTGTCGCCTGTTGCGAAGCGGCTCGATATGCATTCTGAAGCGTGGTCCGAGGGCATCAGCCGTGAGATTGTTGCCGCTATCGAGGTAATTTGAAATTATGACGCAAACTGGCTCGATATCGGCGCCCAACTCGGGTGACGCGTAGCCAACTGCGAGAAAGGCGTGCAGCTGTTTGCTGGATACACCCAACCGGTCAAAAGTACTCTGGATCTCATCGGTAAGAGTTGTGAAGTACCGCTCCGCCGGAACTTTGCCGAGAACATCAGCCACCCAACGTTCCATTCTCAATGCGTCAATCCTGGCCAGTCCGGTAAAGCCCATCAGGAACTCGCCGCAAAGATTGAATGTCTTAGTATCGGTATCTTCTTGACGCGTAATTTTCGTTCCGACTTTCCAGGTGGTACGCCGGTCACTTACCAGGGCGACGTACTGTTCAGTGAGAACTCCAATGATCAGGGTCACAGATGAACTTTACAGATCTACATGCAGGTTTGCTTCTTTTTACACCTCCCGCCTATCCCGTCCGCAGAAACGCGGTCAGCGCGTGTGGCGGATGCACGCGCCGTGCTCCACGGCCAGGTCCCAGCCGAGCCTCGCGGAAGATAGCCTCAAGGGCGCATACCGTCAGAGCTTCCCATGACCTGTGGTGATCTGGTCGCTACGTCGCGGTTGTGGCCCGGCGTGCACCGGCGGGCCTCCCAAGGCAGAGCCGGCGCTGACGCCGGGCCGCGGCGGAGCGCAGTGGAGCCCCTTGATCCAAGTACGGCCCGATTCGGCAGTGCAACGACCTGATCGAATGTCCTGATCGAAACGACCTGATCGACTTGTCCTGATCGACTGTCCTGTCGGACCATGGCAAATCGCGGCGCCGTTGCGGCGGCTTCTGCCACTACGCTCGGTTACGACCATCGACCCTTGCCCGCCGTGCGCGTGGAACGGTTCGTGGGACGATGCGCAGAATAATCCCAGCGCAGCCAGTGCTGTCAGTGCGATGACCCGTGGCATCTGTGCAGCTAGCACGCACGGTGCGCGGGGCCTTACTTCTTGTAAACGGCAGGCCAGCGGTTCGAATCCGCTCACCGGCTCCCAGGTCAGACGGTATATGACCCCTCGCAGCACCTTCGCGTGGACCGAATGACGGTGATTCGCTCAATGTACAGAGGAAGAGCCCTAGGGTCCTTGCCTAGGGAAAACCCCAGGGAAATTCCGGACGCTAGCCGGCCGGGGTTTCCGTAACCTCCGCTGCTAGGAGAGTGCTCGGGAGAGCAGCCAGCTGTGGGCCTGTCGGATGACGCGGCTTCCCCGGCAGCACCGGATGACGGCCGGTCTAAGGGGGCGTGCGTAGTGAGCATTACACCCACCTATCCAGGCGTCTACGTCCAGGAACTGCCAAGTTTTGCTGCGCACGATTCAGATTCGGATCGCCGCATATGGCCGTTAGCTTTGTAGACCAAGTGGCGGCGTTCTTGGCGGTCGGCGCCAACCAGTCCGGTTTTCCAGCCCAGATCGGATTGTCGGCGTTCGCAACCTCGTCGTTTACTCAAAAGTACGGCAGCGGCGGCTTCGAGCTGAATTCGGTCACCCTGGGCGCGCCAGCCGACTTCCGTTTCCAGCAGGCGTTCAACGCCGATATGCGGCTCTCCGGCACCCGCGAGCGGCGCAGCGAGCAGCCGCCGCGCGAAGCCTACGACCTGCGTGTCGGCCTCGGCGCGCCGTCGTGGGTCGACGCAGTCTTCACGGTGCCGGCGCAGCTGGCCATCCAGCCGGTCCCGGGCGCGATCCAGCTCGGCAGCGCCGGCTCGCTGACGCAGGCCGGGGTCACCGATCCAGGCCTGCAGACGCACCAGCTCGACTTCCAGCTCGCGGTGACGACCGACGTCATCAATGCGACCTACCAGGCGGAGTGTTTCGTCTTCGCCGCGAGCGATCCGTCGCCGGTGGCGGACTTGCGGCGCATCGGCGCGGTGCGCCGGATCGTCGAAGCCAGCGACCGGGGCCTGGCCACGCTCGACGGGGCCGCCAACCAGTCACCGTACCTGTTCGTGCAGCTTTACCCCACGGGCGTGCTGGCGGCGACGCCGCTCAGCCAGGCGGCCGTGGCCGCCGCGCTCGGCGCAGCCGACGTGCTCGCCGCCTTCATCACAATTCCGGACATGTGACGGCCAAGGCCGTCACGCTCGAGGAGATCGCTGGATGGGCATCCAATACGTCACGGTAAAGGTCGACACAAGCGGCCTCTACCAGCCGCTTTCGTCCGCCGTCGGCGTGGTAGGCATCGCAGGCCCCGCGCCATCCGCCGGCGCCGGTTTCTCCAACCCGACGCTCTTCACCCGTCCGCTGGTGGGTGCGCCGTCCGAGCCCTACGCCGGCGTCGTGCCGGTGCTGAAGGTCTCGGCGCTGGCGAGCGCCCTGCAGACGCTGAGCGTCAGTGGCGGCCCCGCCGGCGGCGCGTTCACCTTGAGCTTCGGCGGGCAGACGAGCGCGGCGATCGGATTCAACGCCACCGCGGCGCAGGTGCAGACGGCGCTGCAGGCGATGCCGACCATCGGCGCGGGGGGCGTCACCTGCGCGGGCGGTCCGCTGCCGGGGACGGCCGTGCAGATCTTCTTCGCTGGTCCGCTGGCGTTCCGCGCGCAGCCTCTGATCACGATCGGCACCAACAGCCTGACGGGCGGAGCCACCCCCGCCCCCTCGGTCGTGCAGACCACTGTCGGCGCGCTGGTCAGCGACGTCCAGACCATCTCGGTGAGCGGCGCGCCGACCGCCGGGACGTTCCAACTGGCGTTCGGCGGCCAGACCACGGCGCCGGTTCCCTTCAACGCGACCGCGGCGCAGATCGAGACGGCGCTGGTCGGCCTCTCCAATGTCGGCGCCAGCGGCGTCGTCTGCTCGGGCGGCGCTTTGCCGGGCGCCAACGTCACGGTCACCTTCGCTGGCCCGCTATCGGTCGGCGCCCAGCCGGTCATCTCGGCGGCCGGCAGCACGCTCACCGGCGCCGGCAGCCCAACCGTGAAGCTCGCCCACACCGCCACCGGCGCGGTCGGAGCGGCGGTGCAGACGCTGTCGGTGACCGGCACGCCCACCGGCGGCGGGTTCGCGCTGAGCTTCGGTGGCCAGACAACCGGCTCCATCCCGTTCAACGCCACCGCCGCGGCGGTGCAGACCGCGCTGACGGCGCTAGGCAGCATCGGGGCAGGCAACGTGGTCTGCGCCGGCGGCCCGCTGCCGGGCACGGCCGTCACGATCACCTTCGCCGGATCGCTCGCGGTCGGGCCGCAGCCGCTGATCGCGGTCGCCGCCAGCACGCTGACCGGGGGCACGACCCCGGCCTCGGCGATCGCCAACACGACCCCCGGCGTCGCCACCGCTGACGTACAGACCCTGTCGCTGACCGGCGGGCCGACGGCTGGCACTTTCACGCTGACGTTCCAGGCTCAGACCACCGCGGGCATCCCCTGGAACGCCACTAACGCCCAGGTGCAGGCGGCGCTCAGCGACCTCATCGCCGTCGGGACCGGGAACGTGGTCTGCACCGGCGGTCCGCTGCCGGGCGCCAACGTCGTCGTCACCTTCGCGGACCAGCTTGCGCCAGGTCCGCAGCCGGTGATCACCGGGACCGCGACCGGTCTGATCGGGCCGGGCAGCCCGGCCGTCGCCGTCGCCCACACCACGACCGGCCAGGGCGTCGCCAACAGCGTGCTACCGGTGGACCCGGACGGCGGGGTGATCTCGAACATCGGCTGGGACCCGGCCAAGCTCTCGCTGATCGACGCCACGTCCGGCGCCGCGCTGACCGTCGACACCGCATCCATGGTGCTGCGCTACGCGAGCGGCCAGGCGTTCCAGGGCGCGACCGGCCCGGCCACGATCGTGCTCGACGGCTTCTCGATCATGAGCGCCACCGATCCTGCGCCGGCGCAGCAGTGGGGCGCGCCGCTCGACGTTGATGGCCAGCCGGTGCCCAACCTGCTGATGCGGCCCGATGCGGCGCCGGCCAGCGCCTTCGTGGACTTCGGCGGCACCGCGCTGACGATCGACGGGACGCTCGGGTCGTCGACCAGCGGCACCGGCAAGCCGATCGGCGTGAACGGGTCGATCTACTACACGGCCTCGTTCGATATCTGCGCGCTCGCCAAGTCGATCAACCTGGCCCTCAACAACGGCGCCCTGCAGGTCTGGGGCTACAGCCTGGATCCGGCGCAGGAGCCGGTCGACCCGACGCCGGCGTTCACCGACTTCTCTAATCGGCAGATCAACATCGTCTGCCTCTCGTCCAACACCAACCCGGACAACATCACGGCACTCAAGACCCATGTCGAGACCGCCTCACCGAACGATGCGGGCGGCGGCGGCACCCGGCCCCGGATCGGCGTCGCCATGCTGCCGATGGGCGGCATCCGCAACGCCAGCGGCCTCCTGACCAACAACTTCTCGGACTGGAAGACCGAGGAGGAGGCGACCAACAACCTGCCCTCGCCGATGAACTGGTCGAGCAGCCGGATGGTGCTCGTGGCGGCCGACTCGCCGGACGACATCGCCAGCGCCGCGGCCGGCGTCATCGCCGGGGTCGACCCCTGGGTCAGCCTGATCCTGAAGCCGGTGAACGGCATCGGGATCAACGGCGACCTCTCCGACAACGCGATCTCGACCTACCTGTCGCCGTCCGACAGTAACCTCAACCAGCCGCATGTGATCCCGATCCTGCACCCGGATTTCCTGGCTGGGTCGGGACCGGTGATGGGCGAGGGCTTCACGGCAGACGGCACCGGCCAGCGGCTCTACGCCGACATCCCCCGGACCCTCGACGACATCGCCGGCCGCCTGAAGGCGGCGCTGACCAGCCCGCAGGTGATCGGCACGCTGAGGATCAATCGCCTCGGCCTGCGGGTGCTGGACTCGTTCGTGAGCGCGACGCTGAAGGACCGCGTCGCCGCCGGCGAGATCGACGACTTCGACGTCGACATCCCGATCCAGGCGCTGACCGAGGCCGACCCGTCGACGCTGACGGCGGACCAGCAGCAACAGCTGCAACAGGTCCAGAACAGCCGACAGCTGGCGTTCAACGTCTCGGTGACCTATTCCGGTGCGATCCATCAGCTCGTGGTCACCCTCAAGTTCATCTGAGGTCTGATCAACACGCTATTCAGGAGGCAGGCGCGTGGCGGCCCTAGACTGGAACACAAAGTTGGCTGTCATGGTCAACAATCAGCTCGTCAGTCCGATCGAAAGCTTCAGTCCGACGCTGAACGTCGCTCACCGCGTGCAGCATTCGCTGGAGGCCGACAACGTCGGCATCGTGCTGCAGGCGCAGACCTTCACCTTCACGATGACGGTCCGCGCGGTGGGCGCCTCGGTGGCGACGCTCACCGGGCTCGCCCTGGCGGGCACGTCGTTCGCCATCGTGCTCACCGAGCAGGTGGGCACCGACTGGACGTTCAAGAGCATCGCCTTCAACAGCTGCTACTTCACGTCGGTCGCCCCCAGCAACGTGGCGCTGGACGACTCGCCCACCGCCACCTTCAGCGGCGTCTGCCTCGACGTGGAGCCGAGCTGATGGCGGCCGACGCCCCGCCTCCGGCCACGCCGCAGGATCCGCCGGCGGGCCCCGCCGCCATACAAGCCGGCGTCGTCAACTACTACTTCCCGGTCGAGATCGAGGTGATCGGCGGCGGCTACGAGCGCATGGCCGAAGAGATCTTCGACACGCTCAGGATGCACATCGAGGCGCTGGTGTAGGCGGGCCCATGCAGCAGGCGGATTCGCAGCACGGCGGGGACGCGTCGGCCAGGGCGGGCGCAGCTTCGCTCGACCGTCTAATGGAGGTCCGCTGATGACATCGCAGATGGTCACATCGCAGGTCTCGGTCCTCGTCGGCACGGTGCCGCTGTTCGCCGTGAACCGTATCTCGCTGAACGAGCAGTACCAGCTGCCGTCGGTGGGCGACAGGGGCCAGAGCCAGTCGACCAGCAAGATCACCCGCACGGTGCAGATCGAGGCGGCGCTGCTGGGCGCCGACGGGCCGCTGACCAGACTCCGCCTGGAGATGATGGCCGACCTCTCCCAGACGCTCCAAGGCGATCCCTCGTCGGTAATCTCCGGCATCCCGCTGGTGGCGGGGCTGACGACGCTGATGGACACGCAGATCGACAGCCTGAGCTTCAGTCAGTCTGCGGAGGAAAAGGACGTCTACACCGTTTCGATCTCGCTGAAGCACTGCCCGCGCCCGGGATTGATGGCGCTGCTCAGCGAGGTCACCAACACCGCCAGCGCCATCGGCGGCGCGGCGGCCCTCACCAGCGCCTCGCCGCGGAAGGTGTGACGATGAGCGCCCCGCTGCCCTCGCCCCTGCCGCCGTGGCCCGACGACGACCTGGCTTACATCTCCCTGCCGGCCAGCGGCGACGACGGCTTTCCGCAGGCGTTTCTCCTGCAGATCCAGGGGGTGATCTACCGGCTGACACTGTCGGTCTACTATCCGGACCCGGATCTCATCCTGAATGCGGCCTACGCCGGCGTCGTCTTCGACCTGCCGGACCCGGTCAATGGTCTCTACCTCAATCTGCGCGCCGAGTTCGAGAACCAGCCGCAGGCGACGCGCCTGATCGGCGCGCAGCGGGTGACGCTGAACATCCCGATCGCGCTCGGGCCGCTGCGCTTCCGGTTCCAGCGGGTGCGGATCGCCCAGGCCAACCTAGTCGGTCCGGGCGCGTTCGGGTCGTCGATCACGGCGGACGTGGCGGTGGCCAATGGGTAGTAGCCCGCTGCCGGCCCTCACCAGCGGCGCCGGCTTCCGCGCCGCTTTCAGCATCTCGTTCGAGACGGCTCTGCCGCCACTCGCTGCCAGCATGCCGCCGCCACCGCCGGTTCCGATTCCGACCATCGTGCCGGTCTCGTCCGACTTCTTCGAAGCCGACGTGACGGTGACGATGGATGCCACCGAGGCCAGCAACACCTTTTGCGCCCGCATCTACGGGATGGGCGACGACATCTACAGCCTGCTGACGGTCCAGACGACGATCGTCCACATCACCCTGGGCTACGACGACGGCGCCTCGGTCGAAGTGATGACCGGCCTCCTCACCGAGAAGGCGATGGAAGCGGGCGACCAGTGGTACGAGGCGACGCTGAAGGGCGTCGACTTCGTCTTCGACCGGCTGCAGCGGCCGGCGGCGGTGGTGGCGCAGGCCTTCCAGGGCCAGACGGTGGGCGCGGTCGCCAGCTCGATCTGCCAGGCGGTCGGCGTCGACACCCAGATCCCCGACCCCGGCCCGATGCTGGCGACCCGAACTTTCAACGATCAGACGCCGTTCGCGGCGCTGAACATCTTGGCGGGCATCGCCTGCTTCAGCCTGCAGGCGAAGGACGGCAAGCTCTGGATGGGGACGCCGGCCTCGCTGGGCGTGATCCAGACCACGCCGATCACCGACGGCGCCACCAGTCGGCCGGTGGCGACCCGCGGCGCCACCGCCGCCGCCAGCGCCATGGACGGACAGGATTTCGCGATCGCCGGCATCCCGTCGCTGCGCCCCAGCGACCTAGTGACGCTGGGGACCGCCAACTTCCAGATCCAGTCGATCACCCACAAGCTGACCCGCGAGGGCGGTTACATCTGCACCGGCCGCGCGCTCAGCCCGACCGCGACCGCCGATGACGCGCAGAAGGCGGGCCGGCCGAGCGCCTCGGTAGTCGCGCGGCAGATCGGCCAGAACCTGCTGCAGCGCGACCGCAATCGCCCCGCGCTCGATGTCGGCGACGTCGCCAGCTACACGGCCGGCGACAACACGGCGACCTTCAGCCTCGGCTACGACACCACACCCGATATGGTCTCGCCCACCATCGGGGGCACGCTGAGGACCACGCCGACGGCGCTGAACGACAAGCCGATCGCCTCGCCGTTCGCCTTCGACAACTGCGGCCTGGTGGCGCCCGTCTATCCCGGCATGCGCGCGCTGATGGCGCACGGCTGGAACGAGCCGGAGGACGCGATCGCCTCGGGTTTCGTCTGGACCAGCGACATGACCCCGCCGCAGAACCAGGCGGGCGACTGGTGGCTGTGCCTGCCCACTGAGCTCGGCGGCGATGGCAAGCCGACCGGCAGCGCGGTCAACGACCTCACGACCGGGGACGGCCAGCGTGTCCTCGAGCTCAAGGGCCTGACGATCAACATCGGCTCGGGCCTGCTCTCGAGTGTGGGCGAGCGGCCGTCGCCGGGGACCGACGAGTCGCTGACCATCGTCTCCGACGACAACAAGACCCAGGTCACCTTCAAGCAGGGCGTGGTGAGCATCACCGACGGGACCGCGACGCTGACGGTCGGCAATCCGTCCGGGCAGATCGTGATGACCGACGGCAAGGTGAAGCTGACGCTCGCCAACGGCCAGATCAGCATCGGCAGCTAGGGAGGGACGCGAAGATGCCGAATGTGGTGGTCGCCGGCGGGGTCATCCAATGCAGCCATGGCGGCCAGATCGAGTTCTCGAGTGGCGCCAGTCAGCTGCAGGTGAGCAGTTCGGGCGCGATCACCTTCGGGATGGAGGCCGGCCTGTCATTCGCATCGGGCACCCCGCCCTGCACGGGCAAGCCGCCGGCCCACTTGCCCTGCACATCCTCGCCGGCCACGGCCGGCGTCTCCACGCTGCTGACGGTCGGCGGCGTCGGCGTCCTGCTCTCCAGCGCGCAGGGCCTCTGCGTGAACCTCAGCGATCCGAGCGCGAAGTGGAGCATCGCCTCGCCCGGCGAGACGCTGCTGTCGGTGGCCTCATGACCCGCCGTCCCGTCAGCAACGGAGGTCGGCATGGTCGATCCTGAGACCGACGCCAGAGCTCTGGCCGAGTCGGACTATGCGAACGCGCTCGCCGCGCTGACGCTGCCGGTGCAGACGACCCCGCTGGCCCCGGCCGACCCCTACGGCCGCACGCTGACACTCGTCAGCGGCGACTTCGTTCTGGCGGCCGGCGACGGCGGCTATTGCGACCTCGCAGAGATCACCGGCAAGGACGAGCTCGCCCAGGGCATCCAGGTGCTGATCGGCACCAATCTCGGGACCGACATCTTCAACACCGCGTTCGGCTTCGACCTCATCAACACGCTGGCCGCGCCGCAGCCGATCTCGCAGGTCAAGCAGCTCGTGCGGCTGTGCGTGGTCAAGGCGCTGTCGCAGGAGCCGCGCATCCGGCAGGTCACGGCGATCGCCTTCGTCGACGACCCGAACTACCTCACCATCCATCCCGAGATGACGGCGGCCGAGCAGCAGGCGCTCATCCAGCAGCAGCGCGCGTCGCGGCAGTGGTCGCTCGATGTGCAGTTCGACACCCGGCTGAACGACCAGGTGATCGCCGGCATCCAAGGAGTGGGACCCTGAGCATGGCGACGACGAACACACCGGCGCCCGGCGCGGCGGATCTGACGACCTACGGCGTCACGCCGCAGGGCTTCATCGTGAAGCCGTTCCAGCAGATCCTCAGCGACGCCTTCGCCCGTGCGCAGCTGTCGTTCGGGCCGGACGTCGACCTGCGCTCCACGAGCTCCATACGCAAGCTGATCGAGTTCGGCTGCCTGGACGCCGGCCTGCTCTGGATGGCGCTGGACGATGTCTACCACAGCGGCTTCACCTCGACGGCGGTTGGCGAAGCGCTAGACCTGCTGGGCGCCGATCTCGGCCTGCAGCGCACGCCGACCAACGCCAGCGGCCAGGCTACATTCAAGCTGAGCTCGACCGCGCCGCCCGGCTCGGTGCTCACGCTGCCGCTCGGCACGCTGATCGACACCGGCGGCGGCGCGCCGGTCTCCTTCATCCTGAGCGCCACGGTGACGCTCTCGAACGACCCGACCCAGCCCTACCCGGCGTCGGCTAGCGCGACGGTGACCGCGGTCACACCCGGGCTGACCGGCAACATCGCCGCCAGCAGCCTCACCGAGATCAACCCCACCTTCGCGGCGCGCTACCTGAGCTTCGATCCTGGCCTCATCACCGTGAGCAACACGCTGGCGTTCGACGGCGGCGAAGGGTTCCAGGACGACGACGACTACCGCCGCGGCCTGCAGGCGCTGCCGAGGGCGCTGTGGACCGCCGACGCCGTGCGCGCGATCGTGGTGGGGCTGGACGGGGTGCGCGACGCGCTCGTCAACGACCCCTACGGCGGCCTGGATGAGCCTTCGCCGGCGTACGGGGCGGCCTGCTTCGGCGATGAGCTGTTCCAGATCCCGCGCGACGTCTGCAGTCCCTACTTCTTCTCGATCGTGGTGGCGGCCGCGCCCGGCGTGCTCTGGGATACCGAAGGGACGCCGCCCGCGCAGATCCTCGGCCTCGGCGACCAGATCCTCGCCGCGCTCGAGGCGGTGCGCCCGATCTCCACCTTCCCCACCCTGGTGCAGGCCGACAGCGTCGAGGTGGGGGTCCGGGCGCAGATCCAACTCACCCCCGGGGCCGACGCCGACACCGTGCTGGCGGCCGCGCGCGTGGCGCTGAACACCTACATCGGCACGCTGCGGCTCGGCGACGCGGTGCTGTATTCGCAGGTGCTCCGGGTGCTGACCGAGCTGACCAGCGTCGCCGACGTACAGAACCTGCACCTGCGCGCTGCGCCGCCAATCTACGGCGAGATTGTCTTCGGCCCGCCCGCCACGTTCGGCGATCCGGCCGACATCGCCGCGTTCGAAGCGTCCTGCGGCGCCAACCTGACGCTCACCTCGACCCAGGTCGCGGTGTTCGATCCCGGCTCTGCGCTCAACGATCTGGAGGCCGCATGAGCGCCGACGTCGCCGAGCCGTTCGCCACGGCGCTGCGCTACGCCACGGCGCCCTACGCGCAAGGGGTGGCGACGCAGGCGCTGACGCTGGGCCCGGCGGCGGCGGGGGTATCGGCAGTGGCGCCTTACGACTTCTCGGCCTTCCAGTCGCGCTACGGCGTGCAGACGGCGGCGCTTGATGTCTCCTACGTGCTGACGCTCGGCGCCGACCAGACCAGCTCGCCAGCACTGGTGACCATCAGCTGGGTCGGGGAGCTCGGCGAGGGCGTCTCGCAGTTGCTGGTACCGGCCGGCGCACTCGCCGGCGAGAGCTTCGGCCTGCCAGGGCTGCCGTCCGATCCCAGCCTCACGCTCACCTCGCTCACCGAGGAGCCCCCGCCCGCGAACGGCGCGCCCTCGGGGCCCGGCAAATGGAGCCTGACGGCGCTCATGGGCAATGGGGCGCGGCTGCTGTGGACCCTCACCGGCGAGGCCCAGGCGGTGGCGGCGACTGCGCGCGACGTGGCGGCGCAGAGCCATATCGCTACTGCGCGCGGCGGCAGCCTCGACCACATCGGCGCTGGCCTCGGCGTGCCGCGCCTGCTCGCGGCGCCTTACCGGCTCGACTACGACACGGACACCATCGCTCTGTACCATCTGGACGACCTCACGGCACCGGTATTGGACGCCGCGCATGACCACCCGGGCGTGAGCGTCGGCGCGACCCGCGGCGTGGCCGGGAAGTTCGGCGAGGCGGCGCAGATCACGGCGTCGGGCGCCATCACCATCCCCGACGCGGTCGCCTTCGCGATTGATCCCGGCGCGGGCTTCACCGTCGAGATGTTCGCCAACCTCGCGGCGGCGCCGGCAGCGGCGGACACGGTGACGTTCGCCCAGAAGCGCCCGCGCTTCGGCCAGTCTGACTCACCTGGCTGGGCGCTGGCGCTGGAGCCCGCCGCCGCCGGTCACGCGCTCGCCTTCACGCTGACCGACAGCGCCGGCGTCGTGGTGTGCGCCGCGGCCGCCGCGACGCTGCCGGTCGGGAGCTGGTTCCACGTCGCCGGGGTGATCGACCCGGCGGCGGGGCAGGCGCGCGTGCTGCTGAACGGCGCGGCCGTCGCTTCGGCCCCGCTCGGTGCGCTCGCCCTGGTCGACACCGGCGCGGATGCCGGGCTTGGCGGCGACTCCTTCGGCGCCCAGTACCTGAACGGCGCCATCGACGAAGTCCGCTTCTCGAGCGTCGCGCGCACGGACTTCTCGACCGTGCTAGGCGCCTCGCCCGAACCCTACGGCGTCGACGCCGCGACCATCGCGCTCTACCACCTCGACGAAACGGCCGACTGGATCGACGAGGACCGTGGCATCCACTTCGCCCAGAACCGCGGCGCGACGCGAGGCGCGAAGGCAAGGTTCGCGGCCGGGCTGGCGTTCCTGGGCGACGCGCTGCCTCACCCGCGCTGTCCCTCCGAGCAGGACTTCCAGCTGAAGCTCTCGGTCGGCGCCTGGAACCAGAGCGCGGCCGGCGCCCTGGTGACCGCGGGGCCTTATGCGCGCTTCGGCTACCGGCAGGGCGCGATCAGCGAGCCGGGGCTCGACGGCGCGTTGCACCCGGTGCTGCTGAACGACGGGTCGCCCGGCCCCACGCAGGGCCAGGTGACGACCGCCTGCTACGGCTTCGCGCCGGAGGATCCAGCCAGCGCCGCGACCCCGGCCAACACCATCGCCGCCTTCCAGGGCTTCGGCCGGACGGCGCAGGAGGCGATCGACTACTTCGGCGAGTGGTTCGGCCTGCCGGCCGGCTTCTTCGCCGCCGCCTACCAGGCGAACGACATCGACGCGACCTACGAGCCCTGCACCACAGCGAACGCGGGCCCGACCTCGGTGCTGATCCCAGCTTCGCCCGAGTTCGCGTTCAGCGCGCACGACAGCTTCACGGTCGAGTCCTTCATCAAGGCCGAGGCCATCAGTGCAGATTACGCGCGTGCGGTGATCGCCAGCCGCTCGCAGGGCCTGCGGATCGGCGAGCCGCCGGGCGCGGAAACCGGCTGGGCGCTGACGCTCGGCCCCTACCGTTCGATCCCGGACAACCTGCGCTGGAGCGTGGGCGACGCGGGCGGCACGATGGTGACCGTCGACGCGAACGTCAGCCTGGCGGACGGCGTTTTCCACCATGTCGCCGGGGTAATCGACCGGGACCTCGGCGCGGCGCTGCTGTACGTCGATGGCGTCGAGATGGGCCAGACGCCGCTCGGCAGCCTGGCGGCCGGCGGCGCCGCGGCGCCGATCACCATCGGCAACTCGCCGGCGCTCACCGCGCCCTATGCCGGCCTCATCGACGAGGTGCGCATTTCGTCGGGCGCGCGGCGCTCGTTCGCGCCGGTGCTGGGCGAGAGCGACGACCGTTTTCGCCAGCGGCTGGCGATCTTCAAGCCGTGGCGGCTGCCGAACGTCCCGACCATCCGCGGCGCCGTGCAAGCGCTGACGCTGAGCGACCCGACCCAGGCCGACGTGACCGGGCTGCTGCTTGGCCGGGGCGAGCCGCCGGCTGGGCTCGTCCAGTTCGACGTCGACGACACCGACAGCACGCGGTTCTGCGCCTCGCGCTGGCTGCGCGTGATCCCGCCGACGCTGGCGGCCGGACAGAGCATCGCGGCGGACGGCACGCTCGCCGGTCCCGAGCCGGCCGCCAGCGGCGCGGCGCTGGCACCGACGGCGCCGCAGCTCGTCCAGGAGGCCGACGGCGCCAATTTCACGTTCGCGGCAGGATCCAGCCGCGGTCTCGCTCTCGCGGCCGCCCGGCTGCTCGAACGCATCGCCGCGCGTCTGGCTGCCGTCTCGTCGGCCTCCGCGCTGACGGTGCAGATCGCCGCCTATCCGACGCCGCCGCTACCGGGCGAGACTCCGCCGACGACCAACGACGACCTCGGGCTGGCGTTCACGCTGACGCTGGCGACCGCCGGCCCCGACTTCCACCTCGGCAAGCTGGGCGCGCTGGCGTTCGAGGCGGGCGCTCCGTACGCGCTGCACCAGGCGCCGAGCGGCGGAACGCCGAGCCTGCGCATCGTCGCCGCGCCGGGCGACGCCCTCGACCTGGAGCCGGCCAGCTTCGGCGGCGGCCCGAACCCAGGCCTCGACCTCAGCGGCCGCCAGATCGTCATCCTCGGTCAGGCCACCACCATCAGCATCGCGCGGCCGCTGCTGGCGTTCACCGGTTCGAGCGCCGCGCAAGTCGATTGGAGCCTGCTGCCGACAGGGCCGGCCGCCGGAACGCTGGGGTCAGGCGCGTCAGCCGGGTCGGTGGTGCTGACTGGGACCGGCATGGGCGTCGCGACCATGCAGGCGCGCTGCACGCTGGCCGACGGCGTCACCGTGCTGACGGGCTCGATCGACCTCGTCATCGCCCCGGAGAGCCTCGACGGCTGCGACAGCCTCGGCGGCGACGGGACGCCAGGCGCCACCGAAGCATCGCAGTCCGGTGGTCCTGACCCCGACTTCCGCATCAACTACCTGGTCGCAGACAGCGACGCCTCGGTCGACTACGCGACGCCGGCCGCGAGGCGCATGCAGCTTTCCCTGGCGAACGCGCTGCACAACCTCGCGACGCTGGCGGCGCGCGAGCCCGGCGCCCCGCGCGTCACCGTGCTCGCCGCCTACGATCCGACGCAGAGCAACCTGCAAAGCGTCGGTCGCGGCCTCGTGGTCGCGCCAAGCGGCGTCGGCCTCACTGCCGGACGGCTCGCCGCGCTCGCCTTTCTGGCCGGCTTCTCCTACATCGAGCGGCGGCGCTATCCGGCCTCGGCCTATCTCTCCGTGCCGGCGGGGCAGCGTTTCGAGATCGTCGCGGGACCGCTACGGCGGCTGTGGCCGAACGGCCGGATCAGCGGCCGCGGCGCCTACATGGCGACCGAGTTCGAGGCTGCCGGGCCGCCGGACAACCCCTTCAATCCCGGCATCCTGCAGCCCTTTGCCGATCCGCGCGTGACGTTCGCGGCCGGTGTCTCGAACAGCGTGCAGCCGGCGCTGGCGACGGCGCTCGCGGCGCTGCTCGCCGCCATCGCCGCCGACGGCGCGGCGGGGACGTTGCAGGTGATCGGCGGCTTCGTCAGCGGCAATCCGACCCTGCTCGGCGTCGCCCGCGCCGTGCTCGTGCGCCATAGCGTGGTGACGCCAGACCGGCTGGCCGGCTACGCGGTGCAGGCTGGCTTCGGCTTCGTCGATCACGCGTCGACGACGCCGGGCGGCGCGGCCGTCTACATGGCCGCGTACCCTTCAGCCGGGCCGCCGCCGGACCTGCTCAACAATGCCGATCCCAACGCGGCCTACCACGAGGTGGGACAGTGCGACCTCGTGCAGCTCTCCGTGCAGCCGCAGCTGCCGATCGCCGGGCGGCTCGACTGGAGCGCCCAGGCGGTCTGCCCGGCCGCGGCGGGGCTGAGCACCGCGCTGCCGGACCCGTCGGACGCGCCGGGCATGACCGAGCAGGTGTTCCAGGCGACGGCGGCCGGCGCCGTCGCGGCGGTGTCGACCTTCTCGCTGAACGACTTCTCGGACCCCTACCAGTTCACGATCACGCCGCTGGCCGGCCCCGGCGGCGCGCCGCCCCGGCTCAGCAAGGACCAGTACGACGACCTGCTGAACTTCCTCGACGCCTGCCACCCGCTCGGTGTCGCCGGGCTGACACGCCAGTTGCGCGGCTACGTTCACGGTTTCCAGCGGCCGGCCCGCTGGGACCGCCTGCCGACGTCCCAGACCTACCCCCGCTACCGCGGCGGGACCTGAAAAAGCGCCGCCCGCCCGGGCGGCCGAGGAGACCAAGATGGCCATCTCATACACGCCGCAGTTCAGCCACAAGGACTGGATCGACTTCGTGGATTCGGTCCAGGCCGGCGGGACCAACGGCATCAACATCCGCTTCCACGGCATAGAGACAGAGTTCACCACGATCTCGTCGGTGATCGCTCAGATCGCCCAGGTGCTGTCGACGCCCACGGTGACGTCGCACACGCTGACGCTGGCGCCGACGCTGGCCGCCACGACCCAGCAGCCCTGGCAGCAGCAGGTCGGCTTCGTCGTCACCGCCACGCTCGGCTCCGGCACAACCCAGACCATGTCGGCGACGGCCGGGGGCTTCATGCCCGTCAGCCTGCCCAACGGCGCGACGATCCAGGGCCTCAGGGTCACCGGACAGAGTGCCGGCGGCGTCTTGACCGTTGCGCTTCAGAGCCAGCCGCTCACCGGTGCCGGCGCGCCGACGACGCTGCTGCAGATATTTGATAACTTCCCGTCGGTCGCTGCGGCGGCCGCCTTCGACCTGCCGCCGGCGCCGCAGAACGCCAGCATCGCCGTCGACACCGTCAACAACAAATACTTCATCAACGCGACGCTGCAGGGCGGCAACGCCGCCGTGAGCGCCGGCGGCACCAGCCTGAACGTCTTCCAGATCACCTACAGCTCAACCTGAGCGCCTCCGCGGAAGGAGTATTCCCATGTCTGGCGATCTGTTCCTGAAGTACGACGCCGCCGATACCGGCGCGCGGCCCTTGCCTGCCAACTCCACCTTCTGGGTCAGCCCCGCGGTGGTGCTAGCGACCGCGGACGGCAACTATACGGTTGGCCAGCCGGCGACGATCGACGTGCAGGTCAGCCTGATGTCGCCGGCCGCCTTCGAGATCATCAACGTCGAGGTGTGGGTGTGCGACCCGACCACCGTCGCCGGCCCCAGCACCGCCCTGCCCCCGTTCCAGGGCGCCACGGCCCAGCAGCTGACGCTGACGGGATTCTATGTCCCGCCGAACCCGAGCCAGCCGATCAGCACGGCGCCGGTCATCCAGGTCACCGGCTTCGCGCCCTACCCGGGCATCAGCAGCCTGCCCGGCGGCCACTGCTGCCTGATCGCCAACTGCTACGGAACGACGATCGAGGGCATGGCGGACGGGGCCGATCTCAACGAGGAGGAGGCGGTCAACCTTCCCAACGAGGTGCAGACCGACCCGCACGTGGCGCAGCACAACATCTTCGCGGACGCCACGCCTCCGGGCTCGCAGATAAAGGTGATCAACTTCCCGTTCCGCGCCGCGACGCCGCTTAGGGCGGGCGCCGAGCAGGTGAGGCTGGAGATCGCCGAGACGGCCCCGGCCCAGTTGCGGACAATTCTGCACCCCGGCCTGCGCCAGCTGAAGGGCGCGAAGTTCACGGGCCTGCCGCTGGAGATCTCGGAGCGGCCGGTGAGGTCCATCGGCCTGACAGGTCTGCCCAACGAGGGGCGCGTGATCGAGCTGGAGCTGGAGGCGAACAGGTCGCAGGTGCTGACCGCCACCGTGGAGCTCGATCCTGCCGAAACGCCGGGCGCGGCGCACGCGTTCGACATCGTGCAAAGGGACGCAGACGGCAGGGTCCAGGGCGGTTTCCGACTGGTGGCGATCGTCGGGACTGACGACCTGGCCTCGGACGTTCTGGAGGGGATGGCGTAAGGGAGGACGGCCTGGAGGCGCTGATGCCTGTAGACCGGCAGGACGGCGAGCCCGGGCGGCGTCGGCCGGACTGCGCGCTCACCTTCCCTCTGCGCCTGCGCTGTCCGAGCGTGAGCGATCTGCTGACCAGTGACGAACTGGAAGACGCCGTGGCCCGCGCCGTGGGTCGGGCCTTTAGCCGCGCACGGCGAGAACTGTCCGCAGCTGACGTGCTGGGAAGCGGGGTGGTCTTGCAATCGCCCCAGCTGGTCAACGGGAAGCTGGCGCCGGACGAGGAGGCCGCGCTGCTCGGCCGCCTGCGCCGGGCGATCGAGCGGGCTGCCCAGTCGCAAGCGCTACCGCTCCGCACGGCCGCCGAAGCCGGTCCGCCATCGGCCGCGCCGCTGTCGGCGCGATCGATTGCCCGCGTGAAGCACACCGGAGTGGGCGCGGCGTTCACCGCGGCCGGTGCCGGCGTCGATACCGCGCGGCAGGCCGACTCGGAGCTGTTTCATCTGGCCCGCTACGACCCCCACGGTGGCCGCGGCCGCCGCCCTGGTGGCCATCCGCTGCCGCCGCCCCCGTCGGAGAAATGGCTGGCGGCGATGCGCCGTCAGGACGAGCAGTTTCTGCAACGCCTGAAGAGCGGCGATATGGACCTGCTCAGCCACTTCCTCGAGGAGACCAATTCGCTGCATGTCGAGCCCGTAGTCAAGGAGTTCGGCCGCCGCCATCCCATCCTGCTGCAACGGATGCTGCGCGAGCTGCTGAGGAAGCATGCCAAGGAGCTGGCGGCGACCCTGCGGCGGGAAGACTGGGATCTGGTCTACACCTCCACCCCGGTGCTCCACGCCTATATCGAGATGACCGCGCGCATCGCCATGGCCGCGCGGCTCATACCCGAGGCCCGCGTCCTGCTCAGCGAGGGCGAAGCCGTCACCCCCGGCGTGGCCCGCATCCAGGGATTGATCGACGCCCTCATCGCCATGTACCACCGGCTGTGGGAGGTGCTGCAGCGCAACACGGTCGACCCGGCACCCGAGGCGGTGACCGACGACCTCTCCACCAAGGAATTCAGGTTGCCCCGGCTGGCCGGGGTGGTGGCAGCACTGGCCGGCGATCCCGCCGAGGCACCACTGTTGAGCGAGCTGCAACTGGACCTGGTGGAGAACTTCCGGTGGATGATGTTCCTGTACGACCGGGTCAAGTCGCTGAATCTGGAGCTGGCGGTCTTCCACGAGTTCTACGGCAGGTCCGCCGACCAGAGCGATGAGGTCAGCGTGCTGCGGATGGCCCGCTCGCTGTACCTCGATCCCATCCGCACCGTCATGACTCCCACCCGGGCCAAGATCGCCGAACTGCTGAGCGATGCGGACCAGTATTACGAGGATCGGGTGGGCCGGATCGGCGATGTGAAGCTGGAGCGCATCCTCACCGCGAAGGAGCAACTCAGCCGCTTCCTGACGAACATGCTGGGCGGTGCCAGCGATCCACGCCACTTCTCCGGCTTCTCCGTCGGCGACGTCAGCGGCGCCACCTTGTTCGACACGGCCTTTGACGAAGCCTTCATCCGGACCCGAAACGCGGTGGAGGAACTGGGTAGTGACGTCGCCGACGCGATCAACAAGCGGTCTACACCGGACTACGTGCCAACCCTGCATGCCATCGAGATCAAGACCGCCCCGCTCGGCGTCCAGACGCAGCTACTGCACTTCTGGCGCAATGTCATCGATTTCAAGATCAACATCACCGGATCGAGTCTCCGCGGGAGCCGGAGCGCGCCCGGCTGGTTCGCGGACCTCGACCGGGTTCGAGACGAGGTCAAGGCACAGTACGACACACCGGACTATCCCTCTCTGAACATCAAGTTCAACCGCTGGCAGAAGGAACTCGAGGATGTGCGACGCCTCATCGAGCTCGAGGGGATCTTCGAGGCCACCGTCTCGATCACGATCATCATCTTCGTGACTATCGCCACCTGGGGGGTGGGCGCCGCGGTGACATCGGCCTTCGGCGGCGCGGCGCTGACTGCCGGTGAGACACTGGTCGTCGTCATCGCCGAAGCCGGCACCTTCACACTGCTCACCAGCGTGGCGCAGCCGCTGCTGCTCGGCAAGCCCATCGACCCGGGCGCGGCGGCCTGGCAGTTCGCCGAGAGTGTGGCGACCTTCGGGATCTTCCGGCTGTTCAGCATGGAGATCCTAGCCACCGCACGGCGGCTGGCGCCCGGCCGGACGCTCACCCAGCTCGGCCTGATCTTCGGCGGTACCGCCCTGGTCGGCGCCGTGCCCGCCGCCTACGAACTGGTGAAGACCCGCATCGAGACCGGGCGCTGGTCCACCCAGGTATCGGTGTTCATGGGTGCCAACCTGGTGTTCACGCTGGCGCTTGCGGCGTTCACCGGCGGCAAGACGCGGACCGCACTTGCCACCCTCAACAAGGCCGACATCCTGGCCCAGCTGTATCGGCTCGACGCCGAGGCGGCGGGGGTGGGCGAACAGCTGCGGTCCGCTGCGGCCGGCACGCTGAGCCGGGCCGAATTCGACGAACTCCAGGCGCGGGTCGCGCGGGTGCTGCCGGACTTTGAGCGCTGGGTCCGGCGGCTGAATGCCGAGTTCTCCGACGCGGAGCTGGCGCAGCTGGGGTTCCAGCGCCAACACCTGCGCGACTTCCCGGACCGGCTCAGCGAACTGGCCGACTTCATCGCCGCGCTGCGATACGCACCGCCGGAAGCGAGCAGGCCGCAGCGCGCGCTGGCCGAGGCGGTGGGCACCACGATGACGCAGACCGGCTCGCATTCGTTCGAATACGATCCCGCGACCCTGACATTGGCGGATCTGGCGGATCTGCCCGGACGGCTGCGAGCCAGGGGGTTTCATCCCGATGACCTCGGCGGCGGTGTCCTGCGGCTCACCCTTCCGCACGGGGAGAGCGCGTATCTGCTGCCGGCCGGCCGGCGGCGGCTGGCACTGGAAGATCTGATCGGCGCCGACGGGACGATCTCGGCTGCCTACCCGAAGCTGCGCGCCGCCTATGAGAATTACCTGGCCCGCTGCCAGGCCCGCGGCCGGGCACCGATGGACCCTCTGGGCTGGGCGAAGTACGCGACGCGCGGGGACGCCGCGGCCTACCTCGCGGAGGTCCTGGGCAGCGATTGGCGCACCGCCCGCCAGGCGCAGTACCCCGGCTACCATCCCGAACTCATCGAGCGGGCGACCGCAGCGCCGACGGCCGGTACCGCGATCACCCAGGGCGGGGGGGTGTGGACCGAGCGACAGGTCCCGATCGGCGACATCCAGTACGCCATCGACGAGATCGGCGAGCCGTACTGGACATTCCCGGACCTCCGGGACGGGCAGGTGCTGGTACTGCCGTCCGGGACCCGGGTGTGGCGGGACCCGCACACCAGAATGATCTGGGAGGAGCATCCCGTATCGGCCAGTGTCAGCGCCAAACGTGCCCTCACCGCAGGCGAGTCTGTCATCCCCTCGGCCACCGAAATGGACCCGTCGCGGGCGGGTAGCCAACGCGCCCATGGGGCGGCTTCGCCCGGCCTCGGCTTCGACAGTCCCTATTCGGTGGCCCGCACACCTCCCGCGGTCAATCTCAGCATCGAGAATGCCGGCATCGAGCTGTGGGTGCGCAATCTCCGCAACAATGCCGCGCCCGGCGTTCAATACCTCTTCACCACGGGAACCGCGCGTCAGTCCGGTTGGCTCACCGAACGGATCTACAAGGTATCGGCAAGCTCCGGCGGCAAAATCTACGAACTCGTCACCTTCCGGGTCACCGTCGACCCGGCCGGCACGGTCGCAGGCCCAGAGATCCTGTCCATGTCCGAAGAACCCATGAGCGTGTTCGGCACCCCGAAGAACGTCGACCTACCCCCCGCATTCCGGCAACGGCTGGGCTTCGAGATCCGGGCGTCCGCGCAGGCCAAGATCGCGCCGGAACTGTCGGCGGTCGCAGAACGCAACCAGCTGATGGGCACCCGGCTCGGCGAGCTCTACGTGCGCATGGCCGCCCAGGGCAACCGGGCCCAGCTGCTCGACATCGAGCAAGCCCAGGACGCCGTCGCCCAAGCCGAGATCTTCCTGTCCTCGGCGGCTCCCAGCGATCCCCGCATCGGCCAGCTCGATGCCGAACTGCGTGACTTGGCCCAGCGGGTCGGCAAATGGCAACGGCGCGCCGACGCCGACCGATTGAACCGCTTCGTCGACACTATGCACAACATCATCGGTCATTGAGCCCATGCCGCAAAGTCGAAACCCGTTCCGGCGTCGGCGCGAAGCTGACAGGGCGAAGCGAACCCGCTGCTGCCCTTCGGGCTGGTGTCAGCTTGGACCTGGACCACGCACCACGGCCCGTTCGGGAAAATGATTTTGATTTGACCTTGGCCGATCGCCGTAGCGCGTAACGGGCACCGTCCGGGCGGCGATGCCAGGGAACCCAGTTGCCACGGCCGACCGATGTATCTGGGTGCCGTTTTGGGCCTCCGTACTTGTGGCGGCACATTCGTCGGAGGGGCCTAAGCGATGCATCCTGCGGATCTAGCTTGGCATGGTGGCGGCGGGCGTTCCAGCGTAGATCCGGGAGGCCGAGGCGCGCGGCCGGCACGGGTGTTCGCGGGCCGCGGGCCGGAACTGGCCGCGCTGGGCGCCGCGCTGGCCGCGGTGCGGGCGGGACAGCCGCAGGTGGTGATGGTCCAGGGAGAGGCTGGGATCGGCAAGTCCTCGCTTATTGCGGAGTTCCTCGGTGGCCAGCGGGAACTGCCGGTCATCGCCGCCAGCGGCGAGACGGCCGAGGCGGTCCTGCCCTACGGGGTGGTTCAGCAGCTGGCGGCCGAAGCGGCTGCGGTATCCCCGGGCGTCCTGGAGGGCCTGGAGCTGCTCTCCCGCGGCCCGAGCCCGGGCGCGGATCCGCTGGCGGTCGGCGTGGAGCTGCGCGCCCTGATCTCCTCGCTGCCAGGCGAGCACGCGGCCGCGGTGGTTGTCGAGGACCTGCAGTGGGCTGATCTGCCGTCAGCGAAGGCCCTGCTGTTCGCCTGCAGGCGGCTGAGCACGGACCGGGCGCTGGTGATCCTCACCGGCCGGCCCGGGGCGACGTCGGCGCTGAGCGAAGGATGGGTACGCTTCGTCAGCGGCGACCGCCGTTCGTCGGTGCTGACACTCCGGGGACTCGATGCCGGTGAGCTGGGCCTGCTGTGCCGCCGGCTCGGCCGGACAGACCTGTCCGAGCGAACGGTAAGACGGCTGGCCGACCATACCGGCGGCAACCCGCTGCTGGCCCGCGCGCTGCTCGACGAGGTGACCGATGACGAGCTGAGATCCGCGGACGGGTCTTTCCGTGTACCCAGGTCACTGGCCGGCCTTATCTTGCCCCGGCTCGCCGCTCTGGCCCAGCCGACACGTGAGCTGGTGGTGGCCGCGTCGGTGCTCGGCGACCGCGCCACCCTGGCCGATGTGGCCGCCCTGGCCGATGTGACCGAGCCGACCACCGCGCTAGACCAGGCGGAAGTGGCAGGTTTGCTGTTCGAGCGGGACACGCCGTCGGGCCGGGCGGTGGTGTTCCCGCATCTGCTGATCCGCCAGGCTGTCTACCACGATCTGGGGGCCGAGCGACGCAAGCGACTGCATCTGCGCGCGGCCGCGATCCTGGGCGGCCAGGAGGCACTCGCCCACCGGGTGGCCGCCGCGGACGGCCCCGACGCGGAGCTGTCTTCCGGCCTTAGCGCCGCGGCCGCCGCCGCCGCGGACACGGGCCAGCTGCTCCTGGCCGCCAGATACCTGCGGCAGGCCGCGGCGGTGACCGCGCGCGGGCCAGACCGGGACGAGCGTGCGCTGTCTTCCTTCGAGCTGCTGGTCCGGGCCGCCGATGTGGCCGGCGCCGACGCCGCCCGGCCGGCGATCGAGCATCTACCCGCCAGCGCCCGGCGGGACAGGGCGCTCGGCCAGCTCGCGCTGCTTGCGGCGCATCCCGGGGATGCGGAGGCGCTGCTGCGGGCAGCATGGGACGCTCATGACCGGATCCATCAGCCCAGCGTAGGCGGGGAGGCGGCGCTCGGGCTCGGCATGCTGCTCAAGATGTCCGGGTCGCACGCCAAGGCGGCTGTGTGGCTGGACCGGGCGCTGGACAGCGGCACCGGCCGCGAGCCCTGGTACGACGCTGCGCGCTGCATCCGGTCGTTTGCCTTCCTGCTGACCGGTGACGTCGGCCGTGCGCTCGGCCTGTTCGGTGATCTGCCCTTGCGGTCGGCGTCGGTACCCGTCGCTCGGACCGACGCGCTCACCTTCCGCGGCGCGGCCCGGCTGTGGGCCGGTGACCTGGCCGCCGCGTCCGAGGACCTCGGGCTGGCGGTGAACCGGATCAGCGCCGGGGTGCAGGTCCGGTTTCCCTGCCGGGCGCTGGCCTTCTTGGCCGAGACGGAGTTCAGGCTGGGCGGCTGGGATGACGCCTGCGGCCATGCCGAGCTGGCCGTGGCCCTTGCCACCGACGCGGATCGTGCGTACGACCTGGCCTTGGTGCATAGCGCGGCGGTCCCGGTCGCTGCCTGCCGCGGTGATTGGGCCACCGCAGCAGGCCATGTGCAGGCCGCCGAGCAGGCGGCCCGGACGTTCGGCGGTCTCGCCGCGATCCTGGCTGCCTCGGCGCACGGCATACTGGGCCTCGCCCGGGACGACCCGGACGAGATCCTGCGCGGTGTGGACCTGGCGCTGGCCGTGCCGCAGGCCGACCATTACGACCCGATCGCGCTCTGGTGGCGCCCGGCGCAGGTCTGGGCGCTGATCCGCGTCGGTGACCTGGGCCAGGCGGGGGCAGTCCTGGCTACGACCGAGGCCCAGGCCGGGCACTGGTATGATGCCGCGGCATCGGCACGGGCCGCATGGCTGCGCGGCTCGCTGGCCATGGCCCGCGGCGACCTCGACCAGGCCGACCAGGTCCTGCGGACCGCACGCTGCGTGCCCGGCGTTCGGCTCCTGCCGTTCTACTGCGGCTTGCTAGAGCTTCAGCACGGCCGCTGCCTGTCCCAGCTGCAGCGGACCGGGGCCGCTGTCGACGCGCTCCGTGCCGCTCATCATGTCTTCAGCACCCTGGGGGCGCATCCGTTCGTCCGGGCTAGCGAGGCGGAGCTCGCGAGCGCCGGCCTGCGGCCACGGTCGGGCGGAGACGCCGACCTGCCCGGGCTGACCCCCCAGGAACTGCGGGTGGCACGGCTGGTGGCGTCCGGGTTGTCCAACCGAGAGGCCGCCGCCCAGTTGTACCTGAGCCCGAAAACCGTCGAGTACCACCTCGCCCACGCCTTCACCAAACTCGGCGTCCGCAGCCGCCATCAGCTCACCAGTCGGATCCGCGACCAGGAAAACCCAGGGAAGCCCGGTTAGGGAAGGACCCAGGGAAATCCCGGACGCCGACCTGACCAGCGAACCCGTATCCTGCGCTGGTGGGCGCGTGTCGGCAGGCGGCAAACCTGTGGTGAGCCCGATTTTGGAGGCTGATCGTGCGGCTGGTCCTTGATGTCACTAAGACGCGCGAGGGCCGTTACGAGGGCCGCCTGACCGTGCCGCTGACCGGTGCTCATCACGACTTCGCGGGCATTCTCGAGCTGCTGGCAATCCTCGAGGAGCAGCTTGGGCCGGAAGACGCCCGGCGGGCCGGACCTGAAAACGACGTCGACCCGGACCGGATCATCGATGAACATGGCCCGTCGTGACGGCGGGCATCTGGGCCGATGCCTCCTGCTGGGTAGCGGGAAGGTAAATGAACCGAGGCTGTCCTGCGCCGAGAGGAGCATGTGGCGAATATCGGGTGAACTCTTGTACGTGAAGAGATATACGCAGGTCACGGGACTTTGCCGACAGTCTGTAAAACCGTCGGCTCGGTCATGTCGAGCTCGCTCGGTCGTAGGCCGACCCGCTTGACGATGTTACGTACAGTGATAGGACGAGGCGACAAGGGCGCTCCAACCGTGGACCGGTTCGTGGACCGGCGCGCCAGATAGTCCCAGCGTGGTGGGTGCTGTTAGTGCAATTATCCGTGTTATCTGTGCAGTTAGAACGCTCGTTGCGTGGGGCCGTACCTCTTGTAAGCGGCAGGCCAGCGGTTCGAATCCGCTCACCGGCTCCAGGTCAGATGGGATAAGCACCCCACCAAGCCACCCTCCGTGGGACGACTCGTGGGACGAATGCCCCGGCGAAGAGTTACCCTAGTGGTATACCCGGGGTTCCTAAAGGTTACGTAGAGCAACTACCGAGCGGGTCGTTCCGCGTCTCCGTATACGTCGGGACCGATCCGCTCACCAGGCGCCAGATCCGCCTCAAGGCCACCGCCAAGACGGAGCAGCAGGCGCACATCGAACTCGGCAGGCTGCTGAAGGAAGCCTCCGAGGGTCGTACCCCTGAGTCCGCCGCGACAGTCGCGAAGCTCCTGGACGAGTACGTGGCGATCGCTCCATGGGACGTGTCCACGCGGCAGACCAACGAGGGATTCATCCGCTGCACCATCAAGCCCGCTCTGGGGCACCTGGAGGTACGGATGGTCCGCGGCCCCATCCTCGACCAGCTGTATGCGCGGCTGAAGCGCTGTGGCGACCTGTCCTGCACCGGCAGGCCGTTCACCGAGCACCGCAACGTCCCGGCCCTGGTGATCAAGGCGCGCGAGCGGCGCCCGGCCTCGCAGCAGGTCACCGACATGCTCGCAGAGGCCATCCAGACCGGCAGCCTCGCCCCCGGCGACGAGCTGCCGTCGATCACCGAGCTGAGCGCCTGGCAGGGCATCGGCACCGGTGTCATCCGGAAGGCTCTCGAGGCCCTCGCCGCGTACGGCCTGATCATCGTGCGGCACGGCCGCGCCGCGGTCGTCGCCGGAGAGCCCGGCGGTGATCCGCGCCCGGGCCGGAGGCGGCCCGGTCCCGGCCACCACTGCCGGCTGGCCGGGTGCCGGCCGCACGTCTGCCACCCGATGAAGGCCAGCACGATCCACGGTATCCACAGCATCTTGTCCGGCGCGTTCGCCGCCGCGCAGCGCTGGGAATGGACCGACCGCAACCCCACCATGTCAGCCAAGCCGCCGACCACGATCCGCCGATCCATCCCGGCTACCTCGCCGGATGACGTGGCCGAGGTGATCGCCGAGGTCGGCGAGCGCAGCGTCGCCCTGGGGCTGTACCTGTGGCTGGTGGTGGTCACCGGGGTACGCCGCGGGGAGCTTTGTGGCCTGCAGCTCAGCGACATTGACCTGGATCGGGGCTTGGTGCACGTCGCCTTCAACTATGTTGTCCGCGGTGGTCAGCGCGTCCGCAAGGACACCAAGACCCACCAGGACCGCTGGCTCGCTATCGACCCAGACACCTGCGCGCTGATCGCGAGCTACCTGGACGAGATCAGGACCGAGCTGGCGACAGTCGGCGTCGAGCTGGGCGATGACGCGTACCTATTCTCCAACGACCCGGCGCACGCCCGGCCATGGAACCCGAACTGGGTCACCCACCAGATCGCTGCGGCCGCGGATGCCGCCGAGGTGAAGCTCGACATCAAGGGCGGACGACACTGCACCGCCAGCCAGCTCCTGGCCGGCGGCTTCGCCTGCGCAACACCGCCACGCGCCCTGGCCACAGCGGCGGCGGCGGGACCACGCTGCGGCACTATGCCGACCCGGTCCCCGAGGTCGACCGGCGAGCCGCCGCCTATCTCGCCCAGCTGACCGCCAGGTCTGCTCCGTCATCTCCTCAAACTTGACCTGGCCGTAGGCTACGGCTGAGCGGAAACGTGCCATCGTGACCATCCCGAGCTTGCGTCGGCCGGGCGGGACAGCGATTGGAGAGGCAGTGCGGCCAGGCGTGGCGTCGAGGCTAGCCCTGACATACACTGAATCATATATGGCAATCGTGATTCAGGGTTGGGAGGTTGCCGTGGCCAAAACTGACGTTGGTGTGAGAATCGAGCGCGCTCGTGCGGCGGCAGATCTCAGCCAGCGCGCACTTGCGGACATGACCGGCATTTCGCAGCCAACCTTGTCCCGGGTCGTCTCGGGTCAGCGGACAGCGAAGGTGCCTGAACTGATCGCTATCGCCTGGGCGACAGGAGTAACGGTCGCGGAACTGACTGGAACCGGGACGGTAGCTGAGCGGGCCGAGTGCGCCGCACGCGCTACGAATCACGCGGACATGGACCTTATGCGCGAGGCGCTGCTGCATTTCCTCGAGCTGGACGAATACCTTTCCGCCCAGGCGATCCCGGTTGACGGTCTCATCGGGTCGGGAAACGTTGACTGCGGAGACTGAGGGCCGCAAGGCTGCTGCGCGGTTCCGTCAGGACCATCATCTCGGCGTGCAGGCGCTATGTGATCTGCTGGAGGTCATCGAGCAGGCCACGGGGATCGACGTGGCCGTGCTCGACGTGGGCCCGGATGAGCATGGCCTGACCATGCGGGATCCCGCCCGCGGAACCGTGTTCATTGGTGTTGCGCGCACCAGGAACCCCATGCGGCAGCGCGGCACGCTGGCTCATGAACTAGGCCACGTCCTGTTCGAGGACTGGGTGGACAGCGATACGGGCGACTGGAGCGACCGCAGCCCGGCGGAGATCCGCGCTGATGCGTTCGGGCGCCATCTGCTGGTTCCTGTCGAGGGCCTGCGGGAGTTCATCAGGGCACGGTCCCCCGCCGGCCTGTCAACCCTGTCGGCGGTTGTGCAGCGGTTCTTGGTGTCACCCCGGATCGCCGCGATCGCCATGCGCCAGGCCGGGTACATCGATGAGGCCACTAAGCAAGAGTGGATGATGCTGAGCGCGCCGCAGTTGGCGGCGAGGTTCGGCTGGACAGACCAGTACCAGCTGCTGCAAGCCAGCTCCGACCGGCGCCGGGCGCCGCAGCGGCTGCTCGCCAGGGCTATCACGGGCTACGTGGAAGGCGTACTGCCTGCGCAGGCCATCGCCACACTGCGCGGTATGAGCCTGGAGGCCGTAATCGAAGAACTCGAAGAAGCCGGCGTGACTCCAGTTGAGCGGCCGATAGCGTGGGCGGATCCGGCCGAGCTGCCCGACGTGCATGTTGACCTCGCCGCGTTGGATGAGGCCCTTGGCGCAGCCGACGATGACAGCGAGGACACGACAGCGCCGAGAAATGACAGATGAGCGTCAGGCCGATCATCGATGCCGGTCCCGGCCTGAACTTCCTGTCCGCCAATAGGGAACGTCTCCTGATCGCGGTCCTCGGGCCGCTTAGCGCGCCTGAGACCGTTCGGGACGAAGTGATGCGCAAGTCCCGGCAGGACGACCGCTTCCGCGCTGCCGCAACAGCGTGGAAGAAGCTGACGCCTCGCTGGATCCAGATACTGTCCGATGACGTGACACCGGAACTGGCGATTGTGGTCCAGCGAATCAGCGGCCTCCCGATGGACCAACGCAGGAGACAGCCCAAGGACCTGGGCGAGACCATGGTGATAGCGCACGCTGTGGTGGCCGCGGAGTCCGGGCAGCCGGTGACGATACTCATGGATGACGGGCCTGGCGCCGCGATTGCCACATCCGAAATTCGCCGATTGCAACGGCTGGGCTCCAGCGGTCATCCCATCGGGTCCATCACGTTGGCCAGCACGCTGACCGTTCTGGGGCGAGCAGCTGGTACTGAGCACCTGCCCGACCGTGCCGCACTGCGCGATACCTACAACCGGCTACGCGGACTCGACGACGGCTTGCCGCCAATTGAGAATACCGGCTTGCTCGCGCCTGAACGCTGGTCCTGAGCGCGCGCCCACGCTGCACGAATATCGGGATAGACGATGTGAGCCCAAGCGCTAACGGCCCCTTCACCTGGTCGGCGAACCTGCGCCACGCGGCCAGGGTGAACCGCAGCACGGGCCGGTACGGTCGGCGGTGTCACGGGCGGCGATCACGCCGGGCGGCGCGCCGACTTCCACGCACTCCCCACCACCGTTTCCGCTGTAGCTTGGCTTACGCCAGTTCAAATCTGCGCCTTCCATTGTCCTTCCGCCGATGGTATGAGGGAGAGCGAATCAGAACGCGAAAGAGAAGACGGAAGATGGTCAGTTTTCGCGTTCCGCCAGCTGGTCAGATTTCGATTTCCGCTGACATTCCAGAACGGCGGCCATTCAGGCAACTGGTCCTCGGCCGATGCGTACGACACTGCGGCACCCCTCAGCTGGGCCTCACCTGGCGCACCTTGCAAGGATGGCCCGCGTCCGGTCCGGTCAGCGGGCCATCCCTCCGGAGCCCAGCGCGTCATCCCCGACGGGTGATGCGTTTGCCTGCGGCGGGTGTGAGCGTTTAGAGCGAAGGACACAGCGTCGTCGAGGTTGTGGGGAACGATGGTTGCTGAGACTTTGCTGGTGTCGTGGCGGGATACTCCGGCCCGTAAGGCGATCACGGATTTTGTCCGGGACGTCACCGCGGAGGGCTCGGCTGGTTTTGCCGCGCCGGCCGATCGTGTTGCGGTGTTCGACAACGACGGGACGCTGTGGAGCGAGAAACCGATACCGATCCAGCTCGATTTCACGTTGTTCCGGATGGCTGAGCTGGCGCAGGCGGACCCCTCGCTCCGGTGCCGCCAGCCGTACCAGGCGGCGGTCGAACGTGATTACCGGTGGCTCGGCGAGGCCATGGTGAAGCACTATCACGGTGACGATGCCGACCTGCACCTGCTGATGGCGGCGGTGGAGACGGCGTTCGGTGGCATGACGGTGGAGGCCTTCAGCGACGAGGTCAGCGGCTGGCTGGCCTCCGCTTCTCATCCGCAGCTGCGCCGCCCGTACCTGAGCTGTGCTTTCGTGCCGATGATCGAGCTGCTGCGCTACCTGGAGGCGAACGGGTTCAGCACCTACATCGCCTCGGGGGGCGACCGGGACTTCATGCGGCCCTTTGCCGGGCAGTTGTACGGGATACCGCCCGAGCGGGTTATCGGGAGCGCGTTCGGGCTGGACCTGCGGCTTGGGGAGGAAGACACCGATTTGCTGTACAAGTCGAAGATTGATTTCTTCGACGACGGGCCGGAGAAGCCGGTGCGCATCTGGAGCCGGATCGGACGCCGGCCCCTGGTGGCGGGCGGGAACTCCAACGCTGACATCCCGATGCTGAGATTCGCCCGCCAGCCCGGCCGCGAGGCGCTCCGGCTCCTGGTCCTGCATGACGATCCCGATCGTGAATTCGACTATGTCACCGGGGCCGAGGAGGCGCTGCAGCGGGCCAGGGAGCGCTCCTGGACGGTGGTGAGCGTCAAGGACGACTGGGCCGCGGTCTTCCCGTAGGCCTGACCTTCTATCCCTAGGACGACAGCCTGCACTATTCAGCCAAATGCGGTGCGAGACCTGACAGGAGCGTGTGATGCCCGAGCCTTTCCGTGGGACGGTGAACGTCGATATCCGCGATTCGCAACCGGACTGGGCGCCGTTCGAGCCGCCCAAGGCCCCGCCGGGGGCGCCGAATGTCGTGTACATCGTGCTCGACGATGTCGGGTTCGCCGCGATGAGCTGCTACGGGGGGCCGGTCGAGACGCCTAACATCGACCGCATTGCCAACGCCGGGCTGCGGTATACCCAGTGGCACACCACGGCGTTGTGCTCGCCGACCCGGTCGTGCCTGCTGACCGGGCGGAACCATACCCGCAACAGCATGGCCTGCATCACCGAGGCGGCGATCGGGTTCCCCAATGGCAGCGGCACCATCCCTCCGGAGAACGGGATGCTGTCGGAGATCCTGGGGGAGGCTGGCTGGAACACCTACATGGTCGGGAAGTGGCACCTGTGCCCCACCGATGAGATGAACCTGGCCGCTCCCCGCCGCAACTGGCCCAGCGGCCGGGGCTTCGAGCGCTGGTACGGCTTCCTGGGCGCCGAGACGAACCAGTGGTATCCCGACCTGATCTATGACAACCACCCGGTCGACCAGCCCCGCTCGCCGGAGGACGGCTACCATCTGACCGACGACATCACCGACAAGGCGATCGAGTTCATCAAGGACGCCAAGGCAGTCGTACCGGAGAAACCGTTCTTCCTGTACTACGCCCCCGGCGCCTGCCACGCCCCCCATCATGCCCCCCAGGACTGGATCGAACGGTTCAATGGCCGTTTCGACATGGGCTATGAGGCCATCCGAGAGACCATCCTGGCCCGCCAGAAGGAACTGGGCCTGGTCCCCGCCGACACCGAGGTACCCCCGATCAACCCGCTCGGCACCCCCGAGACCCGGACCGGGCCCGAGGGCATGGCCTGGCCGACCACCGACTACACCCGGCCGTGGGACTCCCTCAGCGCCGACGAGAAACGCCTGTTCGCCCGGATGGCCGAGGTGTACGGCGGGTTCCTGGCCCACGCCGACCACCACATCGGGCGGCTGCTGGACTACCTGGAACAGAACGACGAGCTGGATAACACCTTGGTCATCGTGGTCTCCGACAACGGCGCCAGCGGCGAGGGCGGACCGAACGGCTCGGTCAACGAGATGAAGTTCGGCAACGGGGTCCCCGACGACCTGGCCGACAACCTCGCCCAGATCGACGAGCTGGGCGGCCCCCGCACCTACAACCACTACCCGACCGGCTGGGCCATGGCCTTCAACACGCCGTTCAAGATGTGGAAGCGCTACGAATTCAACGGCGGCACCGCCGACCCGTGCATCATCTCCTGGCCAGCCCGCATCACGGCCCGCGGCGAGATCCGCCACCAGTACCACCACGCTGTCGACATCGTGCCGACCATCCTGGACGTGCTCGGCGTGGAGGCCCCCGAGACCATCAAGGGCCATGTGCAGAGCCGCCTTGACGGGGTCAGCATGCGGGCCAGTTTCGATGACCCGTCCAGCCCGTCAGCGCGGAAGACGCAGTTTTACGCCATGCTCGGCTCACGCTCGATCTGGCACGAGGGATGGAAGGCCGTCACCACGCACGCGGTGCTGTCCGGCTGGGGTCATTTCAACGACGACGAATGGGAGCTCTACCACACCGACGTCGACCGTGCAGAGAACAATAACCTCGCTGCTCAGCACCCCGAAAAGGTCCGCGAGCTGGTGAACTTGTGGTTCGCCGAGGCCGGGGCCAACGAGGCGTTCCCGCTGGACGACCGCTCGGTGATCGAGATCGCCAACACTCCCCACCCCCAGCTGACCGCCCCCCGGGACCGCTACGTGTACCGGCCCGGGACCGCCCCTGTCTCGGAGTGGCAGGCCGTCAACATGCGCGGCCGCTCCTACGTCATCGGTGCGCTTGTCGACATCCCCGCCCCCGGCGCCGAAGGTGTCCTGTTCGCCTTCGGGTCACGCTTCGGCGGCCACGCCCTCTACCTCAAGGACAACCGGCTGCATTACATCAACAACTTCGTCGGGACCGAGCAGAAAATCGTCGGATCCGAGGACATCCCGACCGGCCACCACGTGATCCTCTCCGCCTCGTTCGAGAAAACCGGGCTGGAGCGCGACCACGCGGCCGGCATCCTGTCGCTCTACCACGGGGACCGCAAGGTCGGCGAAGCCCAGATCAAGACCCAGCTCGGCGCCCTGGCCATCGCCGGAGCCAGCCTGTACGTAGGACGGCACCCCGGCGAGCCGGTCACCGACGACTACCCCGGCCCGTCCCCGCACGCCTTCACCGGCGGCACCATCGACCGGGTGGCCATCGACGTCAGCGGCGAACCCTACGTTGATCTTGAGCGCGAAGCCCAGCTCATGATCATGCGCGAATAGCGCACCACCGACCCGGTTGCTTTGCCTCGCATGACGAAGCGGACGGCGACGCTAGACGGCAAGGCCGGTGAGCCGACCTGATCACCGGCATGATGCGCTGGGACGGCGCGGGCGCGCCGGGCGGGGCCTCCCAAGGCCAGAGCCCGGCGCGGGGGAGCGCCGGACCCGGCGCCGCGCAGCGGCGCCGCTTGATCCAAGTACGGGCCCAATTCGGCAGTGCAAGTGGTAGCGAGCCCGCCCGCTACCTGCCAGGTCACCGTGACGTGCAGCATCAGGCTGGTTGGCTGGCGTTCTCCGCGATTGCAGAAGCTGGCACCCGGTGGGCCCTCGCCAGGCGGCAATCCGAGGAACCAGTGCCTACGGCCCACAGTA
>Ga0335075_10001866_pt1 | contig 34294 bp, 33 predicted proteins | sample Lox_Sample_24_FD_206723 | JGI IMG/M metagenome (GOLD analysis project Ga0335075, IMG submission 206723) | Soil microbial communities from Loxahatchee National Wildlife Refuge, Florida, United States - Lox_Sample_2.4 | ecosystem: Environmental > Terrestrial > Soil > Wetlands | place: USA...
GCGCCGGCAACTCGATCATCGTTCCGGGAGCCGCCTCCCACGCTGGATGATCCGCGGTGTACATACCGGGATCGAAGACTTCGAGCAGCGAATCCTTGCGGTCCTCCGGACCGCGAAAGCGGTTCACGAGATCGAGAAACCAGCTCAGTTGCGATGGACTGAACTCCTGGGAAACGGCCCGAGCGGCGGCATCCCTCCATGTGTCGAAGCTTTCCATTAGGGAGCTCGGCAATTGAAATCGATTCAGCTCTTTAATCATTTCCTGAATGTCCGTGGTTGGGTTCTGCATAGTTCCGTCCCTCTTGAGGACTGTTTTCCCACGGAACCCAACCTCCGTCAAATGGCCTTGGAACTCTACCGGTCTCCCTCCTGGAAGCTCCTCAAAATACGCCGCTTGCCGCGAAACTCAATGAGGGCGCTTCCGCGCATTCCAACCTGCGGGGCAAGATCCCAGCACAGGGCTTCGAGACTAAACCTGCCCTGCCGGATCCGTACCCACCGGTTCCTGAGACTGGCGACTTCGACACCCCGCAGCAGGAATACGGGTGCGGGGCTTCCCTCCCCGAACGGCTCGAGTAAAGCGAGCTGTTCATCGAAGCGCTTGCCTGCCGTCGCCAAGACCAGTTCCCCGTCCTCACGGATCTCGTGGTCGCGCTCCAGATTGAGGCCCTCCACAAACGTGGTGAATTCCTTTGCGAAGGCTTCAATTTGCCCGATTGGCAAAGTCAATCCAACTGCCTGGGCATGGCCGCCGAACCGTTTGAAGAATCGACGGAACTGTTCAAGAGCTTCGGCCAGATCGAAACCGGGGACGCTCCTGCCCGATCCGACCGCCAGACTTGGTACCAGCGCCGGCGTCAGCACAATGCTTGGCACCTTGAAGCGCTCGACACATTTGGCGGCGAGCAGGCCGGCAATGCCCTTGGGGCTGGCCTCCCGGTAAAGCACCAGAGCCGGTGGTGTTGGCTGTGGGATCTCCGTGCAGATTCCGCCAAAATGGGCCGCGACAAGCTGTCGCCGCTGCTGGTTAAGTTGATCCAGTCTCTCGACGCTCCTGCGTGCGGCATCCTCGTCCCTTGCCGCCTCAAAGACCGACAGGGCCTGAGCGGGATGGTCGATCCTTCCAGCGGCGTTGATGCGTGGCGCCACGCCGAATGCCAGATCGTTCGAATCGGGGTTCGCCGGATCGGCGCAGGAGACCCGGAGCAGTTCCCTAAGCCCACAGTTTTCAGCACGGGCGAGCTCGCGCATCCCCAGACGTGCGAGCGTTCGCGTCCCGTTTTGCAGCGGAACACAGTCGGCAACCGATGCGATTGCGGCATACTGACTCATGACAGCCTGCAGGTGTTCGATGCGTTCATCCTTCCAGCCGGCTCGCAGCGCCAGGGCTATCGCGAACAGAGACGCAAGGCCAGCGCCCAGAACTCCTGGGACCAGACGGCGAGCGTGTTGGTCTTCTCCTGAATACGGTGATGGTCGATGACGATTACATCAACGCCCAGCCGCTGCGCGAGCCGAACCTGTCCGTGCGCGTTGATTCCGTTGTCGACGGTGATCAGCAGGTCGGTGCCGCTCATGGAGAATTTGTGGACCGCACACGAACTGAGACCGTATCCTTCATCTCTATGGGGCAGGTAGGCTCGCGCCTGAACTCCAAAACTGGCCAGAACCAAGCGCAGAATGTGCGTGCCGAGGATCCCATCGCAGTCGTAGTCGCCGAAGATCGTTATCCGCTGCTTGGCGCGAACGGCGGCAAGCACACGGTCGACTGCGCTGGTCATCCCCGGAATCGACTTCGGATCGGGAAGATCGTCCCAGGACGGGAGCTGTATGAATGAATCGATGTCCTCGACCCCGCGGGCGACGAGGACGTCGAGCAGTGGCTGGCACAGAAACATACCGCCTCCTCACGGCCCACATCGGCCATCTGTTCGTTGTTGAATTGAGAATGGGATTTACGCGACGCGCAGGTGGTCGCCGCGGAAGACTTCGGCGCCTGGAACGGCAATCTGGTTCTGGACAGCCTGTTTGATGGCCTCGTTACTGGGTGTCGCGTCCTGAATCGACGCTTTGAGGGGACGACTGAGCTCTTCGGGGAGGCTCTCGATCAATCTTTCCCACAAGGGCCCGTCGATGCGCGCCGCAACGGTTCGATAACGCATCGGCACCTGTGTCTCATCGGTGAACCGTACTGAATCCTGGCTGTTCTTCTGGATCCGGAAGGTGAATTCACGCCCTTCGATCTTCCGGAGTTCACGGCTCTTCAGGTAGTACATCACGATGTACTTCGTCTGGGTCGCCCTGCGCTCGCTGCTGCGGGCTCGCTCCTGCAATCGGTTTGCTTCGTTCCGGCAGTACTGAACGCGCGCCTCCATCATGCGGAGGAAGCGCCCGATGCGATCCGCCTTTTCGCTGTGCGCCTCGCAGAACTGCTGGAATCGCTCCATTAATTCGGCCGAAGCCTCACCGCGGCTCTCGATCTCTTCTTCGATCTCGTCGAGAAGCGTGTCGAGTTCGCGGTCGATTTCAAACAAGGAATTTTCCTGTGCTATGGATGCCATGCTTCGCCTTCTTTTCAATGCCAGGATCTTCGAGATCTGCGATCTCTTCAGCCGCGGCTTGATCCCTTCTCCCCGTTGCACCACCAGTGCACGGCCTGAATGTTGTCGGGGTGATCGTCCCGCCATGCGCCGCCCATGCCGCGGGGACTAATGTGGTCGGGAAGACGTCGCCGTAGTCGGTGAACTTTTCCCCGCAGAGCGGGCATTTGCCGCGCTGCTCGGCGATCTTGCGGTGCGTCAGGTTCCGCATCTCCGCGTTCGACCGGAGTTCCCGATAGCCACGGGGATGATGCGGATCGTCGATGCGCCGGACGCCCACCTGGTACGTGGTCATCTCTTTGGGGATTCCTTCTCGGCCGCAGCAAAAGCGGGAGTGATGGATCGGACAAATCTGGGTGCGACGGAGCCGCATACGGGTTCCTCCTTAGGTTGGTGAAGATTTTCGGGCTTAGCCGTTGAACTGTTCAGCTCGGCGGGCACGCGGATCGCGCATATACCGCCGGAGCAGCGCGGGGGTCTTGTGGCCGGTGGTTCGCGCGATGTCGCGTTCTTCGGCGCCGTGGATGGCCGCGGTGGTCGCCATCCCGGCGCGCAGGCATCGCCGGGGACGTTCCGTGGATCGAGTTCCCCAAGTGAGTTGCCGCGGGATGGCAGACATCGCAGAGGTCACACGGACACCCTGCAAGTCGTGGGTTAATAATGGTCTAAACTCCAAGAGGCAAGATTTGAAGCCGGCTTGCACGACCACCGCTGTTGTGTGGCGGCTATGGCGGATGTGAAGGTTCGGCCAGTTTTGCGTTATTTCGCAATCCAAATTTGATGAATCTGAGAGCGGTGTTTGTGGAGATCGCAGAGGGATGACAGAAGTACTGCCAAGAGGATGGTCGGATACCACGCTCGGCGCAATCACAGCCCCATCGGGCGAGCGCGCCGATCCGGCAGAGGTGCCAACTCTACCGTACGTTGGACTGGAGCATGTAGAAGCGCAGACGATGCGGCTCCTCGGACACGGCCTCGCGGCGGACGTTCGCAGTTCATCGATCAGATTTTCAAAGGGGGATGTGCTTTATGGAAAGATGCGGCCGTACCTAAACAAAGTATGGGTCGCGGAATTCGAAGGCATTTGTTCGGGAGAATTCCTCGTATTCGAAACCCGCGAGGGCCTGAGCAACGATTTTCTCGCTCTTCGACTCAATGCTGACGATTTCGTCCAGTTCGCGAACGGCCAAGTCAGTGGTGAACGACCGCGAGTGGATTTCGACAAGCTGGCGACGTTCGCAATCTTGCTTCCCCCGGCTGCGGAGCAGTTGAGGATAGTCGCTAAAGCGAGCGAAGCCATCGCCGCCATACGGCGCGGAGAGATCGCGACGAGGCGCGCACAAGTCCGTCTGAAAACTTACTGTGATGCGGTCCTCAATGCCGCCGTGGCAGGAGAGCTCACGGCCGCATGGCGTGAAGCTCAATCTGGCAACAGACAGGACGGCGAGGGCCTCTTAAACGAAATCCTACTGGCACGTCGGTCGCGCTGGGAAGAGGCACGATGGGCTCGTGCCAAGTCAGGGCGAGCCCGGGGCGCCGGACCGGCAGCCGATTATAGGCCTCCTTCTGCCCCCAATCCAGGCAATTTGTCTGAACCTCCGAACGGCTGGACATGGGCAACGCTAGATCAATTGTCGATTCTCGTGACAAGCGGCTCCCGCGGCTGGAAGGAATTTTACGCAGAGGAAGGCGCTCTCTTTATCCGTTCGCAGGATATCCGAACGGACCAACTCAGCCTGGCTGAAATCGCGCACGTCCAACCTCCTCATGAATCTGAGGGTACCCGCACTCGCGTCGAGCGCGGAGACGTCCTTGTCACGATCACCGGCGCCAACGTCGGCAAGGCGGCGCTCGTTGAGAGCGAATTGAAGGAAGCCTACGTCAGCCAGCACGTTGCGCTCATCCGTCTCGTGCAGCCTGAATTGAGTTCTTTTGTGCATCGCTATATCACCGCGCCGGAATTCGGCAGGAAACTTCTTTCCGCGGCTGCTTACGGAGCTGGCAAGCCGGGTCTCAATCTGCAGAATTTACGCGAGCTACCAGTATTGCTGGCACCCCTGTCCGAACAGACACAGATCGTAGTCGAAGTGAAACGCCGTCTCGCGGCTGCAGATCGGCTGAGCAGAACGCTGGAGGAGCAGCTCACCCGTGCCCGTTCGACGCGCGAGGCGTTGCTACGCGAGGCCTTTGCAGGCCGTCTCGTCCCACAGAATAGCACTGACGAACCTGCGTCTGTACTCTTAAACCGTCTGCGCAATCTAGGCGCGCGGCCAATACCCAAGACGAGAGGAAAACGTATGTCCCGCCAAACATCCACGAAGGACCCGGTGCCTCGCCAATCGCTGTTGGCAGTTCTCAAAGAACACAAAGCCGGACTGAGCCCGGAAGCGCTTTTCAGCGCTTCGGGGCATTCGCAGGAAACGGTGGACCAGTTTTTCGCGGAGTTGCGGGACCTGACTGCGCCTCCGGCGAAGATTGGCGAAGAGCGCCAGCCGGGCGGACTTACTCTTCTGAGGGCACTTTCGTGAGGCTCGACTATCTCAAGCTCGACAGATTCAAGAATCTGAACGGATTCAATGTCGATTTCGACGAGACCTGCGACGAACCAGTAACCGTGCTGCTCGGAAGAAACGGCTCGGGCAAAAGCAATTTGTTCGAAGCTCTTGTGATCATATTCCGCGATCTGATCAACGGAAGGACTACTCAGGACTTCGGGTACGACCTGCGATACACCCTGCGGGACGGCTCGGTCTCGATCCGCGCCTGGAATCCGCCGAGCGCGCGCGACGGCGGCATGCCTTCGCAGCCGTTTACCTCCAAGGAAGGAGAACCTATCAAAAATTTCTCGTTCGTCGTGAAGGAGGACGGCGAAGAACGCCGCATTCCCAGAAAGCTCATCCGGGAGTTCCTGCCTCGGTACGTCGTGACGTACTACTCCGGCATGAGCAACCGGATGGAACACCATTTCTTTCAGCCGCAGTTGGAGTTCCGCGACCAATTGCTACAGGGGAACGTGATTCCGCTGCGCCCGCTCTTCTATGCGAAGCCTATCCATTCGCATTTCGCTCTCCTCGCGTTCTTCATGACGGAGGATGCGGAAGTCACTGAGTTCCTGAAGGATTATCCGTGGATCGAGTCGCTGGAAAGCGTGCTTTTCGTATTGAAGCGTCCTCATTGGGCCCGCAGCAAGAAACAACGAAAGGACGGTGATCCGCGGTTCTGGTTCGCGGGCGGCGTCGTGAAGGAATTTCTGTCCTGCCTGTTCGATTGCGCGTTGGCACCCCTTCGTCTGCCAGGACGGATTCAGCACAGTTTCGATCAAGTCGAGAACACCGAGTTTCTCTATCTCTACCTTCGTGATCTAGCGCAGCTAAGGAACCTCGCGAAAAATTCAGTTGAGGCGATGCTTAAATCAGGTGCGCCGAAACAATCCGCCGAAGCCGCGGACGACACGTTCAAGGCGGCGGAGTTCTTCAAATTACTCGAAAGCACCTTTATGTCGGATCTTATTCACGAGACCCGCATCAGGGTGCAAGTTCGTCATGCTGGCGCCCTCACTTTCCGAGAACTGAGCGAGGGCGAACAGCAATTGCTTACGGTCGTCGGAATGCTCCGTTTCGCGCGGGACGAAGACTCACTCTTCTTGCTGGACGAGCCGGATACCCATTTGAACCCGGCTTGGGGAATGGAGTATCTGAATATTCTGAGAAAACACGCAGATACCGGGAAGAACAGCCATTTGTTGATAGCGACACATGACCCCCTAGTTTTGACGAACCTGCGAAGAAATCAGGTTGCGATTCTGGAACGAGACTCCGAGAGCGGTCTGGTCGGAAGTTTCGAGCCAGAGGAAGACCCGGTCGGCATGGGCGTTCAGGGCATTCTGCGCAACATGTTCGGGTTGAGAAGCGCGGTGGGGACCGAAATTCAGGCGAAGCTCGATGCGCGCGCGGCGCTACTCGTGCTCGGAGAAGCCCGGAATGCGGACCAGAATCGCGAATTCGCAAAGCTCTCTGAGGAACTCGTTGAGCTCGGCTTTGGGCGCGAATTTCGGGACCCGGACTACGCACAATTTGTCCGCGCGTTGGCGCGTCGGACCGAATTTCGCAAGCCCCTTTTGTCGGCGGCGGAGCAGGAAGAGCAGGAGAAACTTGCCAATGAAATCTTGGATGGTATTCTCGGCAAGGAAAAGGGCCAATGAGAGTCATCAATCTCGAAGGTCAGCAACCCGAGCAAAATTGGCTCGACAAGGCCAAAGCGCTTTCAGACCAGCTCAACGCAGAACCGGACAAGGCGGCGCGGGATGCGATCATCGAAGCGCACAGCGACGTGTGGACGGAATTGAAACCGTGGTTGTTGCAGCGCTCGAAGGGCAAGTGCTGGTTCTCCGAAGCGCGGGATTCCTTTAGCCACTGGGATGTGGAACATTACCGTCCGAAAAAGGATGCGAAAAACCTCGATGGCACCTCGCGCGGGGACGGCTATTGGTGGCTAGCTTTCGATTGGCGCAATTTCCGCGTGTGCGGAAACGTGGGCAATCGCAAGAAGGGAAGCTTTTTCCCATTGCGGGCAGGAACGCATCAGGCGACTGCCGCCGACAGGAACATCGACGACGAGTGCCCTCTGTTGCTGGACCCGACACGATTAGAGGACACGCTGTTGCTCTCGTTCGACGAGAACGGCGACGTCAAGGCTCTTGCGGACCTAGATGTCTGGAATACGGAGCGGGTAGAGGAAAGCATCAAGCGGTATAAGCTACGGGAACACGAACCTCTTATGGAGGCGCGGCGCGATGTGTGGTCCAAGTGCAATCGAGAAATAAACCACTGCCAAAACCTCATGGACGAAAACTCGAAGCATCCCTCCGCGACGAAGCGGGAGGCCATCCGCCAGCAGATGCTCAAGGTTGTAGGAATGGTCAAGTTCGAGGCGGAATTCTCGGCGACAGCTTGTGAGTGCCTCCGGACGCGCAAGGAACAGTGGGCGCAGCGCCTTGCAACACAGGGACAAGCGTCAGCTTAGGACCAATAGACTTTTATATGAGCCAGCAAGGCAATGCTCTCGTGCAAAATGTTTGGGCTTATGCTCACGTCCTTAAGGATGATGGGCTTGCCTTCATGGACTACACGGAGCAGATTACCTATCTACTGTTTTTGAAAATGGCTTGGGAACAGAAGCAAGTCGGCGGTGATCTCATTCCCGCACGCTATTCGTGGGGGACGCTGCTGAAAATCGCCGATAACGCCAGCCGACTTGCGCGCTATCATCAGGCTCTGCGGAAGCTCAGCGAGCAGTCAGGGCTGATCGGTTTAATTTTCACAAAGCCGCAAAGCAAGATCAACGATCCGGCGAAATTACATCGACTGATGCAGCTGATCGACGCTGAGAATTGGTCCGGGCTTGATGTCGACGTAAAAGGCGAGGTGTATGAAGGGCTGCTTGCACGGAACGCGGATGACGTACGCGGCGGTGCGGGACAGTATTTCACCCCACGTCCGGTCATTCGGGCCGTCGTCGAGGTGATGCAGCCCCGCCCCACAATGAGCATTTCGGACCCGGCGTGCGGCACTGGCGGATTCCTGATCGCGGCGTTTGAATACATGCGCGATAAGGCGTACGGTTCGGCGGAAGAGACTCGTCTGCGCACCAAAGCGCTGCATGGAACCGATCTCGTGCCGAACGTCGCGAGGCTCTGTGCGATGAACCTTTTCTTGCATGGCATCGGGGGTGACCGCAATCGCAGTCTGATTGCGATTGCGGATAGCCTTGAGAGGCCATCCGAGCCGGTTGACATGGTGCTGACAAATCCTCCGTTTGGAAAAAAGAGCAGCTTCACAGTAATCGGAGCTGGGGGCAAGGTCGCCAAGGACAAAATTTCCTACGCTCGTCCGGACTTTTGGGCGACGACCAGCAACAAACAACTCAATTTCTTGCAGCATGTTTACTCAATGCTTAAGGACGATGGACGCGCGGCCGTCGTGGTTCCGGACAACGTCCTTTTCGAGGCAGGTGCCGGCGAAGAGATTCGTCGAAAGTTACTTCGGCACTGCGATATTCACACATTACTGCGGTTGCCGACTGGAATTTGGTACTCCCCCGGAGTCAAGGCGAATGTTCTTTTCTTCGACAAGAAAGCCTCATCTAGGGCTCCCTCGCCGAAGGAACTGTGGGTGTATGATCTGCGATCGGAAAGTAAATTTTCTCTCCGACAACGTCCGATAGAATCGGACGACTTGGCCGATTTCGTTGCATGTTATTGCGCTGAAAACAGAAGGCGCCGGCAGGAGACTGAACGGTTCAAGCGCTTCGAGTATTCGGAGATTCTCGCAAGGGACAAGGCGAGTCTCGACTTGCAATGGTGGAGAAAGCAGGCTGGCACCGCGCAGTTGCCGACATATCAGGAATTGATGAAAGAAATATTGAAGGACCTCGGAGAAGCTATTGAGGAATTCGCCGCCGTAGAAGAGGTCATCAAGTAGGATGATTTCAACGGAGAGGGCTTCAACTCATCGCGATTGATCGCGGCATCGTTATTCAAACCACGCTGCCCGCAAGTTCGCTGGAGGGAGTCAAATTAGCACAATCGACGACCGAGGTAGGGTCCAGAATGTACGATTCTCGGCCCCTCTGTTTTCCGACTCAGGGCATCAAGACCCGCACTGCCCGTTTCACCGCCCGACGGCATTCCCGCAAGCCCGCAAGCTGAGCCTGCCATACATCCAGGACACAAATTTGCCCGCGGAATCCCAATTCGCAATTCGCAGCGACTTTCGGCATTGAAGGCATTTATCCGGGCGAATCAGTGGTCCGTCATCTCAATGTCATGCCGCCTCCATCGGTACCACTTGCCCAAACGGTGCTCGCCGAGACTCAGTCAATGCCCAGATCACCAGATAGGCTGGTGCTTCACCCGGAAGCGTGCCGCAAAAGTCGGTGAGGAATACCAGCGTTTGCGGCAACACTCCATGCTCTTGAAGCCAATTGAAGCACGGGCGGAAATCCGTCCCTCCTTCGCCCATCGGAGAGAGCGAGACCGGCTGCCTTGCCTCATACGTCTCCACCTTTTGAACCGCGGCGTCGAAATAGCGCACATGGACGAGTCGGGGCGGCTGTCCGTCTGGGGATCAAGCGGATTTCCGCCCTTCCGCCTCGAAAAGCCCCAATTGCCGGGAGCTGACCGAATCTCGAACATCCGTCGAACGACATGCTCCATTTGCCTGAAACCACCCACCTGGCGAAATTTACGCGTTTCGCGGGGCATGCGCCGCCCACTGATTACCTTTAGGCGTTAGCTGAAAGGCGCGAGCGGTCGGGCAGCCAAGTTGATCCGATTTGGGACTGTTCAAGGCATACAACAATAGTGACAGTCCCCCACTGGCGGTACATCTCGTCGGCCATGAAAGACAACGGAATGAAGAACTTACAATGGGCGGAACATTGAGAAGGGCGCTTCATCTCAGTATCGGGAATCACAGACCAGCGTCAATTTCATGATATCGTTGGCTTTAGTCAAATTTCCCTTCAACATGCCGATATGGAATGCCAAGGGAGGAATTGCACAGCGAGCGCGCAGAAGTCGCGGCGAGGATGTGTGCATCCAAAACTTCGTGTAGCGGAGACGTCCGCTTCCGAGCGATGCCTCTGGGAGGAATCGTTTAGAGTTGAGATCCAGCGACTCGATAGCTTCCTGACAGTCCGGCATGGAGATTCGTTGAATGTTAAAGGCGCTGCTTGATGATGCCGGCCTCAAACCCGAGGCCTGTGCGGCCCTTTTGGGAATCGCCCCACACATGTTTGCTCAGTGGGTTGGCAAAGAAAGGGAAATCCCCGGTTTCATTATCCCGGAGCTTGCCTCTGTTTTAGGCGTAAATCCGAAGGTCTTCAGGGAAGATGAGCCAGCAAAAGCACCAGCAATCTGGTTCAAGTTTCGTGATTCGGGTACGGTCGGAGAACAGGATCGCGAGCTTGCTGTCCTGATTCGGCGGCTTGGCTTTTACCTCAAACAGCTAAACGCGGTAACCGGGTTCTCGGGTGACAAGTGGCAAGTCCATTTTCAGATGGTCTGCAAGAAGATGGAACCGGCGAGACATGAGTCGCCGGTTATACAAGGCGCGATCGCGGCGCGAGTACTAAGGGAAAATATAGACCTCGGCTTCTCCCACAAAGCGCTCTCTGAGGGGATTAGCGCGCCGGGAGATGTCATCCGCGGAATTCTGCGCAATCTGGGAATCCTCATTATCGAGATGCCGGTCCCCGATTCTTCCATCGATGGATGTTCCTTTTATGTGGGAGAGTCAGGGCCTGAGCAGGGAACACCGTGCCTGTTCATCAACACGTTCCGCCAGAACTGGTTCAGGCGCAATTACGTGCTGGCCCATGAGCTGGCACACGCGATCTTCGACATTACGGGAGAGTCGGCACTTGTTGATAGCTGGACCAAGGGAAACGCTCCCGAACCATCTGTAATGGAAGCCCGTGCCGACTCCTTTGCACGCAACTGCTTTGCTTCGCGGGAGGTTCTCCGATCGCTCACCTCCAGCCTCGGACTGAGGTGGGCGGAGCTGTCCGCCAGGAACCTAGCGGAACTGGTGGCGCATTCTCAGGTCGACCTGCGGGTTGTCTTGGCGGCAGCGGTCGAAAACAGGCTGATCTCCGAAGAACAGGCGTCGCAGTATGGAAGGATGCGCATCATCAGGCATCTACGGACACTAACATCGCATGCTCTGACGACGAAGGAATTCTTCGCAACTCCACGCGACACCACAGTCTGGAGCCCTGAGGAACGCGAGACTACGATTCCGTCACGAACGCTTCGTCTGCCGGTTCCCTATATTAAGTCCGTAATCGACGCGTGCAACGATCGCCTCATTTCGGAAGGAAAAGCAGCCGAACTTTTGATGATCGATCACGAGGTCTTCATCGAGAGATTCGGATCTGTCCTGGTTGGCCTTGCGGCATAATGGAGAAGAGCGAGCCAGGCCGTACCCCGACCGGGAAGCCGCTTGAGCTCATCGTCTGTGACACAGACGCGCTGACGCAGATTTTCTGTACAAAACACGAGACAATTCTCAAACACCTTCACACGAAGTTTGGAATTCATTTCGCAGTGACAGAGGCCGTCGAGGCCGAGATGTTTCGCCCCAAGCGCAGACATGCCGAATGCTGCCGTGATGGGTTTCAGAAGGCTCTGGATACGAGATTGATCATCGTCCTGAGTCCCCGCACTCTCGGACAGTTCACTTCGATCAATCCGTTTGTGACGTATGACAGCATGGAGCTTCTTGGGCAGAAGTACCACCGCATCCTCGAGCGGGGAGAGGCGTACTCGCATGCCGCTGCACACGTCCTCAAGTGTGCAGTGTTGAGTAATGATTGGAAGGCGATTCGTGACTCCGATCGATTGGGTCTCGTGCTCGAACATCCGACGCTCCGCGTTTACGATCTGGTAGTGTTTCTCTTTCAATGCAGCGAGCTGACAGAGAAGGCGTGCGACGGATTTCGCAAGGCTCTTCACGATCTTGACGAGGCGCCACACAGCGCGTTCGCGAGCCGGAAGTTCCGTGACGGTCTCTCGAGCTTTTACCCCAGATTGGTGAATCCCGAGATCAAAATTCTTGGCTCGATGGTAGAAATCGAGTTAGGAGATCAACACCGCGTCGAACTCATGAAGCCTCGTGGCAAGTCGGCCGGCTAACCATGCTGCTGAGCGGTACATACCCTGCCAATGGCGAGCAGTTGAGCATATAATGTACTGCAAATGCATGAATTAGGCGCGGGGGACGAACAAACACTTCGGAATATCTTCGCGCAGTTGTGTGCCCAGCCTGCATCTGTCATCGAATCCGAAACCCTCGAAATAAAAAGTTGGTGTAGCGGGGAAAGACAGCTGGCCGAAAAAGCGAGCGACTCCTCCGCGTGCCTGGCCAACGCGCGCGGCGGGATCGTGTTGCTCGGAATCGAAGACGCGGACATCGGAATGAGGAAGTTCTCCCCATGCCCTCATTGCAACGCAACGCCGGAGTGGGTCAATCAGCGAATTCAAGACTCGACAGTGCCCCCGGTTGAAATACGTGTTATCGATGCTCATTCGCTGTTGCGGCAGACCACCGGGCTGCCGAATGTAGATTGCATTGCCGTTTTTGTTGCAAAGAGTCGACGGATTGGTGGTCATCAGACGATAGGCGGCGTTTCGAGAATTCGACATGGAAAGGATTGTCGCCCATACTACCTTGCCGCAGAAGATGACCGAAGCAAGGCCCCTGTCGCATTTGCAAAAAACGATGATCTTTCAGTTTCATCTATTCGATGGGGAATACAGCGGCATAAGAAGAAGTTCAACGTTGCAGGCGAGCAATGGGAAACCGAGATCGACTTTCTCGCCCATATTGGCCTATTGGATCGCACTGCAAATTGTGAGGGTGCCCCAAACGCAGACTCAGCGATCTCTTTAGCGGGGCTTTTGCTCTTCGGTACCGAAAATGCTCTCAGGCGCTACTGTCCCGGCTTAGAAACAATCCTGATCACGCCTATGGGAGAGCGACGTTTTCAGGCGAACATCGTTGACTCTTACAGGCAACTCTGTGACTCTCGTGCGGCAATACTGCCGTCCCTCAGCCAGGAAATTCCCGATCGATGCATCAGGGAACTCCTAATGAATTGTTTTGTCCACAGAGACTATCGAGTCAACTCGCCAATCGTTATCCGGGCGAGCCATGACGTCCTGGAGTTCGAGAATCCCGGATCCCTGTGTACCGGCTTGTCGTCTGAGTCACTCCTCTACTGCACGCCAGTTTACCGCAATTTCCTGCTCGCGGAAGGAGCGCGGTACTTGGGGTTATGTGACAAAGTAGGTCGTGGAATCGACGGAGTTTATGAGAGCGTGCTTGAGCAGGGTCTCGGGTTTCCGATCTTTGAAAGTGGTGACAATCATTTCACGGCTCGTATTTCGATGAGTGGAAACCGAGAGTTCAGGGAATTCGTGAAGCGCCGTTCGCAGGCCTTGAACCAATTGGATGAGATCATCGTCCTACGCTTCCTTTTCGATCGGGAATCCGCGTCTTTTCGCGAGCTGTGTTCTGCCATGCAACGCGGGAATATGTTCGGACACCGGATACTATCCGAGATGGTACGAAAAATGATGGTTGAGCCTGTGTCGTCCTTGAATCTCGAATGGCGGCTTTCGCCTGTCCTTCGATCCGATATTCAAAGCATTTTCCGGATTGATCAATACGATCTTGACTTCGAAAAGCTCTTTGGTGAAGAGAGGCTGCACAACTGACCCGGGTTTACGCTGCCTCCATCGGAACAACCTGTCCGAAAGGCGCTCTCTGAGTCTCAGTCGATGCCCAGATCACCGGAAACGTCGGCGCTTCACTTGGAAACCGGCCACAAAGATCAGTGAGGAACACCAAGTACTGGGGCACAATGCCATGTTCCCTGAGCCAATCAAAGCACGGCGTAAAGTCCGTTCCGCCTCCTCCTACCGGAGAAAGCGAGACGGGCTGCCCAGCCTGATACGTCTCGACCTTCTGGACGGCCGTGTCGAAGTAGAGCACGTGGACCAGCCGGGGTCGCTGTCCGGCCAGGATCGACCGAATCTCCGCCTCGAAAAGGCCCAGTTGCCGGGGGCTGATCGACCCGGAGCAGTCAACGGCGATGGCAATCTCTCCCACCCCCTCCGATGTGATCCCCGGCAGATACAGCCCTGCCCAGACGTGACGTCGATTGGGGCAGGTCCAGCTGTAATCCGCAGGCATTGTGTCAGACCAGGCTCGCCGCAGCAGCTCACGCCAGTCCACTCTGGCAGCCTGCGAAGCTTCCTTGGCCCGGACGGCGCTTCCTGGGAGCTTGCCGGCGACTTTGGCGACGGTCTCCGCCTGTTCGACAGCGATCTGCCATTCGCGTGCCTGCTCCGCGACGGAAGCGCCCGATTCTGCTTCCGGTTCCGGGGCGTCCAGGACCTGGCCCACACCGCCCGGAGTCGAAGGAGCCTGGGGCTCATTTCCGGACTCATCGTTCTGAAGAGAACCATCCTCCGGCGCAGCCGATCCAATTCCCGACTGGCCCCCGGACTCGCCGGACGAGCCCTCCTGTTTTTCGTCTTCCTCGATCAGGTTGTAAATCCGCTCCGCGCTCATCCCGCGGAACCGGCTGTCGCTAAGCACGTCCTTGGGCAGTGTCAGACCGGCATCGACCAGAATCGGATTGATGGCATAGTCGCAGGCCATGTTCCACCGCGTCGGACTCCGGTCGCCGCGGCGGGTATGGTGCTGCAGGGCCGGATGCATGACCTCGTGAGCTAGGACGCCGGCTAGCTCGGCCGCATTGAGTGTGTCTACGAATTCGGGGTTATAAAAGAGCGATACTCCGTCGGTGGCCATGGTCGCGACGGACCGTGACGCCTTGCCGCCGAGCCTGAAGAGCAGAGTGCCGAAAAATGGATGGTCGAGGAGAAGTGTAGTCCGCGCTTTCTGAATGCGGACCTCACTTGGGATCTGGTGGTGGTGATTCATGATGCCTGGGCCTCCATGTAGGCTGCCATGTGCGCGAAGATGTCGTCGGCGCTCACGGCATTCGCGGAGGAATCGACCACCGACTGTAGCCCACGCTCGCGCAGAACTGCATCTATTTCGCCTAGAATTTGCGCGGCATCGTTCGCCGTCGCTGCGCGCAGGATCTCGTTTTTCTTGAGATCCCGGGCGGTGAACCCGCAGAGCCGATTCTTGATCTCCTCAGCAAAGCGATTGAGCTCTTCATCTTGATTCACGTTGAGACGTGGAAGCAGATCCACCAGTTCTCCGATATTCGTAACCAGTGACGCGTGGAAACGTGACTCCGGCTCGTTGAGTCGCTCGATCATGTGCGAAACGACGACCTTTAGTCGGCTCCAGAGGTCCTCGGTCCCCTTTTGTAGCGACTGCCGGACGCTCTCGTCGATATTCCGCGCCACTCGCGCCTGCTCTTCCTCAGAAAGCGTCACGCGGAAATCGTTCCCGCTCGGGATGGGCAACACTTCGAGCTTGACCCCAAACTTGTTCCGCAGCTTGTCTGTCGATGGATAATCCTCTTCCCGGAATAGGCCGTTCAACTCGGGCCGGACCTGCTCGATGTAGCTGGGATAGACGGCCAGGAACTCCTCCACCTGCTGCGCGAAGGCCTGTTCGAACTCGCGCATCTTCGTGGTCAGCTCGAAGTAGAAGTGCGCCGGCAGCAGGCGATAGCCCTCGTCGGACCAGGGCAGCGTGATTTTGTAGAAGTACTGTCGGATCTGCCCCGAGAGCGAACGAAGAGATTCCAGCCGTTCCGCTTCCCGGAGCAGCTGCTTGTTGTAGCGGCCGGCGCCGGCATAGGCTCCGTGCTGCTCGGCTACCTCTCGGCTGACCTTCCGGTCGTGTTTGATTGCAGTCCAGATGCTGATGTGGACCGCGGCCAGCATGGCGCGTTCGGTAATCATTGGAGGACCTCCGCATGTTCTACACCGAAGCGAACGAAGTCCGGCGTGTGAGTGATGGCTCGGTCTCTGGCGGCGGCGTCGCGCATGGCGAGCACTCGCATCTCAGTCGGCATCCGGTCGAGATACCGGATCCCCTTCGCGATCGAATGGTCGGTCAGTGCACGCCCGAGAGCCGTGGCGATGGCAATCCGTGCCGACGGCTCATCGGGGAGCGGTGCCGAGTCCGGATTGAGCAGGATTTCGTCAATCGATGGCAATTCCCGGAAGAGACGCAGGAAGGCGACCAGTTCCGTGGTGGCCGCCTCGCCGATCGTTCCCTCCAGCAGCTGCGCCTCGATCTCCGTAGTGCCCGCAAAGAAGCCGCTTCGCTGGCGGCGGGCGAAGCCATTGAGGACATTCGAGGCCATCTCCCAGGAGCGTGGTGTTGGCCAGGCATTCACGTCGGACGTCGCGTCGGGATCATGAAGAAGTCCCGGCTTGAAGCGCAGGAACGCGATGATTTCTGGACGAATGCTCGCTTTGACCGCCCACTTGCACCAGTCCATAAAATCGGGCTCGAGATCGAGATGAACGAAGCGATTCCGAAGTGGCCTGGGCATCGAGAAGTGGACACCCCGTTCCGACGCTGGGTTGCCTGCGGCGATCACCACCCAGCCGTCCGGGAGCCGGTACTCGCCGAGCTTGCGGTCGAGGACCAACTGGTAGCAGCCAGCCTGGGTCATCTGGGGCGCGGCAGTCAGCTCATCGAGGAACAGAATGCCCTCGCCATCGAGCGGCAGGAATTTAGGTGGCACCCATTCGGCGCGGTCCGCCGAGATTCGTGGCAAGCCCCGCAGATCGACGGGGTCGAGTTGCACGGCCCGGATGTCGAGGAAATCGCAATTCCGATCGGCGGCGACCTGAGCAACGATCTGTGATTTGCCGACGCCGCAGGTGCCCCAAACGTGCAGGGGAACACGTTCACTGATCAGCGCATGAAGCGCCTCGTGGAGTTCTGACGGTTTCATTGAATTAAATCCATTTAAGGGAGCGAGTCCGGACAGCAGTACGGATGGTACGGAACGTTGGTGTGCATGGACAGCCCCGATGCAACCGGGCGCCTATTGCTTGAACTCTGGATCAGAATTACAGTTCGACGCTGTCAGCCGGTGAGCGGGATTTAAACGCCCACTGCCGAGGTCGCTTCGGGAAGCCTGGTGCCAATCCGACTTGTCGATAGCGATCGCATCCGTCTGTGCATTGGCAATGCGGCGCTGTCTGAGAAATTAAGGGCGTTCGCCGATACTGCTCCTTTGTTCTCCGGCGCAGGCTTCTAGAGGCTCTCCCATGCAAAAGTAGGAGTCACGGCAGGAGTCCACGCCACCGAGAGTACCGTAATGTCGTCTTCCTGCCCAAATATCCGCGCGGCGTCAGAATCGTCTTCGTGACATGGTGCCGCGCAAAGCCCGAACGCAACTCGGGGAACCCTAAATAGCCTTGTCGATTGGCCGGATATGGGGCACAATTTCAACCAGTAGCTCCTCAGTGCTTTTTCTGCTACTCCCCTCCTCAAGCGAGGCCCCATGCGAGGTCTTCGGAATCCGACATGTGCGCTGCTGGCGCTGATTGCTCTCGGGGCTGGTGCTCAAACGCCGCCACCGCCGATCTTCACTCCACCTGGGGGACCGGTAGATTGCGGTCGCACAAGAATCAGCATCACAGTTGGCGAGCCCAAGGCGTCGATTATCTACACAGTAGATGGCAGCCCGCCATCTCTTATTCCAATGCACGGGATTCTCGCCTCGCCCCAAAGCGCTAGTACTGGCATTCAGGTTCCCGTCACGCAGACGACTAGAATAAGGGCGATTGCCTTTGTCCCACCATATACAGACACGATAGTTCGGATCCCGATCAGCAAAGAGACGGATGCCACCTACAACTGCGACGAGGAACTTTTGCGCGGCCAATATCACCCGGACCTGCCGCCGATTAAGCAGCGACTTGTTCCAAGCTGGTTGTGGCTGCCGCTATTCCTTCTGCTGGGGCTTGGGGGGTATCTATTTGTTCTTCACTGGCGGTCCTCGCTCTACCGCGGAAAAGATCCGTTCCCATCCTTTTCTCGGAGAAGAATTCGTACGGTAACGATGGAGGACACTCTAAGAGTTCTGGAGGCTCGATCACAGGCGATAAGACGCTATCTCGATCTGATGGGCAATGAGGAGCAACCACTTGTGGAGTTCCTCGAAGTTCCGCCGGGGTTACCGGAATTTCGACTGAGTGTTTTTACCTTTAGTGACCCGACCCGGCATTGGCATGCATCCAGACTATCCATTGAACTCGAAGACGACGCCTACCGACTCCTGGAAAGAGTCACAGATGCGGTCTTCAGTTTCGTGCGTGCCGGCAGACTCAAATCCTCGCAGTTTCCGACGATGATCCGGCTTGAGAAAGCCCCCAAGACGGGCCGCAAATTTCCGTGGCGGGTCGTGATCTCAACGGAGCATACGGACACCTTATTCGCGCTGTTCTCGAACCGTGAAGTCAGTCGGTGGTGCGGCATCGACGTTGACATTAGACGCTCAAGTCAAACCGCCGAGACACAAGGGCGATGTCGGGAGGGAGTCGATGGTCTCGAAGGTGTGATCGGAGGGGTTCTTGAAGATGTGCGAAACGGAGACCGTTACGGTGTTACCTGCGCGCATGTTCTCAGCTCTGTCTGTCCAACGGTGTTTTGGTCCGGCGGTAAACCGGCGAATAAGATTTACACTGCCGATAAGCCGGACGCGGTGTTCACCAAACCAATCTCCGGATGTTTCCAAGATAAGGTGTTCCAAGAACGTGCCGTAACTATTGCTAAATCGAGGGACATTGAGAGTATCCAAGGTAGTCAAACGACGCTCAGATTGACTCCGCACGACAACGGCGTACGCGGCCTTGTTGACCAAGGCTTGGCGAGTGGCTTCATCCTTGATGGAGTTTTATACCGCGGCCCTCATTTCGTCATCGTACCGAAGTTTACTCTGCAATTCGGTGTTATATTCCCTTTGAGTCGAAGGTTCTCGACTGCTGGCGATTCCGGAAGCTGGGTGGTCACGGAAGAGGGAGTATGGCTCGGAATGATCGTGGGTGGACACAAGCCACCAAATACCACCAGCTTCGCGATTCTCGGTCAGCATCTCGTCAACGCTTTTGTTCGAAGTCAGTCTGCCTCTATTCCAAAATCCGCCGTTCAGGCGAAATCAATGCTCAGTTGAGCGGTGCTCGATGAACCTTGATTCAAAACCGTCCATAGCTGAGGTGAGCGATGATGATTGATGCTTCCGCCGGGAAGTTCGTAGATCGGACTTCGATAGCTACCTTTGGAGTGTCCGTTTTAACGATTCTCGCAATTACAAGCACTGTCAGACGAGTGACTGGGATCTCACAGCTCGCCGTTCCTGCCGCTTTGTCCTTGGGGCTTTCCTTTGCACTGGGATATAAGGAGCTTTACGACGCGTTGGGGTGGTTTGTAGTCATCGGAAACGGCTGCCTTCTGTTTCTTGCCGTTGTGGGGGCAAACGAGTATGCTACGCCGCGGCCGACGGGAACGGGTGAACGACAGGGGCGCGGGCCCAAGCGTTTCTTCGGCTCTTTCTTCAGGTGAAATCTCCGAGTCCTTGGCCAGCGGCCACTGCAAGGGCTCTCCCAAGGTCTGGAGATCGCTCTTATAGCCGCGGCAGAGCAGTAGGACTTCCTGACGCCGAGGCTACTGCCCTAGGCGCATGCCTGCGGCCGGCAACCGTGTCCCGAAAGTCGATGTACGCGAATTCCGAGCGCCGCAGGTCCTCCTCAACCGGACATGCGCTGGCATCGCTAGGAGTCCAGGAGAACCAGCCAGTCTCCAGCAATCTCAACTATTGACTGCAGGCATAACACTCATTGGACCCGATTTGCATTCCCGTAAGGATAAATAACGGTAAAACGGGCTTCAGTTCAGCCAAACTCCGCGGCCGATGTGGGGATCTGTCTAGGGTCGTTACCGCCAACACGCCCTTCGTTCACTGCAAGCGCACACAACACCGAGCCTCAAATCGGCGCAATCAATTCCGGCGCGTTGTTACGCACGTTTCCCACTGCGCTCCCGACCTTCCACGCCTTCATCTCGCCCGCTGGATACGGCCTGAGCAAATCGACCGGCAGATGCGTCGGGTCGCCCGGTTCCAACCATCGCTGGTAATCTTTCGTCGCTAGGATCACGGGCATGCGATTATGGATCGGTTCCAGCAGTTCATTTGAGTCGGTCGTCAGGACTGTGTACGTCTCCATTACCAAGTCTTTTGCCTTGTCCTTCCACCTCTCCCACAAACCAGCAAAAGCAAACAACGAGTCGTCTCGCATAGCAATGGCATATGGCTGCTTCGTTTTTGCGTCCGTTTTTTGCCATTCGTAGAACCACTCCGCAGGAACAAGGCAGCGCCGGCGCTTCATCGCCTCGCGGAATGTTGGACTGGTAGTGACCGTTTCTGACTTTGCATTGATCGTGGAGAACTCAATCTTCGAGTCCTTTGCCCAGCACGGGATAAGGCCCCAGCGCATTACGGTCAGTTCGCGTTGGCCATCGTGATCGAGTCGAACAATCGGCTGAAAGTCCGTGGGGGCGACGTTGTACGAAGGCGCGAGATACGTCTCATCGAAGACGTTTGTGTTGCGCGCTTGCATCCATTCTGCAATGCGCTGTTTGTCTGCCCGTCTACCGTAGCGTCCACACATGGCGCGAGATTAACACTCCGGCCAGCAGCATCGATGCTAATTTCCGCCTCCGCCAGCCCCCTCCTGCCTTGATCGATCAATGAATCTCGTTCACCTGTTCCGGCACTCTGCGAAACACACAGTTGAAAATCTCATGGGCCAAATCCACAGATTCTTCGATCGCCTGTCGCGTGGGCACCACCCGCACGTTCACCTGCCGTTCCCGGGCGAGACGGATGCCGGCAATCAGACACGCGCCCAAATAGATCATCCCGCGATTGATGCGTGGCAGGTGGGCATCGGGGTCGAACATCAGACAGCTCCCGCGCGCTTCTGGCGATTCACCAGCTGATCGACCCGTCCGAGGAATACCTCTGACGGCAGATAGCGGCGCTTCTCCCCGCTGAGCGGGCACTCGACGACAATCGACTGGAACGGAAATTCGCCAACACCGGTCGGGATGTCCCGGCGGCATTTCTTGCAGGCGACGACAAAAGTCTTGCGGGCTGGCGCTCCCTGAAACATGAATAAAAGCATAGGAGAATAGAAAGCGAAACGCGACATCGGAATGCGGCCATGGCGCAGGCTAATCAGCGAAGTTCGGCTGGGCGATGAGCAAGCGGTACACACGATTGCCGGCCGTTCATTTCGTGCAATCCTCACAATCCATGCGACTTGCCCTACAATTACCTCTGGCGTTTCGTAAGCGGATGGTCCGTCCGCAAGTCTGTGGATTTCGCCTGGAAAGGCGGTGCGTAATGGGCCGCCTCCGATGCTCTTCGGGCCGCTTCGTCTTCTTCCTTGCCCTCTGGCTCGTCATACGCCTCTCCGAGGATCTCCTCGTCCTCCTCGGTTTCCGATGCCAAAATGGCAGCCCGCGCGCTACCGGCAATCAATCCATCATCTCCGTGGGATCTGACAGGTTCCGGAGCAGCGTCGAACAGACTGGCCGCATGGGGCGGTTCGGCCTTCGCAGCGGCTGGTGCTTCCGGAGCCGCGGCTGGCTTGCTGGAATTCCCGGCTGGATCCTTCTTCGTCATCAGGCTCCCGGGCTTCTTTCTCGCTTCGGCCCGGGCGGCTTTCGAAGCTTCCCCCATCTCTGCTTTGGCTCGCTCGAGCGAATTCTTCAGTTCGAGGTGGCTGGAGACGAAATGGAGCAGGGTCTCGGGAAGCTCTCGGTCGAGATCTTCAACCGTACCGGTGACACTGACCGGGGTGGTGAGAGCGTCGTTTTCCCCGTCGGTGATCTTCTTTGGGACAACGTTCACGCGAAACAGGTCGTCTTCGAGGTGGCTCACGGTGAACAGTACAGCGCGATGCCGCACGAGCGGCGCGAGTTCTTTGAACATGGGAATGGGCCCTCCGGACGGAAGTAGGTTTGAACCAAGGGTCAATTGCTTTTCTGGAAGGAATGGCGGTGAATAACGCTCACCGTGGCAACAACTCGAACCTCTGAAGAGCAGCCCGCGAGAGACTGGGGGAGAGCTGAAATCTGTGCTCCGTGGAGCGCTCAAAAACCGAATCACCACTTTGGAGTGGGGCGGCTGAGGCGCCTTCTCGAACTGTTCAGCCTCAAAACGGCGTCGGTTCTCCGCCAGTTTTGCTCTCGCTCCTTCAGCTAGAGGTCGGGCGAATATGAGCCATTGAGCTTCGTGTTCACAGTCTGGCTCGGTTGATTGGCACCCATCATGGCCGCAAATTGAAGCGCAGACGACGGACTGTCCCCCGCCCGGCTCCCGCGGCAGAGCTCGTCTGGGATCAGGGCATCGCGCGTGCCTGCCATTCGAACCGGCAGAATTCCGCCAGGCGGCCAAAGTCCCGTCGATTGACTGTGATCACGGCGATCCCCGCGCGGCCCGCGCTGGCCGCGATCAGGGCGTCATTGGTCAGACGAGCCCGTCCAATCTGTTCATAACCATACTTCTCCCCGAGCCTTCCCAGGACTCTGCCCGCCTGGGTCCAGTCACCCAAGCTGGGAACGAGCACTCTTCTCGCCCTCTCGAAGTCGCGCTCCAGCTTCTCGATGGTCCGGTAGTCGCTGCGCGCGGCTCCAGCGTAGAGTTCCTCGAGCACCACGGAACTGAGCCAGAGCGGAGTCTCCCGCGCCCATCGCTGCAGAACCAGAGCGGCCTCGCCACTGTCCCGCAGGGCGTTGATGTAAACAGAGGAATCGAAAAGGGCCGGCATCGCTACTGCCCCGGCGCGCCGAACACCTCGCGGATGACAATCCCGCTTTTCAGGAACTTCTGATTCGCCTCCGCCGTCAGCCTGTTGCGCTCATGTTCGGAGATGGCCAGGTCGAGTGCGCGTTCGACGGTCTCGGTTTCCGTTCGTGCTGCGAGTACCTTCTGGGCACGCTTCAGCTTGATGTAATCAAGCCGGAAGTGCTTGTGAATCGTGCGGCTTTTCGCGGTCGCCATGAGATTCTCCTCGACTCGCAGTTTAGCACAAGGTGTGTACAAAATGATGATTGATGAACATCAGACATCCGGATAGGTTGCCGCTCTCAGCTATCTTCCGCGTGCGACGTTTTGCAACGACCTTCTGGTGCGCCGCCAAGATTCAGGATCGACGGGAAGGGCGCTCATCTGCCCGGTTCCGGCGTTAAGGAATCCGCCGTGATAGCAGATTCTGCCATACCGGAACAGGCTCGCCAGCATGGCGAGCGCGCTCGCGGCGAGCGTCTGATTGATGAATGGTTCCTGCCGTTCGAGTGCCTCGACCGCCGAGCAACTGGGTAAGGGGTCTTCACCGGCTGCCGCGTCGGCAATTTCCGGATAGAGTTCGCTGACTGTTCGCAGGCGCTCTGCTTTCCGTCGGTTTCTGCCGTTGAGTGGCTGGCCCAGGACAAATTGCCCGCTCGAAGCATTGTTGCCGAGATCGAGCCAGTATGTGACGTAGCTCGACTTCCTGGTCACGCTTCGTTCGATGACGCCGCGCGCGGCCCGCGTGTCCACACACCCGATCAGGAGATCCGGATTTCGATCATGATTTGACCGAAGTGTTGTTTCATCAAAACACACCGGGTGCGAATGCCACTTTGTTCCCCAGAAAAGATTGATGCGGTTGATGAGAACCGTCGCCTTGTTCTGGCCCACATCGGACCACGAGAACGGCTGCCGAACGCAGTTGGTTTCGGAGACCGTGTCACCATCCATGAGCGTGACTTCGAGGCCGTAAACGTGACCCCAGGCCCTCATGGCGTGGTGGAGATAGGGCAAGCCCATCACAACGGCGCTCCCGGTGCCGCCGGCGCCCACCACGAGAATTCGCAGGGGCCGGCGACCGGGCAGACAGGGCGGGAGAAGATGCTCAATACGCATAATCAGTACCTCGGCCGGAAAACCGGAGCCCGGGATCGGCCCGGAACCGGCAAGGCCGATTGCCCAGGGAAGCCACACAGGCAGCAGTGTGACATCGCTCACATCCGGTCTCCGATCAATCCGGCATCATCTTCCAACAACCCAGACTGCTGTAACGGGGTCCGTCAGTCATCGGGGCTACGGACCCCGTAAAGTCTTCGATACATCTCCATGTTCACCATCCCACACGGGCACCCGGACACATATGAGCGCTTCAACACGACGGCGGGTGAATCAATACGTCGCAGACATCTGCCGCCTTACATCGCAACTGGGCGCGGTGAGTAAGCGGGATCCGGCCGAGACTCGTTCGGCGGCGGTCGAGAAGGCTCGCGCGATTTACGAGGAACTGCTGACGAGGAAAAACACATTTCAGATTCCCCGGGACGAGATACCCATGGTCGAGGCGATGCTGGAGCGCCTCAAAGCCCAGCTCAAGTTCCTTAGCCGCGATTAGGGTTTTCGGAATCTCGATCGATCATGTGTTTTCATGTTGAGCAAGCGAGAAGGCGATCGGCTGCGTTTCGCCTCCCCAGACGACGCGTATTGGCCGCTACCTCCCCTGAATGAATGCGGCGAGCGTCTGAGGGAGCCGAATCAGCGCATCAATCGGAAATGGCTGCCGCTTGCCCGCAAGCTCGGCCCACAGAGCAGCGTGGCCGCCCTCGTGCCGCGTGAGTCGCCCGACATTGGCATGCGTAAAGGCGCTCTCGTAGAACCCCTGCTCCCAGGCTCCGATCGATGCCACAGAAACACTGTCAGGACTGCGCATCGATCCCAGGCATACACGGCCGTCATCCGAAAGGTTCCAGAATGGGGCGACGGCAACCGTGGTTTTCGCATTGGGCCGCTTGTTCTCGCAGAGCGCCCGGATCTTCAGGTCTCCCTGCGCCACCCGCCACACCAGCGCAGGCTGCGGAAATACCTTCCCATTGAGCTGTTGCGCCTTGCCTTCGGCATTCTCGAAGAACATGCGCCGCACACGCCGCGGCGTCCACCAGGCGATCATGCGGTCCGTCTTCGCCAGAATATTTTCCGGAAGGAACTCGGCAGCGGCCCCGCCGGACAGCGATTCGGCGAGGTCCTCCACGAAAGCGGCCGTCAATGGTTGGGCCGGCCCAAGCAATGGAGGACCTTGTTGCTGCGCGGTTACCGTATGCCAAGTGATAAAGCTGCGCCGGTTCTCGCGATAGATAAGGAGCGCATCACGCAGCTCGAAGCGATGCATCTCCCCAATTGAAATCTCGACCTTCATCTTTTTCTCCAGCGCATGAATCTCTTCGATCAGCTCACAAACTTCCCGGTTCACGAGCACAAACCGCTCAGCGGCACGCATTGCAGCAGAACATTGCTGTGCATCGTCGGGTCTGAACACGGCACAGAAGCCTGGTTCCGCGGAGCCCTCGAGCATATGCTGACTCTCTTCGTCGAAACAGGCCGCGATGGCATCATGCTCCTCGAAGACGATCAACAGAGCCGGCAGGGGCGGTCCATCGTAGTACCCGTCGTAGTCTGCCGGTTCAAACGATCTCGCTTTGACTCTGGCAAGTTTGGCAATCGTCTCGATGTGCTGAATCCAGTTCCGGTACGGTCCATTGCGGTGGCGCCAGAGCAGTCTCCGGTAATCGAGACGCCAGTGTTCCAATTCGTGTTTCAGACTCCCGCGGATGCACTCGGGTAAAGCCTTATCGACCTCGGGAAACTCATACTGATCCCGATTAGCCGGATCATCCTCCTGAGCATACTCGATCAAATTCTCTTCATACGCCTGCGCGTCGCTGTGGTCGTAGATCCGCATCACGCGGTAAAGCGACCGAAGGAGCGTCCAGTAAAAGGCCGCACCGAGACCTTTCTCCTCAGCTTCGAGAGCCCGCAATGCGGGGCCAATTTTGAGAAAGCCGCAGCCGCTGCAATGGATGGTGATCGCCAGCTGTCCCGTGCTCAACCCGGCGCTGTCCGCACCCACCACATCCGTAACTTCGAGGTGGTACTCGACGTTGCGTTCGAGCAGTTCAATGGTCTCTTTGCCGATTCGATTCACGATGGAGCGCTGGGCGAAGGCCAGGGGGTCTTCGCCGCACTCGCTCCATAGTTGCGGAGTTCCCAACTCCAGGCGCACAAGAGCCGCGCACAACTCGAAGAGCATCTCGCCATTGACCTCGTGGCTATAACCGACCGGCTGCCCGCAAAGAGAAGGGAGCGCCTGTGCGAAAGTCGGGGCGAGCGTTTCTACTGGAGCGGTGGCAGGATTTCCGTGGGCGCCGGCAGTGCCCGCACGTTGTCCGCGTGATAGCGAGCAAGGGCGCTGGTCACGGCGTCGGCGAGTTCGAGGGATTCTTTGCATCGGAGGTGCCTCACCAGAAGCTGATTCTGCCGATTCGGAGGAGCGGCAGCCCTGGCCCGGAATGCGGCGATCAGTTCCTCCGCGGGCTTTTGCTGGCGGCGCACGGCTATCCCTTCGATCCAATGGCGCGATTGAACGTGTATCGCAGCGCGTTGCCGGTATCTTCAGGCCCGCTCAGCGTCGCTGTCGCAATTTCCGGCCACGTTGGCGTCAGCAACTCGCGCACCTGTTCGACCGAAAGAATGGGAGCCGGATCGGGAATACGCGTTCCGTTGTAGAAGAATTCGCGCTGCAGGGCTTCAACTTTGAGACCACTCATGGATAGCTTCTCCTTGCTTGTCGAGAATGGGTCGACATGGGATTTATGCCTGAAATCTGATTCAATGGACAGGAATCAGTGATTTCGAAAGGACCGGGATGGGAATCAACGAAATAGTTGCAGCTCTCGACGACGAGATCAGCCGACTCGAGCAGGTGCGCAGTCTGCTGACAGGCACCAAAGGTAATCTCACACACGCGGCGACTTCATTCGCATTCGGTGCGAACGAGGGAAAGCCACGCAAACGCCGCCACCTCAGCGCCGAGGCCAGAGAGCGAATCGCCGCCGCGCAGAGGAAACGCTGGGCGGCTCAAAAGAAAGCTGCCAAGAAATAGGACTGCCGCGCGGACAGGAACAAACCAGAAAGAGCGCGAGGGGCGGTTTGGGCATCCACCCATAACCCGATCCCTCAGACCTTATAGCACCTGAGGGGCTTTTCGCGCGCAGAGAACTGTCGCGCGAATCGGATGGTCAGGTGATCGAAGGTGCCTGCCTCTCGGCAATCTCTGGCAGGACTGCGAGCCGCGGCGGCATGACCTACGCCGGATGGAGGCAGTACCTGAACGAACCGGATCGCGACGCCCAACCGGAGTTTCCGTCTTCGATCGCAAGGCGCTGCAGGCTTTGCAACTGCCCCCGCGCCTGCCTAACGAGTCTGAGGCAGTCGACGAGCAAGGAGAAGTCTTGCGCGGCTATCGTCCCCAGGTGCGTACAATAATCCCATTCCTTAAATCAACTTCAGGGCCAGATATGACCAAAGCTGTTCTCGTGTTCCTTTTGGCGGCCACCGCGGCTTGCCACGCCCAAAGCACTGCACCCTCATTAAAGGGTCACGTACTAGGCGAGACCCTTCAGCAGTTCATGGACAAATCAAACGAGATCACTCGTCAACAGATGGCGAACTGCATCTCCACAAATGGGAAAGACGAACACGGCGACAGGACATTTGAGTGCGATGATTTCCTTTCCGCGCGTAAAACTGGATCCGGTCACTTCGACTGCACATTGCCTATGTACCAGACGGGGGTCTGCAGAGACTTCGTGGGCGATGCCACCTTCAGCAAAGGAAGGCTCGTTGAGATCACGGTGGGTGACTATGATGCCGACTGGGATGATTTTTTGAGAGAAGCAGCTGCCAAATTCGGCGTTCACTTCGAGACGAAAACAGACACCGTCGAAAACGCATTTGGTGCGACATACCAACTCAACTCTGCTACGTGGAGCACGCCACAGTATATCGCCATTGCCCACGAGCGATTTACAGAGGCCGGTAACAAGATCTATCCGGAGTTGGAGTTGATTGATCTGGCCTATTCGACAGATCAAGCTGCCAAAAAGCATCACAGTTCACTGGACTAACCACGGACATAGACGGCGATAAATTGCTGATGCGGCGCTTGTCTCATGCGGATTTGCCGCGGCGATGAAAGCTTTCCTGTCCAACCACCGCGACGTCGCCGCCCCGTCCATTTGGCGGCCGCAGAACCTCCGATGTGAGGCGCCAGCAGCAGCAGCAGTAGGATTCCAACATGCGTCAGGAGCATCCACTCGTCCCGCCGCAGTTCCTGCACACATAGCAGTTTCCATTTGGACTCATCAGAGCGCCGCAGGAGCAGCAGGTTGGCCCGTCGCCAGCTTCAAATCCTGGCGACGAAATTGGCACTACTTTGCCCGGATCAGCCCTAACGCTGCCGTAATTGCCGGATGCCGAAAACAGAGCGAGTTGCGTTCCGGAGAGGAAGCGGAGTTCGAGCCACCGGAACAGGTAATCCACGATGGACTTCGCGTAGCCCAGCTCCGCGCTCCCCGTCCAGCCTGAAGGTTCAAACCGGGTGTGCGACAGTTTGTCGCAAAGCACCCGCAAGGGCACGCCGTGCTGAAGGCTGACGGACACGACCGTCCCAAAGCACTCCATCAGGCCGGCAATGGTCGATCCCTCTTTGGCCATTCGGATGAAGATCTCGCCAGGCTGACCGTTGGGATAGAGGCCGACCGTCAGATAACCCTCGTGGCCTCCAAAGGCGAAGTGGTGAGTAATCGCCGGACGCTCGTCGGGAAGACGATGGCGGTTGGCGGCTGGAGGGCCCGCAAGCTCCGGTGGCGGCATTTCCGGTGCTTCACTTGCGGCCGTGATGCTTGAGATCTCAGTCCGTGAATTCTCTTCACCCGAATCGTGAGGAGCCGCTCTGTAGGCATCCATTTTCATCCTCCTGCCAGAATCGAGGCCGATGCTGGACTCGGCGCGGCCGTGTTTCCAGCGAAGAGGGTTGTACCCCCGGATCGAATTTCGGTCAAACGGGCTCAATCGCGCCTTCGGGGGTCACGCCCCTATCTGACGCATCTCTCTGAGTTTGCGGTAGAGAGTCGTCTTGCCGATGCCCAGCGGGCGCGCCGCGCCAGGACGCTCCGCCCGGATTGGCGCGCCTGCATTCGGGCGGATTCACTCCGCTCCCGGGAGCCGGATGGGAGGGGCGAAACCGATGCGGGGAGCGAGCTTCCAGGGCCAGTGCCAGTGGCCGACCCCGAACCACGCGCCTTTGCCTTCCGGGTGGCCGGTACGGATGCTGAGTATGCCTCCGGCCGAGATCAGGACGGTGCCGGCCACGGCGCTGAGGCCGGGAACATTGGCGAAGAACATCCAGCCAAGGATTCCGGAAAAAACGACCACCGAGTAGTTGAACGGCGAGAGTTCGGCCGCCCCTGCATAGCGGTAGGCGAGGATGATGAACCACTGGGTAAGGGCGTAGAGCACGCCGACCGAGAGGAGCATGAGCCAGGCACGCGCCGACGGCGGCGTCCAGACGACAACAGCAACGGGGGTGAGCAGGACGGTGGAGACGCCGAAGTTCCAGAGCAGGGTGCGCGAGGGCGGATCGGTTTCCGCGAGCCGGTTCGTCGCCACCAGCGCGATCGCCGAGAGGACGCCCGAGGCGAGGGCGAGGAGCGCGGCGGGGTTGCGCAGAAGCTGCGGGCCGGGATGGATGGTGAGGACGACACCGGCGAGACCGATGAGGAGGCTGACCCATACGGTGCGGGTGACCGGCTTGCGGAACCAGAGCCAGACCACGAGGGGGATAAAGAGCGGGGCGGAGTTCGAGAGGAGAGAAGCGTCGAGCAGGGGCAGCGAGCCGAGGGAAAAGAAGAACAGCAGCTGGCAAGCGGAGCCGGCGAGACTGCGAAAGATCTGGAGGCCGACGCGCTGGGTGCGCAGAGCCGCCGGGCCCATGCGCACGCCGGAGGGAACAAAGCAGAGGAAGGCAATCGCGTACTGGAAGAAGAGCGTAAGCAGCGGCGAGACGTGATGCAGGGATTTGGTGACGGCACCCATGACGGCGGCCCAGAAGAATCCCGTCACGATCAGAGCGATGCCGCGGCCGCGGTTGTGGCCGGCGTCCTGCGCGCGGATGTCGATGGCGGGCAAAGGCGGTTCTCCGGGTCCGGATGCCGGTGAAAAGCACGGTCTTGAGTTTAAGGCTCCAGCTGCGGGAATTCAGAACGAGACGGCTCGTCGCCTCAACGTCCAGCATATAGCCGACCTTTTTTGCGGTGGAGGACGATCCCGGTGTTGCCGGTGGGATGTACTGCGGTAGCGGCCCATATGCCGGAGAGGCGCGCATCGGCGGTCGATCCTGTGGAGGGGAGCGGAATGAGGACGAACACAGTTGCTTCACGACGGCCACGCGATCTCCGAATGCAGGCCAGGAGCCATCATGCCGCGGAGGATTTAAGATGCCTCAGCTTGCGGTAGAAGGTCGTCTTTCCAATACCCAGCAGGCGCGCCGCTTCGACCGGCCTGCGATTGGACCGTTTGTAGGCAGCAAGGAGCATTGCCCGTTCCACCTCTTCGAGGCTGGGAAAGGATTCGGCGCCGACGACCGGAAGCAAATGCACCGGAAGCTTCTCGATCGAACGCGCCTCCTGCAGCCGGTCCGACGCGGCGGAAATCAACCTGCGGGCCTGATCGAGATTCCGGAAGCACTCCGGGTCTGGTCGGATGACAATCTTCTCCACTACACGTTCCACGACGTTCACGATGGGGGCAGGAAGTCTCTGGCCGCAGCGGCGGCACCTCGCACCGTCCGCCCACTGGACCAGTTCACACTGCACACAACGAATCTTTGCGCGCTCTTCGCACATGGGTTCACCTCTCAAAGTTGTTGATTGTTGTCTCAGCCGAACAGGCTGAGCTGGACCGGCTGCTCGCCCGTCGCCGTCGCCGGCCACGGAGGCGAATCCGGACGTTTCTTCCCTCTCGCCGGCGGAACTAAATGGATACACTCGCCGCCGAGTTCTGCCGCACCGATCGGAGTCAGCGCGCCGTCGCCTGGGCCCTCTTCGAGTTCCTGTAGCGCAGGCCCCACCTGCCTCGACCGTTCGCGATCGAGCTGGCGCCAGACCTGATCGGCAGATTCGCCGACCCCGGCCTTCTCCACCAGTTCCCGCGCCATTGCGGACATCAGATCCTCGTCAGCGTCGAGCGACTGGAGTCCCTCGCCCGAGAACTTGCCCTCCATCATCAGGGCCACGAGCATCTTTTTGCCCATCAGGCGCAGGCAGACCTCCTGCATGGTCCCCTTGTAGGTGAGGAACTTCACCCGCACAGGGTGCCTTTGCCCGATCCGCCAGGACCGCCGGCTGGCCTGCCGGAGGGTATGGAGCGAGTAGCCGGTCTGGTAGAAGTAGAGCGTCGGAAAGGCAAGAAGATCGAGGCCCGTCTCCACCAGCTTCGGATGGCAGACGACCACCTCGACCCCGGACTCGAGCTGCCGGTCGTACCACTCCTCCCGCTTCTGCGTCGGTACAGAAGCGCGCAGAACAGCTACGCGCAACCCGGCGGCTGACAATACCTGTTCCAGCCGCGCGTTGACGTCTTTCTCCCCCGTATACGTCGCATACACCTGACAGCGGCGGCCTTGCCGCAGTTCATTTCGCACGTCCTCGATCAGCGAAGACTCCTTCGGATAGAGGTCTTCGCGACTCAGTTCTCGCGGCCGCGCGACGAGAAACTTGTAGTACTCCTTCGTCGCCGGATCGAGCGCCCGAGCCCAGATTTCCTCGAAATCGTAGGGATGATCGGGATAGAGCAGGAGCGTGTTCAGAAGCACGCTCATCAGACTCTTGTTGCCCCTATGTTCCGCCATGGCATTGCGCAGCGCCTTTTCGAGTTCCTCGTAAGCCTCCGCAAGCTCTCTATTCATGTCGCAGGAGAGCACGCTCTCTGTGTAGGACGGCAGGTTGTCCGCGATGTCTTCGAGTGCCAGAAAGGCGGTCGTCGACATGAGGAACTTGCCAAACAGCAGAGGCGAGGCGCCCGGCTTCCGGACGACCTGCACGGTCTTCTTGGAAGCGCGCGAGCAGGCATGATCTTCCTCGCGGATCTTTTCGATCGTTTCAAGAACCCCGTACTGCTCCTGAAAGCTCCGCTGGCCCTCTCCTCCATAGGCGAAACCGTCTGCCGCCATCATCTGCGGTTCCATGCGGTAGAAGACGTTGAAGAGATCGTCTGCATAACCGCCCATCAGCGTTCCCGTGAGAGCGATGAGTCGGCGTCCGGCGCGCGCCAATACACCCAGGGCATTGCCCTGCGCGGTGTCGCCGGCCAACTGATGCAGCTCGTCGGCGATGGCGAGATCAAACCACCCTTTCATGTACCTGCCGATGAACTCGACCGGCGCCATCCTCTGGATCTTTGCCCGGTCCGCCTGCCACAGAGGCGAGAACAGTGTCGTTCCGTCCTTTCCACGCTCAATTTGTTCGCTGATCTTGAGCTGATCGAAATCCATTCGCGTGCGACGCCCACCTTCCGGATTCTCGATCGAGCAGCCGGTATCCGGGTTGATAACGCCGCCAAGTTCCGGGCCGCATTTTGCGGTCAGGAAGGCGTGCCGCCAGAAATAGGACAATTTGCCCTTGTCCTTCGGAATGATGAATACCGAACAGTGCGGGCAGCGCTGCCGCCATCCTTCTCGTCCCATGCCACGCAAATCGGCAAGGGTGAGTTGCATCCCTTCGTAGGCGATCCTGCCCTTGCGCAAACGAACCTCGCAGACCCCGTGCGCCTGCTTGGGATCGCCGCCATTCCGCATGTCTTCGACCAGGAATGTCCGCGCAGAAGGAAGCGTCCTGATGGCCTCCCGCGCCCACTTCTTGGCGATATGCGAAGGGCACATCACCAGAATGGTCCGTGCCTTGAGCACGTGCGCCACGCCCAACGCCATAAATGTCTTGCCCGCGCCACATTCGGCGACAATGCGTGCAGCCCGTGCGCTCCGCAGATGTTTTGCCAGCCCTCCAATCGCAATGGCCTGGGCCGGTAGTGCCGACCGCAGAAGGCTGGATAGTTCAGCGGGAACTTCATCGGTTGTGCTCTGCAGCGGAGGGTAGGATTCCAGAATGCGCGATCCGAGTTCATTGGCCTGGGCGCGCAAGTACGTATAAATGTCCGTGACCTCCACGGCGCACCTCCTGGAGTCAAATAATGTCTTGAGGTTTCCGAGCAGAAGGGCTAGCTCGGGCGAACTCAGCCCCGAATTATCGAGGGATGCGAGCTGAGATAAGATAACGAACGCTGCGAAAATGGCAATAGGAGTCCGTTTTCGCTGGCACCGCGCTTTGGCGATTTCGAATCAAGAGAGAACCAGAATCGGCCGGTCTACTGACGCCGACCCCGTTTCAGGGGATCTATCCCCGGATGCCCACTAGACGTCTTTGTAGCCACCATAGTGTCGCTTGCACAATTTGCGCGGAGAAACCGTTCAGTCGTCCTTCCGGAAATCGCTTCGCCACGCAGCTCTCTCTTCAATCTCATTATCGATCTCGATGAGTTGGCTTTCATCCTTCCACCAAAGCAGAGAGAGCACCGATCCGTCCGATACCACGAACGAATCCTCATGAATCCAATGGTTTGCTGCGTTGCGATGACCGAACCAGGCATCAGACCGGACCTCACGAGCCGAAATATCAGGTCGGGCTCCACGCAGAAGCGCCTCGGCGATACTTCCGCGGACCGGCCTGTTCTCCAGCCATATCTTTCCCTTCACCTCGCCGTTCGCCACATACCATTCCCGCTTGCGAGGACCGTTGCAGACAAGGATCGCAGGCAATTCGCCGTACTCGACAAGCCGGATCGCTGTAGCAGTGAGGCTCGTCGTGAACGTCTCCGCAAGCTGGCCGACACTTTCGAAGGTGACAGGAAGCCCTTTTGCTCGGGGCCTGAACATCCTCGGGGGCAAAAGAAGATCGCTTGCAAACCGATTGGCTCGTGTCTCAGGATTCTCGGCTGACCATTCCCGCACAAAGGTTGAGTTCGTGCATTGAAAAGAGACCCGGCCCCGATCACGCATCCAATGCCCGAGTTCGTGGCCGGCGGAAAACCGTTGTCGCGGCCTGGGCGTATGGTCGTCGATCGTGATGATCGCGCGATTGTTATACCCCATGATCCGGGCAGCGCAACCTGACAAAGGCCGATATCGAATTGTCGCGCCACAATCTTCTGCGATGGCCTCAATG
>Ga0335075_10001867_pt1 | contig 34280 bp, 27 predicted proteins | sample Lox_Sample_24_FD_206723 | JGI IMG/M metagenome (GOLD analysis project Ga0335075, IMG submission 206723) | Soil microbial communities from Loxahatchee National Wildlife Refuge, Florida, United States - Lox_Sample_2.4 | ecosystem: Environmental > Terrestrial > Soil > Wetlands | place: USA...
TCGATCCGGACAACCTGTCCGCGGCGGAGCAGATCGAAGCTGAAGTCCGCGTCCGTCCGATCGGCCGCACCATCGCCGACATCCGCCGCGATCTCGGGATTGTTGCCATGATGTGCACGCGCGAGCTCTGGGACGCGCTGACCGGCACGATCGCGTGTTACGAAGATAGCGCCGCGACCGAGTGCATCGAGGACGTGCCGCCCGAGACGGAATCTTGCCAGCCGGAGCACGAGAACGATCCGGAGCAAGAACAGATGGATCGGGGTGTGAGTCTGTACTCGCGCCCCAAACTGGACTCGCGACCCGAACTGGACTCGCGACCCAAACTAACGTTCGAACACGGTGGGCGGCTGGTCAATCCGTTCCGCCCGAAACCAACGCTGACTCTGCCGCGCCACAACGTTCCGGTAATGCACAGACGTGCTGCGGTGGCCGCCAATGCCACGGGTCCGCCGCCGCGCGCGGCGATGAAGCGCGCCGCCTGAGTTTCTTCAATAAGATGGAAGACCGACGCAACGGGGCTGGAGCACGGCTGGCCCCGCCGTCCTGATTCGTGCCGTTGCCAAGCCGCCGTGCCGAACCACCTCCGCAGCAGCACCTTCATCCGCCCGCCGACGTGGCGAGCCGCGGTGTAAAAAGGTCTGACGCAGACCAGCAGCAGCACCACGCAGAACATGCGGATGGCCCCGGCACGCCGTACCAGCGCACCACCTCACGACACACCCACGGGTCAAGCCGCGCCCGAGCATGCCGGCCACTGGCCCATCCGTGTGCATCTGTGTGCATCCGTGGTTCCAATTCTTTCTTCACCGCCACCCGCACAGCACCTGCGCCACGACTCGACGTCCAGCGGCGCCGGCACCTCACGAACCGGCACAGGCCCGTCTCACCGCACGCGAACCGAGACATCCGCGAGACTCGCCGCCCCGCGCACCCGACAAGCCGCCAGGCACTTGTCCCTGCCGCCCCCCTCCGCTACACCGCGCACCTTCGCCGGCACCCCTGGAGGCCGGCGTTTGGCGTTTCGCAGGAGTGTCCCATGGCCAATGTCGTCACGATCGAGGCCGAGGTACGCGCGCGAGCCGGTAAGGGGGCGGCGCGGGCGACCCGGCGCGCAGGCATGGTGCCTGCGGTGATCTACGGTGCCCATCAATCCCCCAGCCTGATCGCGCTCGAACCCCGCATGGTGCTGCGCGAATTGCAGCGCCCCGGCTGGCAGTCCCGTCTGTTTGAAATCAAGACCAACGGCGATGCCACGCGCGCGCTGATCCGCGACGTGCAGTTCCATCCCGTCAGCGACGCGCCGCAGCACGTGGATTTCCAGCGCCTCGCCCCCGGAGAACGTATCCGCGTCGCGGTGCCGGTGCGGTTCGAGAACGAGGGGCTCAGCATCGGCCTGAAGCGCGGCGGCGTGCTGAACGTGGTGCGTCACGCGGTGGAGGCATACTGCGATCCGGAGCAGATCCCCGAGTATTTCACGGCTAACCTCGCAGACCTGGATTTCAACGACAACGTGCGCTGGCACGACCTGAAGGGGACAGAACATGTCCGGCCGGTGATCACCGACCGCGACTTCGTCGTCGCCACGGTGGCGCCACCGACCAAGGCGCTTGAAGTGGCGGCCGAACCTGGCGCTGCGGCGGCAGCGCCCGGGTCCGCCGCTCCCGCTGCCGCAGCAGCCGCGCCTGCGGCGGGCGCTGCCCGTGCCGCTGCTCCGGCGGGCGGCGGCCGTGCGCCTGGCGGCGGCAGGCCTGCCAGAAAGTAGCGTCACACAAGGTTTGCCATGTTGCTCTGGGTCGGACTCGGCAATCCGGAGCCGGGGATGGCCCGGAACCGGCACAATATCGGCTTCATGGCAGTGGATACGATCGCGATCCGCTACGGCTTCGCGCCGTGGCGGGCGCGGTTCAAAGGCCTGGTGTCGGAAGGCAGCATCGCCGGCGAGAAGATCCTTGCGCTGAAGCCGCAGACCTACATGAACGCGTCAGGCGAATCGGTGCAGGCAGCGGCTGCGTTCTACAAGCTGCCGGTCGAGGCGATCACCGCGTTTCACGACGAACTTGACCTGGTGCCCGGCAAGGTGCGGGTGAAGCGCGGTGGCGGCGCGGCCGGACATAACGGCCTGCGCTCGATGGACCGGATGCTGGGTTCGCCGGATTACTGGCGGGTGCGGCTGGGCATCGGCCATCCCGGCAACAAGGAACGTGTACTTGGCCACGTGCTGAGCGATTTCATCGCCGCCGATCGTGACTGGCTGCTGCCATTGCTGGATGCCGTGGCGGATGCCGCGCCGCTGCTGGTGGAGGGCAAGCCCGAGGATTTCATGACGCGCATTGCGCTGCTGATGCAGGAACCGAAATAGATGGACCGGAATTTGACCTGTCCCGGGGCGGGGGGCCGGCTATACTCGCCATCGCAAGAGCCAGAGTAGGACGACATGGCAGCGGCTATGCCCAGCACGAGCGACATGCCGAGGCTGACCAAGCTGGAAATCATCGGATTTCGCTCGATCCTGCATCAGACGGTCGAATTCGGCGATCGCACTGTCCTGATCGGTGCGAATGGCGCGGGGAAATCCAACCTTATCGACTTCCTGCGCATGCTTGGGTTTATGTTGGGCAGCGAGAGTGGTCTTGCTACCTTCGCCGGTCTGTTCGGCCCCGCCAGCGCATTGTTTTTCGACGGACCGAAGCAGACTCCAACCTTGGAGGCGCATCTCTGGATAGAGACGAGCCAGGGTACAAACGAGTATCGCTTTCGGCTTGGCTATGGCGCAGGGGAGAGCCTGATTTTTCTGGAGGAGGCGTGTCGATTCTCGTCCCGCACGCGTCCCTCCCACAATCCGCGCTGGACCACCCTGGGGGCGGGCGGCCACCGATCGCCTGCGCTGCTGCACATGGATGCTACAGGCAACCAGAGGACGCAGAAGACTATCCTGGAGCTGCTGCGGCGCGTGCAGGTCTACCAGTTTCATGACACGTCTCGCGAATCCAGGCTGAAGCAGGAATGGGCCGTAGATGACAATCGTTATCTGCGCGCAGACGCGGGAAATATCGCGCCGTTCCTGTTGCGTCTGCGTGAAGAGTACGCCGCCGCGTATCGTCGGATCGCGGAAACCATCAGGTTGATTGCACCTTTCCTGGATGACTTCGTGCTTGAGCCGCAGAATGGCCGAGTCGCCTTGCGCTGGCGCGAGATCGGTTCGGATTTCGAATTCGGTCCGCATCAGGCGTCGGATGGTACTTTGCGCGCTACCTGCCTTGTCACGCTCTTGCTGCAACCAGTTGAAACGATGCCGCCAGTCCTGGTCATCGATGAACCCGAGCTCGGGCTGCATCCCTTTGCTCTGCACATCGTCGCGGGTCTGCTTGAAGCCGCCTCCAAGTCCCACCAGTTCATCCTGGCGACGCAGTCGCCGCAGGTGCTGGATGAGTTCGAAGCAGATGATGTCGTGGTCGTCGAGCGGCCGCACCGGGCGTCCGTATTTCATCGCCGGTCCAGAATTGAGCTGCAGCGATGGCTCGATGACTATGCGCTCAGCGAGTTGTGGAATATGAATTTACTTGGTGGCCGCCCTGGACAAGCGGCTGCGGAATGATCGCCGGTGCATTACTCTATATCATTTGTGAAGGACAGACCGAGGAGACCTTCACGAATGTCGTTCTCGCCCCGCACTTCCTTGCACTTGGCACGCATGTCACGCCTCTCCTCCTGCCAAACGTCAGGGGCGCGCATGCCCGCCGGAACAAAGGTGGGTGGAACAGTTACAGCTTGGCCAGGCACTTCATTAATGGCGTCATGGAACAACATCATCGAAACGGGGTTTGGTTCACAACAATGTTTGATTGCTACGCGCTCCCGCAAGACTACCCGCGGCCGTCGGAGGGTATTCCCGCCGCACCACGAGAGAAGGTTGCCGCGCTGGAAAAGGCGATGGCGCATGATTTGGTATCGGACAGGCTGTGGCGCTTTACGCCCCACCTCCAGCTTCATGAATTCGAGGCTCTGGTCCTCGCCGACATTGATCTGCTCGGAGAGGAGTTCCCCGAACGGCGCCATGCGTTGGCCATGTTGAAGGCTGATATTGCCGGACTGACGCCCGAAGATGTGAATGATGGGAGCGCGACCCATCCGTCAGCACGAATTATCCGTAGGATACCGGAATATGAAGGACGCAAGGACTCTGCCGGACCGATCCTGGCTGCGCGGATCGGCCTCGATCGATTGCGGGAATGTTGCCCCCACTTTGGCGCCTGGATATCGGAGCTTGAGCATCATGCTTCGGGGCTGTCTGCGCAAACCGTTGGCTAAACCATTCGACCCGGAACAGAAATAGATGGGCTTCAACTGCGGCATCGTCGGCCTGCCCAACGTCGGCAAGTCCACCCTGTTCAATGCGCTGACCGCAACAGCGCAGGCGCAGGCCGCGAACTATCCGTTCTGCACCATCGAACCGAATATCGGCCGCGTTGCCGTGCCCGATCCGCGGCTGGCCGTGCTGGCGGAGATCGGCAAGTCGGCCAAGATCGTCCCCACGTCGCTGGAATTCGTCGATATCGCCGGCCTGGTGCGCGGCGCGTCGAAAGGCGAAGGCCTAGGCAACCAGTTCCTCGCCAACATCCGCGAGGTGGATGCGATCATCCACGTGCTGCGCTGCTTCGAAGATGCCGACGTGACGCATGTGGAAGGCTCGATCGACCCGATCCGCGACGCGGAGGTGGTGGAAACCGAGCTGATGCTTGCGGATCTGGAGAGTCTGGAAAAGCGCCTGACCGCCGCACAGAAAAAAGCGCGCGGCGGCGACAAGGACAGCATCGCGGCAGTGGCGCTGATGGAACCTCTCGTGGCGGCATTGCAGGCCGGCAAGCCGGCGCGCGCCGCCATCCCGCCAGGACAGGAAGAGGCGGTGCGCCGATTGCAGCTTCTGACCTCGAAGCCCGTGCTGTACGTGTGCAATGTCGAGGAAGCGGCGGCAGCGACAGGCAACGTCTTCTCGTCGCAAGTCGAAGCGCGTGCCGCGGCGGAAGATGCGCGTACGGTGGTGATCTCCGCCGCGATCGAGGCGGAGGTGGCGCAACTGCCCGAAACCGATCGTGCGGAATTCCTGGAAGGCCTCGGCCTGCACGACAGCGGCCTCGATCGCGTAATCCGTGCGGGCTACGATTTGCTCGGCCTGGTCACGTATTTTACCGTCGGGCCGAAGGAAACGCGTGCCTGGACGATCGTCTCCGGCACCAAGGCGCCGCAGGCTGCCGCCGTCATTCACAAGGATTTCGAACGCGGCTTCATCGCCTGCGAGACCATCGCCTATGCCGATTTCGTCGCCTGCAAAGGAGAGCAGGGGGCGAAGGAGGCAGGAAAGATGCGGGTGGAAGGGAAAGAGTACGTAGTAAAGGACGGCGACATCCTGCTGTTCCGATTCAACGTGTAGATCGCATGTGATGCGTGCCTTAGTCGCCGCGCATCATATCGCCGCGCGTCATATCGCCGCGCGTCATATCGCCGCGCATCATATCGCCGCGCGCCATGGCCGGCCTGCGTCTGAGGCGCGCCCAACATGTCATTGCGAGGAGCGAAGCGACGAAGCAATCCCGCTGACGTGGTGCACCTACGACGCGGGCGCCGATCCAGGCAAGATTGCTTCGTAGCGCCGCATGTCGATCTTTCCCCCATCCAAGCCTATAGTCCGGCGTAGCCTGAACCTGTCGGCGGAGCGGATCATGGACACGGACGCATCGAAAACGCTAGGCGTTATCGTGGTGGGACAAAGCCCGCGCCCGGATATCGTCGCGCAGCTCCGTGCCGTCATCCCATCCGAAATCGCCATCGCGTTGCGCGGGTCCCTCGACGGCATGGGCCGTGACGACATTCTCAAACTCAAGCCCGCCAATGGCTACGACGCCCTGTTCACGCGGTTGCCCGGTGGCGAAGCCGTCAAGATCAGCAAGCAGGCAGTGGAGCGCCGCGCGCTGGGCGTGCTGGATGCCTTCGCCGCACAGAGCGTGACCGCCACGATGATGTGCTGCACCGGCGATTTTCCGTTACTGGAAGGCCAGCCCGGCGTAGTGCTGCCGTCGGCCGTACTGGCCGGCATCGTGCATGGGCTGCTGCCGCGCGGCCGGCTGGGATTGTTCGTGCCGATCTCCGATCAGGTAGGAACGCTCGATCAGAAATGGCGGCGTGACGGCATCGAGATCGTCAGCGTGCCGATGACTCCTGGCTGTGCCGACGAGGAGATCGAAGGCGCGGTGCAGCAGATGCAGGCGCTCTCGCCCGATCTCGTGGTGCTGGATTGCATGAGCTACACGCAGGCGCTGAAGGATCGCGTGCGGCAGGGGCTGCGTGCGCCGGTGATCCTTGGCATTTCCGCGGCGGCGCGCGTGGTGAGCGAATTGCTGGCGTAGCGGCAAGGCCCGACCCGTCACGGCCGGGCCATGACGAGTTGGTTCGGAACTGCCGTTTCCCAGTCCTCCGCCTAACGCGGCGCGATCAGGCCCTGCGCTTCCAGCACCGGCAGAACACCGCCGCCCAGCATCATCTCCAGCAGCATCTTCGGCACCGGCGTGATCGCCAGAGCCTGTCCCGTGCGGCGGTTGGTCGCCGTCCAGTCCTCGATTGACAGTTCCGCGGTATCGCCTTCTTCGAACGCCTGCGTCACGCCCGGGCATTCGAACGCTTTGAACCCATGATTGACACTGTTCCGGAAAAACAACCCGTTGATGGTTTCGGCCAGCAGGAAACCGACGCCGCAATTGCGGAGGGAGCGTGCGGCGGGACGCGACGATCCCATGCCGTAGTTGAAGCCGCCCACGATGACATCGCCCTGCCGCAACTCGCGCAGAAACTCCGGGCGATTGCTCGTGAACACCGCTTTCGCTTGCTCTTCTTCGCTGCGTACCAGGTAGGGACCGGGCAGCATCAGGTCGGTGTTGATATTGTCGCCGAACTTCCAGACGCGCCCGGCCAGCATGTTGGAAGCGCTCATGCCGCGTCTCCCCGGAAGAATTCCCCGGGATGCGCAATGGCGCCGGCCAGCGCCGAGGCCGCCACCGTCGCCGGCGACGCCATATAGATACGTGCCGAGGGATCACCCATGCGGCCCTTGAAGTTGCGCGTGCTGGCGGTGATGCAGACCTCGTTCGGCCCGAGCGTACCCATGTGTCCGCCCCAGCATGCACCGCAGGTCGCCGGCGTAACGACCGCGCCGGCATCGAGCAACGTCTCCACGTAGCCGGCCTTCAGCGCAGCGCGATAGATCGCCTGCGTCCCGGGCGTGACGATGAAACGAGTGCCGCGCGCTACTTTGCGGCCGGAGACGACTTTCGCCGCCACCGCCAGATCGTCCAGCGTTCCATTGGCGCAGGAGCCGATGAACGCCTGATCTATCTTCTGTCCGGCGACGTCGCTGATGCGGACAGAATTGTTCACCACGGCGTCCGGCAGCGCGACCAGTGGCTCCAACGAGGACAGGTCGATGCTGCGGCGGTCGCGATACGCTGCATCGGGATCGGGGTGCGCAGGCTCGAACGGCTGCGTATTACGTTCCCGCACGTATTCCACCAGCGCATCGTCCGCTTCGCAGATCACGAACTCGGCGGAGAGTTCCGCGCCCATGGTCGCCAGCGTGCGCCGGCCGTTGATGCTGATGGAGGCCAGGCCGGGGCCGCCATATTCAACGTTCTGGTTGACATGCGCGCCATAGGTGCCGGCGATCGTCAGGAAGATGTCCTTCGCCGATACGCCTTCCGGCAGGCGCCCAGTGAAGTCATAGCGGATGGTCTCGCCGACGCGGAACCAGGCCTTGCCGGTGGTGACGGCATACAGCATGTCCGGCCCCCCCACGCCGCGCGCCGCGCAATTGAACGCGCCGGCCGCGCAGGTGTGGGAATCGCCGTTCACCAGCACCGTGCCGGGAACCGCATAGGCGTTATCAGCCACCACGGCATGGCAGATGCCCTGGTCGGGCCCGACATCATGCAGTCGCGCGACGCCGAATTTCGCCGCGAAGGTGCGGCCGGCGCTGTGGGCCGCTGCAGCCTGTGCGGTGGGTGCCGGCACCAGATGGTCGAACACGATCACGACCTTGCCGGGATCATGAACCTTCAGGATCTCGCGCCAGCTTTCCGGCAGGAACGTCATGTCCATCAGCACGGCGGTTTCCACGTTCACCACCGCGACGTCGCCAGGCTTCACCAGGGCGCTGCCGCTGGCACGGGCCAGGATCTTTTCCGTCATGGTCATGCCCATGTTGGCGTTCCTCCCTCTTGGTGTGGCGGTCAGCATGATCCCGAACGGGTGGGGCGGCAAACAGGGCGAGGTGGATTGCGTGGCGCAGCGCTTCGGCCGATCATGCGGCGCCGCTGTCCTGTGGCGCGCTGCCCTGTGGCGCGCTGCCTTGCCTGGAGGTTGGTCATGGAAGCCATGGAACTTTTGCTGTCGCGCGAATCGGCATTGAAGCTGGAACCGCCGGGGCCGGATCGCGCGGCGTTGGATGCGATCTTTCAAACCGCGGTGCGCGCGCCTGATCATGGGAGGCTCCGGCCGTGGCGGTTCGTGGTGATTCCGGAAGACAGGCGCGCGTCATTCGGTGACCTGATGGCGGACTGCATGCGGCGTCGGGAACCGGACGCGACGGCCGAGATGCTGCAACGTGAGCATGACAAGGCGATGCGGGCACCGATCATCGTGGTGGCGGCGGCGCGCGTGCAGAAGGGGCACAAGATTCCAGAAGTGGAGCAAATGGCGGCGGCCGCGGCGGCGGCACAGAACATCATGCTGGCGGCGAATGCGCTGGGTTATGGCGCGATGTGGAAGACGGGTGCGCCGGCTTATGATGCGACGGTGAAGCAGGCGCTGGGGCTGGCGGCGGACGACGATGTCCTGGGATTTATATATTTGGGAAAGCAGGTCGGGGGAGGGATACAGGCGCCTCGGCCGAAGGCGGAGGAGTTCGTTTCGGTGTGGGCGGGTTGAGCGAAACCTCTCCCGCGCTTCGCGCGGGAGAGGTCGAGGTGCGCCAGCACCGAGGGTGAGGGTGATCGGGTCGGTACACTTCTATCGCGTACCGACCCGATCACCCTCACCCTCACCGCCTGGCGTCTCGACCTCTCCCGCCACAGGCGGGGGACGTTTCTACGAATTCGGCCCGCGTTCCATCGAAATCGGCTGCCAGCGGCGCAGCTTGGTGTGGCGCAGCACTTCGGGGTTGACGCAGCTCATCGGCCAGCGGCCTTCCAGTACCAGCGCCAATTCGCGCCCGACATGCCGCTTGCGTGCCGGATCGAACCGGGCGGATGCCGACGCCGTGTGGGCGCTCAGGATCACGTTGTCCATCTTCAGCAGCGGATTGTTGTTGCCGGGCGGCTCGGTCTCCAAAACGTCGAGACCGGCATAGGCGATCCACTTCTCATCCAGCGCCTTGATCAGCGCCAGTTCCTGCACCGTCGGGCCGCGGCCGGTGTTGATGAAGATCGCGGTCTTTTTCATCAGCCGGAAATGCTTCTCGCCCAGCATGCCTTCCACTTCCGGCCGCGCCGGCGCGTGCATGGAGATGATGTCGGACTGAGACAGCACTTCCTCCAGCGTGGCTGGGATCACGCCATGCTCCACCATCACCAGCTCTTCGATGAACGGGTCGTAGGCCATGATGCGCAAGCCGAACGGCTTGGCCCGCTTCGCTACAGCGCGCGCGACGTGGCCGAAGGAGACCAGGCCCAGCGTCTGCCCCATCAGCCGCGGGATTTGCAGCAGTGCCGGCCGGCCTTCGCGCCACCGCCCCTCGCGCACCATCTTGTCTTGCTCGATGGTGCGGCGGAACGTGGACAGCAGCAGCATCATCGCATGGTCAGCGACTTCCTCGATGAAGGTATCGGGGCAGTTGGTTACCGGGATGCCCCGTTCCGTGCATGCCTTCACATCGACGCTGTCCACGCCGACGCTGCCCAGTACGATTGCGCGCACGCGCGTGGGCAGGCCGTCGATGATCTTCTTGGTGAAGCGGATGCCCTTCGCGTAAATCGCATCGGCATCCTGGCAGAACCTGATGAACCCGTCCTCATCGGTGGGGCCTTCGACGATCTCGGCGTCGATTCCTTCCAGCGGTTCCATTTCCAGGGCGTAGCCGCCGCCGGCAACGGTAAAGCTGGCGCCTTGAGGCGTGGCGATCTTGAGTTTGGCCAATGTTGGTCTCCTTGTCAGTAACCCGTCATGGCCGGGCTTGGCCCGGCCATCTACGCACGGACGTTCCGGGGCAGATGGCCGGGCCAGGTGCGGCCATGACGGGGGGTCAGGTCTTAGGCGGACGCGCGCGCACCGCCCTTTCGTTCACGTCGATGCCCCAGCCGGGGCCACGGGGCAAGACGAATTCGCCGTTCTCGATCGTTGGCACGGTCATGTAGAACTCGTCGCGCCAGGGCGCGGAATCGATGTCGATTTCCATCACGCGGAAATTCGGCACCAGCGCGCTGAACGTGGCGCTGATCGCGCTGCACAGATGGCCATAGAAATTGTGCGGCGCGACGTTGATCTCATACACATCCGCCATTGACGCGATCTTCAGCGATTCGTTCAGCCCGTTCCAGATCACGTCCACGATCGCCACATCGGTCGCATAGTGGTCGAAGAACGGCTTGAACTCGCGGCGGCCGTGCAGCGTTTCGCAGGACGCGATAGGGCAGTGGGCGCCGCGCTTGATCTCGGCCAGGGCAGGGGCGTCATGGGTGTCTATTTCGAGCCAGGTGAGGTTCGCCGGCGCCACTGCCTCGGCGATGCGCTTGAAACCCTCGGTCTTGAAGTTGAAGTTGATGTCGAGATGGATGCCCATGTCCGGGCCAACGGCGTCGCGGATTGCCATCAGTTGCTGCGTCACGCCACGGGTCAGGCCGTTGTCCCAGTTCAGTTCGGGCCAGCCTTGTGTGCGGCCGAAACCCGGCACGTAGGAGGTCAGCTTGCCATCGACAATCGGCAGGATATTGGTCTTCAGCGCGCGGAAGCCGCGTTCCTTCACCTCCACGGCATGGCGAGCCAGGTCGTCGTAGCTGTTGGGCGACGGCACGCCCATCAACGCGGCGCTGCGCGCGCGATAGGTGGCAAAATGCGACCAGTAGACCGGAATGCGGTCGCGGATCGGGCCGCCGAACAGGGCGTAGACGGGAACGCCGTAGGATTTGGCGGTGACGTCGAGAAGCGCATTCTCGATGGCGGCGATCGCCTGCTGGTTCAGGCCGCCGCGCGATTGTCGCGTCAGCACGTGCAGGTGCTGCGTGACTTGCTCATACATGCGCGGGTCGCGGCCGATCAGCACCGGCGACAGGCCGCGGATCACGTCGGACAGGCCGACCGAGCCGAAGCTTTCATTGAATTCGGACCAGCCGATGATGCCGTCGTCTGTCGTCACCTTCAGGAAGGAGAACAATCGCCAGCCGGCGTCAGCCTGGAATGTTTCAACGCGTTCGATCCTCATGTTTCCTCCGGCGGACGGTGGCGAGCCGAGTTCAAGCACGATGGGGGCGGGGCGGCAACCCGCGCAACCTGCTCCGTCACCGTCCCGGTCATCGATGACACGTACCACCCGACGAAGCAGGGTCGAATTGCATGGCGCGCTGTTCGAGACTGCGAGCGTGCTCCGTGCCGGCACTCTCGTGACGATTGCAATACCATGGGAACAAACGCTGCCCTATTGCCCAACCATGCACGCGGCGGTGCTGCCACGCGCGATTTCCTGCCTGCCTGCTAACGGACTGGCTCACTGCCCCGGGGCGGGCAGGGACGGGCAGGCATTTGAGGATCGTGACACCGCTGTCTCGTCGTGGCCTGGCCGTGTCCACGAATTGTCAGCGCCTGCCTGATCGCCGCCAAAGACGCGGATTTAGCCGCCCGGCACATCCTTGGTCAGCAACGCTGGCATGTTCACGTCGATGCGGCCAGCCAAAATCCTTTCTTCATCCGGGGTAGGGTCACGATCCGACACCCGCCTGACGCGTGTCGCGTCGCCGATGGCCTGAAGCCAATGATTGAGTGCACGGCCGTGCGGGCGCCCCTCGCGCTCCCAGATGTAATAGGCCCGGTCCCGCAGCCATTGCTCGTCCTGGCGATTGGCAGCCATGCTTGCCTCGCTGTTATCGGTACCGTCCGGCCCGCCGATCCGGCATTGTCGCGGCGCTGGCTGCGGGCGGACGGCTTCGTCCCGCCTCTCGGGTCTGTGAGCTTCGTCAAATCTCGCCAGGTGGTCAAGCGGGATCGACCGATCGGATAGATCGCTCCTGAACCGCTACCCAAACTGCGCAAACCGCGGTACGAGTATTGCAACGCCGGGGAACCGGCACTCGTGAGGGAGGTCACAGCATGCGCACTAGCACACGCCGGTTTCATGTCCGGGCCAATCAGGTGGGGGCCCAAACGGTTGCGGGACCGCGTGCATGGCGCCGCGTCTGGCTCGTGGCCGCAGCGCTTGGCGGGCTGCTGCCGTTCCTGGGCAGCGTGCCGGCCTACGCCGTGAAAGTCGGGCCGGTGACCGATCCGATCGGGGTCATCCGGATCCCGAAAGGCGCGCCGATCCAGATCGGCGGCTATTGGGTGATCTCCGGTCCGGACACCGCGCTGGGCACGGATTCCATGCGCGGCGCCGAGGTGTCGTTCAAGGATCATGGCAACGCGATCGACGGTCACCCGATCAAGTTCGACGTCGAGGATAGCGGCTGCAACGCCGAAGGCGGCCAGACCGCCGCCACCAAGCTCGCCTCCAATCCGAACATCGTCATCGTGCTCGGGCCCGCATGCTCCAGCGCCGCAACACCGGCGGCGCCGATCCTGTGGCGCGCCGGCCTGGTCGATATCGGCACCGCCTGCACCGCCCCCTCGCTCACTGCGCCTGACCGCAAGCCGGAATACGACGGCTTCGTCCGCACCATCTTCAGCGATCTCGACCAAGGCAAGGCCGACGCCAACTGGCTCTACAAGCAGCTCGGCGCGCGCAAGGTCGTCGCGATCCACGACGGCAGTCCGTATGCGCAACAGCTCGCCGCTGTCATGGCGAAGAATTTCGAGGCGCTGGGCGGCAAGGTGCTCTCCACCGAGGCGGTCGCGCCGACCGATGTCGACATGCACCCGGTGCTGACGCGCATCGCGACGGAGAAGCCGGACGCGATCTACATGCCTATTTTCGTGGCGGCGGCTGCCCAGATCGTGCGCCAGGCACCGACGATTCCGGGCCTGGAAAAGACGCCGCTGATCGGCGGCGGCGCGCTGATGGCGCCGGAAATGATCCAGGCCGTCGGTCCGCAGATCGTTGGATTCCGCATCACCTATCCGGACGTGTCGCCGGATTCGATGGGCAAGGGCTATCCCAAAATGGTGGCCGAGTACAAGCAGATGTTCGGCGAGGCACCGATCTCCGGCTACCACGCCAATGCCTATGATGCGGCGACGATGGCGATCATGGCGATCAAGAAGGTTGCGGTGGTGGCGAAGGACGGCACTATGTATATCGGCCGCAAGGCGCTGCGCGATGCGGTGTTCGCGACGAAGTTCGACGGCGTCGGCGGACCGATCGGCTGCGACAAGTACGGCGAGTGCGCGCAGTTCAAGCCGGCGGTGTACGAGTACGTCAACGCCGATCCCTCGACGTTCAAGATCGGCGTGAACCCGAAGCGGATCTATCCGTAGCGCACGCAATGGCAGCTTGCAGCCCGTGGCATCGCCAGCTCATGTCTCGTGTCATTGCGAGGAGCGAGGCGGCGAAGCTATGTCGGTCGGGGCAGGGGACAACCGCGCCGGGCGGTTTCCCGACCGGCATTGCTTCGGCCCCATGGGCCTTCCAGTGCCCGTGGGCCTTCCAGTGATAGTGGGGCCGGTTCACGCCGCGCCTGATATCGTGGAACCGGCATGAGCGCGGTCGTCCAGGCGAGGCCATCCGCCCTCCGCGCGATCGCCCGCATGAACTTCGTGGACATCGCGCTGTGGGCGATGCGCATCGCCGTGCTGGCGGTGATGATCGGCGGCACCGTGGGCACGCTGATCCGCTCGCGCTACGACATCACCGACTGGCTGGATTTCCTGGTGTTCGGCGTGACGCTGGGCAGCATCTATGCCCTCGTCGCCCTGGGCTACACCATGGTGTACGGCGTGCTGCGACTGATCAATTTCGCGCATGGCGACATCATGATGACCGGCGCCTTCGCCGGCTATTTCGTCGCCACCGCCACCGACCGGTCCGGCCTGCTTGCGTCCGATCCGTTCCTGGCGATCCTGCTGACGTTGCTGGTTTCGGTCGCGGTCTCCACCACGATTGCGATTCTGACGGAACGGCTGGCCTATCGGCCGTTCCGCCACGTGCGCGGCCTCGCGCCGCTGATCTGCGCCATCGGCGTGTCGTTCTTTCTGGAGCAAACGTTCCGGGGGATGTTCGGCAGCGGCATCAAGGCGTATCCGGATCTGCCCTGGCACGCTGCGGATTTCGTGATTTACCACTATCCCATTCCGAAGACCGACGTGCTGGTGGTGGCGAGTGCCATCATATCGATGGCTGTGCTGTACGCGATCGTGCACCACACGCGCATGGGAACCGCGATGCGCGCGGTTTCCGAGGATGCCGACACCGCGGAGCTGATGGGCATCGACGTGAACCGCGTGGTGGTGTTCACCTTTGCGCTCGGCGGTGCGATGGCCGGGATCGCGGGCGTGTTCTATGCCTTCGTATTCAAGCAGGTGTATTTCTACATGGGCTTCACGCCGGGCATCAAAGCGTTCGGCGCGGCGGTGCTGGGCGGCATCGGCAACGTGCCGGGCGCGATGATCGGCGGTTTCTTCCTGGGCATCGTCGAATCGGTCGGACCCGCCTTGTTCTTCGACGGCATCGGCATCACCGCGCCCTATCAGTTGCGCGATGTCATCGCGTTTACGATGCTGATCATGGTGCTGATCTTTCGTCCCAACGGCCTGCTGGGCGAACGCCTGGCGAAGCAGCGGGCGTAGCGCGGTGGCGGATGTCATTGCGCCGCCTGTCATCGCGCCGCCCGTCATTGCGCCGCGTATCATTGCGAGCGAAGCGAAGCAATCTCGTTCGGATAGTCCGCGAGGACCTGCCGACCGCAACCGCTGCGCGTCGCTCGTATTGACAAGGCTACGGCCGCCGGCAGTGCAGCGAGGCCGGCATGGGGAACGCGTCTCATGACCCGGCTCCGGTCCTCGCTGTTCATCGGCGTCGTCTTCGGGGTGGTCGCCCTGCATCTGGCGATCGTCGGCCTGCTGCCGATGCTGAACCGACGCGCGGTGATCGTGGGCGCGTTGTCGCTGGGCCACGGCACGCTGCTGGCGATCGGCCTCGGCGCCGGCGTCTTCGCGGCACGGCGCCAGCCACGATCGGCGACGACCGTGTTGAGCGCTGCACTGGCAGGCCTGATCGCTGCATTGCCGCTGGCGGCGCTGGCCGAGGTGATGCTGTGCATCGACCTCCGCTGGATGTTCATCGCGTTGTCGCCCGATCTGCTGCACTTGCTGACCTTCGGGCGCGATGCTGCGTCCGGACTGGCGCTGCTGGTTGCGGGCGGCGCGGTGCTGGGCGCGCTCGGCTGCGTGCTGTACTGGGCGCCGGCGCGGTTGCGTTACGCATTGGTCTGGGGCTGCACCGCGGTCGTCATCGCGGGCGTGTTCCAGGAACTCATCCAGATCATGATGCAAGCCAACGACTGGACAGCCATCGTTCAGGACTTGCTGTACACCTGGGAGGGTTTGACCCCGCAAGGTGCCGCCATTCTGTTTGCCTGCGGCATCGTCGTCGGTGGCGGCTTCGAGTTGCTGCGCGCCCGCGTCGGCGCCCGCACCGACGAATCGCCTGCGGTCATGCGCCGCCGCCGCGCCATCAACATGGCGATCGTGCTGGCGGCGCTGATCGTGTTTCCGCTGGTGGCCGGGAACTACATCGGTCAGGTCATGATGCTGGTCGGGCTGTACATCCTGATGGGGATGGGCCTGAACCTCGAAGTCGGGCTGGCGGGATTGCTGGACCTCGGCTTCGTCGCGTTCTTCGCGGTGGGCGCCTATACCACCGCGATCCTGACCGCCGACAGCTCGCACGCGCTGGCGTCCTATACCGTGATCCCCAGCCTGACGATCTGGGAAGCGATGCCGGTGTCCGTGCTGATGGCGGTCATCGTCGGCGTCGCATTCGGCATGCCGGTGCTGGGCGTGCGCGGCGACTACCTGGCCGTTGCAACCATGGGGCTGGGCGAGATCGTGCGCGTGCTGGTGTCGTCCGACTTCGCCGCGCCGTTACTGGGCGGCGCGCAAGGCATCCTGCAAATCCCGCGGCCGGCAATCGGCAACCTGGTGCTGAACGATCCGGTGCAGCTTTTCTATGTCACGCTGGCAGCGGCGATGATCGCGGCCTGGTTTGCGTGGCGATTAGAGAACTCTCGGCTGGGCCGCGCATGGATGGCGCTGCGCGATGATGAAGATGTGGCGCAGGCGCTCGGCGTCAACCTGGTAAAGGTGAAATTGCTCGCCTACGGGCTGGGAGCCGCCTTTGCCGGGCTGGCGGGATCGATCTTCGCCACCATGCTCGGCGCGATCTATCCCAGCAGCTTCCAGCTTCTCGTCTCGATCAACGTGCTGGCGCTGATCATCGTCGGCGGCATGGGCAGCCTGCCAGGGGTGGTGGTCGGCGCGGCGGTGCTGATCGGCCTGCCCGAGCTGCTGCGGGAGTTCGGTGAGTACCGCTATCTGTTCTATGGCGCGGCGCTGGTGATCATGATGCGGGTGCGGCCGGAGGGATTGTGGCCCTCGCCGACGCGCCGCCGCGAATTGCATGCAGACGACGCCGTGGCGGAAACGGAAGGCGAGTCGATCGCCATCGCCGCGGACTGATCGCGATGGTGGACGCGCCGATCCTGGTCACCGACAAGCTGACGAAGCATTTCGGCGGGCTGCGCGCGGTCGCGGACGTGGATCTGGCGGTGGTGCCGCAGACGATCCACAGCATCATCGGCCCGAACGGCGCCGGCAAGACCACAGTGTTCAACCTGATCACGCAGAATCAGCACGCGTCGTCCGGTTCTGTGATCTTCCACGGCGAGCGGCTGAACGGCTACACACCGGACCGGGTTGCCGCCGCCGGCATCAGCCGCACCTATCAAAACATCCGACTGTTCCGCAACATCACCGCGATCGAAAACCTGCTGGTGGGAATGCACCTGCATTTGCGCTCTACCTGGTGGGGAGCGGCATTCAACACCCGCGCGACACGGCAGGATGAAGCGCGCGCGCATGAAGAAGCCACCCGTCTGCTGGCCTTTGTTGGCCTGCGTGGGCGCGGCGACCTGCTGGCTCGCAATCTGGCATACGGTGAGCAACGCCGGTTGGAGATCGGCCGCGCCCTTGCGACGAAGCCGAGCCTGCTGATGCTGGACGAACCCACCGCCGGGATGAACCCGCGCGAAACGTCCGACATGATCGATTTCATCCGCTCGGTGCGCGATGCATTCGGCATTACCATCATCCTGATCGAGCACCAGATGCGCGTGGTGATGACGATGTCCGATCGCGTCAGCGTGCTGGACCACGGCGTGAAGATCGCCGAGGGAACGCCGGCCGAGGTGCAGGCCGATCCTGCGGTGATCGAAGCCTATCTCGGCACCCGCAAGGGAGTCCCCGCGGTGGCGCGGCGGCATGCGGCGGAACGTATGTCGGGCGCGGCAGGCTGAACCATGGCGGCGCTGCTTGAAATCGACGACATCCATGTGTTCTACGACAAGATCGAGGCGCTGAAAGGCGTCTCGCTGGAGGTGCAGGAAGGGCAGATCGTCACGCTGGTGGGCGGCAACGGTGCCGGCAAGTCCACCACGCTGAAGACGGTGAGCGGGTTGCTGCATCCTCGGCATGGTGAGATCCGGCTGGCGGGCGAGCGGTTGAACGAGCAGCCGGCGCATCGGATTGCGGCGCTCGGCGTGGTGCAGGTGCCGGAGGGGCGGCGCGTGTTCGGGCGCCTGACGGTGCGGGAGAATTTGGAGATGGGCGCGTTCGCGCGGCATGACCGCGCGGGGATTGTGGAGGACAAGGAGCGCATGGCTGCCCTGTTTCCGCGTTTGAAAGAGCGGTGGAATCAGCTTGCTGGCACGCTGTCCGGTGGGGAGCAGCAGATGGTCGCGACGGCGCGCGCCATGATGGCACGTCCGCGGGTTCTGCTGATGGACGAGCCGAGCATGGGACTTGCACCGATGGTGGTGGAGCAGGTGTTCGATACGATAACGGCGATCAATGCGCAGGGCGTGACGATTTTGTTAGTAGAGCAGAACGCGCTGTTGGCGCTGTCGATTGCGGACAATGGGTATGTGCTGGAGAGCGGACGGATTATCTTGAGCGGGAAGGGAGCGGATCTGCTGGATGATGAGCGCGTGCAGCGGGCGTATCTGGGATAACCTCTCCCACGCTGCGCGAACAGCGCAGCGTGGGAGAGGTTAGTCGCAGAGATGTCGCCTTAGAGTTGTCCCGGAATACTCGCTTCGGAACAGTCTCCGCCGTTGCAACTCCGGCACCACCGCGCGGCAGAACTGCTCGTACATCCCTGGCATCAGCGTCGGCGTTAGAATGAATCCGTCGCACGCTTCCGCCTCGAACAGCTCCTGTAGCTGATCCGCCACGCTCTGCGGCGAGCCTACGATCTGCGGGCACAGTTCGCTGGTGGCGAATCGGCGTGCCGCTTCTCCCAACGTCAATCCTTGCGCCTGCGTCCCTTGCAGCACCACGTCCAACGATCCGCGCGACCCAGCTTCCAACTGCATGTCCGCCAGCGGCTGGTCCGGCGGAAAGCGCGACAGATCGACACCGATATGGCCCGACATCTGCGCCATGCCGGCTTCGGTCTGCACCAACTCGTTCACATAGGCCTGGCGTTCGCGCGCGATCGCATCGGTTTCGCCGATGATCGGATCAACCGACGGCAGGATCACGCATTCTTCCGGCCGGCGTCCCTGCGCTGCCACGCGTGCTTTCACGTCGCGATAGAATGCCTGCATGTCGGCCTTGCTGTGCTGCAACGTGAATACCAGCTCGCCCCAACGCGCGGCAAAGTCCCGGCCACGCGGCGATGAACCGGCCTGCATGATCACAGGCCGTCCTTGCGGCGAGCGCGGCACCGTCAGCGGGCCGCGCGTCTTGATCCAGCGGCCTTGGTAGTTGACGTAGTGCACCTTGTCCGGATCGGCATACACGCCGCGCTGCTTGTCTAGCACCAGAGCATCCGCGTCCCAGCTTTCCCACAGGCGGCAGACCGCTTCAACCACCTCGTCGGCATAGTCGTAACGGGAATCGCGTGGCGGCAACTGATCGGCGCCGAAATTCTGCGCTTCGAGATGCCCGTGCGAGGCGACCACGTTCCAGGCGATACGTCCTCCCGATAGCAGATCCAGCGTGCCGAGCGTGCGTGCCAGATGATAGGGCGGATAGAAGGTCGAGGAGAGTGTCGCGCCCAACCCGATATGGTTGGTGACCCGCGACATGATCGAGAGCAATGGGATGGGATCCAGCAATCCCATCTGCCCGCCACAGCGGAGAATGGAGGCAAAGCTGCCGCCATACAGGTCATACAGGCCCAGGATATCGGCAAAGAACAGGCTGTCGAACTTTCCGGCTTCCAGCACGCGGGCGATGTGCTCGTGCCATTGCGGGGTGAAGACGGCGAGATCGGCTTCCGGATGCCGCCAGGCTCCGTGATGGTGCGCGGTGGGGCCTGCCAGAAGGTAGGCGACCAGATGCATGCGGCGCGGCTTGGGCATGGCCAGCGGTGGGTTGTTGGTCGAGACCGACAGACTACGCGCAGTGGCACCGGCATGACAGGGGAGACCTGGGGCTTCGGACGTTGGTGAGCCGCGACGATCCGAGGCTGCCTGATCGTTCCATCGCGGCGGTCAACGCACCGGCCGGATCAGCCGCTGCAGTCTCGCGGCGGGCCCGATCCTTGCTGCCGCCGTCTGGATCAATCGCTACTCCAGGTACTGGCAGGCGCAATTCGATCTGCTGGATGCGGCGCCTGGCAGAACCGGCCAGTCCCGCAAACGGAAACGCAAGACAGCAAGAAGGTCACTGCCAGGCCAGCAAGGTTGATGCGCGGCGTCGGGCACCGATCGCACGGTTGCGTTCCACGTCGCGATGACAGAGGTGGCCGGGTGCGTCGCCGCGCTCGAACTTATACCAACCCGCTGAATGACCGACGTACGCGGCTGCGCTCCCCATGTCATTGCGAGGAGCGAAGCGACGAAGCAACCTCGGTCGACCGACCCACGCTCGTCTAAGCGCCGCTTGACCGAGGTTGCTTCGTCGCTTCGCTCCTCGCAATGACATGCAGGCGGCAGCCACGAGTCAGCCATTTGGCGGTCTGGTTTTAGAGCTTCCCCTCGGCGATGAACCGGTCAATCTTGCGGTAGCGGAAAAGCCAACGACCGTTTTGCTTTACCATATCATCGGCGTACCCGCCGGCGGAGCTGATCTTCGGACCCGCGTCGGTATTCTGTGCGACGATCCAGTTGGATCGCACGCGCGCGATTTCACCATCCAGGTCAATCACGATGTTGGCCGTCAGGTGCACGCCGCGCGGCCTGGGCGCGTCCCCCGCACGCAGGCTGCTTGCATGCTCTATGATTCCCGCGCGGCCAATGCCCTTGCCGAAATCGGTGTGCCAGGTGCCGTCTTCCGTGAACAGCTCGGCCATGGCCTCGAAGTTTCCGGCATCCAGATGGAAACAGTACGTCGCGAGCACTTCGCGGATCGCGTCCTTCTCCTCCAGTGCGCTGGTCATCACGGCACCTCCCTTCGCTGCGTTGCAGCCACTGTAGCGCGCCGCCCTCGCGGTGCCAGCACGCTCCGGCTAGCCCGGCTGTCGCTGCACGCCGCCCGGGTGGCGTCCCGCACGTTGCGGCAGCACCGCGACGCACACCGCGATAAATCCCACCAGGCACAACGAGATCACCGGCCTGCTGATGTCATAACCCCCCATGTTCTGGGGCTTGTCGAGCAGATCGCCGAAGGTGGCGCCGAGCGGGCGAGTCAGGATGAAGGCGGCCCAGAACAGGAACACCCGTGAGACGCGGGTCGTGTAGCAAGCCACCGCGAGCATGGCCAGCAGGACTACAAAGAACATAGCTCCGCCGGCAAACCCGAAGCCGGCCACATTGGATGTCCAGTCGCCCAACGCCGTGCCGAGGGTCTGCGAAAGCGTGATGGTGGCCCAATAGAAGGCCTCGGTTTTCGGGTTGTTCACCGTCTCCACCGCGACGGTGCCCATCGTCCAGTGCCACAGGCCGAGTGCGGCCATCAGGCAGGCGAAGATCGCCACGGAACCGCCGGTGTAGCCGATGCCGAGCGAGCGATCGAAAAAATCGGCCGTGGTGGTGCCGAACAAGGTGGCGGCAACGATCGTCGCCCAATATAACCAGGCGTGGAAGCGCCGGGCGCTGATCTGCGCCGTCACGCAGATCGCCAAAAGCACGATAAACAGTGCGCTGCCGGCGAGATAGCCCCAGTTCAGCGTCATGCTGACACTATCGCCGCCGGTCTCGCCCAGTGTTGTGGCGGCGATTTTGATGATCCAGAAAAACAGAGTTACTTCCGGGACTTTACTGAAGACGCTGTCGCGTGGTGCGGTCATGGTGCCTCGTGTGTGTCAGGACCGCTCAAAGATGCAGAGCGCTTCCCCAGGTTCAAGCCGGCGCGGCTGATTTATGGCGATGCGCCGCCGCGGCTAACAAGCTTTCATCCTCGCGTCATGTCTGCACCGCCTATTCCGCCGGATGATGCGTGCGGCGCCGCACCAGCTTCGCCGCCCGCGCGCTGAGTTCCTCGAATCCGACAAACAGCATCGGCACGAACAGAATGCCGATGAAGGAAGCGAGGATCATGCCGCCAAACACGGTGGTGCCGATTGATTGGCGTCCGCCGGCACCGGCGCCGGCGGCGAACACCAGCGGCAGTACGCCAACGATGAAGGCCAGTGCGGTCATCATGACCGGACGATACCGCGTCCGCGCGCCTTCCTCGGCGGCGGCGCGCACCGGGATGTCGCCTCGCTCGAACCGGTCCTTGGCAAATTCCACGATCAGGATGGCGTTCTTCGCTGCCAGGCCGATCAGCAGGACTAGGCCGATCTGTCCGTACACGTCCAGCGCCATGGCGCGCACCCGCAGCGCCGCCAGCCCGCCCAGCATCGCCAATGCCGTCGGCAGCATCACCGACAGCGGCAGCGTCCAGCTTTCGTACAGCGCCACCAAGAACAGATAGGAAAACACGACGGCGAACAGCAGGGCGGACGATTCCTGGCCGGCCGCGAGCAGTTCCTGATAGGACATCCCGGTCCAGTCGTAGTCATACCCCTGCGGCAAATGCTTCGCCGATACCTGCTCCATCGCCGCGATCGCCTGCCCGCTGCTGGTGCCGCGCGCCGCGGAGCCGTTGATCAGGACCGCCGGATACTCGTTATATGCATTGACGGCGTCCGGCCCCTCAACGGTCTTGATGTTGACGACGGCGCTCAGCGGTACCATGCCGCCGTTGGTGCTTTTCACATACAGGTTGTCGATATCGGCGATCTTGCTGCGAAACTGCGTCTCGTCCTGGACGATGACCTGGAACACGAAGTTCTGGTAATTGAAGTCATTGACGAACTGGCTGCCCAGGTTGGCTTCCAGAACGGAATACACCGCGGCCGGAGTCACCCCGAGCAATTGCGCGCGGCTGTTGTCCACCGTCACCATCACCTGCGGCACGCTGGCGGAGAAGCTGGTGAACACCGACCGCAAATGCGGGTTCTGGTTTGCCGCGAAGATCAGCCCGCGTGCGACCGAGGCAAGCTGCTGATAGCTCTGGCCGGTACGCGCCTCCAGCACGTAATTGATGCCGCCGGTGTTGCTGACGCCGTGGATAGCCGGCGGATTGAAACTGACCACATCGGCGGATGCAATGGCATTGAACACGGGGGCAAGCCTGGCGATGATCGCGTTCACCGTTTCGTTGCTGCCGCGCTCATCCCATGGCTTCATGATGGCGATCACGGAACCTGCGTTCGGCTCGTTCGCGCCGGCAATCAGGCTGAAGCCGCCCAACTCGATGACGTGCGCCACGCCGGGAGTCTTCAGCAGGATCTTGCCGACCTGGTCGATCGCGGCATTGGTGCGGGCCAGCGACGCGCCGTTCGGGGTCTGCACGTTGACGAAGAAGAAGCCCTGGTCCTCGCTGGGCAGAAAGGCCGACGGTATGCGTGAGAACAGCAGGTAGCTGAGGCCGAACACAGCCGCCAACGCCAGGCAGGACAGCAGCAGATGGCGCGACATGATGCGCACCGTATTGCCGTAGCCGTTGCGTGCCCGATCGAAGCTGCGGTTGAACAAGCGGAACGCGAAGAAGCGTGCCTTGCGCGGCGGACGCAGCACCAGCGCGCACAAGGCGGGGCTCAGCGTCAGTGCGTTGATGCCGGAAATTGTCACCGCCACCGAGATCGTCACCGCGAACTGCCGGTACAGGGCACCGGTGAGGCCGGAGATGAAGCCGACCGGCGCGAACACCGCCACCAGCACCAGGGTCGTCGCCACCACCGGGCCGGTGATCTCCGCCATCGCCCGCTCGGTTGCCACGGCCAAAGGCAGGTTGGGCTCCTCCTCCAGGTGGCGGGTGACGTTCTCCACCACCACGATGGCATCGTCCACCACCAGCGTGATCGCCAATACGATCGCGAACAGATCCACCGTGTTGGCGGAGTAGCCGAGCATATAGAGGATGGCGAATACGCCGACCAGCGACACCGGGATCGCGATGGTGGGGATCAGGGTCGCGCGCCAATCCTGCAGGAAGATGAACACCACCAGCACCACCAGCGCCAGGGTAATCGCCAGGGTCTGCAGGATCTCGGTTATGTTCGCCCGGACAAAGCTCGTCGTATTATAAACGATGGCGTATTTCAGCCCCTGCGGGAACTGCTTCGACAGCGTCCTCATCTGCTGCTCGACCGCGCTCGAAACGTTCAGCGCATTCGCGTTCGGCGTTTCGAAGACGCCGAGTGTCGCCGAGGGGTTGCCGTCCAACGCCGCCGTGGTGGTATATTGCTGCGCCGCAAGCTGTGCCGAGCCGATGTCCTTGATCCGTACCACGCCGCCGTTCGGGTTGGTCCGGATGATGATGTTGGCGAACTGCTGCGGCGTGCTGAGTTCCCCCGGCGAGAGCACGGTCAGTTGCTGCTGCTGGTCGCCCGGTGCCGGCGGTTCGCCGATCTGCCCGGCCGCGACCTCGATGTTCTGCGACTGGATCGCGGCGATCACTTCGGCCGGCGTGATGTTCAGCGCCGTCATCTTCACCGGGTTAAGCCACACGCGCATGGCGTATTCGCGTTCGCCAAAGATCATCGTGTTGCCGACTCCGGCGATGCGCGCGACGATCTGTTGCAGGTGCATGTAGGCGTAATTGGAAATGAATAGCTGATTGTATTTGTGGTTCGGCGAATACAGGTTGACCGCCAGCAGGAAGTCCGAGGATGCGGAGCGGACGGTGATGCCTTCCTGCTGTACTTCAGTCGGCAGCAATGCCTCGGCGAGCTGCACGCGGTTCTGCACGTTCACCTGGTCGATGTCAGGGTTGCTCCCCGGCGCGAACGTCACCTGCAGGCTATAGGTGCCGGAGCTGGAGCTGGTACTCTGCATGTACAGCATGTCCGGCGCGCCGTTCACCTGCTCTTCGATCGGCTCGGCCACCTGATTGACGATGGTCTGCGCGCTGGCACCGGGATAGGTGACTGAAACCGTGACGCTCGGCGGCGTCAGGTTCGGGTATTGCGATACGGGAATGACGGTCAGCGCCAGGAGCCCGGCCAGCGTGATCACGACCGAAATGACGATGGCGAATTTCGGCCGATGAATGAAAAAGCCGGAGAACACGCGGTCAGCTTCCCTTGCCGGCCTGCGCGGGCGCCCGGGCCTTGGCTAGCGGCGGTGCGGCAGCCTCGGTCGGGTTCACCACCTCGCCGGGACGTACCTTTTGCACGCCGGTCACGATCACCCGCTCGCCGGCCGACAGCCCCTTGGTCACGATGAAATTCTGCGCGATCTGCTGGCCGGTCACGATTGGCTGCTGCGCCACCTTGTTGCCGGCGCCGACAGTCAGCACATAGCTGCCCGTCTGATCCGTCTGCACGGCGGCCACCGGCACCAGCAAGCGCTCCTGCGGCTTCGCGCGGCGCACCAGCACCGATACGTAGGCGCCCGGCAGCAGCAGGTCCTGCGGGTTGGCGAAATCGGCATACACCGGCACGGTGCCCGTCTGCTGGTCCACCTGGTTGCCGAGAAAGGCGATCTTGCCCGTCTGGTTGTAGGTCGAACCGTCCGGAAGCCGCAGGTTCACCACCAATCCCTTGGTGATCTGCGCCGGGGCCTGACCGGTCCGCTGCTGCGCGCGCATCACGTCGCCCGCGGCGACCGAGAATACGACGCGGATCGGATCAAGCTGGTTGATCGTCGCCATGGCCGGCGTGCTCGGCGTGACCAGGTTGCCCTTGGTCAGCGCCACCGCGCCGATGCGGCCGTCGATCGGCGAGCGGATCGTGCAGTAGCTCAGGTTCAGCGCCGCCTGCGCCAGGTTTGCCTGCGCGCTCTCGACCGCAGCCTGCGCCTGGTCGCGCGTCGCGATGGCCGAATCGAGATTCGATTGTGCCTCGAATCCCTGGTGGTTCAGCCGCGCCGCGCGCTCATACGCCACCTGGTCGTTCACGAGCGCCGCCTGCGCCGAGGCAAGCTGCGCCTGGGCTGATTGCAACGCGGCCTGGTACTGGGTCTTCTGCAATTCGTAGATGATGTCGCCGGCCTTCACGTCGCTGCCCTGCTTCACCGGCACTGACTCAATAAAGGCAGTCACGCGCGGCACAATCTGCACCGACTGGATTGCCATCACCCGCCCGATATAGCTGTGCAGTGGGGCAACATTCCGCTGCGCCACCGTTGTCACCGTCACCGCAGGCGGCGGCGCGGCATGCGCGGGGAAGGCTGGGAGAGTGAGCAGGAAGGGAAGCAAAAGACCAAGCGGGCGGAGTGCGCTTTCAGGCCACCGTAATGAATGGCGGCGGCTCAGGATGCGCTTTGTCATGCGGCCTCGAAATCTGAAAAGCACTGCCACCTGGGAGTGCCCGGGGCGAAGGCAACCGGGTTCACCGTGACATACCCTCGGTGAACCGAAACGCGGCAGCGCTGTTGCGGTCGCATTTGTTACAAGTTTTGCAGAATCCCGCCAGCCACTGCCGCCAGCACCACCGCGCCCAATGCAATGCGGGACAGGAACACGCGGTTCCGATCGCGGATCCGGCGCTCGATGCCCAGCAGCTCGCCGTGCGCGGCGGCCGCGCGAGCCAGCATGGCCAAGGTCGCAAGCGGCAGCAGGTAGGGATGCAGCAGCAGGCCCGCGGCGGCGATGACCGACAAAACCACCCGCAGCATTCCGCCGTTGCGGCCCAGATCGCGCGCCAGCACTGCCGAGACGGCGACGATCGCCAGAGGCTGCAACACGGCGTCCGCCGCGATCGGCCGCAGCGCCAGCAGCCACGGGCTCCTCGAGAGCAGTGGTGCGACGCAGCCGCAGACGAAAACCAGCGCGCCGCCCAGGAACGCCCCGCTTGCTGCCCGGCCGTCGGGACCCAGCGCACTGAACGCAGCGAGGCCGGTCGCAAGCATGCACACGCTCAGCACCCAGTTTGCCAGCGGCACCGACCACGGCAGCCAGGGTGGAAGCGGCAGCAGGCCGCCCAAAGGCGCGCTGGTTGGCAGGAAGCCTCCGGCGTGCGTCCACCACACGGCCACGGGCACTGCGACCAGGCACGCGCAGGCGCTGCCGGCTAACCATGCGCGCCCCACGCGCGTGCCGTCGATCGCCAGGCCAGCGGATGCGCCGGCCAGGACCAGCACGCCCCACAACGCGACCTCCGGCTGCAAAACAAAGACGATGCCGAGTAAAGCGATCCCCGCAGCGGACAGTCCGTCCAGCAACAGCGCCAGGGCCAGCGTCAGCACTGCAATGGCGGCCTGGGTGGGGCTGAAGGCACCGCCGATCGTCGGCGCACCCGATACCAGGGCGGGGCCGGCGACAAGCCAGGTCAGGCCGATCAGCAGCGCCGCGGCGGCCAGGCCGCCGAAATTGGATCCGACCATGCGCCGGACGATACGAAGCTGCGCGTAGCAGCCGCACAACACGGTCAGCACGCGGCCGGCAAACAGCGAGGGGCCTGACAGCGCGGCGATCACGCCTGCCGATGGGGAGGCCAGACCGGCGGGCGCCGCCGAAGCCGCTGCGGCCAAGGAGGGAAGGCGTGCGATTCCGCCGAGTCCCTCGGTGGAGATCAGCAGAAGACCTGTCGCGACGACCGTCGCTAACGGTATTGTCCAGCGCCGCGTATGGCTGGCGGCGGAGACGTTCGTCAGCGCCGTGGTCACGGACCAAGCGGGCACCGGTTCGTACGTCACAGCCATACGGCGCCTCCTCCACCAAATGTTGTCTCTGGGTCAGGCATATTGCCATACGCGCGAAGGCTGCCGTGTCACGATGCCGCGCGGAATCGCTACGTTCGCGCGATGGTGTCCTTGCTGCTGCGAACGCTGCTGGGCCGCTGCGAACGCTGCCGGCGGCGTGCCGGCAGTGCGCTGGCGGCGCAAACTCCGGGCTTGCGATGGCCGGCGCGACGGGACAGCCTCCGCCTATGGCGCTGGACGAAATGGTCGATGGCAAAGGCGGGCTTCGCCCTCATTGGCGGACCCTGCTTGGCGTGCTGACGGGGCTCGGCCGGCCGGCCTTGGTCGAGCGCGCGCAGCGCCTGGAACGCATCGCGGCAGAGGAAGGCGTTTCCGCCATGCTCCCCGGTGCGCCGCCCGATCCGTGGCGGTTCGATCCCATTCCGGTGCTGTTGCCGCAGGCGGATTTCAGCCGCCTGGCGACGGGACTGGCGCAGCGGGCGCGGCTGTTGGATGCGGTCCTGGCGGACATTTACGGTCCGCAGCGTTTGCTGGCCGAAGGCGTGCTGCCGCCGGCCTTGGTCTTCGCCAATCCGGGCTTCCTGCGAGCCTGCCACAGCGCGCCGGGTGGCAACGCCCCACCCGCGGAGGCCGGCCTGTTGCGCTTCTATGCCGCCGACCTCGTGCGCGGCCCGGACGGCACGTGGTGCGTTCTGGCCGATCGGACGGACTGGCCCAACGGGCTGGCCCACGCGCTGGAAAACCGCCGCCGGCTGGGGCGAATCCTGCCCGAATTGTTCGCCTCGCAGCTCCTGTGGCCGCTGTCGCACTTCGCCGAGCTGTGGCAGGACGCACTGCACCGGCTGGTCCCGAACGCGGACGGCAACCCCGGCGCTGTCGCCTTGCTCACCCCGGGACACGCGGATTCCGATTGGTTCGGGCACGTGCTGCTGGCGCGGGAGCTGTCCTGCGCCCTGGTGGAAGGCGGTGACCTGACCGTCCGCAGCGGGCGCCTGTTCCTGAAGACCCTTCGTGGGCTGCAGCCGATCGGGGTGCTGCTGCGCGGCGAGCCGGGCGGACGCGTCGATCCGCTGGAACTCTCCCCGGACGCGGCCGGTGTGCCGGGCTTGCTGGCAGCGTCCCGCACCGGCGGCGTGCGGATCGTCAACCACCCGGGGACCGGGCTGGCCGAAGCGCCGGCGCTGGCCGGTTTCCTCGCCGCGCTGTCGGAACGCCTGCTGGGCGAGGCTCTGATCCTGCCCAGCGTGGAGACCCATTGGCTGAACGACCCGCATGACCGCGAGGCAGTGCTGCGCGACCCGGCGGCATGGCTGGTGCGGCCGGCGTTGGATGGCGCCGCGCCGCCGCTTGCCCCGGCCACTCTGGCGGATGAGGCGCGCAAAGGGCTGCTGGCACGCATCGCGGCATCGGGCGAGAAATTCGTGGCCAGGGCGCCGGTATCGCCGTCCGCCGCCCCCTGCCTGGAGGCCGGACAGCTTGTGCCTCGCCCCCTGGTGATTCGCATGTTTCTGGCGCAGGCCGACGGAGTCTGGCACGCCATGCCCGGCGGCCTGGGCTGTGCCTTGCCCGATGGCGCGGCGGCGTGGCCGATCGCCGTGCCGGGCCTGGCAAAGGACGTGTGGGTACTGGCGCAGGACGCGATGGAGATTGCCGGTCCGCCGGTGATGCGCGTGCCTGCCCTGGCGATACGGCGGACCGCCGGCGACCTGCCCAGCCGTGCGGCCGACAATTTCTTCTGGCTTGGCCGTTACCTGGAACGGCTGGAGGGCGCCGCCCGCGTGCTGCGTGCCGCCCTGGGCCGGTTGTCACGCCCGGCGCCGACACCGCACGAGATGGCGGAGATCCAGGTACTGACCGCCTGCCTGACCCAGGCCGGGGTGCTGAACGCGGAGACCATCGCCGGGCTCAGCCTGCCGCGTCTCACCGAGGCGCTGCTGCGGGCTGCCGCGCCATGGGGCGCGATCCATGCCATGCTCGGCCAGGTGTCGCGCATCGCCGGGCTGCTGCGCGACCGCGTCACGGGCGAGATGCACGCGATGATCGCCGTCAGCCTGAACGAGGTGGAAGAAGCGCTGGACGCGATCAATCCGCGGCAGGACGGGCAGCAACTGGAAAGCGCCGCGTCGGCGCTGCTGCGGGTGTTGACTTTCTCCGCCACCGTCTCGGGTGTGGCGGCGGAGAACATGGTGCATGGCGGCGGCCGATTGTTCCTGGACCTCGGCCGCCGCGTGGAGCGCGCGCAGGCGGTGGCGGATGAACTGGCCTGTGCCCTGGAACTGCCCGGTGCCGACACTCAGCCGGCACGGGTGGAACATGGGTTGCGGCTGGCGCTGGAGCTGTGCGACTCGGTGATTACCTACCGCGGCCGCTACGGTGTGCTGCAGCCTGCGCCCGCGTTGGACCTGGTGCTGGCGGACGAAGGCAATCCGCGCGGCCTGGCATACCAGGTCGTCACCGCTGCCAGCCTGCTGCAACGGATCGCCGGGTCGCAGGACGCGTCGCTTGCCGGTCTCGCGGCCTCGCTGCGTCAGGAGCTGGAATCGATCGTGTACAGCGTCGAAAGCGCTGCCGACCAGGCGCGCGCCGCGACGCTGCTGCCGCCCCGGCTGCGCGCTCTGCGCGACGCGGTGGCAGACCTGTCCGACCGCATATCGCGCCGGTATTTCGCGCTGCTGCCCACCGCGCGCAGCGTCGGCGTGGAAGCCGAGCCGCCGGCATTGCTCGGCGCGGCGTGATACGGGCGGGGCATGATCTATCGCGTCCGCCACGTCACCAAGTATGATTACCAGACGCCGGTCGCGCTCAGCGCCCATCTCGCGCATCTGCTGCCGCGCGAATTGCCGTATCAGCGCGTCGTGTCGGCGTTGCTGAGCGCCTCGCCGGCGGCATCCTGGCGAAGCGACAGTGCCGACCATTTCGGCAACACAGCCACCTGGTTGTTCCTGGACACCGCGCACCCTTCTTTCGCCGTGACCAGCGAGGCAACGGTGGACGTCTGTTTCCCGGATCCCCCGACGGCCGAGGCAACATTGCCCTGGGAAACGGTGGCGGCCATCGCGCGCGCCGGCGATCTGGCCGCCTGGCAGGCGACCGAGTTCCTGTTTGACAGTCCCCTGGCACCTGCCAACGCCGAGGCTGCGGCCTATGCCTCTTCCAGCTTTCCCCCGGCGCGTCCCCTGCTGGCTGCCCTGCTGGACCTGAATTCGCGGATCCAGCGCGACTTCAGGTTCCGGCCCGGTGTCACCTCGATCGCCACCACCATCCGCGAGGTGCTGAGCAGGCGGGAGGGTGTGTGCCAGGACTTCGCCCATCTGATGATCGGCGCGCTGCGCGGCCTTGGGCTGCCGGCACGCTATGTCTCCGGCTACATCCGCACGCGTGCGCCGGCCGGCGGGACGCGCCGGCTGGGCGCCGACCAGTCGCATGCCTGGGCGGGCTGCTGGCTGGGGCCAGAGCATGGCTGGGTGGATCTGGACCCCACCAACGGGCTGGTGGTGAAAGAAGAGCATGTGGTGCTGGGATGGGGGCGTGACTTCCGCGACGTGACGCCGCTGCGTGGCGTGATCCTCGGCGGCTCGGATCATGAATTGTCGGTGCGCGTCGAACTGGAGCCGCTGCCGATGGGAACCTGACGCACGCAAGTTCTATTCGTGATGGCCGGGCTTGACCGGCCCTCTTCCCCGGCCGATCGGGCGTGCCCTTGAGGCGCCCCGATGGACCGGGGGTGGATGGCCGGGTCAAGCGCCCGCCCATGACGAGAGGATTGCGGTGATGACCATTCTGAAACTCCTGCATCGTACGCAGTATCGCTATGCCAACGCGGTGACGTTCGGGGATCACCGCATGATGATGCGGCCGCGCGACAGCCATGACCTGCGGCTGATCGATACCGGGCTGACGATCTCTCCGGTTGCGACGGTGCGCTGGATGCACGACGTGTTCGGCAATTCCGTTGCGATGGCACATTTTTCGGAACCGGGGACCACGCTGCTGGTGGAGTCGTGCTTCCGCTTCCAGCACTATCCGTTGCCGGCTGACGAAGTGACGCTGGAGGAGTACGCGCAACGCTATCCGTTCAGCTACGATGCGGACGAAATCCCCGACCTTGGCCGCACCGTGGAGCGCCACTGTCCCGATCCGGACCACAAGATCGATCTCTGGGCGCGGCGCTTCGTCGAGGACGCGCCCGGCCACGAGACCATGACGGTTCTGGTGGCGATGACGCACGCCATCAAGCAGCAGTTCACCTATAATCCGCGTGACGAGATGGGCACGCAGGATCCCTTGGTAACGCTTGAAAGCGGCACCGGCACCTGCCGCGACTACGCTCTGTTCTTTATCGAAGCGGCGCGCAGCCTGGGGTTCGCCGCGCGCTTCGTCTCCGGGTACTTGTATGACGAGAGCCTGATCGGAGGCACCGCGAGCGACGTGGTGGGCGGCGGAGCCACGCATGCCTGGGCGGAGATCTACCTGCCCGGCGCGGGGTGGGTCGAATTCGACCCGACCAACGCCCTGGTCGGCGGCCGCAACCTGATCCGCGTGGCGGTGACCCGGGATCCAAAGCAGGCCATTCCCCTGTCGGGCACTTTCACCGGCAGGCCCGACGACTATCTGGGGATGGAGGTCACTGTGGAGATCACCGCGGAGAGTGAGTGACGGCCCACGGCCGAAGCAAGGCGGGCCAGGCCAGGTGGCGGCCCTCGACCGAGGTTGCTTCGTCGCTTCGCTGCTCGCAATGACATGGGGGCGGCAGCCGCGCGCGTACGTCGGTCATTCAGCGGGTTGGTTTGACACCAGGCAACACAATGATTGACGCACGACCGCCGCCCTCCGCGTCATGCCGGCGAAGGCCGGCATCACGATTTTCTTGCTGCGTGCTGCATAGGCGTGGATGGCGGGCCTGCGCCCGCCATGACGATCGGGCGCGGCCGGCGAGTCAATCATTAGGTGGGTTGGTTTGACAGCCCGCCTTGATCCAAATCAATGACGTATCGCGCGTTCGTGAGCAAAACCCCGCGAAACGAATGGCCCCGAGGACGGAGGAAACCCCCCGCATGTCCGACACTTCCCGCGCGCGCAACGTGGTGCTGGCGACGTTTCTTGGCTGGACGCTCGATGCGTTCGACTTCTTCATCCTGATCTTCGTCCTGCACGATGTCGCCGACGCCTTCGGGACCAGCCTGACCACGATGACGCTGGCGATCACGCTGACCCTGGCGATGCGGCCGGTGGGTGCCTTCGTGTTCGGCCGGCTGGCGGATCATTACGGGCGTCGCCCGATCCTGATTGCCAACATCCTGTGCTTCGCGGTGCTGGAATTCTTCTCCGGCCTGGCGCCGACATTGCTGAGCTTCATGGTCCTGCGGACGTTGTTCGGCGTGGCCATGGGCGGCGAATGGGGCATTGGCGCGTCGCTGGCCATGGAATCGATCCCGCCGCGGTGGCGCGGCTGGGTGTCGGGGCTGCTGCAATCGGGCTATCCCAGCGGGTATTTCCTGGCGACGATCGTGTTCGGCATCTGCTACCCGTTTGCGGGGTGGCGCGGGATGTTCATGATCGGCGGCGTGGTTTCGCTGGCGGTGGTGTATTTCGTGACGCGCATCGAGGAGAGCCCGGATTGGCTGGCGCGCCAGGCGGCGCCTCGCCCCAGCATCGGCCTGGTGCTGAAGGCCAATGCGGGTCTGGCGGTCTGGGCCGTGATCATGATGATGGCGTTCAACTTTTTCAGCCACGGCACGCAGGACCTGTATCCGAGCGCTTTCCTGAGCGTGCAGCACCACTTCTCGCATAACACGATCACCACCATCGCACTGATCTATAACGCGGGCGCGATCGTGGGCGGGCTGGCGTTCGGGGCGCTGTCGCAGGTGATCGGCCGGCGGACCGCGATCGTGCTGGCGAGCCTGCTGGCGCTGCCGGTAATCCCGCTGTGGGCGTTTTCGAATTCGCCGGTGTGGCTGGCGTTGGGCGCGTTCCTGATGCAGATCTGCGTGCAGGGAGCGTGGGGCGTGATCCCGGCGCATTTGAACGAGATTTCGCCGCCGGAAATTCGCGCGACCTTCCCGGGGTTCGTTTATCAACTTGGGAATTTTTTGGCGTCTTTCAATGCGACGCTGCAGGCCGCGATCGGTGCCAATATGGGGCACACGTATAGTTGGGCGCTCGCGAGCGTGGCTGGCTGTGCCGCGGTGTGCATTGCTTTGTTCGTCGGGTTCGGCATCGAGCAGCGCGAGGTGCGGATGCTGCATGGTGCCGCGGAACCGGAGCTGACGACCGTGTCGGCACGGCACGCCGGGGAGTAGCCCGACATCGGGCCTTGTGGGCGATGCGGCGGCCACGCTTCATCCGGCTGCCGGCCGGCCTGGCGCGAACCCATCCGTCCATCGCTGCCGCTGCGGCGTGCGCCCATGACGAACGGGCGCGCGCCGCGGCGGCAGCTTGTGGAGGCGCCTGACGGCAACCCGGTCGGCGCCGTGGCGATAATACCAGACCGCCAAATGGCTGACTCGTGGGTGCCGCCCGCGTGTCGTTGCGAGGAGCGAAGCGACGGTCGCGCGGCGCACGTTCGTCTGAGCGCCGCTTGACCGAGGTTGCTTCGTCGCTTCGCTCCTCGCAATGACATGGGGGCGGGGCGTTGCGATGACGCGGGCTACTGCTGATCGAGGTTGCTTCGTCGCTGCGCTCCTCGCAATGACATGGGGGCGGGGCGTTGCGATGACGCGGGCTCCTGCTGATCGAGGTTGCTTCGTCGCTTCGCTCCTCGCAATGACATGGGAGCGGGGCGTTGCGATGACGCGGGCT
>Ga0335075_10001868_pt1 | contig 34277 bp, 26 predicted proteins | sample Lox_Sample_24_FD_206723 | JGI IMG/M metagenome (GOLD analysis project Ga0335075, IMG submission 206723) | Soil microbial communities from Loxahatchee National Wildlife Refuge, Florida, United States - Lox_Sample_2.4 | ecosystem: Environmental > Terrestrial > Soil > Wetlands | place: USA...
CATCACCGGCTTGCCGAGGGTGTGCGGCAGGCCGTGCGCGCGTGGGGCGGCAATGCCGGGCCTCAGCTCTATTGCGCCGATCCGGCCCGCCATTCCGATTCCGTCACCGCCGTGCTGATGCCCGACGGTTTCGATGCCGAGGCGATCCGCCGCACCGCGCTTTCGCGCTTCAATGTCTCGCTCGGCGGCGGGCTCGGGCCGCTTGGGGGAAAAGTGTTCCGCATCGGCCATCTCGGCGATCTCAACGAGCCGATGGTGCTGGGCGCGCTCGGCGCGGTCGAGATGAGCCTCAAGATCAACCGTGCGCCGCACAGCCAAGGCGGCGTCGATGCGGCGATGGACTGGTACGCGGAAGCCGCGTGATGGCGCCGAAATTCCTGAGCGAGCCGGAGCCTGAGCGTGGCGTGCCGCTGGCGGTCATCCCCGGCGTCTGGCGCGTGGTTGCGAACAATCCCGGCCCGATGACTTATCACGGAACCAACACGTACCTGATCGCCGATGACGAGGGCATGACAATCCTCGATCCGGGGCCCGACGATCCGGCGCATGTCGAGGCCGTGATCGCCGCGGCGGGCGGGCGGATCAACCGCATCCTCCTCTCGCATGGCCATCGCGATCACACCGGCGCGGCGGCGCGGCTGCGTGCCGCGACCAAGGCGCCGGTGTTCGGCTTCAGCCCGAGCGTGAACCCCGAAATCGCGATCGATCATGCGCTCGCGGACGGCGATACGGTCTCGGGTCTCACGGCCCTGCACACGCCGGGCCACGCCGCGGACCATCTCTGCTTTGCGACGGAGAACGGCTCCCTTTTCACCGGCGATCACGTGATGACCTGGTCGACGAGCGTCGTGAGCCCGCCGCACGGTGACATGGCCGCCTATTTCGCGAGCCTGGACCGGCTCGCCGCGCGCGCGGACCGCTACTACCTTCCCGGGCACGGGCCGCTGCTCGGGCGAACTTCCGGCTTCGCCAAGACGCTGCTCGCGCATCGCAAGCAACGCGAAGAGGCCGTGGGAGCGACGCTGAAGGAAGCGCCCGCCGCGCTCGCGGCGCTGACGGCGGAGGCCTATCCCGGCCTCGACCCGAAGCTGCGAGGCGCTGCCGAGCGCAACGTGCTCGCGCATCTCCTCAAGCTCGCCGCGGAAGGGCGCGCGCGGCAGGTGGACGGGCTCTGGGCCGCGGCGTGAGCCGGCGGCGGATCAAGGCGGGCGATAGAACTGCAGCGTCTTGATGTAGTTGGCGCGCTCGAAGGCGGCCGGGTCGGCAACGTTCCGCTGGCTCATGCGGCCGCGGATGGCGCTCACCGATTCGAGTCCGCGCGCCGCAAGCCAGGCTTCGAGCCCATCGACCAGCGCCTTCATATGCCCGACGCCGTGCCGCAGGAGCGAGGAGGTGGTCATGGCCACATCGGCGCCGGCGAGCAGGTATTTGACCACCTCGTCGGCGCTTTCGACGCCCGTGCTTGCCGCCAACGATGCCTTCACCCGCCCTGCCAGCAGGCTGATCCAGAGCAGCGGCAGCCGGATCTCGTAGGGGCGGCTCAGCTCGAGATCGGAGATCAGTGCGAGCTTCGCCAGATCGATATCCGGCTGGTAGAAGCGATTGAAGAGCACGAGCCCGTCGGCGCCTTCGTGATCGAGCCGCCGGGCGATATGGCCTGGCGCGCTGAAATAAGGGCCGATCTTGACCGCGATCGGAATCGTGACGGAAGCGCGAACGGCCCTGACGATATCGAGATAAAGCTGCTCGACCTCCTGCCCGGTAAGGTCGAGCTCGGAGGGAATGAAGTAGATATTGAGCTCGATCGCGCGCGCCCCGGCTTCCTCGATCCGCCGCGCATAAGAGATCCAGCCACGGTCGGTGACGCCGTTGAGGCTCGCGATGAGAGGGATATCCACGGCCTCGCTCGCGCGGCGGATGAGATCCAGGTAGCGCTCGGGGTCCATGGCATAGGCGGCCTGGGCGGGGAAGTAGCTGAGCGCCTCGCCATAGCTGTCGGTCCCGGCGGTGATCAGCTCCTCTATCAGGCGCTCCTCACGCTCGACCTGCTCCTCGAAGATCGAGGGGAGAACCACCGCCCCGGCGCCGAGATCTTCGAGGCGCTTGAGATTGTCGAGCTCTGCATTGAGCGGTCCCGCGCCGGCGACGATGGGGCTTCGGAGGTCCAAACCCAGATAGCGCGTGGCGAGGTCCATCGTCTCTTCTCTCCGTCGTGGCGCCGCGCGTTTCAGCCGTTGCCGACGCCGAGCGCTGCCTCGGTGGGTCCCGGTCCTGCCGACACTCGCGCAAAACTCTCGTAAGTCCGGTATTTTTCGGTGACGTTCTCCTGCGCCTGGCGCAGGAGCGCGGCGGCCTCCTCGGGGCGCATTGCCGCAAGTGCCCGATAGCGCAGCTCGTTATACGCATAATCCTTGAGCGGAATGGTCGGGCGTGGCGAATCGAGCCGGAATGGCGCCTCGCCGATCTTGCGCATCGCCGGGTTGTAGCGGAAGAGGGGCCAATAGGCGCTCGCCGCGGCAAGGCGCTGCTGCTCCATCCCATAGCGAAGGTCGAACCCGTGCGCGATGCAGTGGCTGTAGGCGAGGATGAGGGAAGGCCCCGGATAGGCCTCGGCCTCGCGGAAAGCCTGGAGTGTCTGCTGCGGATTGGCGCCCATCGCGACCTGGGCGACATAGACATTGCCGTACGCGATTGCCTGCAACGCCAGATCTTTGCGGGCAACGCGCTTGCCGGCGGCCGCGAACTTGGCGATCGCACCAAGCGGCGTCGCCTTCGAGGCCTGGCCGCCGGTGTTGGAATAGACCTCGGTGTCGAGCACCAGAACATTGACATCGCGCGCGCTCGCCAGAACGTGGTCGAGGCCGCCATAGCCGATATCATAGGCCCAGCCGTCGCCGCCGACGATCCAGATGCTGCGCCGGACGAGGTGATCGACGACGGAGAGCAGGTCCCGCGCCGCATCGTTCTTTTCGGCAAGCGCCAGGAGCTTCGTCTTCAGCTCGGCCACGCGGATGCGCTGGGCGCGGATCTCGGACTCCCGGATCTGAGGCGCGGTCAGGATCGCCTCGACGAAACCCTCTCCGAGCGCCGCGGCAAGCGATTTGAGGCGGCTGGTCGCAAGCTCGAGATGCTTGTCGGCCGCGAGCCGGAAACCGAGGCCGAACTCCGCATCGTCCTCGAAGAGCGAGTTCGACCAGGCCGGGCCGCGCCCTTCGGAATTCTTGCTCCAGGGCGTCACAGGAAGATTGGCGCCATAGATCGAGGAGCAGCCTGTCGCGTTCGCGACCATCATCCGATCGCCGAAGAGTTGCGACAAAAGCTTCAGATAGGGCGTCTCGCCGCAGCCTGCGCAGGCGCCCGGGAACTCGAAAAGCGGCTCGAGGAACTGCACGCCGCGCACGTTCGCGAAATCGACGCGTGCGCGGTCGTTGACGGGCAGTCCCTCGAAGAATCGGATATTGGCGCGCTCCGGCGCGACGAGCGGCGCCTTGGGCGCGAGATTGATCGCCTTGATCCCGGGCTCGATCGGGCTATGCGCCGGGCAGGCTTCGATGCAGAGGCCGCATCCCGTGCAATCCTCGACATAGAATTGCAGCGTGAAGCGGATATCGGGATAGCCGCGGGCATTGACCGGTGCCGACTTGAAGCTATCGGGCGCGCCATCGAGGCGGGACCCGTCGTAATATTTGGCCCGGATGACGCTGTGCGGGCAGACGAAGCTGCACTGCCCGCACTGCACGCAGAGATCGGCGCGCCAGGCCGGCACCTCGTCGGCGACGTTTCGCTTCTCCCACGCCGCGGTGCCGGAAGGAAAGGTGCCGTCCACGGGCATGAGGCTCACCGGGATCTCGTCGCCCAGGCCCTCGAACATGCGCGCGGTCACCTGGCGGACGAAGAGCGGGGCGGTTGGCGGAACCGGAGGCGGGCGGTCGAATGGACTGGTCGCCGCAGCCGGAATCTTCACCTCGTGCAGCCGCGAGAGCGTGTCGTCCACCGCCTTGAAATTCTGCTGCACCACCTGCTCGCCCTTGGCGCCGTAGGTCTTCCGGATCGCCTTCTTGATCTGGGCGATCGCCGCATCGCGCGGCAGCACGCCCGAGAGGGCGAAGAAGCAGGTCTGCAGCACGGTGTTCGTGCGGCCGCCAAGGCCGACCGCCTCGGCAACGGCGCTCGCGTCGATCACGAAGAAGCGGAGCTTCTTCTCGATGATGCCGCTTTGGACCGAGCGGGGCAGATGGTCCCACACCTCATCCCGCCCGTAGGGGCTGTTGAGCAAAAAAATGGCGCCGGGGGCGGCGAGGCGCAGCATGTCCTGCCGCTCGAGGAACTGGAACTGATGGCAGCCGACGAAATTCGCTTCCTGGATCAGATAGGGTGAGCGGATCGGCTTCGGCCCGAAGCGAAGGTGCGAGACGGTCTGGGCGCCGGATTTGTGGGAGTCGTAGACGAAGTAGCCCTGGGCGAAGAGCCCCGCGTCTTCGGCGATGATCTTCGCGCTGTTCTTGTTCGCCCCGACCGTCCCATCGGCGCCGAGACCGTAGAACACGGCGCGAACCACCTCCGCGGGCTCGATCGAATAGCTCGAGTCCACGGCAAGGCTTGTCTGCGAGACGTCGTCGATGATACCGACGGTGAAGCTGTTCTTCGGCTCGGGCCTCTTGAGCTCGTCGAGCACCGCCTTGGCCATCGCCGGGGTGAAGTCCTTGGATGAAAGCCCGTAGCGGCCGCCGATAACGATGGGCATCGACCCGCGCGCACGCCGTGAGAAGGCTTGGGCAAGCGTCGTCGTCACATCGAGATAGAGCGGCTCGCCGGCCCCCGGCTCCTTCGTCCGCTCGAGGACGGCGACGGCGCGGCAGGTCTCGGGGAGGGCTGCCAGGAAGTGCGCAGACGAGAAGGGACGATAAAGGCGGACCTGGATCACGCCCACCTTCTCGCCCGCCGCGCCAAGGGCCGCCGCGGTCTCGCGCGCCGTCTCGGCGCCGGAGCCCATGAGGACGAGAACCCGCTCGGCGTCGGCCGGGCCCTCATAGTCGAAGAGATGATACTGACGGCCGGCCAATTTGGCGAAATCGTCCATCGCCGACTGCACGATGTCCGGCACCCGGGCGTAGAAGGGGTTCACGGCCTCGCGGCCCTGGAAGAACGTGTCGGGGTTCTGTGCGGTCCCGCGGATGAAGGGGTTTTCGGGGTTGAGCGCGCGCGCCCGATGCGCCCGAACAAGTGCATCATCGATCATCGCGCGGATCTGCGCATCGGTCAGCAGCGTCAGCGTGTTCAGCTCGTGCGAGGTGCGGAAACCGTCGAAGAAGTGCAGGAAGGGCACGCGGGACTTGAGCGTTGCCGCCTGGGCGATCAGCGCCGAATCGTGCGCCTCCTGGACCGAGCCCGAAGCGAGAAGGCAAAAACCCGTGGTGCGCGTCGCCATCACGTCGGAATGATCGCCGAAGATCGAGAGTGCCTGGGTTGCGACCGAGCGCGCCGCGACGTGAAAGACGGTGGAAGTCAGCTCGCCCGCGATCTTGAACATATTGGGGATCATCAGCATCAGGCCCTGGGAGGCCGTGAAGGTCGTCGTCAGCGCGCCTGCCTGGAGCGCGCCGTGCACCGCACCGGCCGCGCCCCCTTCGCTCTGCATTTCCTGAACGACGGGTATATTGCCCCAGATGTTCGTAATCCCCATCGAGCCCCATTCGTCCGCCAGCTCCGCCATGGGCGAGGATGGCGTGATGGGAAAGATCGCGCACGCCTCGTTGACGCGATAGGCGACGTATGCGACGGCCGTGTTGCCGTCCATCGTCGCCACCTGGCTCGTCCGCTCAGTCATTTCCCGCTGGCTCCGGAATCATCTCGATGGCGTGGCATGGGCATTGCTCGAAGCATACGGCGCATCCCGTGCACTTGGCGTAGTCGTACCGGTAGCGCCTGCCGGGCCCGAGCTTGACGATCGCGTCCTCCGGGCAGGCGGCGTAGCAATTGTCGCACTCGAAGCAGTTGCCGCAGGAAAGGCAGCGCTCGGCCTCGTAGCGCGCCTCCGTCTCCGAGAGTCCGGCCACCACCTCATCGAAGCTCCGCGCCCGCTCACCGAGATCGAGGGATCGCTGGTGGCGCGGATCGGCGTCGCTATAGACCGGAAGGTGCAGCGTCTCGAAGGTCGCGAGCGGATGCTGCGGCGCCGGCTCGAAACGGGAATTGCGGAGCCAGGCGTCGATGTTCCGCGCGGCGCGCTTGCCGTGGCCGACCGAGATGGTGACGGACTGCTCGCCGGGAACCATATCGCCGCCGGCGAAGACGCCGGGATGGCCGGTCATCATGTCGGGCCCGACCTCGACGGCGCCGTCCGCGGCGAATTGGATGCCTGTCAGCTTGCGCAGGAAGCGGCTGTCGGTCTCCTGGCCGAGCGCAAGCACGATCGCATCGGCCTTAAGCGTCTCGAAGCGCCCCGTAGGGTGCGGCCGTCCCTGGGGATCAAGCTCCATCATCTCGACCGTGAGGTCCGGACCAACCACCTCTTTGATCGTCGTCAGCCACTTGATCTTGATGCCTTCCTCAATCGCCTCGTCCGCCTCGAATTCGTGTGCGGGCATATGGGCACGATCGCGGCGATAGACGATGAGCGTTTCCTCGGCGCCGAGGCGTTTGGCGGTTCGCGCCGCGTCCATCGCCGTGTTGCCGCCGCCATAGACGATCACCCTTCGCCCGAGCCGCGGCGCCTCGCCGGTGGTGACGTTGTGGAGAAGCGAGACCGCGTCGAGCACGCGCGCGGCGTCGCGTGCCGGAATATCGACGTGCTTGCCGACGCCGGCGCCGATGGCGATGAAGACCGCGTCGAACCCGCCTTCCTTTTTCTCGGCCTCGACGTCTTCGACCTTGTGGTTGGTGGTGATCTTCACCCCCATTTCCTCGATGCGCGCGATCTCACGGAGAAGATCCGCACGGGGCAGGCGGTACGCCGGGATGCCGAAATGCATCATCCCGCCGGGAAGCGGGCCCGCTTCGCGAATCTCCACGCTGTGGCCGAGGCGGGCGAGATGATAGGCGGCGGAGAGACCGCTCGGTCCGGCGCCGACGATCAGCACGCGCTTGCCGCTCGGCGGAGCGGCGATCGTGAACGACCAACCATGCTCGGCTGCGAGATCGCCGAGATATCGCTCGACCGCATGGATGCCGACCGCGGCGTCGAGCTGCCCGCGATTGCAGGCGGTCTCGCAGGGATGATAGCAGACGCGGCCATGCACGCCGGGCATCGGGTTGTCGCGGACCAGCGTCTCCCAGGCTTCGCGATAGCGGCCCGCCTGCACGAGATCGAGCCAGGCCTGGATGTTCTCGCCGGCGGGGCAGGCATGGTTGCAGGGCGGCAGAAGATCCACATAGATCGGCCGTCGAACGCGTACCGGTCCGGTTCCCTTCTCGCGGGTCAGATCCATGATCGGGGTCATGTCGCGGCGCGTCGTGCTGCTCATGAACGGCGTCTCCATCGCTATCGCTCGGTTCAAGGAAGCGGGAGGGCGAGCTTCCCTCCCGCGGCCGGCCGCTTCAGCAGCAACCGCCCTTGAACTTGCCCTTTTCCGCCGTGTAGCGCCGCCTGATGCTCTCCCGATAGAACTCCTCATAGGTCATGATCGGCTCTTCGGGATGCATCTTCCTGCGGTGCTCCACATAGGTCCGGTAGTCCGGGATCCCGACCATGAGATGCGCCGTGCGGGCAGCGCATTGGCAAAAGCGATGCAGCTGATCAATCATCTCCGACACCCGCCGCAGCCACGCCGCCGCCGATTTCGACGGCAGTGACCTTCGGCGTGGCCATGGCCCTCGGGATCTCGATGAAGGCGTAGACGATCATCACGACGACCAGCGCCACCGCCAAGGCCGCCAGGCCCGCATCGAGATAGTCGTTGAAGATGACCCTGCTCATTTCACCAAGCGACTTGGCGGGCGCCAGCAACTGGTGCGCGGCGAGCGCGGCCCGGAACTTGAACGCGTGGCTGATAAACCCGACCGCGGGATCCGGGTCGAAGACTTTCTCCAGGCCCGCGGTCACCGTGCAGATGACGAGCCACACGGTCGGCACGATGGTGATCCAGGCGTAGCGCTGCCGCTTCATCTTGAAGAGGACCACGGTGCAGAGGATGAGGGCGATCGCCGCCAGCATCTGGTTGGTGGCGCCGAACAGCGGCCACATCGTCCAGATACCGCCATACGGATCGGTGACGCCCGCGTAGAGCAGATAGCCCCACAGCACGCAGGAGATGCCCGAGCCGATGATGTTGTTCGTCCACGACTTGGTGTCCCCGAAGGCGGGAACGACGTTGCCGATATAGTCCTGGATCATGAAGCGGCAGATGCGCGTTCCGGAATCGACCGTCGTCAGGATGAACAAAGCTTCGAACAGGATGGCGAAGTGGTACCAGATCCCCATCAGCGCCGTGCCGCCCAGGAACTCGGAAAAGATCGTGGCCATGCCGACCGCGAGCGTCGGCGCGCCGCCGGTGCGCGAGAGGATCGTCGTCTCGCCGACCTCATGCGCCACCTGGGTCAGCATCCCGGGCGTGACGGTAAATCCCCAGGACGAGATGACATGGGCGGCTTGCGCGGCGGTGGTTCCGATCAGGCCCGCCGAGCTGTTCATCGCGAAATAGACGCCGGGATGGATCACCGAGGCGCCGATCATGGCCATGATGGCGACGAAGGATTCGGTCAGCATGCCGCCATAGCCGATGAACGGGATCTGGCTTTCGTTCTCGATCATCTTGGGCGTGGTGCCCGAGGAGACGAGCGAGTGCCAGCCCGAGACCGAGCCGCAGGCGATCGTGATGAAGAGGAACGGGAACAGGCTGCCCGACCAGACCGGACCGGTTCCGTCGACGAACTTGGTGATGGCCGCCATCTGCAGCTCGGGGCGGACGATGAGGATGCCGCCGGCCAGCAAAACCAGCGCGCCCACCTTCATGAAGGTCGAGAGATAGGTGCGCGGCACGAGCAGCAGCCAGACCGGGATCACCGAGGCGACGAACCCATAGCCGATGATGATCAGCGCGAGCGTCGGCCCGGAAAGATTGAAGTAGAAGGCGATGGCGGGCGTATCGGCGATGTTCCGGCCGAACACGATCGCGGCCAGGAGCAGAACCCCGCCGAGGAGGGAGACCTCCGCGAGCCGGCCCGGCCGGAAGAAGCGGTCGTAGAGGCCCATCAGGAAGGCGATCGGGATGGTGGAGAGGACCGCGAAAGTGCCCCATGGGCTGCCCTTCAAAGCGTTGACCACGACCAGGGCGAGGACCGCGATGATGATGACGCAAATCAGCAGCACGCCGATGCCGGCCGCGGCGCCGGCCACGGGGCCCATCTCGGAGCGGATCATGTCGCCGAGCGAGCGGCCGTCGCGCCTTGTGGAGAGGAAGAGCACGATCATGTCCTGGACCGCGCCGGCGAAGACGACGCCGGCGAGGATCCAGAGCGTTCCGGGAAGATAGCCCATCTGCGCGGCAAGAACCGGGCCCACCAGCGGTCCCGCTCCGGCGATCGCCGCGAAATGATGGCCGAACAGCTCGTAGCGGTTCGTCGGCACGTAATCGAGGCCATCGTTGTGGCGATAGGCGGGCGTCTGGCGCATCGCATTGATGCCGAGCGCCTTCTTCGCGATGAAGAGGCCGTAGAACCGATAGGAAATGAAGTAGATGCAGACGGCCGCGACGAGCAGCCAGGCGGCATTGACGGGCTCGCCCCGGTTCAGTGTCACGACGGCACAGGAAACGACGCCGAGCGCAACCACCGCGGACCACAAAAGCTTGCCCTTCAAGCCAAGCTCGCCGCCGAAGCCGGTATTCATGACCCTTCCTCCTAAAACCCAATATCCCGACGCGCTCGGGTATTAGTGAGGCGGGCCGGTCCATGTTCCTTGATCCAGGTCAAATCCCTGGAGGCGAGGGACCGACCGGCCTTTCCGTGCCGGGCGAGGGCTTGACGCGGGGCTCCGCGCGCGTGTCGGGATCCTCGCGAAAACGTCAGTATTTTCAGCACTTTTCCGGCACGGGCCGGGAACGTTCGGCCGTCTGATACATTCGGCAACACAAACGTGGCGCCGGATGGTCTAGGCTCTCGTGGAGGAACGAAGCGAAGCCGGGGAGGGGCCATGATCTCGCTCACCATCAACGGCCAGGCGCACAAACTTGATCTCGAACCGGAGATGCCGCTGCTCTGGGCCCTGCGCGACGAGCTCGGCCTCACGGGGACGAAGTTCGGTTGCGGGATCGGCCAATGCGGGGCCTGCACGGTGCTGATGAACGGCGCGGCCGTGCGCTCCTGCCTCCTGCCGCTCGGCGTGGTCGGCAATGCCGCCATCACGACGATCGAAGGGCTCTCGCCGACCGGCGAGCATCCCGTCCAGCGTGCCTGGATCGAGCACGACGTGCCGCAATGCGGCTATTGCCAATCCGGCCAGATTCTCGCCGCGGCGGCGCTGATCGCGCGGACTCCGGCGCCAACGGATCAGGATATCGACGCCGGCATCACCAATATCTGCCGCTGCGGTACCTATCCGCGGATCCGCGCGGCGATCCATCGCGCCGCCGCGCTCGCGCGCGGATGAGGAGATGGAGATGAACATCGTCACTCTGCCGCGCCGCCGCTTTCTTGCCGTGGCGCTCTCCTCCGCCGGCGGCCTCGCCGTCGGGTTTGGCCGCACCGCGGAGGCGGCCGGGGCCCTCCCTGCCTCCGTGGAATCGGAGGCGGTGCCATCGTCCGCGCCGCCTCCCGCCCTTGGGCCGGGCTCGGAGCTGAGCGCCTGGCTGGTGATCGAACCCGACGACACGGTGGTGATCCGGGTCTCGAAATCGGAGATGGGGCAGGGGATCTTCACGTCCCTGCCGATGATCGTCGCCGAGGAACTCGGCTGCGACTGGGCTTCCGTGCGAGCGGAATATGCCTCCGCCAATCGCAACCGGCGGGAAGGGGACGTCTATGGCCGCATGGGCACGGGCGGAAGCACGTCCGTGCGCACGCTGCACTTCACGCTCCAGCGCGTCGGCGCCTCGGCCCGCGCGCGCCTCATCGAAGCCGCGGCGGAGGCGTGGGGAGTCGCGCCCTCCACCTGCCGTGTCGCAAACGGTGCCGTCATCGAGGGCGCGGGCGGCCGGAGTGCCCGCTTCGGCGCGCTCGCCGCGCGCGCCGCGACGATCACGCTCGCCGCCGAGCCGAGGATCAAGGAGCCAAGCGAATATACGCTGATCGGCACGCGGGTTAAGCGCCTGGACACGCCCCCCAAGACCAGGGGCGCGGCGCGCTTCGGCATCGATACGCGTCTTCCCGGCATGCTCTATGCCGCGATCTCCACGCCGCCGGTCTTCGGCGCGCGGCTGCTTCATTACGACTCCGCCGCTGTTCTCTCGCGCCGCGGGATCAAGGCGGTCGTCCCGGTCGGAGGCGGCGTCGCGGTCGTCGCCGACAGCTTCTGGCGCGCCAAGGAGGCGCTGGCGGCGATGACGATCGCGTGGAGCGCGGGCGACACCGAGGGGAGCGGCGAATTGACCGCCGCCCACCGCGCGGCGCTCGATGGTCCGGGCGTGACCGCGTTCGCGCGCGGAGACGCACCGGCCGCACTCGCGGCCGCACCGGCGACCGTCGATGCCACCTACGAGGTGCCCTACCTCGCGCACGCCACGATGGAGCCGCTCAACTGCACCGCTTACGTCCAGCCCGATCGCGTCGATGTCTGGATCGGGACCCAGAACCCCGACCTTGCCCTCGTGCGCGCGGCCGGGGCGGCCGGGCTGCCCGCCGAGAAGGCGTTCATCCACAATGCCTATCTCGGCGGCGGCTTCGGCCGCCGCGGCACCAACGACGAGCTGCCGCAGGCGGTTGCCATCAGCAAGGCGGTCGGGGCGCCGGTGAAGCTCGTCTGGACGCGCGAGGACGACATCCGTCACGACCGCTTCCGGCCTCAGGCCGCGATCCGCATGCAGGCGGCCCTGCGGCCGGACGGCCTGCCGCACGCCTGGGAAATGCGCACGGCGGTCGATTCGATCGACGCGTCACTCTTCGGAATGCGCCCCGCAGCGGGCTACGAGTTTCAAGCGATCGAGGGCCTCGACGACATCTCCTACGCAGTGGCCAATCTGCGCGTCGGCTGCGCGCTCCAGGAAACGCCGGTCCCGGTGATGTTCTGGCGGTCGGTCGGCTACTCGCAGAATGCGTTCGCGGTCGAAAGCTTCATCGACGAGATGGCCCACGCCGCGAGTGCGGACCCGCTCGATTTCCGCCGCCGGCTGCTCGCCCATCGCCCCGACTTTCTCGGCGTGCTCGACGTGCTCGCCGCGAAAGGCGACTGGGGCAAGCCGCTGCCGGACGGGCACGGCCGTGGCATCGCCATAAGCCAATCGCATGACACGATCGTGGGCGAGATTGCCGAGGTTGCCGTGAGCGCCGCCGGCAGCGTGCGCGTCGAGCGCGTCGTCGTCGCCGTGGATTGCGGTCACGCGATCAACCCGCACATCCTGGAGACGCAGATCGAGAGCGCGGTTGTCTATGGCCTCACCGCGGCGCTCTACGGCGAGATTACCATCGACAAGGGCCGCGTCGTCCAGGGAAATTTCGATACCTATCCGATGATGCGCATGGAAGACTGCCCGCGGATCGAGACCCACCTCGCCCTCTCGGGCGGATCGCGATGGGGCGGTATCGGGGAACCGGCGACGCCGCCCGCCGGGCCGGCGGTCTGCAACGCCGTCTTTGCCGCAACCGGGCAGAGGATCCGTGCGCTGCCGCTCCGGAATGCGACGCTGCGCGGCCGGGCGTAGCGAAGGCTCGGCGAGCACGGGCGAGGGAAGAGCGGGCAGGGGCTCGGTTTATCCCTGCGGTTAATTTTGCAGTTAATCTTCACGAATTTTCTGGACCTCTTGATCGTCGAGTTGCACTCTCCGAGATCAGACGAGTCTGCGCAAGGCGACGGACGGACGTCTTGGCCAACAGGGAAGGAGTGCGGCATGTGCGACTATTCGCTTGAAATGTACGGAACGCGGCCGGCCCGGGAGGGCGAACGCTATGTCACGACCCGCTTCAGGAGCGGGACGGTGGGGCTGGCGCTGCTGCAGGACAAGGAGACGCCGGTCTGCGTCCAGTGCGATACGCGGCTCCGGCTCGAGGGAATCCCGGCTCTGCTGCAGCAGAAGCTCGGTGTCGGCCCCACGGAGGACGTGACCTTCGTTCGCCTCGAGCAAGGACCTTGGCGGGACGGGGTGAAGTTCGAGAACGGCAAGGAGGCCTCCCTGCAAGAGCTCTCCACCGACGTCGGCGTCGTGGTCACGATGTTGCTCGAGAATGCGCCACGCGCATGGGAACTGACCCCCGCCGTGTGAGCCGCGCATAACCCGGCGCGCATAATTCATGTCGCGCCGGGGAACGAGGGTTTAGACTGCCTGCCTGGGGTGACTGGGCGCGCGCGTTCAGGGCCGCAACCGGAATGCCGCCGATCGGTCTGACGGTAATCCGGTAGCGGGGAGATCTGGGAGCCCGTCTGTCGCCCCGGTAGGTTTTTGGCGGGGCGCCCTTTCGTGAAATCGAAAGGCGGACACGGTAGTCTTCGCCGCCGCCGTATCCTTTCTCCCGATGCCAAAAATCCTCAAGATGGTTCGGTTTCGCGCGCGTAACGCACGAGTGCCGCGAACCTATAGAGGCCGTGGACGAATTTTCCGTATGGCATCGTGACGAAGAGGGCGAGAACGAGCCCGAGATGGATCGCCAGCAGCGGGCCCATCGCCGCCGTCGCACGAAGAAAGAGAAGTGCCAGGCCGCTCGCTCCCACGAGCAGGAGCATCGCGACGAAGGCCATGTCCATGCCGAGAGTGTCCGGCTCGCGAAGCTCCGGGTCGCGGCGGAGCTTCGCCGCGAGCAGGCCGGCCGGTCCGACGACAAGGCCAACGCCGCCCACCGTCCCGAGCAGCACCGGGATCCCATACCACGGATAGGGCGCTTCCCAGCCGAGCGTGTAATGATCGAGCGTGGCCACGCAGGTGGCGGCGAAGCAGAGCAGGAAGCCGTAGAACGTGAAATGATGGAAGAGCGCGCGGCGATCCGTCGGCTGCTCGCCCTCGTTCATGCAGCCGCTGCCGCCGCCGTCGAGATAGCGGAGCTCCGCCGCGTCCCGCACCGCCCGGAGGAGACGCGACGTCGCGGGCTCTTGCGGACCTGCGGCGGTCGCGCGCCAGAATTTTGCAAGGCCCGCCCCCAGCGCCGCGCACGCGGCCACGAACGCCACGCCGAAGACCGCCACCATCGCCGCGTGCGGCATGAGCGCGTAGAAGGCGCCCGCGCCTTCGTGCGGGGCGAGAAAGGAAGGACCGTCGAGCAGCGCGAAGCCCGCAAGGAAGAGCACGACGAAGATCGCGGCCGCGGCCGAGACCGCGCGCCCGTTGCGAGCGAAGAGGAAAGAGAAGGCGCCGGGCCATGCGTAGCGCGCATAGGACCGGGCGCGCAGCCGCGCGAAAATGCGCGGAACATCGACGTTGAACTCGTGCGGCGGCGAGAACTGGCAATCGTAGTAGCAGGCGCCGCAGCCGTGGCAGAGGTTGGCGAGATAGTCGAGGTCGCCGTCGGGAAAGCTGCGGCGCAGCTCCATCGCGGGAAAAACGGCGCACAGCCCCTCGCAGTAGCGGCAGGAATTGCAGACCGTCATGATCCGGTCGGCTTCGGCGTGGTCGTCAGTTGCGTGCATTGCGGGCGGCCTCCCTGCCTGCGACGCGCCCGAAGACGCTGCCGATCGTCATGCCCACGCCGGCGGCGTAGCCGCGTCCGAGCACGTTGCCGGCCATGATCTCGCCGGCGGCGAACATGTTGGATGCCGTGCCGCCCGAACGCATCACCATGCGCGCCTCGCGGTTCACGCGCGTGCCGAGATAGGTGAAGGTGATCCCGGGCCGCACCGGGTAGGCGTAGAAGGGCGGCGTCTCGATCCGCCGTGCCCAATGGGTCTTGGGCGGGGTGAGGCCCTCCGTGCGACAGTCGTCGAGCTCGGTCGGGTTGAAGCTGCCGGGACGCACGGCCGCGTTGAAGCCGGCGACCGTCTCCTCGAGCGCACCTTCATCGAGCGCGAGCGCTCCGGCCAGCGCCCGGAGGGTGGGTGCGGCGATCGGCGGGAAGAGCGAGGGCATGAAGAGCGTGAGCGAGGAGGCGTCGAAGATAATGTAGGCGATCTGGCCGGGCTGGCCGGCGACGAGGCGGCCCCAGATCGCGTAGCGCTTGGGCCAGACATCCTCGCCCTCGTCGTAGAACCGTCTTCCCGCGTTGTTGACGACGATGCCGAAGACGACGCAATCGAGCCGGGTGATGATGCCGCCGTCGAAACGCGGCGCGCGCGCGTCGATCGCGACGGCGTGGCATTGCGTGGGATCGCCCACCTCTTGGACGCCCTTCTCGAGCAGGAGCTTCAGAACCGTTCCGCGGTTGTAGGGGCTGCCGCGGATGAGGAAGTTCTCGGCGGCATCGCCCCAATATTCCTTGAGCCAGGCGATGTTCGCCTCGAACCCACCGGCCGCGGCGACCAGCGACCCCGCCTCGACCCTCTGCGCCCGGCCGCCTTCGAGGAAGCTCGCGGCGCGGAAATGCCCGTCCTCGATCTCGAGGGCCGTGATCTCGGCCTCGTAGCGCACCGCGACGCCGAGCAACTCGGCCGTGCGGTAGAGCGTGTTCAGCATCGCGCGCCCGCCGCCCAGGAAAAAGGAATTGGTGCGGCCGAGGCTGAGCGTGCCGCCGAGCGAAGGCTGGAAGCGCACGCCCTGCTCGGCGATCCAGGGCAGCATGTCCTTCGATTCGCGGATCATGAAGCGCGCGAGCGCCTCGTCCGTCTCGCCGCCGGTGACGCGAAGGAGATCGTCCCAGAACTCCTCCTCGGTATAGGGGCCGGTCAGCGTCTCGGTCGCGTGGTCGTGGGCGAGGCGCATGTTGCGGGTGTGGCGGGAGTTGCCGCCGCGGAAGAATTTCGGCGCGGCCTCGAGCACGAGGACCGAGGCGCCGGCGCGGCGGGCGCTGATGGCGGCGCAGAGGGCGGCATTGCCGCCGCCGGCGACGAGCACGTCGTAACGTCTTGCGGAATCGGACATCCCGGCAGAGTGGCGGAAGCGCGGTGCTTGTCCAGGACCCTTCGCGCTCAGCACCCATCGGGCTCAGGGCACGGCGACGCTCTCGATCCCGGCGGCGGCGAGTGCCGCGCGCTCGCGCGCGTGATCCTCGGTGGCGGCTCCGACCCGCACGACAAGCTTGCCCGCGCGCCCGAGAGCCACCAGCCGCTCCGCGACATCCGGCCCGGCGACGATGCGATCCGCCTCCAGACGGGCCAGATCGACCACGTCGGCGCCGACCGCCGGCCCGTGCACGACGGCATCCGCCGAGCCGAGCAGGCGTGCGGCGCGCAGCGTCAGGAGGTCCGCCTCCGCCGCGTGCACGAAGAACACCGCCCCGGCCTGCGCCTCCGCTCCGCGGGCGAGCAGCGCGCGATAGTCCGCCTCGGCCCCTTCCTCGTCACCGGCGAACACGCGCTCGGCGACCGTGCCGGTGAACGCAAGCTCGAGCATCCGCCGGCGCGCGCCGATCTCGGGGAACCGCCGCACCGTCTCCGCGCGGAGCTTCGCCGCGAGCGCCGCAAGCCGGCCGATCCGGGGCGAAAGCATCGCAGCGATCCGCGAGCGGATCAGACGCGCGAGCACCGGTGCCGCGCCGCCGGAGGAGATCGCGATCATGATCGGTGCGCGATCGACGAACGCCGGCATGATCGCGGTGCAAAGCTCGGGACGATCGACGACGTTCACCGGGACTCCCCGCGCCGCCGCGGCGGCGGCGAGTGCTGCGAGGTCGGCCTCCGCCGCCTCCGCGCCGAACGCCAGCGACGCGCCGTCGAGGAGGGCAGGGGAGAAGACCGTCGCCGTTCGCACCTCCGCCCCGGCGCGCCGCGCGAGCGCCACCTTGCGCGCGGCCGCCGGCCCCTCGCCCAGCACAAGAACGATGCGGCGGCGGAGATCGAGGAAGACGGGGAAAAAATCCACGCGTGCCGGTCAGCCCGCCCGGAACCGCTCGCGCAGCACGAATTTCTGGATCTTGCCGGTCGAGGTCTTCGGCAGCGGCCCGAAGATCACGCTCTTCGGCGCCTTGAAGTGCGCCATGTTCGCGCGGCAGAAACCGATGATGTCGGCCTCGCTCGCCGCCGCACCCTCCTTCAGTGTGACGAAGGCGCACGGCGTCTCGCCCCATTGCGGATCGGGCCTGGCGACCACGGCCGCCTCTAGCACGGCGGGATGGCGATAGAGCACGCCCTCGACCTCGATCGTGGAGATGTTCTCGCCGCCCGAGATGATGATGTCCTTGGCGCGGTCCTTGAGCTCGATATAGCCATCCGGGTGGCAGACGCCGAGATCGCCGGTGTGGAACCAGCCGCCGGCGAAGCCCTTCGCGGTCGCCTCCGCGTCCTTGAGGTAGCCGCGCATCACGATGTTGCCGCGCATGAAGACCTCGCCCATCGTCGCCCCGTCGCGCGGCACCGGGGCAAGGGTTGCGGAATCGGCGACCATCATTCCCTCCTGCACCTGGTAGGGAACGCCCTGGCGCGCCTTGAGCCGGGCCTGCTCGGAGGCGGACAATTCGTCCCATTCGTCGTGCCAGGCGCAAAAAGCGGCCGGACCATAGGTCTCGGTGAGGCCGTAGACATGGGTGACGTCGAAGCCCATCCGCTGCATCGCCTCGATCACCGGCGCCGGCGGCGGGGCGGCCGCGGTCATCATGGCGATCCGGCGGGCGCCAAAATCCCGCCGCACCTCGGCGGGCGCGTTGAGCAGCATGTTCATCACGATCGGCGCGCCGCAGAGATGGGTCACGCCGTGATCCGCGATCGCGGCGAAGATGGCTCCGGCATCGATCCGGCGGAGGCACACATGCGTGCCGGCGAGCGCCGTCACCGTCCAGGGGAAGCACCAGCCGTTGCAATGGAACATCGGCAGCGTCCAGAGATAGACGGGATTCTGGGTCATGCCCCAGACCAGCGTGTTGCCGATGGCGTTCAGATAGGCGCCGCGGTGATGGTATAGGACGCCCTTGGGCCGTGCCGTCGTGCCGGAGGTGTAGTTGAGGCTGATCGAGCTCCACTCGTCGTCCGGCGGGCTCCAGGCGAACTCCGGGTCGCCGCCGGCCAGGAACTCCTCGTACCCATCGTCGATCTCGATGACGAAGGGCCGCGCGGCGGGCGGCATTTCGGCGAGCGCAGCGGTGACGAGCGGCGCCAACTCGCGGTCCGCGAGCAGCAGCTTCGCTTCGCCGTGGCCCAGGATATAGGCAACCGTCGGGGCATCGAGGCGGGTGTTGATGGTGTTGAGAACTGAGCCTGCCATGGGGACGCCGAAATGCGCCTCGAGCGCGGCCGGGACGTTCGGGGCCAGCACGGCGACGGTCTCGCCCGGGCGAACGCCGTGAGCGCGGAGCGCGGAGGCAAGGCGCCGGCAGCGAGCCTCGGTCTCGCGCCAGGTGAAGCGACGCGCGCCCTCGATCACCGAGGGCCGCTCGGGAAAGACGGACGCGGTCCAGGCGAGAAAGCTCAGGGGCGTGAGCGGGGCGTAGTTCGCCGGGCCGGGCGCCAAATGCGACGTTTCCCTGTCCATGCCGATTCTCCGCAGGCATCTCTAGAGCGGGACGGGATCGCTCACGCTCACCCATCCCGCTCTAGGTCATTGTTTTATCGCGTGATTCAGACCTACGGCGCCGGGGTCCCCGCGAACGAGTTCGCGGGGTGCCCCGATTCCGCCTTCGGCCATCACGCTCTTGGCGAGCGATTTTGCCGGTTCCCGCGCGGCTTGCCCAGGATGGCGGCGAGTCCGCGGCCGGCTCTTTCCATAATATATCTTCTGCGACAAATGGATGCGCCATGACGGATACCCCGGAACCCCCGCCCGCCCACGAAATCAATCGGCTGCTGGCCGTCATGGAAGCGCTGCGCCACCCCGAGACCGGCTGCCCCTGGGACCGGGCACAGGATTTCTCGACGATCGCGCCCTACACGATCGAGGAAGCCTACGAGGTCGCCGACGCGATCGCCCGGCAGGACCGCGCGGGCCTCGAGGACGAGCTCGGCGACCTTTTGCTCCAGGTCGTCTATCACGCGCGGCTCGCCGAGGAGCGCGGCTGGTTCGGCTTCTCCGACGTCGCGCGCCGGATCGCGGACAAGATGATCCGCCGACATCCCCATGTTTTCGCGGGAAAGATGGCCGAGCCGGGCGCTTGGGAGCGGCAGAAGACCGAGGAACGCAAGGCCGCGGGCCTGGGCGGCACGCTGGCCGGCGTGCCGGCCGCCCTCCCCGCCCTGGTCCGCGCCCAGAAGCTGACCGCCCGGGCGGCTCGCGTCGGCTTCGACTGGCCGGACGCGGCCGCCGTGCTCGAGAAGCTCGAGGAAGAGATCGCCGAGCTTCGCGCCGAGCTCAGGCCCCATCCTCCCGGCGCCGATCCGGCCCGGCTCGCGGACGAGGTCGGCGATCTTCTCTTCGTGCTGGCGAACCTCGCGAGAAAGCTCGGGCTGGACGCCGAGACCTGCCTGCGGGATGCCAGCCGCAAGTTCGAGCGGCGATTCATGAGCGTTGAACGGAAGCTTGCTTCTGAAGGAACAATTCCGAGTGAAGCAACGCTCCAGGCAATGGAAGAGCACTGGCAGGGAGCAAAGGCGGCCGAATCCGCGCCCTGAGCCCGGAACGGCGATCAGGACGGGCGCCCTCGCGCCCCGGGGCGCAGCCGATCCGGCTTGGCGGCACGATGGCCCGATAACAAATGCGAGAGCGCGTCCGGTCATTTTGAGCCCAATTTCCTGTTGATCGCGGATTGATTTCGTCCTCGATCCGAAAATCGAGCGGGCGGGCACGGATTTCGCGGCCGCGCGCCATGGAGCGTCCCGACAAACGCCGGATCGACCGGACCGGCTCGAAAGCCTATGGTGGCACGGCCTGGGTTCCAGGCGCTCCGATTCGGCGATGTGCGCGAACTTTGCGTGCCGGCCGGGCGGCGACATCCCGGATCCCGAAACAACCGTCATTGTTACAAAAGCAACACGGCGGCTGGCGTCACTCGTCTCTCCGGCATCCCGCCGAGCCCCCTCCCCCGCTCCATCCGCCGTGGCCCGGGCTGATAAGGAAAGCGACATGAAGCAGCTCACCGGCGTGGGCAATCCGCGCTTCTTCGCCCGCACCGGGCCGCATCCTCTTGCGGTGGTGGCCGCGGCCGCGGGCTGCGCGCCGCCACCCTCGGATGTCCTGCTGACCGGTCTTGCCGCGCTCGACGCGGCGGAACCGGACGAAGTGAGCTTCCTCGGCACGCCGCGCCACGCCGCCCTCCTCGAACGCACGCGTGCCGGCGCGGTCCTCGTGCACCCGGACATGCGGGCGCACGTCCCCGCTTGCTCCAGCATGCTCGTCACGCCCGACCCGGTGGCCGGCTGGGCGCAGGTCGCCGCGCTGTTTCACCCGATGCCCTGTGTCAGCCCCGGCATCCACCCCTCCGCCGCGGTGGTGGGGGATGCGGCCGTCCATGCCAGCGCCGAGATCTGCGCCCAGGCGGTGATCGGTGCGCGGGCGGAGATCGGCGCGCGCTGCAAGATCGGCCCCGGCGCCATCATCGGCGAGGGCGTCGTGCTCGGGCCGGATTGCCGCATCGGCCCCCATGTCAGCATCAGCCATGCGCTCCTCGGTGCGCGGGTCTATGTCTATCCGGGTGCCCGGATCGGCCAGGAAGGGTTCGGCTTCACGATCGCCTCCCACGGCTTCCAGACCGTGCCGCAGCTCGGCTGCGTCATCCTCGAGGACGATGTCGAGGTCGGGGCCAACACCACGATCGATCGGGGCTGCCTCCGCGATACGGTGATCGGCGCCGGCACCCGGCTCGATAACCTCGTGCAAGTCGCGCACAATGTGCGGATCGGCCGCCATTGCGCGATTGCGGCGCTGGTCGGCATCTCCGGCTCCGTCGAGATCGGCGATTTCGTCGTCATCGCCGGCCAGGCAGGGTTCGCCGACCATGTCCGGGTGGGCGCCCGGGCGCAGGTCGGGGCGCAGGCGGGCGTGATGTCCGACATAGCCGCCGGCGCTGTGGTGGTCGGCAGCCCCGCGCGACCGGCCCGCGACGTGTTCCGCGAGATCGCGATGCTGAAGAAGATGGCGCGCGAGAGGCTTGCCCGCGATAAGCCTGCCTCCCCCGCTCACCCCTGACGGCGGGCGCGGCCGGTATCAGGCGGGTTGTTCGCCGGGCATCGGCAGGTCGCGCGGCGGCACGGGCGTCGATTGCACGATCGACGTCGTCGTCTGGCCATGAGCGAGGAACCGGTCGAGCACGCCGTCGAGCTCGTCGATCGCCTTGATGTGCAGCTTGAGGACGAAGCAGTCCTCGCCGGTGACGCGGTGACATTCGACGACCTCGGGCATGCGCCGCGCGAGATCGACGAGTTTGGGCAACTGGCCGGGCGCCGGCCGCACCCGGACGATGGCAAGGATCGGGTAGCCGAGCGCGGCCGGATCGATCTCCAGGCGGTAGCCGCGGATGATTTGCGCCTCCTCCATGCGCTGAAGCCGTTCGCGCACCGCGGGCGCGGACATGCCGACGCGGCGGGCGAGCACGGAGAGAGGCAGGCGCGGATCGGCCCTGAGGAGCCCGAGCAGGGCGCGGTTCCTCTCGTCGAGCAGCAGGGCGGAGGCGCGAAGGCGCTGCAACGATTTTTCCTCCCTATCGAATTAATTTCCACTCGTACACCTTCGTCTTAGCATTCCCTTCGGCTCCGGACAATTCACCATGGAGGGATGGACCAGGACGCCGCCGTCCCCCTCCCGATCTCCCGCTCCGAAGCCTTGGCCCGGCGCGTGCCCCCGCACGCCTTCTTCCTCGCCAGCGCCCTCTTCCACTATCTCGGCCCGTCCTTCGCGGTCCTCCTGTTCGATCGGCTCGCCCCGCTCGGCGTCGCCTGGCTCCGCATCGCGACCGCCGCCGCCTGCTACGCGCTCTGGCGCCGGCCCTGGCGCTATTTCGCGGCACTGCCGGCTTCCGAGCGCCGGGTCGTCGCCGCCCTCGTCGCCGCCCTGGGCGCCGTGCTCGCTCTGATGAATTGCTGCTTCTATCTCGCGATCGCGCGGCTGCCGCTCGGCACCGTCAGCGCGATCGAGTTTGTCGGCCCGATCGGGCTCGCCGCGGCGGGGATGCGGACGAAACGGAATTTCGCGGCACTCTTCCTAGCCGCCGCCGGCGCCTTCGTGCTCACCGATGTGCGGATCGCCGGTGCCGCGCTCCTTTATGCGCTCGCCTTCGCCAATTGCGCGTTGTTCACGCTCTACATCGTCCTCGGCCATCGGATCGCCGCGCGCGGCGGCGGCATCGACCGGCTCGGAGCGGCGATGCTGATCGCAACCCTCGTTGCGACCCCGATCGGAATCGCCGATGCCGCGCCCGCCTTCACCGATCCGCGCCTGCTCGCCGCGGGCTTCGGCGTCGGCATCACTTCCTCCGTCATCCCCTATGTGTGCGACCAGCTCGCGATGGCGCGGCTCGGGCGGGCGCATTTCGCGCTCCTCCTCTCGCTCCTGCCGGCGACGGCGGCGCTGGTGGGCTTCGTCGTGCTGCGCCAGGTTCCGACCGCAGCGGAGATCGCGGGGATCGCGCTGGTCGCCGCCGGGGTCGTGCTGCACCGGGAAGCGGCCTAGAAGAGCTCGGCGCTCCTGGGAAAACGGCGCATGGTCTCTTCGACGTGACGGATCGCCCGGCCGGCGGCGGGGCGCCGCGCCGGCGGCCGCTCACCGGCGCGCTGCTGCCCGCATCGGCCCTTTTCCTTCTCCTGCTCCTGCGCGTCCCGGTCTTCCCGCGGAGCTCGCTCGATTGGGACGAGAGCCTCTATGCGCTGATGGCCGAGGCCTGGCTCCACGGACATCCGCCCTACACGACCATTTGGGACAACAAGCCGCCCGGCATCTACGCGATCTTTGCGCTGGCGGAAGGGATCATCGGCGATCCGGTCCTCGCCATCCGCTTGGCCGCGCTGCTCGCCGCCGCCTGCGGTGCCTGGCTGGTGCATGGGCTCGTGCGCGATCTCGGCGGCGACGAAGGCGCCGCCTGGATCGGCACCTTCGCCTATATCATCGCGTCCGCCACGAGCGACGGCCTCTCCTCGAACACCGAGCTCTTCATGGTGGTCTTCACCGCCGCTTCCATGCGCGCCGCCCTGCACGGCCGCGCAGGGCTCGCGGGGCCGCTCTTCGGCGCGGCGATCCTGGTCAAATACGTCGCCATCTTCGAGGCCCCTGCCCTGCTTTTCGCTCTCGTCCTCGCCTCGCGCGGAGATCGGCCGGGCGTGCTCGTGCGCCGCATCGTGCTGGCGATCGCCGGCACCGCGGCGATGGGCCTGCTCACCGTGGCCTGGCTCGCGTACCAAGGCGCGGCGCTGCAATTCTTCGCCGATACGGTGATCGCCAATCTCCGCCGCGCGGCGCTCGGCGCCGCGCCGGGCGCGCTTTCCCATGCGCTCGCGCTCCAGGCCATTCGCTGGGGACCGCTCTATCTCGCAGCGGTGGCGGGCGCGATCGGGAGGGGACAAAGAGGCGCGCTGCTCCTCCTGTGGCTCGTTTGCGCAATGGCGGGTGCCCTCTCGGCGCGCCTCTTCTACGACCATTACTTCCTTCAGATGCTGCCGTCTCTCTGCACCGGTGCCGCGCTCGCGCTTCCGCGCGCGCGTCCCCTGCGTCCGGCACTGGCCGCACTGCTCCTCGCTCTGCCGGCGATCGCCGCCGGCCGCGCGGTCGCGGACGGGTTGCGCCCGATCCTCCGATGCACGCGAGGCGGCTGCGTGCTGCACGAGGACACGCCGCTGCTCATCGCGGCGCGCGTGCCGCGTGGCGCCAGCCTCTACGTCTTCGATTCCGAGCCCATCCTCTACGCATTGACCGCGAGCGTGCCGCCGACGCCCTACGTTCTCCCATCGATCCTCACGCGCGGCCGGCTCGCACCGGTGGCCGGCGTCGATGCGAAGCGGGAGGTCGCACGGATCCTGGCCACGCGGCCCGAGTTCATCGTCGTCCGTCGCCCGAGCGCCGAGCAAGCGGGCGATCCGGCCGTCTATGCCGAAGTGAACGCGGCGCTCGCCGCCTCGTATCGCCTCGAGGCGGCGTTTCCGGACGCGCTCCTCTATCGGCGGCGATGAATTCCGCGTCCCTCGCGACGGCTCAATCCGCCTGGCGCAGGCACTTCGCCGCGGCGATGGCCGACGGCCTTGCACCGGCCGGGTCGATGGCGCCGGACGTCGTGAGACTGCGGGTGCTGGCGGTCACCACCGCACGGAGGTCCGCGCCCGGCGTCATTTTCGGAAGCGTGGCGTCGAAGATCGTCTTGGCCTCCGTCGGCAATTGCGCCGCGCAGGCTTTGGCCGCGGCAACGTCGGCACGCGCATCATTTGCGACCAGAGGGAGCGCCAGACAGAGCGGCAGGACAAAAGCTGCACGACGCACGGCGAGACGAACGCTCATGATCTCTCCTCGTGGCTGGCCCTGCCCCGGCGCAATGCCCGGCGCGCCGGCAAATCCGCCGACACAACGGCCAGGATAGCCCATGCGAGCGCAAGAGACCAAGGCGGCGGCTCGCGGCGATGCCCTCCTCGACGGCAGCGCGGGGCGACCGGTAATTTCGCTGCCCCGGCCCGCTCCCGGGGGACGGAACGGAGGAAGCCCATGATGCTCGAAATCGTCAGCCGGTCACGCTCGTTCGGCGGCACGCAGTACGTGTACCGCCACAATTCGAATGCGACCGGCACGGGCATGCGCTTTGCCGCCTTCGTTCCCCCGCAGGCGGAGCACGCCAAGGTGCCGGTCATCTGGTTTCTCTCGGGCCTCACCTGCACCGAGGAGAATTTCACGGTCAAGGCGGGCGCGCAGCGGGTTGCCGCCGAGCTCGGGCTGATCGTGATCGCCCCCGACACCAGCCCGCGCGGCGAAAGCGTGCCGGACGATCCCGAAGGCGCCTACGATTTCGGCCTCGGCGCCGGCTTCTATGTGGACGCGACCTTGGCGCCCTGGGCGCGGCACTACCGCATGCGCACCTACGTCGAGAGCGAGCTGCCGGACATCGTCGCCGGGGCGCTGCCCGCGGATCTCGCCCGCCAGGGCATCATGGGCCACTCGATGGGCGGGCACGGCGCCATCACGATCGCTCTCGCCAATCCCGGCCGGTTCGCCGCCGTCTCCGCCTTCGCGCCGATCTCATCGCCCATCCGCTGCCCCTGGGGCCAGAAGGCGCTGCGCGGTTATCTCGGCACCGACCGCGCCGCCTGGCGGGCCTACGATTCCTGCGCCCTGATCGAGGACGGAGCGCGCATCCCGGCCCTGCTCGTCGACCAGGGAACGGCCGACAATTTCCTGGAGGAACAATTGCATCCCGAGCTTCTCGAAGAGGCCTGCCAAGCCGCCGGGATCCCTCTCACGCTCCGCCGGCAGGAGGGCTACGACCACTCCTACTTCTTCATCGCGACCTTCATCGAGGACCATCTCCGCTACCACGCGGCCGCGCTCGGCGTCGCGGGAGCGGGATAAGCCGATCGCCGGGAAGCCGCGGTAAAAGCTCAGTTGTACACCGGCACCGGCACCGTCCAGCCGAACGGGTCGGGCGCGGTTCCGTACTGGATCCCGGTCAGCGCCTGGTAGAGCCGGTGCGTCAGGGCGCCCGGCTTCGCGTCGGCAACGCTGATGCGCTCGCCCCGCCAACCGATCTCGCCCACCGGCGAGACAACCGCCGCGGTGCCGGTGCCCCACACTTCGGAAAGCGTGCCGTCCTTCGCCGCCGCGACCAGCGCCTCGATCGCCAGCGGCCGCTCGCTCACCTCGAGGCCCCAGGACCGCATCAGCCTGAGCGCGGAATCGCGCGTCACCCCCGGCAGGATGGTGCCGCCGAGCGGCGGCGTGACCACCTCCTCGCCGATCCGCACCATCAGGTTCATCGTGCCCACCTCCTCCACCCAGCGGTGCTCGACCGCATCGAGCCAGAGGACCTGCGTGAAGCCCGCGGCCTCGGCGCGCTCGGCCGCGAGCAGGCTTGCCGCATAGTTGGCCGGCGTCTTCGCCTCGCCGAGCCCGCCGGGTGCTGCGCGCACGAACTCCTCGGTCGCGAGGATGCTCACCGGGTTCGCTCCTTGCGCGTAATAGGCCCCCACGGGCGAGAGAATCACGAAGTAGAGATAGGACGAGGCGGTGTGCAGCCCGATCGCCGGCTCGGAGGCGATGATGGTGGGCCGGATATAGATCGCGGTGCCCGGTCCGCCGGGCACCCAGCGCCGGTCGATATCGACGAGGCGGAGAAAGGACTCCTCCACCCATTCCTCCGGAATCGGTGGGATTGCCAGCCGCTCGGCCGAGCGCCGGAGGCGCCGCGCATGCGCGTCGGGCCGGAACAGCCGGATCTCGCCGTCCGCCGCGCGAAACCCCTTCAGCCCATCGAACACCGCCTGGCCGTAATGCAGCACGGAGGTCGCGGGGCCGAGCCCGAGCTCGCCCATCGGCGCGATCCGCGGATCGTGCCAGCCCCTTCCCGCTTCGTATTCCATCCGGAACATGTGGTCGCTGAAGGTCGTCCCGAAACGCGCCGTGGCGTCCTCGGGCACCCGCCGCCCCTCGTGCACGCGCCGGACCGTGAGCCCCTCGAGCGATCGCTTCATGCCGGAATATTCCTCCCTCGTCCTATTTTTCGCCGTCGCGCTCGGGGGCGCCAATCGGATGCTCGAAGCGCGCGCGCTCGGCGGGCGTGAGCCGCACGCGCACGCGGATCGCCTCCGCCGTATCGTCGCGCGCGACCACTTCGCCGTGGCGATAGAGCCAGGCGAGCCCGGCCCCGTCCTCCGGCCGGAGGCGGTATTCCGTCTCCTCCCGGGCAGCGCCGATCCGCGCGTCGATCAGCGTCTTCAGCGTCGCCAGCCCCTCGCCGGTCAAGGCCGAGACGGCGACGGCACCCGGCTCGCGCGCGGCGAGATGGCCGATGCCGCCGAGGAGGTCGGCCTTGTTGAGGACGAGGATCGTGCGCGCGCGCCAGCCCGCGTCGAGCATCCCCACCTCGACCATCCCCTCCAGCACCGCGGTCACGTCGGCGCGCTGCACCGCCGTCTCGGGATGCGCGGCATCCGCCACGTGCAGGATCACGTCGGCCTCGGCCACCTCTTCGAGCGTGGCACGGAACGCGGCCACCAGCTCGTGCGGCAATTCGCTGATGAAGCCCACCGTGTCCGAAAGGATCGCCCTCCGCCCGGAAGGCAGCGAAAGCCCGCGCATCGTCGGATCGAGGGTGGCGAAGAGCTGGTTGCCGGCGAACACCTCGGCGCCGGTCAGCGCATTGAAGAGCGTGGACTTCCCGGCATTGGTGTACCCCACGAGCGCAACGACCGGATAGGGCACGCGCCGTCGCGCCTCGCGGTGCAGCGCGCGCGTCCGCCTCACCTCCTCGAGCGAGCCGCGCAACCGCGCGATGCGGCTGCCGATCAGGCGCCGGTCCGCCTCGATCTGCGTCTCGCCGGGGCCGCCCAGGAAGCCGAAGCCGCCGCGCTGGCGCTCGAGATGGGTCCAGGACCGCACCAGCCGCGAACGCTGATACTCGAGATGCGCAAGCTCCACCTGGAGCGCGCCCTCGCGCGTGCGCGCCCGCTCGCCGAAGATGTCGAGGATCAGGCCGGTGCGGTCGATCACCTTGCACTTCCACGCGCGCTCGAGATTGCGCTGCTGCACCGCCGAGAGCGGCCCATCGATCACCGCGACCGCGATCGCCTCGTTCGCCACCACCGCGCCGAGCGCAGCGACCTGCCCCTCGCCGAACAGGCTCGCCGGGCGCCGCTCGCGCAGCTGGATCACCGCCTGGTGGACGATGACGAGGCCGATCGAGGCGGCGAGTCCGACCGCTTCGGCGAGGCGGGCCGAGGCGGCCCGCGCCTCGGCACTTCGTTCCCACGGCAAAACAACCGCGGCCCGCACGGGCCCGGCGATGCTCGCCGCGGCGGCGACGCGCCCGCTCTCAGGTCTCGGCAGCCACCGGCTCCCTGAGCGCGCCCGTGGCGGATTCCGTGCGGGCGCCGTCGAACAGCTGGATCGGCGCGCCCGGCATCACCGTGCTGATCGCATGCTTGTAGACGAGCTGCGTGTGCCCGTCCCGCCTCAGCAGCACCGAGAAATTATCGAACCAGGTAATGATTCCCTGGAGTTTGACACCGTTGACGAGGAAGATCGTGACAGGAGTCTTGTTCTTCCGCACATGGTTCAGGAACACGTCCTGAACGTTCTGCGACTTTTCATTGGCCACCGAGAGGATCCTTCTTTTTGTTCCGTGGCGTTACATAAGCGGCGTTGACGAACAAGAAAACAGCGGCGGAACGGGCCGCCGCCTGTCTCCGCCCGCATTCAATTTAGCAGCGGGGCGGCGGCGCGCAAGTTGCGCGCGCCACATCCCCCGCCCGGCTCGCGCGCCCGGCTCGCGCCGTCGCGGCGCCGGGAAGCCCTCCTCACGCGGCGTTCCGCGGCGCGCCCTGAACGTGCCGCGCGAAGCGGGCGAAGAGCTTGCGCGTGACGGGTCCCACCTTCCCCTCGCCCACCGGCGCGCCGTCGAGCCGCACCACCGGCTTGACGAAGCTCGAGGCGCTGGTGAGGAAGATCTCGCGCGCCTGCCCGAGCTCCGAAGCGGCGAAGCTTCCCTCCTCCCACGCCACCCCGGCCTCGCCGATGAGTGCGATCAGGGCGGCGCGCGTGCAGCCCGGAAGGATCTCGGGGCCAAGCGCGCGCGTCCGCAGCCTGCCCTCCCGATCGACGATCCAGACGCTGGTCGAGGCGCCCTCGGTCACCATCCCCGCTTCGTCGACCAGGATCGCTTCCGCGGCCCCCGCGCGCCGCGCCGCCTGCTTGGCGAGCACGTTCGGCAGCAGATTGACGCTTTTGATGTCGCGGCGCGCCCAGCGCTCGTCCGGCCGCGTGATCGCCGCCACCGCCCAAGGATCGATGTCGGCCGGAAAGGGGGACAAACGGCGGGCCGTGACGACGAGGGCCGGCCGCGGCGCCGGCTCGGGAAAGGGGTGGTCGCGCCGCGCCACCCCTCGCGTCACCTGCATGTAGAGGAGGCCCTCGCGCACGCGGTTCCGCCGCATCACCTCGGCGAGCACGCGGCGGAGCGAAGCGCGCGGCATCGGCATCGCGATCTCGATCTCGCGGAGCGAGCGCTCGAGGCGGTCGAGGTGCAGGTCCTCGTCGATGAAGCGGCCGCCATAGACATGCACCACCTCATAGACGCCGTCGCCGAACTGGTAGCCGCGGTCCTCGATATTCACCGCGGCCACGGCTTGCGGCCGGTAGCGCCCGTTGACATAGGCGATGCGGCTCATCCCGCGCTGTCCTCCCGCCGATGACGCCTCAGAGACCGTTTGGAAATGCGCTGCGGTGAGTCGGAGGCGCCGCAGGCGCCGGTCCGGCGTGGCTTTCGAGAACCGGAGCGGAGCGGCCTTCTGGGGCCGTGAGCACCGGAAGCCCAGAAAGACGCGTCGGACGACCGCCGCAGTAGCATTTGCAAACGGTCTCTCACGCCACGCGATCCTCGACGCTCACCCCGAGCTGCTTCAGCTTGCGGTGGAGCGCGCTTCGCTCCATGCCCACGAACTGCGCCGTGCGGCTGATATTGCCGCCGAAGCGCAAGAGCTGCGCCTGCAGATACTGCGTCTCGAAGAGGTCCCGCGCCTCGCGCAGCGGCAGCCCCATCACGTCCGCCTCGGGATCGGCGATGGGAAGCTGCGGCGCGCCCGAGGCGATCTCGGGCGGCAGCATCTCGCGCCGCAGCGCCTCGTCCGGCCGGCCCGGCGCCATGATCAGGAGCCAGTCCATCAGGTTCCGCAGCTGCCTCACATTGCCCGGCCAGTCATAGGCGACGAGCGCCGTCAGCGCATCGACCGCAAGCTCGCGCGCCGACATCCCGGCACTCTCGGCCGAGCGGGCGAGAAACTCGCGCGCCAACGAGGGAATGTCCTCGCGCCGCTCCTTGAGGCTCGGCATGTCGAGCGGCACCACGGCAAGCCGGTAATAGAGGTCCTCGCGGAAGCGCCCCGAAGCGATTTCCGCGTGCAGGTCGCGGTTGGTCGTCGCGAGCACGCGCACGTCGATCTTCACCGGCGAGGCGCCGCCGATGCGCTCGAAGGCGTGGTCCTGCAGCACGCGCACGATCTTGCCCTGCGTCTCGAGCGGCATGTCCGCGACCTCGTCGAGCACGAGGGTGCCGCCGTGCGCCCGCTCGAGCACGCCGGCGCGGCGCGGCGCGCTCGCCGCGTCCGGCCCCGCCTCGACGCCGAACAGCTCGGCCTCGAAGCGCATCGGGCTCAGCGTCGCGCAGGGCAGCATCACGAACGGGCCCCCCGCGCGCCGCGAATGGGCGTGGATCATCCGCGCCGCGACGCCCTTGCCCGAGCCCGCCGGCCCGCGGACGAGCACGCGCGAGCCGGTCGGCGCCGCCTTCGCCACCTGCGCCCTGACCGCGGCGATCGCGGGCGAGGCGCCGGTCAGCTCGATCTCGGCGCCGGCGCGGAGGCGAAGCTCGGCGTTCTCGAGCGCCAGCTGCGCCGCCTCGAGGGCCCGGCGCAGGACGTGCAGCAGGCGGTCCGCGGTGAACGGCTTCTCGATGAAATCGTAGGCGCCCTGCTGGATCGCGGCCACCGCCATCTCGATCGTGCCGTGCCCCGAGATCATCACGACCGGCACCTGCGGCTCCTCGGAGTGGAGGATCTCGAGGACCGCGAGGCCGTCGCGCTTGGAGCCCTGCAGCCAGACGTCGAGAACGACCAGCGAGGGGCGGCGCTGGCGGAACGCCGCCAGCGCCGATTCGCCGTCGTGCGCCTGGCGGGTCTCGTAGCCCTCGTCGCGCAGGATGCCGTCGATCAGCAGCCGGATGTCCGGTTCGTCATCGACGATGAGGACTTCATGCGCCATCGCCGTGCCTGCCATCGTCGCGGCCGCCACCTTCGCGCCTGCCATCGTCGCGCCTGCCATCGTCGCGGCTTATGGGGAGCGAGAGGGTCGCGCGCGCGCCGCGCCCGTCCGGGCGGTCGTCGAGATCGAGCGTGCCGCCGTGGTCCTCCATGATCTTCTTGACGATGGCGAGGCCGAGTCCGGTGCCTTTCGGCTTCAGCGTCACGTACGGCTCGGTGAGGCGCGCCCGGTCCGTCTCGGGCAGCCCGACGCCGTCGTCCGTCACCGCAATCCGCACCTCGTTCGCCTCCTCCGCCACGGCGAGCCCGATATGGCCCGCGCCATCACGCATCGCGACCGCGTCGGCGGCGTTCTGCAGCAGGTTGGTCAGCGCCTGGCCGACCAGCCGCCGGTCGCAGGGCGCCACCGGGCCGCGCTCGGGAATCGCCGTCGTCCAGGCGATCTCCGGATGGGCGCTCTTCTGCAACACGAGCGCCTCGCGCGCCAGCCTGCCCACGTCCTCCTCCCGAAACACCGGTTGGGGCATCCGGGCGAAGGCCGAGAACTCGTCGACCATGCGGCCGATATCGCCGACATGGCGGACGATCGTGTCGGCGCACTGGGCGAAGGTCTCCGGATCCGAGGCGATCTCCTTGAGGAAGCGGCGCTTGAGCCGCTCGGCGGCGAGCTGGATCGGCGTCAGCGGGTTCTTGATCTCATGGGCGATGCGGCGCGCGACATCCGCCCAGGCGGCCTTGCGCTCGGCGGCCTTGAGCTCGGTGATGTCGTCGAAGGTGACGACGAACCCGTCCGGCCGCCCCCCCTTCAGCTCGGCCGCGATGCGCACGAGGAGGCGGCGCCGGCGCGTGGGCGGGCCAATCTCGACCTCCTCGGTGAGCGGGCGGTCCGGCGCGGCCTGGGCCGCGGCAAGGAGGGGGGCGAAGGCGGGGACGAGTTCGGAGAACGCGCCGCCCACGCCGGCCATCACGTCGATCCCGAGAAGCTCGCCCGCGGTGCGGTTCGGAAGCTCGATCCTCCCCTCCGCGTCCAGCCCGATCACGCCCGCCGAGACCCCGGAGAGCACGCTCTCGGTGAAGCGCCTGCGCTCGTCGATCTGGCTGTACGCGTCCATCAGCTCGGTCCGCTGCGCCGCGAGCTGGCCGGTCATCCGGTTGAAGGCGCGCGAGAGGCCGGCGATCTCGTCGCCGGTCGGCGCCTCCGGCACCCGAACCCCGAGATCGCCGGCGCGCACCCGCTCCGCCGCCATGATCAGCCGCCCCACGGGGCGGGCGATCTGATTGGCCATCACGAGCCCGATCAGCACCGCCGCCGAGAGCACGAGCAGGGCCACCACCGCGAAGATCAGGGCGAAGGTGATCTGCAGGCCGTAGCGGTTCTGGTCGAGCTGCTGGTATTCCGCGACCGCCTGCTCGACCTCGGCCATGTGCTCGAGGATCGTCGGATCGACCGGCCGGCTGATCATCAGCATCAGCGTCGGAATCGAGTCGAGCCGCACGACCGCCTCGACCGAGGTCCCGTTGTTGGTGTTGAGGACGGCGACGCTCCCCTGGCGCGCCACGTCCACCGACCAGGCCGGCGGAAGTGCCGCGCCGAAGCCGGCCAGCACGCCAGACGAGGCGATCACCTGGCCGGTCACCGGCTCGAAGATCACCGCCTCGGTCAGCCCGCGCAGCGCCGTCTGCGTCGCCAGCACCTGGGCGAACTGCTGCGGCGCGTTGGCGAACACCTCGCCCGCGCGCGTGAGGTCGTTGGCCATGGCCAGCGCGTCGGCGCGGATGGCGTCGCGGTGCTCCTGGAGATAGCCGCGCGAGACCTCGAGGCTCTGGTCGAGCGCGGTGCGCACGCGATCGTTGAACCAGGCCTGGATGCCGTAATGGAAGAAGGCGGTGGCGAAGACGGCGACCAGGATCGCCGGCACCACCGCGACGACGCTGAAGAGCAGCACCAGCCGGACGTGCAGCCGCGACCCGGCGGAGCCCCGCCTTCGCTCCACCCACACCCGCGTGAGCCTGACCGCGAGCAGGAGCCCGAGCAGGAGCAGGACGATCAGGTTGGCGAGCACCATGCTCACCACCCAATCGGACGAAACGCCGAACTTCACCCCGCCCGCGAGCACGGTGAAGGTGGCGATCCCGAGCCCGAGCGCGCCCACGGCGAGCACCAGCGTCACCACCCGCCCGAGCACGACGTCGAGCACGCGGGCGAGCCAGGAGGTGCGAAGCGGCCCTTCCGCTGCCCGCGGACCGAGGGCCATACGGCTGAAGACGTTGTTCACCGGTTCACGGGCTGGGGCTGGGGGTCATCGGCCGGCCCGCCGTCAGCCGACCCCTCTCAGCACGGGAATCTCGAGGTCGCGGATCTTCTTGCGCAGCGTGTTGCGGTTGAGCCCGAGCATGGCCGCCGCCTTGATCTGGTTGCCCCGGGTGGCGGCGAGCACGGCGCGGATCAGCGGCCGCTCGAAGTCCGCCAGCACCCGCTCGTATATGGTGCCGGTGCGGGAAGCCGTCGGGTCGGCGAGGAGGTCCTGGAAGTGCCGCTCGAGGAGGCGCGTGAGCGGCTCGCCATCGACCGCTTCCGCCGGCGGAGGAGAGCCGTTGGGCGCGGTGCGGAGCTCCGCGTCGATCGCCTCGGCGGTGATGGTCTCGCCCGGGCTGAGCACCGCGAGGCGGCGCATCAGGTTCTCGAGCTCGCGCACGTTGCCCGGCCAGCGGTGCTGGCGGAGCCGCTCCACCGCGGTCGCCTCGAGCGACTTGGCGGAGAGCCCCTCGGCGCGCGCGCGCTCGAGGAAATGCCGCGCGAGCGGGCCGATGTCCTCGGTTCGTTCCCTGAGCGGCGGCAGCCGCATCGGCACCACGTTGAGCCGGTAGTAGAGGTCGTCGCGGAAGAGGCCGCGGCGGATCAGCTCGCTCAAGTCGCGGTGCGTGGCGGCGATGATGCGCACGTTCACCTTGATCGGCTGCCGCCCGCCGACCGAGGTGAACTCGCCCTCCTGGAGCACGCGCAGCAGCCGCGTCTGCGCCTCGGGCGGCATGTCGCCGATCTCGTCGAGGAAGAGCGTGCCGCCGTCCGCCTGCTGGAAGCGGCCCGGGCTGCGGCCGATCGCCCCGGTGAAGGCGCCGCGCTCATGGCCGAACAGCTCGGCCTCGACCAGCTCGCGCGGGATCGCCGCCATGTTGATGGCGACAAAGGGCTCGCCCCGGCGGCGCCCGTAATCGTGCAGCGCCCGCGCCACCAGCTCCTTGCCGGTGCCGGACTCGCCGCTGATCATCACGGTGAGGTCGGCGGTGGTCAGGCGGGCGATGCTGCGATAGA
>Ga0335075_10001869_pt1 | contig 34276 bp, 25 predicted proteins | sample Lox_Sample_24_FD_206723 | JGI IMG/M metagenome (GOLD analysis project Ga0335075, IMG submission 206723) | Soil microbial communities from Loxahatchee National Wildlife Refuge, Florida, United States - Lox_Sample_2.4 | ecosystem: Environmental > Terrestrial > Soil > Wetlands | place: USA...
CAAGGACGGGAACGTCCCGCTCGGCGCACGGCGCGGCCCCCGCGCCGGACTGGCCGGATGCGACGTACGCGGCGAGTCGCGGGCACCTTGGATGGAAACGGCAGCCGACCGGGATCGCGGTCGGGTCCGGCGGCTCGCCCGCCAGCGGGACCCGCCTGCCCGGGGCATCGAGCACGGACACCAATGCCTTGGTGTAGGGGTGCTTCGGCCGGAGCAGCACGTCGGCGACCGGGCCGGACTCGACCACGCGGCCCAGGTACATCACCGCCACCTGGTCGGCGACGTTCCACGCCAGGCCGAGGTCGTGGCTGACGATGACGGCGGCGAGCGACAGCTGCGCGCGCAGCTCGAGTATCAGCCGGAGGATCTCGCCGCGCACCGACGCGTCAAGCGAGGACACCGGCTCGTCCGCGACGAGCGCGGTCGGCTCGAGGGCCAGCGCGCCGGCGATCAGCACGCGCTGCTGCTGACCTCCGGACAGCTCGTGCGGGTAACGGTTGAAGAACTGCTCCGGCGGCCGTAGTCCCGCGTTGGCCAGCGCATCCCGTACCCGCCCGGTGAGGCCGCCGCGCATGCCGTGCAACCGGGGGCCCTCGGCGACCGCGTCGAAGACGTTCTGCCTCGGGTTCAGCGAGCCAGCCGGATCCTGCAGCACGAGCTGGACCCGGCGGCGGTGCCGCTTCAGCGCCTTCGGCGAATACCGCAGCGGCTGGCCATCGTAGCGGACCTCACCGGAGTCCGGACGGGCGAGCCCGACCAGCGCCCGGCACAGCGTGGACTTGCCGCAGCCGGACTCGCCGATCAGCGCGAGGATCTCGCCCGGCGCCACCGCGAGGTTCACCTCGTCGACCGCGCGCGCCACGCCGCGGCCGAACCGCGCCGGGAACGCCACCCGCAGGCCACGCGCCTCGAGCAGGGGGGCCGACGGCAGGCTCGGCGGGCGCGGTGACGCGGCCATCCCGGCCGGGGCGAGCCGGGAGGCCGAGTCGCCGATCCGCGGGAAGGCGCGGCACAGCAGCTGGGTATAGGGGTGCTTGGGCGCGGCAATGACCTCGGCGGCCGGCCCGGTTTCCACGAACTCCCCGTCGCGCATGACCGCGAGCCGGTCGCAGCTCGCGCCGAGCACCGCCAGGTCGTGGCTGATCAGGATCATCCCGATCCGCGCCTCACGGACCCGGTCCGCGAGCAGCGCCAGGATCTGCGCCTGGACGATGACGTCGAGCGCGGTCGTGGGCTCGTCCGCGATCACCAGGCCGGGCGAGCAGGCGAGCGCCATCGCGATCATGACCCGCTGCCGCTGGCCGCCGGACAGCTCGTGCGGGTAGCTGGACAGCCTGCTGGCCGGGACCCCCACGCTGTCAAGCAACTCGGCGGCCCGCAGCGAGGCGGCGCGCCGGCCGACCTTCTCGTGCAGCAGGATCGGCTCGCAGATCTGGTCCCCGATGGTCCGGACCGGGTTCAGCGCGCTCATCGCGCCCTGGAACACGACCGAGGCACCCGCCCAGCGGACCGCGCGCAGCCGGCCCCAGCTCGCCTCCCGCAGGTCCTCCCCGCGCAGCAGCACCTGACCGCCGACCTTCGCCGACGCGGGCAGCAGGCGCAGCAGCGACAGCCCGACCGTCGTCTTGCCCGAACCGGATTCCCCGGCGATGCCGAGCACCTCCCCGGCCTCCAGGGTCAGGTCCACGCGGCGGACGGCCGGGACATCCCCGTAGCTGACCGACAGGTCCCGCACCTCGAGCAGCGCGGTCACGACTGGGCTCCCGACCGCGGGTTCAGCACGGCCTCGATGGCGCGCCCGGTCAGCGTAAAGCCGAGCACCACGATAAGGATGGCGACGCCGGGTGGCAGCAGGTACCACCAGGCGCCCCGGGTGACGGCACCCTGCCCGACCGCCTGGTTGATCATCGCTCCCCAGGACACGTCCGTCGGGTTGCCGAGACCGAGGAACGCGAGCGTCGTCTCGGTCAGGATCGCGCTCGCCACGGTCAGCGTGCTCGACACCAGGATCAGCGGCGCCACGTTCGGCAGCACCTGGCGCAGCATAACCTGCCGGTGGCCGGCGCCGAGCGCGTGCGCCCGCTCCACGAACGGCCGGGCCTCCACCGCCAGCGTCTGCGCCCGCACGATCCGGGCGGTCGCGGTCCACGAGGTCACCGCGATGGCGATCGTGATCGATGTGTCGCCCTGGCCGAGCACCGCGGCCAGGGCGATCGCCAGCGGCAGCGCGGGCAGCGCGATGAACCAGTCGGTCACCGCCATAAGCACCCGGCCGGCGATTCCGCCGAAATGCCCAGCCAGCAGGCCGATCGCGCTGCCGATCACGATCGTGCACGCGGTGGCGATCACCCCGATCGCCAGTGACGACCGCGCGCCCCAGATGACGAGCAGCAATACTGAACGACCCGGCTGATCCGTCCCGAGCCAGTATTTCGCGCTCGGCGGGGCGAGCGACGGGCCGGTCGCGTCGACCACGTTCAGGTCGGCCGGGTGGATGAACAGCGGGGCGGCCAGCGCCAGCGCGGTCACTACCGCGAGCACCGCCAGGCCGGTCACTCCGCCGGGCTGCGCGGCGAACCCGCGGGCGAACCTGCGCAGCGGCTCAAGCCGCGGTGGTGCGCTCGTGCCCGGGACGGATACCGCGGTCACTGCCGGCGCACCCGGGGATCGAGGTACCGGTAGACGATGTCGGCCAGCATGTTCATCACGATCACCGAGGCGCTGAACACGATGAACGTGCCCTCGAGCAAAGGCAGGTCGGGGATCTGCAGCGCCTGATAGGTCAGGTAGCCGAGCCCGGGCCAGGAGTACACGGTCTCCACGGTGATCGCCCCGGCGACCAGCCCGCCGAGCTGGAGGAAGATCACCGTGACACTGGGCAGCAGGGCGTTCGGCACCGCGTGCCTGCGGCGCACGTCGGCGTCACGCAGCCCCTTGGCGCGGGCGGTGAGCAGGTACGGGCTGCCGAGCTCGTCGATCACCGACGAGCGCATGATCGTCACGTACTGGGCGAAGATCACCAGCGACAGCGTCAGACAGGGCAGCACCAGGTGCCTGAGCACGTCCAGGATGTGGGACAGGGCCAGCCCGCCCGCCGTCCCCGGGGTGGACATGCCGCCGGCCGGAAACAGCGGGGGCACCGGCCCGAACCCCACGCTGAACAGCACGAGCAGGATCAGGCCGAGCCAGAACGTGGGCACCGACCAGAACGTCAGCGACACCCCGGAGGCGCCCCGGTCGAGCAGGCTGCCAGGACGCCACCCGCTGCGGATGCCCAGCCACAGGCCCGCGATGGCGGAGACCACCATGGCTGACCCGGTGAGCAGCAGCGTTGGCCAGAGCCGCTGCGCGATCAGCGTCGAGACCGGCTCCTGGAACTGCCAGGAGTAGCCCAGGTGCCCCTGTACGGTGTTCCAGGCGAAGCTCCCGAACCTCTCGATCACGGGCTGGTCGAGGCCGAGTTGCTTGCGCAGGAAGGCGAGCTGGGCGGCGCTGGTGGGGCGGCCGCGGGTCAGCGCCTCAAGCGGGTCCGACGGCATCAGGCTGAAGATGACGAAGCCGATCACCAGCAGCACGGCGAAGCTGAGCACAGCACCGGCCAGCTTCTTGGCGAGGTAGCGGAAGAACTCCACCGCGCCGGAGGCGGCGCTGACTCCGGAAGCCGGGACCGAGGCTGCCGTCACTCGCGTTCCCCGGCCGTGCGACGGCGGCGCGCCGCGAAGGCCGCCCCTAGAGCGATGACCACGACGGCGGCGATCGGGGCGCCTACCACCAGTCCGGTGTCCGAGCCGCCGGTGGTGGTAACGGCCACTGGCTTGGCCTGCTGCCAGTTGAGAACATCGGTCTGGATCGGGTAAAAGCCCTGTCGGTTCGGGCTGCCGTAGAAGTAGTCCTTGACGGCCGCCGTCCGTACCGCCTCGAGATTGTCCGAGTAGTAGAGGATGATGTCCACGTTCGCCTGGTAGAGCAGGCTCTGCATCTGGTCGATCGTCTGCACTCGCTGGGCGGTGCTGAAATCGGTTAGCTGCTGGTTGTACAGCTTGTCGTAGCTGGGGTTGCAGAAGAACGCGTCCGTGTTGCCCGGGGTGGACGCGTTCTGCGGGAGAGTGCCGCAGGTTTGGATGGACAACAGGTAGCTGGGGTCGGCGGTGGTGTTCCAGCTGTCCATCAGCATGTCCCAGTCGCCCTTCGGCAGGGCGGAGTTGAGCTGGGTGAAGCTCATCGCCTGCACGTCAACCTTGATCCCGATGGCGGCCAGCCACTCCACGATGTACGGGGCGATCTCGCCGTCGCTTGCTTCGTCCGAGTGGATGCCGAAGCGGAAGACCAGTGGCTTCTTCGTCTTCGGATCGATCCGGACGCCGCCGGGACCCATCGTGTAGCCGGCCTTGTCCAGGATCTGATTGGCCTCGGCGGGGTTATAGCCCTCGTACATGCTTGCCGGGGGTGTCCACCACCACTGCGGGTAGGCGGGCGGCAGGTAGCCGGCGCCGGAGACGCCGAGCCCGTTGAGCACCTTGGCCACGAGTTCCTGGCGGTTGATCGCGAGCGCGATGGCCTTGCGGACCGCCGGGTCGGCGAGCGCCGGGTTCCCGTTGCCGAACTTGCTGCCGGACTTGGTGCGGGCGCCGGTGTTGAGCTCGATCGCGTCCCAGATGTTGGACTCGGTCGGGTAAAGGCCCAGGCTCCGCACGCCCTTGAGCGAGTCGTACTGGGTGGCGGACAGGTCGTCGATCTCGTCGAGCGCGCCGGTGCGCAGCGCGGCGACCGCCGCGTCCGAGTTGCTGAAGTACTGGATGACCAGCGTCTGGTACGCGGGCGCGCCGGCGTAGTAGTCCTTGTTCGCGGTCAGGGTGGCGTACTGGTTGCTCACGTAACCTGTCAGGATCCAGGGGCCGTAGCCGACGACCGGGAAGCTCGACATGTTCCTGAAGTTCGCGAGGTTCTTGACCCGGCTTGCCCAGACGTGCTCGGGGACGACGGGGATGATGGTCGCCTCGTACGCGACGTTGGACTCGGGCGCCGTCGTCTTGATCACCAGCGTGGTGGCGTTGGGCGCGGTGACGCTCTGGAAGTCGGCGACCAGCGAACCGTTCGCGGTGCCCGCCGTCGGGTTCTTCATGATGAGGTTGTAGGTCCAGGCGATGTCCGCCGCGGTCAGCGGTACTCCGTCGGACCACTTCAGCCCGCTGCGGATGGTGAACGTCCAGGTGAGGTGGTCCGGTGAGATGGTCCACTTCGTGGCCAGGTACGGGGCCGGTTCGCCGTTCTCGGCGGCCTGCGTGAGCAGCGGGTAGACCCCGTAGATGACCTGCTGATCGCCCGCGAAGTAGGCGAGGAACGGGTTGAAGGTCGAGAACGAGGTATCCGACTCGACCCGCAGCGTCTGTCCGGCGGACGCCGTCGATGCGGCGGCGGGCGGGATCACGCCAAGCGCGGCCAGGGCCAGCGCGGCGGCGGCGAGCAGCGCGCGACGGACCACGGTACGCGGGAAGCCCCCATGCTGGGGGACACGAATTGTCCTCACGGCCGGAACGTAACGCCGCTGGTAAGGCAAATCAAGATTCAACGGGAAAGTTTTTTGAGGTTTATGCGAAACCAGCGGTATTCCCGGGACATCGGGCTCAAGCGGGCAGGCGAGACGGCTACGGCCCGAGGGACGATATGGCTTAGAAGGGGATTAACCGGGAGGATGAGCCCGGCGGATTCCATGATCGCGAAGATATTTTCCTGGCGAAAACAATTCATCGTATAGGTACACGAAATCTTCGCGATAAAGAAAATTTTACTCGAAAGCCTGATCGATAACGGGTACATTCATCGCATTGCGGGGTAACCCGTGCACGGGCTTTCGCGCAAGCCCTCTTGTATTAGATAACAAATGAATTTGAACCTTACCATAAGGTGCAATTCGGATAATTCTGGGATTCTGGTCTCTATGAACGACTGGATGCCAGCTGTCGATGCGTACAGAAACGCCGTAGTTACAGGGAATTCAGGCGCTGTCGCGGCGCACCTGTCCGACGACGTGGTGGTGGAGACCAACTTCGGGCGGGCGGAGGGCGCCGACGCCGCGCTCGCGCTGCTGCGGCCGGCCGCGCTGCGTCTCACCGAGGAGATCAAGAGCGCGGTCAACGGGGCCCTCGGCAACCAGACCCCCATGCTCATCGGGTACACGGACGAACGGGGAGAAATCCACCTGTCGTTCCGCGGCACCATTCAAGCGCGCTCCGACGAGCAGCTCGCACTGTGGGCACGAGAGCCCGAGGGCGGACTGCCCAGGAACATCGCGGTCCGCCCCAACGTCACGCTCTTCTACCACGACCCGGCCAGCCGCACGACCTACAGCTTCTACGGCCGGGCCCGGATCGAGGCCGATCCCGCGGCCCGCGCCGCGATCTACGCCGACTCCCCGGCGCGCGAGCGGCAGATGGACTTCAGGCAGCGCGGCGTCGCCATCGTCGTCGACCTGGACCGGGTGGAGGGCAGGGGGCCGGGCGGACGGGTGCTGATGGTGCGCTAGCGACCCTCGGTGAGCAGGGCAAAGGCGGCACTATCCCGAACGGCGGCGGCATTCTGGTCATTGTTGAAGTACGCGTACACCACGGCGGGGGACGGCCAGGTGCCGGCGATCCGCCCCGCCCAGGCCGCAAGCGCGGTGTCGTCATACCGTGGCCACGGATCGGCCGTGCCCTCGTGGAAGCGCAGGTATCCCCAGTCGGCGGTGCGCCACAGCGGCGTCACCGGCAACCCGCCGCGGTCCGCCCAGCACAGCGCCGCGTTATGCCCGCCAAGCACGTCGCGGACGCGGTCCGTCCACCAGGAGGGATGGCGGGGCTCGACGGCCACCCGCACATCGGCAGGGAACTGCGCGAGGCAGTCGTCGAGCAGCGCCGACTCCGCCTCCAGCGTGGGCGGCAGCTGGATCAGCAGCGGGCCGAGTTTGCCGCCAAGACCGCGGGCCGCGTCGAGCATGCGGCGCACGGGCTCCGCGGGGTCGCGCAGCCGCCGCACATGGCTGAGGTAGCGGCTTACCTTCGCCGCCATCACGAAGCCGTCCGGCGTCCTCGCCCGCCACTGGCTGAACGTCTCCCTGGCGGGGAGCCGGTAGAACGACGCGTTGCTCTCGACCGTGCGGAACCGCCCGGCGTAGTACTCCAGCCACCGGCGCTGCGGCACGTCCTCCGGGTAGAACGCGCCGCGCCAGTGCCGGTACTGCCAACCCGAGGTGCCGACGAGGACGGGCATCGGGCAACGGTAGCAGCCGGGACGGCTAGTCCTGGGTGCCGAGCGGGTCGCTAAGCAGGCAGCCGGGCGCGTTTGGCGCCGTGTTCGGCGACCATGCGCATCGGCTCCATGCGGGCCCACACCTGCTCCACGTGGATCGCGTCCCAGCCCTGCGGCAGCACGACCGGGCTCCGGCACCACGATGCCGCGGTGCCGGAGGTGGGATGGATGGAGGGCAGTCCGTACAGGCAGGCCATGAGGAAGCCGCCGATGTTGGCGCTGAACGGCCCGGCGACCGGCTGGTCGGGAAAGACGGACGGGCTGAACTCCGTGGTGATCGTGTAGGGCTCGACGATGAAGTCGGCGTAGCCGCGCTCGAACAAGTCCAGGGCCCGGGCCCGGTCGCCGGTCCACGCCGCGTACACGCCAAGCATCGCCGACAGCATGGGTGCCCCGGCATACCTGTCGGCGAACTGCAGGTAGTACTCGATCGTGCGGCGCTTGACCTCCGGGTCGGGCTTAAAGCCAAGTGGAAGGAAGCCGGCCAGCGCCTCCGGCGTCTCGCCCTTGTCCTCGTCGGGGTGGTAACCCTCGTGGTTGAGGATGATCCCGCGCTGCGAGTCGAACGGGAGCACGATGCGGTCGGCTATGTTTTCCCACCGGGCCGGGATGCCCCGGCCGAGACGACGCCCCATCGCGGCCGCCTCCCGCAGGGTGAGGATCGCGGCCATGTTCACGAAGGCGTTGTTGTCCACGGTTGTCTTGGTCTCCGCGGGGCCGTTGACACGCCGGAACTCGTAGCCGCGCGCGCTCGGCTCGATCCGGCAGGAGACCCATTTGGCCACCCCGGAGAGGACCGGCCATGCGTAATCGACCGAAAATTCGTGGTCGCCTGTGGCGTGGATGAAGCGGGCGAACGCGAGCGCCACGTCCATGCTCACGTGGTGCTCCACCGTGGGCGACGGGGCATTCACCGGGGCGGACTCCTCGCCGCTTTCTGGGGCGGCCTCCCACGGGTACTGCAACCCCTCGTAGCCGGACATCTGGGCGTTGGTGCGGGCGGCGGGTAGGCGGCTATAGCGGAAGCTGAGCAGGCCGCGGACGGTGTCGGGGTTGGTGAGCATGAGCGGCGGCAGCGCGAACGTGTCGACATCCCACATGATGTGGCCGCGGTAGTAGTGGTAGTTGGGCCAGTACGCCAGCCCGAATATCGACGTGCTGCCTGGCGAGGCCTGGTGCGCCGAGGTGTGCAGGTAGAAGTAGGCCGCGTCGGCGAACCGCTGCCACCGCGACGGCGCCCCGGCCAGCATGATGCGCCCCTGCCACAGCCGTCCCCACTCCTCCTGGTTGTCCTGCCGTAGCCGATCGAAACCGCGCCGCTTCCCGGCCGCGACCATCCGCACGGCCTGCAGGTGCGGTTGGTGGTGCATCTGGTCGGGGACGAAGCTGACGACGCGGCGCAGCCGGTAGGTGCGGCCGGGCTCGGCATGGAAGCTGTACGTGGTGTTCAGCGGGCAGGAGCGGCCCCGATCGACGTACCGGGTGACGTCCCCGGCGCCAACGAACTCGGTCGCGTATGCCACGCCGCAGGTGCTGGGTCCACCCGGCGCGTTCCAGAGCATCCAGCCATCGACCGGCTGCTCCCCGAACAGGCCGAACGCCTCCGTCTGGCGGCTGAGCATCCGGCCCATGACCTTGATGTCGACCAGCTTCTCGACGCGCAGCTCGCAGTCCCTGTCCACCCGCACGGTGGTCTCCTCAAGCACCAGCGTGGGCTGGGTGCGGCTGCAGAACGACAGCCTGCTCACCTCGACATTGACGTCATCTTCACCGGCGATGCTGAAGCGGGTCTCGACCTCGCCGCAGGAAAAGTCGTAGCGCTGCTCGCGCAGGACGCAGCGCTCCGGCGTGTTTGCCATCGAGGACCGGTTGATGGCGATATCCATGGCGAGGGGGAAGGGCGCCTGGGCGAACGTCGGGATCTCGTCCTCGGGGTGGATGCCCTCCAGGCCGCTGACGGTGGCCGTCCCGCTGCTCAGCGGGTGCGTCCCCAGCCGTAGGCCGATGACCCCGTTGGACAGGTACGGTGGCAGATAGCTCGGGCGCCATTCGGTCACCGGCTCAGGGCTGATGATCTCGCTCACATCGTCACCTCACCCTCCGGCTGCCGCGGCCCTGGCGCCGGCAGAGCGGAACTGAGGGAGGATCTCCTTTTCGTAGAAGCGGAAGAACCCCTCCTGATCCGGCCCTGTCTGGTGGATGTGCACATGATCGAACCCGGCCTCCTCGCAGGCGCGTATGCCCTGGATGTGCCGCTGCGGGTCCGGGCCGCAGACGATCACCTGCGCGACCTGTTCCTCGGTGATCGTGGCCGTGGCCTGCTCCATGTGCACGGGATTGGGCAGCAGCGTGGTCACCTCGCCCCGCAAGGCGGCCGTCGGGAAGACCGCCCGGGCGGTCCGCCTGGCCTGCGCCTCGTCGGCAGCCCAGCACACCTTGTACTGGACGTACCGTGGCTTGCCCTCGCCGCCGGCGGCGCTGAACGTCCGCACGATCTCCGGGCTCGGCTCGAAGTTGATCAGCCCGTCCCCGATCCGGCCCGCCAGTTCCGCGGCATGCTTGCCGCCCGCGGCGACGAGGACCGGCGGCGGCTGCTGCGGGCGCGAGTACACCCGGGCATTCTCGACGGTGAAGTACTTTCCGTAGTGCCGGATCATCCGGCCGGACCATAGCGACCGGATGATCCCGATCGCCTCCTCCAGCATGGCCGTCCGTATCTCAAGCGCCGGGAAGCGCTCTCCCATGATGTGCTCGTTGATCGCTTCGCCGGTGCCGACGCCGAGCATGAACCGCCCTGGCATCAGCTGGGCCACGGTGGCAGCCGCCTGCGCGATGATCGCGGGGTGGTAGCGGATGATGGGGCAGGTGACCGCGGTGCCAACCCGCAGCGTGCCCGTCTCCCTGGCGATCCCGCCGAGCACCGACCAGACGAATGGGCTCTGGCCCTGTTCATCGATCCACGGGTGGTAGTGGTCGGAGATCATCGCGTACTCGAAGCCAGCCCGTTCGGCGCGCGCGGCGAGCGCCACAAGATCCTGAGCCGAGTGTTCCTCGCTGGACAGCATGTAGCCAAGATGAACCATGCCGACGCCCTTCAGTTACCGAACGTAACGGGGACGCTCCTACCCGTTGCCGCGTGGCTGTACACGGGCACCCACCTCTCGTTCGGAAAAGAAATGATCAGGCTGAACGGGAGGGCTCACCAGGCCGGAGCGTTCTCGCCGTAGGCGGTCAGCCGCGGTGGCCAGGCCAGGGCGTGGTCGTCGAGTGTGCCGGGCGGGGTGACCATGGTGACGGGTCCGGTGCTTGATCGCAGCGTGGCCAGGTACTCGCTCGCCAGGGGTTCTTGTTCTGGCGGCCCGGCGGTTACGAGCTGGCCCTGACGGAGCAGCCATGCCGCGGTCGCAGCCAGGGACAGGGCGAAGAAGTGGGTGCCGCCGTTTCCGGACTGCCGCCGGACGCCCTCCAGGGCCGCCGCGGCAGCCAGGTAGCCGGTGCCGTGGTCGAGCAACTGGCAGGGAAGCCTGCCGGGACGGTTTCCGTCAGGTGATTCGGTCATCGCGATGCCGCAAGCCGCCTGGACGATGCTGTCAAAGCCGCGCCGGCCTGACCATGGTCCTGGGCCTCCCCACGCCGACAGGGACACCACGACCAGGCCAGGGTGACGTTCGGCCAGTGAGCCGACGTCGAGGCCGAACGCCGCAAGGGCGCCTGGGCGGTAGCCGTGCACGAGGATGTCGGCGCCGTCGGCGAGCTCGTGCAGCCGGGCCAGGCCGTCCGGGGTGCGCGCATCGAGCAGGGCGCTGCGTTTGCCTGGCAGCCCGTCGTAGCGGTGCAAAGGCAGCTCCGGCCGGTGCGGCGGGTCGACGCGGAGCACGTCGGCGCCGAGCGCGCCGAGGTAACGGGTGGCCACCGGCCCGGCGATGACCCGGGTGAGGTCAAGCACCCGCAGCCCGGTCGCCGGCAGGGCGGCGGGCTGGTGGCGCCGCGCCGCGGCGCCCTCGGTCACGGTGCTTGCGATCAGCGGCTGGCCGTCGCTTGCGGACCCGTGCGGGTGCTTGTGCCATTGCCCGGCGGTGCGGACCATCGCGGCCACGCCGCCCGCCGCCACCACGTCGGCTTCGACCGCTACGGCCGGGCGTTCGGCGATGGCGGCCCCAACCGCCTCGGGATCGGCCACGCCAAGCGCGCGCAGCAGCGCCTGCCGGTGCCAGAGGTAGTTGCCGTGGGTGCGTACCCACCCGTCGGCAGCCCTCCAGAACCGCGACAGGGGCGCGAAACCGCTACCGAAGCTCCGCCCGTTGACCCCTAGGTGCGCCTCGCTGCGGACCGCGACGGCCACGTGCGCGGCATCGAGCCGCACCTGCCGCGGCCGCGGTCCGCCGCGCTGCCGCTGCAGCCCGGCCGCGGCCGACAAGGCGGCGGCGACACAGGCGACAGCTGCATCCCCGGCCGGAAGCCGCGACGGCAGCCCGCCCGCGGTCCCGTGGACCGCAACCGGCTCCGGCCGCAAACCCAGGGCCCCGGCCGCCTCGGCCAGCAGTGGCCGCCATCCCTCGTCTGGCACGCTCCGCCTCCGTCCGGTGAGCGAAACTCACGAATCCGCACGGACAACGCAATTATCCGGCGAACGCGGCGCCGGACGGCCTGGCACGGGATGTTAATTCCTGCGCCGGAATTTCAGCGTCTCAGCATACGAGATAATTCATCTCATAATTACCGAGGCGACCAACCGTACTGTACCGTTGCGACGTATCAGATAATAGTCGAATTTGTCTCAATATGTGAGATGCATTGGCTCATCGGGTCCGGTTTCATGATGCGGCGGTACAGGGCGCAAGCACGGCGTCCGGCAGCGAAGCGGCGGCCGCGGGCCGCCGGGGTGGCCTGGGGTTCTTCGCGGTTTGCCTTGCTTATTGCACGATCATCCTCGACGGCAGCGTGCTCAACGTGGCTGTCCCCGCGATCCGCGGTACCCTAGGCGGCTCTATGGCGGCCGCGCAGTGGGTCCTTGACGGTTACACGCTGCCGCTGGCCGCGCTGCTGCTCACCGCAGGGGCAATGGGCGACCGGATCGGGCTGCGGCGCATGCTGCTGGCCGGGATCGCGGTGTTCACGGCGGCCTCGGCCGGATGTGCTTACGCACCGGACGCCGGCCTGCTGATCGCGGCGCGCGCGGTGCAAGGACTCGGCGCGGCGGCGCTGCTCCCGGCGACCCTGGCGCTGATCCCGCACCTGTTCACTACGCCTGGTGACCGTGCCCGCGCGGCGGTGGCGTGGGTCGCGGCCGGCGCGATCTCGGTGGCGGCCGGCCCACTGGTCGGCGGCCTGATGATCGAGGCGTTCGGCTGGCGGAGCATCTTCCTGATTAACCTGCCCATCGGGATGGTGAGCGGCTGTCTGGCCTGGGTGGCCGTCCCCGAGACACCTCGCAGCCGTGTCTCGCTGGACCGGGTGGGGCAGGTAAGCGCCGCTGCCGCGCTCGGGTTGACGGCCACCGGGCTGGTCCTGGCTGGAGCCGCCGGATGGACCTCCCCCGCGACCATCTGCGCGTTGGCCGGCGGTATCGCGGCGGGGACAGGGTTCTGGCTCGTCGAGGGCCGCAGCGGGCACCCGATGGTACCGCTGTCATTCTTCGCCCACCGGGTGCGCACGGTCGCGGTCGTCAGCGCCGGCCTGATGGGTTTCGCGTTCTACGGGACGCTGTTCGTGATGTCGCTGTACTTCCAGCAGGTTCGCGGCGCCTCGTCCGGAGCCACCGGGATCGCGCTGCTGCCGCTCACCGCCGGCAGCAGCATCGGCCCGCTCGTGCTTTACCGCCCGCTGTCGACCCGCTACGGGCACCCGGTGATGCTGGCGGCGGGATTCGCCTGCTGCGCCGGCGGCACCGCGACGCTCGGTTGGCTGGGACCGCGAACGCCGTATCCGGTCGCGCTGGCCGGCTTGCTGCTCACCGGAGCCGCGAGCACGATCGCGTTCTCCGCGCTCACCTCGCTACTCGTGTCCAGCGTGCCGCCCGGCCAGTCTGGGCTCGGTTCCGGTCTACAGAACACCACCCGGCAGTCCGGCGCGCTCATCGCCGTGTCCGTCCTCGGCTCGGTGCTCGATACAGCGAGCCCGGCCAGCCGCCTGCCAGCCGCGTTCGTGATCATCGGCTTGGCCGCAACCGCTGGCATAGCCGCCGGGCTTATCGCCATCCGCGCGGCGCGTGATTAGCCGGCCAAGCCGAACGCCTCACTTATTGCCCGAGATTTGACCAAGCTTTCAAGTAAAGTTTTCGTAACTAGCACTCCAGCCGCAGATCGTGACTTCGCCGTCTGAGTAGAGGACTGGCGATATTCGCCGGGGTGGATGCGGCTGAAGCGGGGCGTCCGCCGCTGGGCGGTTCATGCGTGCATGGACCCGGACTCATTCCGGCAGCGGTTTTCGATGATGCCGACGCCGGCGATCTCGGTGCGGATCACGTCTCCGGCGGCGAGGCCTGGTGGCGGACGGCCGTCGAGGCGGCTGCCCGCGCCGCACAGCAGCACGGTGCCGGCCTGCAAGGTGGCGAAGCAGGACACCAGGGCCACGAGTTCTGCCGGGCTCCACAGCATGTCGTTGTGCTGTTGTTGGTGGGCTGACGCGGTGAGCTGGGGTTCGGCTGCCGTGCTGGTCCCCTCGCCGACCAATGAGTGCCTGTCCGGCAGGGCCGGTTTATCCGGTCTGGGGAATCCAGGGCTGACCTTGGAACGCGGTGGTGAGCGCGTCGAGGGCGCCGATGGCGTGATGGGCGGCGGTGGCGAGGTAGGACCGGAGCGTGCAGAACTCTTCCGCGCCGGCCATGGAGCGCATACAGCCGGAGATCTTGATCCGGAGCTTGCTCATGCGTATTGCCTGCTCAGTGGCATTATTAGTGAAATGGGACGCGCAGGTCGCGGGCGAACCGGAGGTAGTCGTCCTCGCGGTCCTTCATCCTGGTGGCGAGGGCGTGCCGTTTCTGCTGGAGCCTGCCCTGGCGGTCGGCGTTGAGGGCGATCCCGGTCTCGGCGGCCTTGCGGTACCAGCCTTCGTGCTTCGTGCGGGTTTCCGTGTCGATGGCGTCCTGGCCTGCGGCGCGGGCAGCACCGGCGGCCTCGTTCAGGGCCAGGAGCGCGTCGATAGCCTGCTGTTCCCGCGCCTTGCCGTCCTTGCCCCGCTTGGCGTGCACGGTGAACAGCGCGAACTTCCACGCTGAGGCGGAGTGGACTCAGCCGAGCTTCCCCACGGTGCGGAACCCGGTCTCGTCGAAGTGGACGACCTCCGCCGCGATCAGGTGCCGGGTGATCGCGGCCAGCGCGGGCGCGAGGAAGCCCGCGGTCTTGCGCGCGGCGGCGAGCGCGCCGGGCGACGGCGCGCACCCGAACATCTCGGCAAGGGCCTGGCAGGCGCGGTCGCGGGACAGGAACTGGACGTGCCACAGGTAGATCCCGGTGCCCATGATCCGCGGCCCATACCGCACTGGCGCCGTCACCCCGTCCAGGGCCTGCGCCTTCGTCTCGCAGCCGCAGCCGCAGCCGCACGGTCAGCATCTGGTGCTCGGTCGTGACCGCCTTCACCGGCGGGATGTCGATGACCTGCCGCCGCTCGACCGCGGTAACGGGAGCCTTCTTCAGGGACCTCCCGCAGGCCATAGGTGACCATATTTGACACCTATGGCCCGTGATCATGACGTCACCCCTCCCCGGGCCCAGGGGCCGTGCAACATATATAAGTGCGAAAGACCCGTGAGTATAAGACGAACTATTTATACCGGAAAAATGTCTTCGCGATCATGGAGTCTGCCATCAAGCTCATAACTCCTGGTTAACCCCCTTCGGCATCGAGGATACGCTCCGGGGCTTGACAGGAATGCACTCTCCGACGACCCGCGCCTCGCAAGGGTCGATGAGTAGTGATAATAAAGAAAAATTGTTATTAATGCCGCAATTTAGGTATCCAGCATTTGCGCACGGGAAAAATGTACCATACGTGGCGCATAGCGGCGGGGAAACTCATAGGATTTTACTAGGGAGGAGCCATTTCTCAACGCTGTTTGCAGAATGCATTAAGCGCGTTCGGATCTTCAGATGACAGGCTATCTATCGGCACCGGCGCGGCTTCATGCCGTATACGCCCATCGCGATCGCGAAGGCCGGCCTTCCTCAAACCCGCTGGAGGTCTCCTCTTGTCCATGATCCTCGCGGATCCGCTGAACCCGGCCGCGTACGCCGATCGCCCCGAGCCCCCACGCCGCCGCTGGCAACTGTGGCGCTCACCAGATGGCCAGCCGACGTGGGCGCGTCCGGTCCTGCTCGGCATCGCCGCGGTGGCGGCGGCGCTGTACGCGTGGAACATCACCCACGCCGGGCTGGCGCCGTTTTACTCCGTCGCGGTCAAGAGCATGTCCGAAAGCTGGAAGGCGTTCTTCTACGGCGCCTTCGACCCCAAAGCCACGATCACCATCGACAAGCTCGCCGGATCGTTCCTGCCGCAGGCGCTGTCGGCCAGGATCTTCGGCTTCTCCGCCTGGTCGCTCGCGCTGCCGCAGGTCATCGAGGGCGTCATCTCGGTCCTGGTCATGTACCGGGCGGTACGGCGCTGGGCTGGCGTGGTGCCCGGGCTTCTCGCCGCGGCGGTCTTCGCGCTGACGCCGATCGCGGCGTCGATGTTCGGGCACAGCATGGAAGACGGGGCACTGACCATGTGCCTGGTGCTGGCCGCCGACGCCTACCAGCGCGCCATCAGCCAAGCGCGGCTGCGGTCACTGATCTGGGCAGGCGTGTGGGTGGGCCTGGGCTTCCAGGCCAAAATGCTGCAGGCCTGGATCGTGCTGCCCGCACTCGCGCTCGGCTACCTGGTAGCCGCGCCGCCCCGGCTGCGCCGCCGGCTAGGGCAGCTCGGCGTGGCCGGGGCCGTCATGCTCGCCGTGTCACTGTCGTGGATCGCGCTCTATACATTCACCCCCGCCAGCGACCGGCCCTACGTCGACGGGTCTACCACCAACAGCGCGGTAGCCATGGTGTTCGGCTACAACGGCCTGGAACGGTTCGGCATCAAGGTCAAGGGCGCGGTCACGTCCGGCCCCGGGGTCGCGGGCGGTGGCTTCGGCTTTCGCGGCGGATTCGGCGATGGCTTCGGCAGGGCCGGTGCTGGGTACCGGGACGGTTTCCCTGGCGGCCGGGCAGGTTCGGCACAGGACGGGACCGGAGGGACCAGCGATTTCCGCGCCCACGGCGGTTTCCCGGTCGGCGGTGGCTTCCCGGCCCACGGCGAGTTCCCGGCCGGCAGCGGTTCTCCTGGCCGTTTCCCGGCCGGCGGCGGGATCTCGGGAAGCGGGGCCTCGGGAAGTAGCGGCTTCCCGGGCCGCGGTAAGTTCCCGACCGGCGAGTTCCCACGCGGCACGGTGCCAGGCGGAGGCACGGTACCAGGCGGTGCCGTGCCAGGCCGGGGCTTCGGTGTCCGATTGACCTCGGCCGGAGGCTTCGGTACCGGCTGGACCAAGCTGTTCGGAAGCGAGTACGGCCCGGAGATCGGCTGGCTGTACCCGCTGGCGGTGCTCGCGCTGGTCTTCGGTCTGCTCTGGACGCGCCAGGCCGGGCGCGCCAACCAGGTGCGAGCCGGGTTCATCACGTGGGGAACGTGGCTGGTTACCTTCGGCGTGGTATTCAGCGCGATGAAGACAATCCCGCACACGGCCTACATGTCATCCCTGGCACCGCCTCTCGCGGCGCTGTCCGCGGCGGGAATCGTGATGTTCTGGCGGGCTTACCGGGCGAGCGGCTGGCGCGGCTGGGTCCTGCCGGCCGCGGTGGCGGCCCAACTTGGCTGGGCGCTGTTCCTGTGGAGCAGCTACGGCGGTTTCCTGCCATGGGCGCGGGACGCCATGATCGCGGTCGGGGGTGCCGCGATCGTGATCATGGTCGCTGCCAGACTGTCCCGGCGGACCTGGGTGCGGCTCACGACCGTGGGACTGGTTGCCGGTGTCGCGGCCATGCTCGCTGCGCCCAGCACGTGGGCAGCCTCCGTGCTGGACACTAAATACGGCGGCAGTTCGCTCAACGCCAGCGCCGGCCCGGCCGGTGGCGGGTTCGGCGGTGGCGGGTTCGGCGGCGGCGGGTTCGGCGGCGGCGGGTTCGGCGGCCGTAACGGGCTCAGCGGCCGTAACGGGCTCAGCGGCCGTAACGGGCTCGGCCGTGGCGGCGGGTTCGCCGACGGGATGCTGGATGGGGGAACCACCCTCACCTCCGCTGAGCACCGAATCTACGACTACGTCAGCGCTCGCCGTGACGGCGCCGGCTATCTGATGGCGGTGAATTCCTGGAGCGAGGCGTCGCCGTACATTCTGGCGACCGGGCAGGAAGTGCTTGCCATGGGCGGGTTCAGCGGCACGGTGCCCGAACCCACGCTCGCCACGGTCAAGCGCCTAGTGCACAGCGGCCAGCTCAGATTCTTCCTGATCAGCGGCGAGTCCGGGCTAGGCGCCATGCCAGGCGCCGCGCCAGGCGGCCGCGGTTCCACCTCCGCGACGATCAACTCGTGGGTGCAAAGCGCGTGCGCGAAGGTCCCAGCCGCGGACTATGGGGCTACGACTCCCACTGCCTCGGGCAGCGGATTCGGCGGGTTCGGCGGGTTCGGCGGGTTCGGCGGGTTCGGCGGCGGGACGCAGACCCTCTACGAATGCGGCCGAAGCGCCTGACAGCGCTGGTCAGCCAACGCGGATGATCCGGCGGGGCCGACCACGCGCTGTCCTTCCGGCAGCCGCGCGGACCGATAACCGGGCAGTGATCGCGGTACTGCCTCGCTCGCGCCGGAGCCATTGCAAGAACGTCCTACGCGACGGCCGCGGCATCCGCACGATGATGTTGCCACCGACGACCTTACCGGTGACTTCCACCTGCAGCAGAACGGGTACCCCGGCACCCCGTGGCTCTCGTGCCTTCACGTTGCCGCCAGCGACCACCACCTCATCGGTGTCCACCACGACGCCGGGCTTGGTGATCACGATCAGGTTTCCGCCGGCTACTACCGCGCTGATCTGCAACGACGGCAGTGTGATGATCGCTTCGGTAAAGTCCAGCGTGACGTTCCCGCCGGTCACGCGTACCTCAATGCGCTGCGGCAGCACCCAACGGCCATCGCGCCGCGCGTTGGCGCCGAACCGGTCGATGCGCAGCACGTCTTTCGGCTTGGGCGCCGCGACCACTCCGGGCTGCGCGGTGGGCAGGTCCGCCACCAGCGCTGACAGCTCGCCATATGTGCGCGCCGTCAGGGCAAGCTCGATCCGCTGGTCGAGTTCTTCCGCGGACAGCCGACCGTCCCCAGCCGCTACGCGAAGGACATCGACTACCCGATCCCGGTCCTCATGTGAGGCCCGCAACCCATCCTCGGCCATTGGCAAACTGTAGACGGTGCGGCCGTGCGGCGCCATGCCAGGCTCGTTGCCGGGCACCCTGGACGGCGCGGTCCTCGGGTACATCGAGGCCGGCGGGGCCGGGTGAGGCCGGCGGCGTGATCGAAGGAAAGGACGGGTTACCTGCCGCGCCTGCTCGCGGGTGAATACGTAAAGGAACAAAAGATTAGCCGGACCAGAATGACGGGCGGTGCTGTAGTGATCACTTTAGACGAGCATCCGGCTTCGTACTTGAGCACTACACGAGTGGTAGTTCGCACATCTGAGCAGCGGCACGTCACTTCACAATGAGTAACTCGCCGTTATCCTCCAGTCACCACTCCGCGAATGCAGGCGGCTCCTATACGTCGCATCCCACGGACAGCCCCCGGACACCGTCCGCAATGGAGAGTCCTTGCCGAGCAGGAAACAGACCTGTTCGGCGGTGACCGCGCGGGCTGTTTTCGCCAAGCTGAAGATCATGAGGGAATCTTCATAAAACTCGTTGGCTTCGCCTGACGCTCCTTTCGGCTTCTATGGAGGTTCGCGGCCGATTCTTCATATGTAGCAACCGCGAAGCAGTGAACAGGACCGGGGTGGCAAGAGTAATGAGTGAGCCATTCGCACAGTACCCGTACGGGTCGTACCCAGTACCCGAGCCGCCACGGCGGCGGAGCCGGCACGCGCTCGGGCTGACCGCGACCGCCGTTCTCGCGCTGGCCGTCGGGGCCGGGGCGGGTGTCGCCCTCTCACATGGCAGTTCGTCCGGCAACGCGACGGCGACGTCGGAGCCGACGCTGAACTCGTCGCAGATCGCCAGCCGGGTCGACCCCGGCCTGGTGGACGTGGCCTCGCCCCTCGCCTACCAGGACGGCAGCACGGATTATGGCACTGGCATCGTGCTGACCTCCAACGGCGAGATACTGACCAACAACCACGTGATCAACGGCGCCTCGTCGGTCCGCGTCACCGACATCGGCAACGGCAAGACCTACCAGGCGACCGTGGTCGGTTACGACGAAAGCAAGGACGTCGCCGTGCTGCAGCTATCCGGCGCGTCCGGGCTGACGACCGCGACCACCGGCGACTCGTCCACGGTGAAGGTCGGCGACAGCGTGGTAGGGATCGGCAACGCGGGCGGCGCCGGCGGCACCCCGTCGGTCGCCTCGGGCACGGTCACCGCGCTCGACCGGTCAATCACCGCCTCCGACGAAAGCTCCGGCACCACGGAACAGCTGACCGGGATGATCGAGACGAACGCGAACATCCAGCCGGGCGACTCCGGCGGCCCGCTGGTGAACGCCCACGGCCAGGTGATCGGCATGGACACGGCCGCCTCGTCTGACTTCCAACTCGGCAACGGGTACGGCGGGAACGGCGGGTACGGTGATAACGGGCAGCCGAACTCCGGCCAGGCGAGCACCACACAGGGGTATTCGATCCCGATCAACACGGCCCTGTCCGTCGCCCGCGAGATCGAAGCCGGCCAGGCTTCCTCGACCGTGCACATCGGCGCGACGGCCTTCCTCGGCGTTGGGATCGCGCCCTCCAACTACCAGAACTCCTCTGGCGTGACGATCGAGGGCGCTGAGCCCAACACCCCGGCGGCCAGCGCCGGCCTGACGGGGGGCGACGTGATCACCTCCGTAGCCGGCCAGCAGGTCAGCTCGGGCACGAGCATCCAGCAGGTGCTTGAGCGCTACCACCCCGGCGACAAGATCAGCATCGCCTGGACTGACACCTCCGGCCAGTCGCACACCGCGACGGTGACGCTGGCCAACGGCCCGGCGGCCTAAGGTACGTGCCGTCCACGGCCGCTCGGCCAGCGCTCGGCCGAGCGGCCGTGGACGGCGTCCCCGGGAACTTCGGCTTAAAGCAGGTCCGGGCGGGCAGAAGTCATGCAAGAGGGCCCAAGCTGCCGGCCCAGCCGCGGGATTCTGAGCAGCACCACACAGTGGTTATGGCAGCACTTATTCAGCGGGAGCACGACATTATGGCCGCTGGCTCCACCTCTAACTGTCTCTGCTCGATGTGGACGGTCTCAGTCACAGCCCACGCCCCGCGAGAGCACAGGAGGTAAACCATGCTAAAGGGTTACACAGTGCCGCTGTCCCCGCGCGGGATAGCGAACCTGGCGACAAAACCTCCCTGGCATTATGCGGGGATGATCATCGCCGCGGAGTTCTGGACGGACCCCGCCGCCGCGGAAGCGACCCTCCCAGAGGGTCTCATCCCCGATCCGGAGTCCAATGGGCACGGCATCGCCTTGTTCATCGACTGGCAGTACAACGGCTCGCACGATGAGTACCTCGACCCGGTGCGCAGTCAGTACCACGAGTTCTTCGTGCTGCTAGATGCCCACTGGAAGAACACGCCGATCGCCTGGTGCCCGTACATCTACGTGGACAACGACCACGCTATGGCTCGCGGATGGATCCAGGGCTTCCCGAAGAAGCTCGGCACGGTTGCCCAGACCAGAACGTTCGCCGGGCCGAACCATGCCGCCCCGCCCGTCGGTCCAGGCGGGAAGTTCGGGGCCACGGCCTCCGCCGCCGGGTACCGGCTGGCCGACGCGCTGGTCACGCTGCAGGAACCGGTGCGCGATACCAGCGCGTTCACGGCGCGGCCTACGGTGAACCTTCGGTACTTCCCGCGTCTGGCGGCCGACCAGCAGGACAAACCCGCGGTTCACGAACTGGCCATGGAGCTGTTCGACGATGAGACGGTCACCAACGCATGGACTGGTACAAGCCAGCTTGGTTTCCCCGAGGCTCCGGGTGAAGAGCTGCACGACCTGGCACCGGTGCGCACGGGCGCGGGCTTTCGCTATGAGCTGTCGTACACGGTCACTGACCTCAGGACGCTGGAATAAGCACCGCCCGCCGGAACGATCGTCGCTCACCCGAAGGCAAGCGGTGTTCGTCGCGTCTACGGGGTACCGGGCGACTCGCTGATGGTGATGTTGCCACCGCCGCTGTCCAGAACGACTGACTTCGCCGCCGAAGGATCGTCGACCACCGCGCTGCTCTGGTTCAGCGACCCGCCGTCGCCGTTGATGTGCAGGTTGTACCGGCCGGGCGGCAGCACCACCGTGATGTTCCCGCCGTCGGAGTTGACCTGAACCTGAAGGCTATCCGGCGCCGCGTCGTAGGCAAGGGAAACGTCGCCGCCGCCGGACTGGACGCTCGCGTCAGCCGAGTCCATGGCCTGGATAGTGAGGTTTCCCCCGTCGGACACAGCCCGCAGCGAGCCGCCGAGCGCGCTCGCGGTCACGTCGCCGCCCCCGGTGGTCAGGCTGACCGGACCAGCGAGCGCGCCGGCCGTCACGTTCCCGCCGTCGGTGTTCAGCGTGAGCAGTCCGCCGGCGAATCGCGGCACCGTCACGTCGCCGCCGAACGTGGACAGCGAAACCCCGGTGCGCGCCGGAACCGCCAGCGCGGCGTCCAGGCTGCAGTCGCCCGTCGGAAGGGGACAGCTGTAGTTCACAGCGGAGCCGGAAACCATAACAGTCGAGCGGATCAGGCTGTAGGTCGCCGTACCGGTCAATGCGGCGTCAGGACCGGCCGCGACCTGCCGCAGCGTGATGTTCCCGCTGTTGACCTGCGCGGTCACCTGGCCGTCGTGGACCGGGATCGTGTCTCGGACCGGGAAGCTCGCCTGGCCAATGTCCGCGATCACGCTAAAGCCGGTAAAACCGATCAGGGCGAGCAGCACCGGCACCCCGACGGCCAGCGTCAGCGTGCGGGCCGGCGTCATGCGCAGCCGGGCAGCGGATCCCGAACGGACCCGGGTTTCTGTGGTCATCACGCTAACCCCGTTTCCAGGTAACGAAGGACGGCGAGCACCCGCCGATTGTCACGGTCGGCTGGCGCCAGCCCCAGCTTGGCGAAGATGTTGTTGATGTGCTTTTCCACCGCGCCGCCGCCGACGACCAGCACGTCCGCGATCGCGGAGTTGGAGCGGCCTTCGGCCATCAGCGCGAGGACGTCGCGTTCGCGCGGGGTGAGGCTGCCGAGCGGGTGACGGCTGCGGGCAAGCAGTTGCGCGACGACCTCGGGGTCCAGGGCGCTGCCACCGGACGCTACCCGCGCCAGCGCGTCGAGGAATTCGGCCAGATCCGCGACACGGTCCTTGAGCAGGTAGCCCACGCCGTGCGGCCGACCGGAGATCAGCTCGGTGGCGTACCGCTCCTCCACCCACTGGGACAGCACCAGCACGCCGACGTCCGGCCAGCGGTCCCGGACCACAAGCGCGGCGCGCAGCCCTTCGTCGGTGAAGGTGGGCGGCATCCGGACGTCGACCACGACCACGTCTGGGCACTCCGCGCCGACGGCCCGCAGCAGCCCCTCGCCGTCGCCTACCGAGGCGACCACGTCGTGTCCCTCGTCGGTGAGCAGCCGGGCCAGCCCCTCGCGCAGCAGGATGGAGTCCTCCGCGATCACTACCCGCATGGCAGTTCCACCGCGATGATCGTCGGGCCGCCGGAAGGCGACTCGACCGTGAGCCTGCCGTCCACGCCGGACACCCGGTCGGCGAGGCCGGATAGGCCGGCGCCCCGCGGGTCCGCGCCGCCGATGCCGTCGTCGCTGACGACCACGGTGAGGGTGCCCGGGTAACCGTGGCCCTCCACGATCACCCTGGCCCGGCTGGCGCGGGAGTGCTTGGCGACATTGGTCAGCGCCTCCGCGACCACGAAGTACGCGACCGCCTCGATCGATGCCTTCGGCCGCACCGGCACGTCCACGTGCATCTCTACCGGCACCGGGCACAGCGCGATCAGGCCGGACAGCGCCGCGTCCAGGCCGCGGTCGGTCAGCACCGGCGGATGGACGCCGCGTACCAGGTTCCGCAGTTCGGTCAGCGCTTCCTTGGCCTGCGCGTGGGCCTGGTCGACGAGCAGCCGTGCCGCGTCGACGTCGTCGGTGAACTTCGCCTTGGCCCGTCCCAGTTCCATGGCCAGCGCGACAAGACGCTGCTGCGCGCCGTCGTGCAGGTCCCGTTCGATACGCTGCCGCTCCGCTTCGGCCGCGTCGACGACCCGCTCCCGGCTGACCTCCAGTTCGGAGACCCGGGCGGCCAGGTCGCTTGGCGGGCTGAGCAGCCAGCGGGCGAGCGCGACGTCCACCGCCGCGAAGCCGCGGGCCAGCTGTGGAGCCGCGATCATCAGCGCGGCGCCGCCACCCGCGGAGATCAGCATCGCGGCGGTGCCTGTGATGGCCGTCCCGGCGATGACGGCGCTCCCGGCCGGCAGCAAGTCGTTATACAGCGGCAGCGTGACCATGACGAGCCCGCACGTCCAGGCCCCGAGGACGAGCGCGACCGCTACCGTGCTGACCAGGGGCCGCAGCAGCGCGTAGCCCAGCGTTTCCCAGGTCGCACGGTCCCGCAGCATCCGCCGGCGCGGGATGATGCCCCACCGGTATCCGGCCTGGGCCCCCGCGGGCCAGGCCGGGATCCGCGTGCCGAGCAGGAAGCCGAGCCTGGCTCGCTCGGCGCTGGCGTACCACTCGGCCAGCCGCATCGTCACGCCGAGGAGCGGCAGGCCCGCCAGCGCGAACGGCACGAAACCGAATCCGAAGGCGGCGCCGAAGACGAGGACGAAGCACACCGGCAGCCCGATGAGCAACCCCGCCAGGTGGTTGATCGTGGCTAGCCAGGCGCGCGGCGACACCAGGTCGCGGACCAGAAACATGCTTCGACGTTATGACACGCTGTAGCCGCACGGCCATACCGCGCACCCCCTGAAGCCGGGTTAGGCTAACCCCACCCAACAGGCGTGTGCCCGCACCATGGCCCCGGAGGGCGCCGGACGCCGAGCCTGGACGGCATGACCACTATTCGTGAACCTGTCGTACAGCGCGTCGCTGGATGGTCCGCGCGACACAGCAAAATCGCCGTCTTCGGCTGGCTGCTCCTCGTTGTCGCCGCGGTCGCGGTCGGCCAGCGGGTCGGCACCGGCAACGTCCCCAGTTACGACGCGGGCCAGGCCGGGCAGGCCGAACGGGTGCTCAACGAGCCCGTCGTGCAGCAGCCGGACACCGAGAGCGTGCTGATCCAGGCGCGACCCGGCCAGACGCTGGGCAGCGATCCGGAATTCCGGCACGCCGTCAACGTCGTCGTCGCCACCTTGCGAAGGCTCCCGCAATCCGCGGCCGATATCCAATCTCCGTTCACCAGCCCGGGCCTGGCCAAGGGCCGGTCGGCCCTAGTTACCTTCAACGTGGCCGGGAACCCGAACAACGACGACCAGGCGGTCGTCCCGGCGATGAACGCGATCGCCGCCCTCCGCGTGCCGGGTATGTCCATCGCGGAAGCCGGCGCCGCGACCCTGGACCGCGCCACGGGCAACATCGCGAGCCATGCGTTCCACCAGGCCGAACTCACGTCGGTGCCAATTTCCCTTGTGCTGCTGTTGATCGTGTTCGGCGCGCTCATCGCGGCCGGGATCCCGCTGCTGCTGGCCGGAACCGCGGTGATCTCGGCCATCGCGCTACTGGCCATCCCGAGCCGGTGGCTGCCCGTAGACAGCACCACGTCCTCGGTCGTGCTGCTTGTCGGCATGGCGGTGGGCATCGACTACTCGTTGTTCTACCTGCGCAGGGTGCGGGAGGAGCGCGCGGCTGGCCGCGGCACCAGGGAGGCGCTGCACATCGCCGCGGGAACCTCGGGGCGGGCCATCGCGGTGTCCGGGCTGACCGTGATGATCTCGCTGGCCGGCCTGTTCCTGACCGGCATCGACGTATTCCAGGGTCTCGCGGTCGGCACGATCATGGTGGTCGCCGTCGCCGTGCTCGGCTCGCTGACGTTCCTGCCTGGACTGCTGTCCATGCTCGGCACTTGGACCGACCGCGGTCGCGTCCCGTTCCTCGGCAAGCGCCGCACCGCGGCCCGCGAGTCCAGGTTCTGGGGGACGCTGGCGCGGGCGGTGACGCGCAGGCCACTCGCCTGGGGCGGCACGGCGGCGATCGCGCTGCTGGCGCTCGCCGCCCCGGTGCTGTCCCTGCACCTGCAGGATCCCAGCGTCAGCCAGGACCTGCCGTCGAACGTCCCGGTGATCCGCACCCTTGACGCCATCTACCAGACTTTCCCCGGCGGCCCTGCCCCGGCCGAGGTCGTGGTGACCGGGCAGGACCTGGGCGGCAGGCAGGTCGCCGCCGCGGTCACGGCGATGAACCGCTACACGAGCGACAACGGTGCCCTCCGCGCGCCGATCACCACGCAGATGTTCGGCCGGGGCCAGGTTCTCGTCGTCAACGTGCCCCTGGCCGGCGACGGGACGGACGCCACCTCCGACAACGCGCTCGGCGTGCTGCGCACTCAAGTGCTACCCGCCACGCTGGGGAAAGTTCCTGGCATCGACTACGCGGTGGGCGGGCTGACCGCCAGTAACCATGACACCGACAGCCAGCTGGAGAGTCGGATCCCATGGGTCTTCGCATTCGTGCTTGGACTGGCATTCCTGCTGCTGATGGCCACCTTCCGTTCGGTATTCATACCGGTGCTGTCCATCTGCCTGAACTTGCTGTCGGTCGGCGCTGCCTACGGCCTGATGGTCCTGATCTTCCAGGACGGGCGGCTGCAGGGGCCGCTGGGGTTCAGCGCGTTCGGCGGGATCACGGCGTGGCTGCCACTGTTCATGTTCGTGCTGCTGTTCGGGCTCAGCATGGACTACCACGTGTTCATCCTGAGCCGGATCCGGGAACTGCGACGGCAGGGCTTGTCGACGCGGGATGCCGTGACCAGCGGGATCAGTCACAGCGCGGGCGTGGTGACCAGCGCGGCCACGATCATGGTCGCGGTGTTCTCGATCTTCGCGACGCTGTCGATCTTTGAGCTCAAGGTGTTCGGCGTGGTGATGCCGGCGGCGGTGCTGATCGACGCCACCATCGTCCGCGGAATCCTGCTGCCCGCCGGGCTGTCGCTGCTGGGCGACCGCGCCTGGCCCGCGCGACCCCGCGGGCGTCGGCACGCGCCGCCCGCGCACCAGCCTGATCCTCAGACAGCGGCCAGGTAAAGTCGCCCGGCGCTCACAATGCCGCACGAGTTCCACCGGCGGTGGGAGATGAGTTGACACGAAATGTGATGCTTAAGGTTCTACCGGCGGACAAGGTTTCCGTGCAATAATCACCAAGCTCATGCCGCATTAGCACGGTTAGTGATTGTTAGTTTCGTTTAGTCACGACAGCTTCGCGGGAAAGCCGCAGGCGGCCGCGCCCAGCGGGCGCCACTGAAAACGTCAGGAGTGTCCCCGAGCATGGCTCTCTTCGTTCGCTCGCGCCTGTGGGCCGGGCTGGCCGCGGGGGTGCTGGCAGTCGCGGCACCAGTGGCCGCGACTGCAGGTTCCGCCCAGGCCTCCACCTCAGAGCAGATACCCACCGGGTTCCTCGCGTCGGCGGCGCCCGGCGCGTCGGCGTTCGGCACTACCCCGTCGGACACCCCAGAGCAGGTCTCCTTCATCTTGAAGGAGAACAACATCTCCCAGCTTGAGTCCGCCGTCACCAAGGGCCTGACCAGCTTCGATTCCGTGAGCCAGTTCGCCGCCAAGTACGGGGCAAGCCCCGCAGTGGTGTCCGCGCTGACGAGCTACCTGGCGTCGTTCGGCATCACGACATCGGTCTACCCGGGCAACGTAGACGTGTCGGCGTCCGGCACCGCTGGCGAGTTCGATGCGGCGCTGTCGGTCACGCAGGAGAACTACCACGTTCCAGCGCGGCAGACCTTCAACGGAAACCGGATCCCCGCCCAGACGGTCTACAGCGCCACCAAGGCACCGGACCTGCCGTCCAGCATCGGTCAGCACGTGCTCGCCATCCTGGGCCTGACTAACTACGCCCCGTTCGCCAGCAACGCGGTTCACGAGAACACCTCGGTCACCGTGAAGCCCTCGTCCTCGTCCTCATCGGATGTCCCCGGTGACTACCTGCCGTCCGACTTCGCCTCCCGCTACGGCCTTGACTCGCTGTACAAGGAGGGCGACGGGGCCGGAGAGACGATCGGCATCGTCACGCTGGCGGCGCTCGACCCGGGCGCGCCGCAGTACTTCTGGCAGAATGTCGCGAACGTGCCGACCACCGGGCGCACCGTGACCGTGGACAACGTCGACGGCGGACCCGGCGCGCCGAGCGACGCCTCCGGCACCGGTGAGACCGACCTGGACGTCGAGCAGTCCGGCGCGCTGGCCCCCGGCGCCAATGTGGTCGTCTACCAGGCGCCGAACAGCGATCCGGGGTTCATCGACTCGTTCTTCACCGCGGCCAGCCAGAACGTCGCGGATACGCTCTCGACGAGCTGGGGCGAGTCCGAGACCTACGTCGCTGGCGCGGTCGCGGCTGGCGAGGAGACCAACGCCTACGAGGCCGCCTTTGACGAGGCGTTCCTTGAGCTAGCCGACCAGGGCACGTCGGTCTTCGACGCGGCAGGCGACTCGGGAGCCTACGACGCCTCGGGCGACATCGGCACCACCAACCTGTCCGTCGACACCCCGGCCGACAGCCCGTACGCCACCGCATCGGGCGGCACCACCACGCCATGGAGCGGCACGCTCACCGGCTCCGACGGGTCCGCCTCGGTCACCGTCCCGAACCAGCGCGCCTGGGGCTGGGACTACCTGTGGCAGCCGATCGCGACCGTCACAGGCTTGACATACGCCCAGGCGGCGACGTCGGATGTGGTGGGTGGCGGAGGAGGCTTCAGCACCGTCGAGCCGGAGCCGTCCTACCAGACGCTGGTGTCGGGCACCACGAACTACCACGGCGCCCAGTACCTGACCCCGACCGACTACCTGGAGGTCGACCCCAACTTCGTCGAGCCAACCGAGTGGAGCGTCAACCCGAACCCGCCGCTGGTTTCCGGTAGCGGCTCCGGCCGGGCGGTCCCCGACGTGTCCGCGGACGCGGACCCGTACTCCGGTTACCTGCTGTACGAGCCGTCGGCCGTCGCCGTCGGCAACCCGGCGCTTGAGGGCGGCTGGGGCGGCACGAGCTTCATCGGGCCGCAGTTCAACGGCTCGACGGCGGTCATCGACTCCGTGCTTGGGCACCGGATCGGCCTGTGGAACCCGAACCTGTACGCCTTCGCCGCGGGGCCAGACAGCCCTGTCACGCCACTGAACCAGGCGGGTACCGGCAACGACAACATCTTTTACACCGGCAACCCCGGCAACCTCTACAACGAGGCCACCGGCCTAGGCGTCCCGAACCTGGCGAAGTTCGCCAAGGACCTCGCCACCAGCTGGTAATGCCCGCGCCACGATAGCGCGCCGATAACGCAGGCCGGGTCACCCCGTTTCGACGGGGCGACCCGGCCTGCTGTTCGCGGCTCCGAACCACTCCACAGCCTCGCCAATACGCTCTACAGCCGTCTGCCGTTGGCACCATCGGCACACGGGCGGATCAACCTTCTCGAATGTAGAGGCCAGGGCGTGGGACGTGTCGCTTTGACCAATGTGACCAGGCGAAGCCGATGAGCCGGAAATGGTCGGTGAAGTAGCCGTAGAGCTGGCGCGTCCACGGGATCTGTGCGGTGGTATCGGAGGTAAGCCACACGTATCGTGCCCGCTCCAGTGCCGTCTGCCAGAGTTGGACCACGGGCCGCAGTATCGCCGGCGGCGCAGCGTTTGACCGGCCGTCAGTTACCGCGAACAGCGTGCCGAATGAGTCGACAAGCACCGGGCATCCCCGGACGTCGGAGTAGAACCGGTCCGCGGCCACGGTGTAGGCGGAGTCGTTGGTGACCACGCAGGCGCCCGCGGGGATGAGCCGGTCCGCGGCGGCCGCTACCTGGGTGCCGTACAGTCGGGATTCCGCCTGGAACTGCAAGACCATGGCGGTCATGACCACGATCGCCAGCACGGCGGCCGCCGCTGCCCGGAGCCGTGCGAGGTCCGCCAGGCGAGCGGTCAGCAGGCCGATCGGCAGCGCGATCGCGAGGGCGAGGAAGGGGCCGTCGAACGCGCCGTAATGCGAGTAGTACAGCCGTGGCCAGAGGAACATGCCGGTGACCGTCACCGCGCCGAGAAAAGCGTACGCGTCCAGGGACTGGAAAGGCCGGCCGGCGGCGAGGTACGCCGCGGCGTAACAGCCCGCCGCGGCCGCCGCGATCACCAGCAGCGTCATCGCCTGCGGCAAGCGGGCGGGCAGCAGCTGCAGCCCGGCCAGATCAGCGAGGCGCGACAGCAGGTGCCTGCTGCCGCTGGCGTTCCTGACCACCTGGCCGACCAGCACACCGCGCGCCATCGCGCCGGGCGCCAGCACCGCGAACGGCAGCAGCGGCACGCCCAGGCCGAGCGCGGCGCCGCCCGCCAGCGCCGCCGTCGGCCGTACCCGGCGCGCGGTAAGCGTCAGCAGCAGCCCGGCGATGGCCAACGGGACCAGCGCCCAGATCTTGACCGCCACGGCGAACCCGAACGCCGCGCCGCCCCACGCCACGCGCGCCGTGTCCGCCGGGCGCGGAGCCCGCCGCGCGCCGGGAGGCTGGCGCGGCGCCGTTCCGGCCAGCCGGTTGCCGTCGAAGATCGCCACCGCACCGAGCAGGCAGCACACGTTCAGCCACGGCTCAAGCATGAAGGTGTGCGCCGCGGTGATCGCATCCGGGTACACCGCGTACAGTCCGCATGCGACTCCTGCCGTGAGCGCGCCGCGGTGGCGGACGAGCACGCCGAGCAGCACGACGTCCGCCGTGTCCGCGCACACGGTGAGCACCCGCGCGACCGCGAGCCCCCACGCGGTGCCGATCACCTTGGCCAGCAGCGCTGTCGGCGCCATCAGCAGGATGCTGCCCGGGGGCTGCACCACGGAGAAATCACGGTACGGGATGACCCCGCTGACCAGGCGCAGCGCGTTCCCGAACAAGACGCCATCGTCGTATTCGGTCACGCCGAGCAGGTAACCGGGCCTGGTCAGCTGGTAGGCGCGTAGCACCAGGGCCAGTGCCGCGCACGCGGCGATGACCAGTCCTCGCGCCGACGGGCGCCGGATCGCTCTCAAGGTCACGGACGCACCCTGCCGCCCCGATGTCCGTACTCCGTTTACGTGCTGTGTGAACTCCATGTGAGTTGCACCGCGCATAACCGGCCGCGCACAACCGATGACCTCATTCGGCGTGCAGGGGCTACATCGCAAGGATGATGCGCACCGGGCGTAAGCCACCTACGTTAGGCAGAATCAACACCGCGAGGGACGCGGACCGGACAGCCCCGGGGCTACTTTCGCGGGCATGGACACGCTAGTTCAGCTGGAGAACGTCACCAAGCGCTACGACGGCGCCGCTGCGCCCGCCGTCAGCGGAGCAGACCTGCGGATCGACGCCGGCGAGGCGGTCGCCATCATGGGACCGTCGGGAAGCGGCAAGTCCACGCTGCTCAACCTCATCGCCGGGATGGACAAGCCGACAAGCGGGGCGATCCGCGTCGGCGACGAGCGGGTGGACATGCTTTCCGAGGCAGGAGCCGCCAGGTTCCGCAGAAGGCAGGTCGGCATGATCTTCCAGTTCTTCAACCTGCTCGACGACATGACGGTCATCGACAACGTGCTGCTGCCCGCCCAGCTCGCCGGTGCCAAGGCGAAAGACGCCCGCCAGCGCGCCGAGGAACTCATCGGCACCCTCAAGATCAGCCACCGGCGCGACGCCTACCCGGCCCGCCTGTCGGGCGGCGAGCGGCAACGGGTCGCGATCGCACGGGCGCTTATCAACCGGCCGAGCCTGCTGCTCGCCGACGAGCCGACCGGCGCGGTCGACACCGCCACCGGCGAGGAGATCGGCCGCCTGCTGCTTGACCTCAACGCCAAGGGGCAGACGCTGATCGTCGTCACGCACAGCCCCGGGCTCGCGCGGCGGTACGCGCGCCGGGTCGTCCACATCGCCGACGGCCAGATCACCTCCGACGAGCCAGTGGCAGCGTCATGAGCGCCGTCTTCCACGCCGCGCGCGGCGGGCTCGGCGGCCGGAAGCTCCAGGCCATCATCATCGGCCTGGTCGTCCTCGTCTCGACCGCTGCCTCCACGCTCGCGCTCGGCATGCTCGCCGACGCGCACAGCCCGTTCGACCGCGCCTTCGCCCAGCAGCACGGCGCGGACCTCGCGTTCATCGTTGACACCGCGCACGTTGACGCCGCCCAGATCGCGAACGCCGCGCACGTCAAGGGCGTCACCGCCGTCGCGGGACCGTTCGCAGCCGACTACAGCATCACGGCCAAGGTCACCATCTCCCAGATCAGCGGCTCGATCAACGCCCAGCTGGACCTCGTCGGCCGGTCCTCGCCGGGCGGCCCGGTCGACGACCTCACCCTGCAGCAGGGCCACTGGCCGACAAGTGACAACCAGATCGTGATGTCCGCGAACGGGAACGGACCCGGCCAACTCGGCGCGACGGTCACCATCGGCGATCAGACGCTGACCGTCGTCGGCGTCGCGAACTCGGTCACCAACACCGCCGACGGCTGGGTCCTGCCCGCCGAGCTGACCGCCATCGCCAGCCAAGCCGGAACCTACGAGGCGCAGCTCCTGTACCGGTTCGCGTCCAACGGGACCAGTAACGACCTCGCCGCGGACACTCAGGCGGTCGAGGCGGCACTGCCGAGAAACACGGTCGTCGGCGCGCCGACCTCCTACCTCGCCGTCCGCCAGTCCGAGCAGTCCAACGTCGCGCCGTGGGTGCCGTTCATCATCGCGTTCGGCGTGATCGCGCTGGTCATCTCAGTGCTGATCGTCGTCAACGTGGTCAGCGGCGCCGTGGTCGCGGGCACCACCCGGATCGGCGTGCTCAAGTCCATCGGCTTCACCCCCGCCCAGGTCGTCGCCGCGTACGTGCTGCTCGTAACGGTGCCCGCGGTCACCGGCGCGGTCATCGGCGTGGTCTGCGGCAACCTGCTCGCCGCGCCGATCTACGCCCAGAACGCGCAGGTGTACCAGGTCGGCGTGCTCGGCGTGCCGTTCTGGGTCGACGTGGCCGTGCCGCTCACCGTCCTCGTGCTCACCGTCGCCGCCGCCGTCGGCCCGGCGTCGCGGGCCGGGGCGATGTCCGCGGTGCAGGCGATCGCGACCGGCCGCGCGCCCCGGCCGAAGCACGGCTTCTTCACCCAGCGGGTCCTCGCGAGGCTGACGAGCGTCCCCCGCCCGGTCACCCTGGGCCTCGCGTCCCCCGCCGCCCGGCCAGGCCGCACCTTCGTCACGGTGGTCGCGGTGCTGTTCGGCGCGGCGGCGGTGACGTTCGGCGTGGGCCTGTCGATATCGCTGAACCACGTCTACAACGACATTTCCCAAGGAACGCGGCTGCCGGTGCAGGTCAACGCGCTGCCGCCGGGCGTGATCGCGAACCAAGGCAATCCGGGCGGTCCCGCCAAGCGCGGGAAGGGCGGGCCGCAAAAGGCCACCGGCATCATCGTCGGACCCGGCGCGCAGCTGCTGACCGCGGCGCAGCAGCACGCTATCACCACGGCGATCGACGCACAGCCGGGCACGCTGCACTACCTGACGCAGCGAAACGACAGCCTGGACTTCCCCGGCCTTGGTACCACGGACGGCGGCGCGTTTATCACCGTCTACGGCGGCGATCCGGCCTGGTCGAACCTGGCGCTGATCTCCGGCACGTGGTATTCGCAATCCTCTCCCGCCCCGGAAATCGACGTCAACACGCTGTTCCTCACCGACACGGGCACCCAGATCGGCGACATGTACACGATGGTCAACGGCACCCACAAGGTCACCGCGAAGATCGTCGGCGAGGTCTTCAGGCCAGGCAACGACGTGGACGTGTACATGTCGCCGTCGACGCTCGCCGCGATCGACCCAGCCCATGTCGGCGTCAGCCAGTACATGATCTCGCTCAAGCCGGGCGTCAACACAGACGCCTACGCGACCAGCCTGCAGACCGCGCTCGGCGACGCCTACAGCGTCGGCGACAACAGCGGCGGCGGCAGGGAACTGATCGCGATCACGGTCCTGGTCGCCATGCTCACCCTGCTGATCATCGCCGTCGCGGGCCTCGGCGTGCTCAACACGGTCGCCCTGCAGATCCGCGAGAAGGCACACGACATCGGCATCTTCAAGGCCCTGGGCATGACTCCCCGGCAGACCCTCACCATGGTGGTGTGCTCGGTCGGCATCACCGGCCTGGTCGCCGGGATCATCGCGGTCCCGGCCGGCATCCTGCTGCACCACAACGTGCTCCCGACGATGGCCCACGCGGCCAACTCCGGCCTCCCGGCGTCAGTGGTCTCGGTGTACTCGGCACCGGAGATGATCGCCCTGGCCCTGGCGGGCCTGGTCATCGCGGTCGTGGGCGCGCTGGCCCCGGCCTCGTGGGCGGCCCGCTCCCGCACCGCCGCCGCGCTCCGCACGGAGTAGCAGCAGCGAAAATCAACACCGAAAAAGAACTAAGGACAATCCGAACGGTAGCGTGCTCCGCCAGTCCCGCCCCTACTTTCAAAGGGTTGCGGGGAAGGCGGAGCACGAACCCGTTCTGCATAAATTCACTGCGGCGGGGCGACCTGCCTGAACCCGGCCGGGATGTGGACGTGGTTCACCATGTTGAGCAGCGACTTCGTGCGTGCCAGCCACGTCTCGTTGCCGACCAGCTTCACGTTCTTCATCGGCCCTTTCGTGT
>Ga0335075_10001870_pt1 | contig 34274 bp, 24 predicted proteins | sample Lox_Sample_24_FD_206723 | JGI IMG/M metagenome (GOLD analysis project Ga0335075, IMG submission 206723) | Soil microbial communities from Loxahatchee National Wildlife Refuge, Florida, United States - Lox_Sample_2.4 | ecosystem: Environmental > Terrestrial > Soil > Wetlands | place: USA...
ATGCGGCCAGAGGACGCGAAACTTCGCCGACAGCTCGGGAAGAGGGCTCACTCTCCAGCAGCATAATGCAGATACCATCCATATTTGAGTTACTCTGTTGATACCTTTATTAGTTTACGGACCCTTAAGATCGGCGGATTCACGCAGACCACCGACAACTGGCAGAGCTCGTTCAGCTATTTTCTGGATGGCGATTTCCAATTCGGCGCCGGAGTCAACCCGGACGCGTACTACAACGGGCAGACCCTCGCGAACGGGACGGTCGTTCCAAACATCGGCTCCATCGGCTCTCAGTACAACGCCACGGCCATGTTCGTCTCCGGTATGGCGTCGAGCTACAGCCAGAACAATGCTGCGCCTATCGGGGATGTGGCCGAGCAGAACACCGCGGGATACATCGAAGACTCGTGGAAGGCCACCTCGCGCCTGACGCTCGAGCTTGGCTTGCGCGTGGAGCATGTGGGCCACTGGTACGATCGTGACCACATTGGCATTGCGGTATTCGAACCGAGCCTCGTGCAGTCGGATTACTACGCGGGGCGGTACGCCCCCGGGTTCCGCTGGCACGCCATTGATCCAGGCATCCCGCTCAGCGGCCAACCCAACCGGTTCGCCTACGCGGACCCCCGTCTTGGCCTTTCCTATGACCTGTTCGGGAACGGGAACACCGTGCTTCGTGGCGGCTGGGGCGTCTATCGTTACGTGACCCAGGTCAATACGGTCGCGAACGGAGAAGCCCAGGGCACTGCGGATCAGGTGCTGGGCTATAGCTCGCCCGGAGGGCACAACGTCGAGATGCAGGATGTTCAGCACCTTGCGTATTCGCCTTGTCCGAACTTCAACGCCACCCCGGTTGTCAATCCGCCCTGCGGGGTCCAGGGAGGTCAAATCGGCCTCGATCCTGCCTCTTATGGCCAGCCGATGACTCAGTCGTATAACTTTACGATTGACCAGATGTTGCCCTGGCATACGCATCTCGAAGTTGGCTACGTGGGCAGCAGCGACAGCCAGCTTGTAGACGATGGCGAGGACACCGAAGGGAGCCAGTTCAGCAACCTCGGCGACCAGAACAAGACGCCGCTCGGCGCCCTGTTCAAGCCCGATCCAAAGACCGGCGTTCTTGCCACCAACCCGGAAAACGTCACGGAGAACCCCGATCTGTCGAACTTTACCGAATCTCCGACAGGGAACACCGATGCGGATTACCATCCGTTTGGCTACGCCTATGGGACCAACCAGGTCCAGGAGTTTGAGAACGACTCTTACGCCAACTACAACGGCCTCCAGGTGTCCTGGACCAAGACCACGGGACGGCTGGGCTTCGACCTGAACGGAACCTGGAGCAAAATGCTGGGGACGACCGAGCAGGCGAACCCTTACAACATCGACCTGAACTACGGGCCGACGGCCGAGGACCGGCCTCTGGTCTTCAACACGTCGTACATGTACTTCAGCGGCGCAGTCCACACCTTCAATCCGATCCTGGACCATGTGCTGGGCAACTGGACGATTTCCGGTATCTCGACATGGCAGAAGGGCGGCTACATGCCGGCGCAGTTTGGCAATGGTGTGCCGAACTTCGCTAACGGCAGTTCAACCCTGGAGCAATACATCAACCTGCCCGCGGACACCACCGGCGCGTCCTGCAAAACGTCCAGCGGCTGCAACCTGACGACAGACACCGGCATCAGCAGCGCGCTCGGGGATCCGACGTACTTTGGCACGGACGAGTCTGTTCCGATCATGCCCGTGCTGACGTGCGACCCGACCTCGGGCCTGTCCAGCCACGGCGGATCAACGCCGAGCATGCAGCTCCTGAACGGGAAGTGCTTCAACCTGCCGGCAGTTGGAACGCAGGGCGGGCAAAACTACCCGTACATGAGCTTCACTCCATACTTCGACAACGATCTGGCTCTGTACAGGACGTTCAACGTTCACGAAGAACAGCAGGTCCAGTTCAAGATCACCGCGTTCGACTGGCTGAACCACTCGCTGCCGGAATTCAACGGCAGCGGCTACTTCACGCAGAACTACAACGTGAATTACGCCACCAAAGCCATTACCCCGAACTTCAACCAGTCAAGCACCGGTGCGAATGCGTTCGGCGTCATGACGGTCCGGTCGCAACTCCCGTATGCCCGCGTGATCGAGCTGGAAGCGAAGTACTCCTTCTAGGCACGATCTCGCCCCAAACCAAAGGTGGCCGTTCGCGGCCACCTTCTTTTATGCCGCAAATACGAGGGGATATACACTGGTCATCCGATATCGAGACGACCCCCTAACCGACGCGTGGCTATAAAGCGCCGGTTGTGAGTGGCTATGGACTTCGATATCAATTCAGCGAACACTACGGATCAGTATGCAGCATTAACTTACTGTATATATTCATCGCCTTAAAAAGCGACAACGCGCGCAGCACAGATCGAACGGGAATTAATTCTTCGGGCGGTATACATTGCGACCGAGAGTCGGAGTCACGACCGATAATTGGCAACCGCCTCTTTAGTGCAGCGGCAGGTATACCTCCCCTGCAGCTGCACATTTTTCCAGGGAAGTTCTGATTAACTCTGCGATCGATAGCCGATGCCGATTAGTCGGGTCGGAGATGCGGAAGACGGATGAAGCAGCGTACACTGACAGAGTGCGGGTAGCCAGACTGGCGCACGCGTCGGTCAGTGTCTGGCCGAAACCTGTCGGACAATTCGCAGTGCATCACCAGGCGTATCCGCGTGACGCCGGTGATCTTCTGCGCTGTGAACCGGAGTTTCCCGCCCGAGAGCGGCCAGTCCCCAGCAGAAGTAATGTTGCGGGGACCTGAGCAGCTTGGCACTGGCGGTGCCGCTATTCAGGCCGCCGACTATCAAGTCGCGCTGGTTTCCGGCTCGATGAGCGGGTTATCTCCCTGAATGCGTGAATTGAGAACTGAGCGAGATCAGCATCTGCCGCGGTACGGCTCTCGCCGGACCACTCGGAAGGACGATGGATGGAAATTGGCGGAGAGGCTGGGATACGATTTGCGCCAAGCCAGGGCTTTCGACCATGTCTGCGAACCAGACGTTCGTCGGACGGTGAAACAGAGTAAGCGCTGACGAGAAGGAGATCGATGTGCAACCACAGAAGGATTATGCACCTGTAAGCGATCTTCAGATGTACTACGAGATCCATGGAGTCGCCGATCCGGCGATTCCGCCGCTCGTCCTGCTGCATGGAGGCGGAGATACCATTCAAACGTCATTTGGCCATGTGCTCTCCGAGTTGGCACGTGACCGGCAGGTGATCGCCTTCGAGCAACAGGGTTACGGACACACTGCAGACATTCCAGATCGCCCATTCACCTTTGAGCAGTCGGCAGACGACCTGGCTGCGCTGCTCCGGTACCTGCACGTCGGGCATGCGGATCTTTTCGGGTTCAGCAATGGTGGAACCATCGCTTTACACGCAGCGATTCGACACCCTCACCTGGTGCGGAAACTGGTGATCGCATCGGCCTTCTTCAAACGCGATGGTGGCACCCCAGCCTTCTGGAGCATGGTGGAGCGCGTACAACCAAAGGACATCCCCCAGGAACTGCAGGACGCGTATCTCGCTGCTGCGTTGCACCCGGAGAACATGGAGATGTTCTTTCGAAAGGGAACGCAGCGCATGCGTGACTTTCAGGACATTCCTGACGAATCCATGCGCGGGATTCAGTCTCCGGCGCTGATCATTGCGGGTGACCTGGATATCGTTCGCCCCGAACACGCGGTCGAGCAGTATCGCCTGATCGCAAATTCACGACTTGCGATTCTGCCAGATACAGGGCATATGTCCGTGATGTCCCGCTCTGCCTGGCTTGTACCGATGGTGAAATCATTTCTCGAAGCTCCAATGCCGTAAGCCTGGGAAAGGCTCGGCTCGCGCTCTGCTTCGTACCGAGTCAGGCGTCAGAAGCTGATTCGTGACGAGAAACGGGCACGTCGGGCGGAGAGATCTGGCCTCACGCGAAATCGCCAATGCACACGTTTCCACTGGTCGGAGTTCTGGAAACGCGCCTCGCCCTGATGGCGCCGGATAAGAATCAACTCTCGTCACGCGAAACATATGCAAAACGTATCCCTGGGGATCATTGGGTCCAATCACATGAGTCAAATCAGATGAGTCAAATCACATGTTGACATCCGACCCCAGGGGTGCAATGCTTAGGTCGGATGACGACCCAGTGTAATGCTGACGAACGGATCGCCCTGTTGCAGGGCACGCTTGACCTCCTGATCCGGAAGGCCCTTGTGCTGGGGCCGTGCCATGGTCAGGGCATCGCCCGCTCCATTAAGCGCCAGTCTGAAGAGGTTTTCTTCGTCGATCATGGCTCGTTCTATCTGGTCCTCCAACGCCTCGAAGACAAAAAGCTCATCAGCGGCAGGTGGGGCGTCAGCGAGAACAACCGGAAGGCGCGGTTCTATACGCTGACGGCAAAGGGACGTGAACAGCTCGTGGAGAAGACCACCGAGTGGCAGCGGTTAGCTCGGGCCATGGGCCTGATTCTGGGAGGCGGCGGGAGAGCAAGCGGCGAAGAGGTGTGAGTCATGTTCAGGCGCGGGCGGAGTGCGAAGGATTTTGCTGAGGAGATTCAGGCCCATCTGGAACTTGAAACCGCGGAATTGAAGGACGGGGGCCTGAACGAAGAAGAGGCCCGTCGCAGGGCGAAGATCGCGTTCGGCAATGTCGCGGTGGCGCAGGAGCAGTTTCGACTGAAAAACCGGGTGTTGTGGCTCGACAACCTTGTTCGCGATCTCAGGTTTGCGCTTCGCCAGATGGCGAGGAATCCCGGGTTCGCCGCTACCGCCATTCTTGTGCTGGGTTTGGGAATGGGCATCAGCGTGGCGATCTTCGCCTTTGTCGATGCAGCGCTGCTCGAACCCCTCCCTTATGCAAATCCCAGCCGGCTCATGTCCGTGAATGAAAGCAACGCCAGGTTCCCACGCTGGCCGCTTTCCTATCCGGACTTTCTTGACTGGCAGCGGATGAACAAGTCGTTCAGTTCTCTGGATGTGTACAACGGAACGGCGTACCTCCTTGCCACTTCTTCCGGCATGGAATCCGTCCAGGCCGAGCGCGTGAGCGGCGGGTTCTTCCGGACGCTTGGCGTCCATCCAATACTCGGGCGGGATTTTCATCCTGGCGAGGACCGGCTCGGAGGACCGAACGTCCTGCTCCTGAGTTACAGCACCTGGCTGAATCGCTTCGGCGGGAACCGCAACCTGATCGGCCGGGCTGTGGATCTGGACGGCACAGCGTTCACCGTTATCGGCGTGTTGCCGCGCTCCTTTTCCTTCGCTCCAGCCGGCGACGCGCAGTTTTGGGTGCCCATCAACGTGCTGAGCCCTCATGAGCGCTCACGGGACTTTTTCCCATTCTGGGGAATCGGTCGTCTGCGCGACGGTGTAAGCGTCTCCTCTGCTCTCGCAGAGATGAAAGCTATTTCGGAGCAGTTGCACCGGGAATACGACTCGACGAGGTTCGACCTGGACCTGACCGCGTCGGTCGTTCCGCTCTCTGAGGTCATTGCTGGCGACGTCCGCCCGATCCTCCTGACGCTGCTGAGCGGAGCTTTACTCCTGCTCCTGATCGCGTGCGTGAATGTAGGCAGCTTGGTGCTGGTGCGCTCCGAAAGCAGGAGACGCGAGGTTGCCGTGAGGGGCGCGCTGGGAGCCTCGCCGGCGCGTCTGGTGTGGCAGTTTGTCACCGAAGGGCTCCTGCTGGCAGCGCTCGGAACAGTGGCCGGAGTGCTGGTCTCTGCCGGAGTCATGAGGCTCCTTGGCAGCTTCGTCCCTGAGGACATGGCAGCGAACATGCCTTTTCTCAAAGGCGTGCAGCTGAACGCGCACACGTTGGTCTTTGCCGCAGCGATCGGACTGTTTGCCGCGGCGATTACCGCCTTAACCCCGGTACTCCGTGTTTCCTCCCGGAGTGTGCGAGACGAGCTGGCCGAAGGCGGCCGCGGTTCGGCGAACCGGTTCTGGCAGCAGCTCGGATCGAACCTTGTCGTCATCGAAATCGTAATCGCAGTGGTTCTGATGGCAGGCGCAGGGCTTCTGGGTCGCAGTCTCTATCGACTTCTGCACGTGCCTCTGGGTTTTGACCCCAGCCACCTTGCCACCTTGGAGGTTATGATTCCGGGAACAACTTACCGGAATGACGCGCAAGTGGCTGAACTCTATCAGGAAGTTGTCCGGCGCGTAAAAGGTTTGCCGGGCGTGGAATCGGCTGGCCTGACCAACCAGCTTCCTGTCCAGTGTAACTGCGACATCGATAACATTCAGGTAGTGGGCAGACCGGCCCTGGACCAAAAGGAAGAAGTGGGCGAGCGCCATGTGAGCCCGGGATACCTGCCAGCGCTGGGCGCGACTTTACTGCGTGGAAGGTACTTTACTGGTTCTGATGATGCTTCAAAGCCCGATGTGGCAGTTATCAATGAGACCCTTGCGCGCAGGTACTTCCCGAACCAAAACCCAATCGGCCAGAGGATCTCCGATACGGAGGGTGGCCTTTCCACGGTCTGGGAGATAGTCGGCGAAATCAAAGATGTCCACGAGGGACCGCTCGATGCCGACACGTGGCCCGCAGAATATTTTCCCCTCGACCAGACGCACAATGGTGGATTCATTCTTGCCATTCGCACACGGCAGGAACCCGGCACGCTGCTGCCATCAGTCGTGAGGACATTGCACCGGATTAACGCGAACATCGCCACCTCCAGTGAAGAGACGATGAACGAGCAGATTGACACTACGCAGGCAGCTCTTCTGCATCGCTTTTCTGCGTGGCTGGTTGGAGGGTTTGCCGCAGCCGCGCTGATTTTGGGCGTTGTTGGTCTCTATGGCGTGATTGCCTATTCAGTCAGCCAGAGAACACGCGAAATCGGCGTGCGCATCGCTCTCGGTGCTCAACGCAGCGCGGTGTATGCTCTCGTACTGCGTCAGGCGGGCTGGCTGACAGGGGCAGGGATCGCCGTCGGACTCGTGTGCTCCGTGGGAGCTTCGCAATTAATGCGGAACCTGCTCTTCGGAGTGGAAGCCTGGGACCCATTGACCCTGTGCTGCGTCAGCCTGCTTCTGGCAGTGGCATCGTTGGTCGCGACTTTTCTCCCGGCCCGCCGCGCGGCGTCTGTAGATCCAGTTGAAGCTCTCCGCGCCGAATAGCCCCCGATGCGGCACGTCCCGCACTGAACTACTCCCTGGCGCCGAGTCATTCAGCAGGCTTAATCTGCGTGAACACCAGGCGGTCGGTTCATTGTTCTGATAACAGCCTTGCGACGAACGCACAATGTGGTGGTTCGCAGCTCGACAAATGCTAAATCGAGGCACGTTTCCAGCCTCTGCAGCTTTGGAATGCGTGCTTTGCCTGAATGCCTCAATCGAGGCCAGTTGGGCAGGATGGCTCGCCATAGACTGACTTGTCATTACCCGCTCGCAAATCGCTCTTTGCCTTTACGCGGCAGAGTTTTTGCGACTCCGGGTTCAATGCGATCGGGGCGTTCAAACGGGTACTGAAACGATGCTTCGCAGGCGGCGCCGCTTTACGGCTCTTCTGACAACTGTTCCACCCTGGAACCGAATACCGCCGCGTCCAGCCAGGGCCCTATTTGATCCGTCTGGTGCATGAAGAAATCGGGGGTTGGCGGCGAGGGTCCAGTCCATCGGACTTTCGGGCCATAGAGCATATAGACATCCCATGCATCTTCACGCCAACCAAGCACTTTCCTGTATTGTTCTCCCAGAAGGTCGTTCCCATCCCAGTACTGCTGTGCCCAGGAAGTGGCGACGACTCGTGTGGCGGAGGAGACATTTCGTTCCTTCGCGCCCAGCCGCGGAACCCACACTACGAATACCCCCACATCCTTGCCATGCTCGATCTTCAGCAATTCACCGGAAACCCTGGATGCACCCCACAGGCATACGGGACATGTAGGAGATACCAGCATCAGCACCCGCGCTTTGCCGGCATCGGCATTGAATGCCGCCTGCACGACAGCCGGGGAGTTACCCAGCACCTGGTATTGCCGGACCGGGCCGAGATGCGTGCATGCAGTGAGGCTGAGAAGAAGCAGGGTTGCAGGGGCAGGAAGACGTTTCATTGTTCTGCTCTCATCCGCGTACGAAATTGGGAACGATGATGGCGGCCGCAGTTGCAAGAGCGGCCAGCCACAGAAGCGCACGTGTGATCCTGGCGGTCCGCGTGGCACAGGTCCTTTCGATACATCCGCCCCGGGGGCGGTATGCCAGCCAGAACCCCAGGCCCAGCAGGAGAACCGAGCCCAGGATGAAGCAGGGCCGGTAGGGCGCGAGCCGCGCCGCCGCCAGCGCTCCGCCGGTACCTAAAACCGCGATCACCGCCGGGCCGACGCAACAGAAGGCGGCGACGGTTGCAACCAGGCTTGAACCCATGGCGCTGAGCGATGAGGCGATGACGACGGGAGCTTTGTTCATTGCGCTGGATCTCAGGACTCCGGGGCCGAGCGGACTGCCTTCCGGATCGATTCGTGAGAGGGGACATCGCCCGAGTATCTGCGGCACGTCAGGCCAAAGTCGCTTCGTTCTCTCGATTCCGCTTCAACATCGATTCCGTTCACGCGGACGGTGGGCGAGCCGAGGAACCGTAACCTGAGGGCTGTCTCTGTGTCCGGCACCGGAATCTCTCTGACCTCGGCATGGCGGCCTTCCTCTCGCAGAACCCGATGAATCCGTTCCAGCGTGGGAAGGTGGTTGGGGCAATCCTCGAAATAAAAGACCTCGATCCTCATGGGCGCGCGCTCCGGGCTAACATTCATGAACAGATCCCTGCGAAGCCTCGGAAGCTCTTTTCCTGTATTTGCCGAGAGGGAACTCCGCGAGACGGGCAAGCAGAACTATGCCTACGAAGGAATACAGGAAGATACCGGGTGCCACAGGCACCACGTGGAAGCCCCGCAGAACAAAATACAGTGCCGCGAGCAGAAAGAGCGGGCCGGTGACGTAGCAATGGATGCGGCCGCATCGTGCGGCGTTGACTAAACAAGCTGCGCCAGCCACAAGGAAGGCGGGTATCCAGAGCAGCAGCCGGACACCCGGCCAGTTGACTCCGGCAATCAGAAGGGCAACCGGGAGCCCCCAGAGCAGCACGGCGCTGCCTCCGCAGGTCAGGTCACTTGATTTGCGGCCTGATTCAGACATGGGAACCTCCAGTGCTTTTGCGGGCGCGGGAATGGGCCATTTGCCGAAGGGTGGGACAGGCCTTTGCCTGCTGCCGCAAAGCCCGATTGCATTTGCGCAGGGCGGAGTTCAGATGACTCTCCAGCTTCTCCAGCTCAGATTTCTTCTCGCGAACGACGGACAGTTTCGCGCGCAGCAGATCGCGCACCTCGGCACACGCGTCGGTATGACGATCCTGAAGGAGGAGCAACTCGCGAATTTCGTGCAGCGAAAAGCCGAGCGCCTTTGCGCACTTGACGAAGGCCAGCCGGTCGACGGTGATTTCTGAAAACTTCCGGTAGCCGGATGCCGTTCTGGGTGCAGGAGGGATCAGCCGCTCCTGTTCATAGAAGCGGATGGTTTCCAGATTCACCTGAGCCCGCTCGGCAAGCTGACTTCTCGTCAATCCGTCCATGCGGTCAGCTTAAACCCTGTAGTCCGGTACAGAGTCAACAGGGGTCTCCGGGCGGCTTTTTGAGGGGGCGGAGGGACAACCGATCCGGGGAGCCTGTTCCGGAAGCAACGGAGATCTCTCTCAATGTCAGTCGGGCAGAGCTGTTTCACGCTTTAAGAACGAGCAAAAGCCAGGAGTGCCTGGATGTCGTTCCTATCTGCGGCATGAAGAGCCTCTATATAACTCCGGCGGCGCAGGCCGCTGATTGACTTCTCAGCCGAACAGTCTGAGCCGGATCGGTCGCTCGCCTGTCGCCGTGCTCGGCCACGACGGAGCATCGGGCCGGTTCTTCTCCCCGAGCGGCTCAACGAAATGAAACCCCAGGTTGCTGCTGGCGTCCGGCGCCAACGATGGAGGCTAGAGGCCGTCGTCTGCGGTCTCGCTGCTAACCGGTGCAACCGACTCCATCTGCGTCGAGCGTTCGCGGTCAGGCTGTCGGCAGACCAAATCGGCACAATCGCCTACGCCGGGCGCACCAGCCGTGATCAGCTTGAGTGCAGTTCCTTTTCCCGCACAGGGGTCGATGACAGAACAGGATCCTGAAAAAGCGAGAAGGGACCGGATGTTCTGAGCCTCTGTCGGAGGCAGTGGATAGTAGCCCATCTTCAGGCGGGCTGCGCTGCGAGCCATGATCGCCCCCTTCGTGAATTGTGGAGAGATGTGACTGGACCCATAACCTTGCCGGAACGGCAAATTTATGGACCCAATCCATTCCGGTAAAGAGGAATGCAGCTCGACAATCCGCGTCCCCTCTTCATTCCGATATTCAATGTTCTCGGCTACTGCTTGGAGTCTTGGTTCCAGAACTTACTGATGCAGTTCAGGAGTTTTCACCATTTCGGAAGTCTAAAGTTGACAATTTGAGTATCGGGCGATCCACTGAGGATACCTCTGGAAATCAGTGGCGCAGTCCAAACGCGGGGGCATCTTCCAATGCAACGTGACCTACCCTTCGTTGAAACCATTCGGCACGACATCCGGTTGGGGTTTCGGCGGCTGTGCAAATCGCCCGGCGTGACCCTGATCGCGGTCCTGACGCTGGCCCTTGGAATCGGCGCCAATACAGCGGTGTTTACGCTGGCCTGGACCATCATCCTGAAAGGATTGCCGGTTCCGCATCCAGACAGGCTGGTCGAATACGTGATGGACAACGGGAAACCGACGACGATCGGGCTGAGCGGCCCCGAGTTCGCGATTCTTCAGCGGGAACAGCGGGACTGCATTGGGCTGCTCGCGTGGATGAGCGATCGCACAGTGCTGAGGCTGAATGGCAGAAGCGAGCAAGTGCCGATCCAGATGCTGAGCAGCAATGCATTCCAGGTGATGGAAATGGGGCCGTATCTTGGCAACTTCTTCAGCGCCCGGGAGGATGAGCGGAAGAGTTCGGAGGGAATTCCCGTTATATTGAGCTACGGCTTGTGGCAGAAGGAATTCAACGGCGACGCAAACGCACTCGGCAGCACGCTATTTGTCGCGAATCTACCCGTCACGGTGATCGGGGTGATGCCGAAAACGTTTGAGGGGCTGACGGCGAACTTTGATCCGGCGCTATATCTGCCGCTTTCCTTTGCCGATCGCCTGTACGGAAACGGGTTTCTGGAAAGTCCCAGCCATTTTGATTTTTACGTGCTGGGCCGAATGAAACCGGGAATGACTGTTGCGGCAGCCAACGCCGAAGCGATGGCTCTCGAGCCTGCAATCCGTCGCGAAGCCGACCCAACCGGGATCTACATGAATCAGTTCTTCAAGGAATTTCGGTTGAGGGCGCGGGAGGGGCGAAGCGGGATCTCGTGGGTGAAGGAGGTGTACAGTCGTTCGCTGCAGGTGCTGGAGATTCTTGTCGTGTTTCTTCTTGTGCTGTCCTGTTTGAATACGGCTCTTGTGATGTTGGCCAGGGTGAGCGGCAGACAGCAGGAATATGCAGTGAGGAGCGCGCTGGGAGCCGGAAGGCATCAGCTGGTTCGCCAGGTACTGGTGGAAACCATTCTGCTGATCGTTCCGGGACTGGCGTGTGGCGTGCTGATTGGATGGGGATCGGCGCGCGCGCTGGTGACGATGCTCGGCTCGATGGGCAGCGCATCGTCCATGGACGTGCATCCGAATGCCATCATTCTCGGATTCAACGTTGGGATCGGACTCTTCGTTGCGCTGGGCGCGGGGCTTTGGCCCGCTCTGCGCGCAGCCAGAGCGCATCCTGCGTGGGACCTGAAGGCAGGCGATCGCAGCGTCGCGGCACGGCAACTGGGAGGATGGGTGGTGATCCTGCAGGTCGCGGTGAGCGCAAGTCTCGTTGCCGCGGCTGTGCTGTTGGGCGGCACGCTGGGCCGCTTCTTGACTGAGGATTCAGGATTCGATGCGGCGGGAACGGCGCTGGCATCGATTCATTTGAACCCGAACAATTCTGAAGGGAGCGAACGGACCGTCGCCGCGCTGCTGCGCAGCGTGCGGAATAAGCCCGCTGTGCTGGCCGCAGGGTTTTCGGGGACCGAGCCGCTGTCGGGGTTCTTTGCCGCAAGCCGCGAGTTCGCAGTGGACTCGCATGGGAACGTGCACAGCGACGCAAATGTGCTGGACCGCTGGGTGTCGCCGGGCTACTTCAGTGCTGCGGGGACACGATTGCTGCGTGGAGAAAGCTCCGCGCTGGCTGCGGCGGGAGCGATGGCGCAGTGTGTGCTGAGTGACAACTTTGCGGCCACGGTATTTCCGGGCGAGAGCGTGATTGGCCGCATCATCTATGCGGCGACGGCGGGGCAGCCGGATGGAGCGAATCTCGATCCGAAGGGCGGATGCCTGGTTGTGGGAGTGGCGGAAAATGCGCGGCTTGTCTCGCTGCGGGCGGAGGCACCGCACGTGGTGTACAACGTCATTTCGCCGTGGGTCGAGAGCGAAGAGAACCGGAGTTTGTTTTCCCATCTCGGCGTCAATCTTGTAGTACGCGCAAAAACCAGTTCTCTGGCGCTTGCAGCATTGCAGGATGCTGTGAAGGAGACGATTCCCGGTTCGGAGGAGGTGCGATATCGGACGTTCCACCAGCTGGAGGATTCCGATCTGAACCGGGAACGTATGCTGGTGAGCGTGTCGGGATCGCTTGCGCTGCTCGCTCTGCTGCTCACCGCACTGGGTTTGTACGGGTTGCTGATGAGCAGTGTCGTGCTGCGCACGCGGGAAATCGGAATCCGCATGGCGCTGGGAGCGCAGAAAAGTAAAGTGGTGACCGCCGTTGCGAGGAAAGCGATGCTCGATATCGGGGCTGGACTGCTTGCCGGAGAAGCCGCGGCATTCATCCTGACGAAGGGGATCCGTCAGCTGCTGGAGATGCCGCAGCCGAGGACGATGACTCCGTATTTGTGGAGCAGCGGGATTCTTCTGCTGGTTGGAGCGATTGCGATCTTCTTCCCCGCGCGCCGCATCGTATCGGTCGATCCCATAGAAGCCCTGCGCACTGATTGACTCGCGACAGGAATGTCGGTCTCCACAGTGCTTTCTCCGCAGGCGGCCCTTAGATCCGCAGTCAGGGCTGTGCCCGTGACAGATTTATAGGATCGACGTGCACGCCCGGCAACATTATGGGTCCGAACTGTGACCCGCTCTCGTGGTGTCTCGTCGGAAATACCTGGCTTTTCGGGCCAAAGGCTGTAAGGATATGGGGCCAATTCGGCAACATTTTGGGTCCAGTCAAAGCGTCCGACTTAAAGCATAAGTTTTCCGCCTGGCAGGGTTATGGTCTAAATGACGTCCATCTGTGCGACAGCAATGAGAGGAATCTCGCCATGCGCATCGCTGCCATCTATGACATTCATGCCAACCTCCCTGCGCTTGAGGCCGTACTCCACGAAATCCATCAGGCCAAAGTCAACTCTATCGTCGTCGGTGGTGACGTTCTTCCCGGTCCGCTGCCGCTTGAAACCAACCTGTGTCTGCTCGACCTCGACATTCCGGCGCAGTTTATCCACGGCAACGGCGACCGTGAGGTGCTGGCGCAGATGTCGGGCGTCGAGACGGATTGGTACCGCGCAGCGCCCGAACAGTGGCGCGAGCCGGTTCGCTGGACCGCGCAACAGCTGGACAGCCACCATCAGCGGTTGCTGGAAGGCTGGCCGGCGACGTGCCGTGTCACAATCCCCGGTCTCGGTAATGTATTGCTCTGCCACGCCACACCCCGAAACGACACCGAGATATTCACTCGTCTCACGCCCGTCGACCGACTCCTGCCGATCTTCGAGGGGCTCGGCGTCTCCGTAGTCATCTGCGGTCATACCCATATGCAGTTTGACCGGATGATCGGCACGACCCGAGTTGTGAACGCAGGCAGCGTCGGCATGCCGTTCGGAGAACCCTGTGCCTATTGGGTGCTTCTTGAGCCCGGCATTCAACTCCGGCGTACTCGCTACGATCTTGACAGAGCCGCCGACCGCATTCGCAGCACCACATACTCACAGGCCGAAGTCTTTGCTTCGCGCCACATCCTGCATCCCCCATCCGAAGAAGAAACTCTCGCAGCTTTCACTCGAGCCGAGTTGAAGTAGGACTTCACCACTCTGAGACGCGAGAGCCTCCTCGATCTTCCGCGCTCGCGGCAACATTATGCTTTAAACGAGGCAAAAATATGCTTTAAGGCACGGGCGGCCTGTCAAATAAACGATAATTTTGCGTTAGCGCAAAAAAGGGGGTGCCACCAGAAGTTGCAGGAAATCTGAACGCTGGTAAGAAACGACTGAGGTGGCCGCCTTTGAGAGGAGGACGGTTAACAATGGCGCGGCGGTCCAACGCCATCTCGTCAAGGATGTGCAAGCTCGTTGCTCACGGCGACGGTGTCAGGTATCGAGGGACGTGATACCCGACAACACGACCGGCTTTCGGTCGGGAAACACGGCGACGAGGGACAACCTGCCCCCCATCGCCTCAATAGATCGCCGGAGAGTCGAGATGTGCATGTCGATGCGTTTCTCGATCGCTGAGATTTGCTTCTGCGCGACGCCGAGGTTCTTCGCCAGGTGAACCTGGGTCATGGCGCGGGCGCGGCGCAGCTCCTGCAGGGTCATCTCTTCGGCGATCAGCGCGGACGCGCGCTTCTCGATCTTGCGGCGACGGCTGACCGGCAGGCTCTTGATGACGTCGTTGACGTTCCGGGCCATGATCATTTTCCTTCCTTTTTGATGCGGTTCAAATGCTCGTCAAACCGCTGGTCAGCTTTGCGGATCAGCTCGCGGTAAAACCGCTTCTGGCGGCCGCCCGATTTGTCACCCGCAACGAGCAGGATGCCCCTGTGTTTCGGATCGAACGCGAAAGCAGCACGCCAGACTCCGTCCGCGGCGTCAAAGCGCAGCTCCTTCATGTTCGCGCGCCGGGAATCCTTGAGCGTATCAGCACGCGGGCGTCCGAGTTTCGGTCCAAACTGCTGGAGCAGGCGCGTCAGGGCAAGAATCTCGTTCTGGACTTCCTTTTCGAGGGCCAGGAATTTCCCCCTCGAATTCGTCCGCGAGCTGTACGGTCCATATCCTCGACTATACCTCCGAGAGTATATCCCGTCAAGAGTATACCTAACGCTTCGGCCCGGTCTTCCCGTTATGCAGCAGCCCAAAAGTTCTTCGAGGCTGCGTATCTGACACGGTGACTCCGGAACAAGCCCGAAACCGCAAACATGTGCCATGGATTTGATGGAAACGCCGGGACATGCTTGTGATCCACTTCTTCATATCGCAAGTGCCTGCCGGAACGAAAGTGATTTTTGGGTGCAGGATTATGCTTCAGACCGCAGTCTGCTGGTTTATTTGAGACCGCCGTAGGTGAGAGCCAGCTACGCGCTCACCGCTCTCACGAGGGCCAGACGCACCTGCCGCGAGCCCTGGGCCGGAGGTTCCGGGCTGCCATCGGGGATGGGTTCGAGACGCGCAACTTGATCGCTGCCGCACAGATGGCATTCACTCGGTCTAAAACTGGAAACCGTCTGGCATCCAAGGCAGTAGACCGCATGCATCACCGGTATTGCGCAGACGCCTCTGTCCGTGGGAAGTTCCAACAATTTTGCCGTCGGGCTTTAGAGCCTCCTTTTCCTGGCAACGGCTGCTGAAATCCGGCCTCCACTCTGGAAAGCACGTTCCGCCTCCGTCAGCCGACGAATCCTGAACCGATCGACGCCGGCAGCCTCGATGATGAGTTCTTTGTGGCCCTCACAGAAGACTTCCGTGCCGATCAACCACGCCGCCGGGCGCCGGCATACGGAGCACTCTGTGACTCTCGTGGGTTGACCTCAATAACAAGAAGGGCCACGATTGCTCGCAGCCCTGACTCATTTGGTGTTTCGGCTTCACGATCAGGCGGCGAGCCTTCTCGATTGCGCCTTATTCATCTGTTCGACGAGCTTTGCCAGGACCCCAAAGCTGGGGATTTCATCCAGCCGCGGCACGGCCAGACCGTCAGGAATCCCGTAGAATTCCGTCTCGGCGATCTCCGCCGCCACGCGGCGCACCTGTCCTCTGCTGCCCGCGATCTATATCGTGATGGCGGCGAGGACTTGTATCGTATTATTGCGCTACAAACCGCAGTACACCTGGCCCGGACTGGTGATCGTGCAGCTCGGCATCCCCGTCTTTGTCGTGTGGTCGCGCCGTGCGGCTTCTCAGGGGGCGACCGAACTTTCCGGAGGAACAGCCGATCATGGCTAAACTATTTGCGACCAAGGCGCTTTCCGCTTGCCATGAGGAAGCAGGCGCCCAGGGCGAGCACTCCCTCAGGCGTTCGCTCGGGCCCATCAATCTGGTCACGCTCGGCATCGGCGCCATAATTGGCGCGGGCATCTTCGTGCTCACCGGCACCGTAGCCGCCCAGTTCGCCGGCCCCGCCATCGTTCTATCCTTTGTGGTCGCGGGCGTGGGCTGCATCTTTGCCGGCCTCTGTTATGCCGAATTCGCCGCCATGATCCCCATCGCCGGCAGCGCCTACACCTACGGCTACACCACTCTCGGCGAACTGGTCGCCTGGGTCATCGGCTGGGCCCTCTGCCTCGAATACGCCTTCGGCGCAGCCACCGTCGCCGTCGGCTTGAGCGGCTACGTCACCAGCCTGCTTGGTTTCTTCGGCATCAAGCTCCCCTTCAACGCCGCGCCTTCTATTTCCGCTGTGATCTTCGGCTATCCCTTCCACGCGAAAGTGGACGTCATCGCGTTCGCGGCCATCTTGTTGGCAACGACGATCCTGGTCATCGGCGTGCGCGAGTCGGCCAACTTCACCAGCGCCGCAGTCATGGTGAAAGTCTCCGTGGTGCTGGTCTTCATCGGCCTGGCCACCACCTTTGCTTTCAGCCACTGGCACCTGATGATGACCAACTGGCACCCCTTTATCCCAAAGAACCGCGGACACTTCGGCGAATATGGCTGGTCCGGCATTATGCGCGGCGCCAGCGTCGTCTTCTTCGCGTATATCGGCTTCGATGCCGTCTCCACCGCCGCCCAGGAAGCCCGCAATCCGCAGAAGGATCTGCCCTTCGGCATTCTCGGCTCGCTGATTATCTGCACCATCCTTTACATCATCGTCAGCGGCCTGCTCACCGGAGTGATGTCTTACACCAGGCTGAATACGCCGGCCCCGGTGGCCGACGGCGCGGTCGCCATTGGCGCGGGCTGGGGCGTATGCCTCATCGACTTCGGCGTCATAGCCGGCCTGGCCTCCGTCATGCTGGTCATGATGCTCGGCCAGACCCGCGTGCTCTACACCATGGCTCACGACGGTCTGCTGCCCAGGTGGGTCAGTGATATCCATCCCCGCTTCCGCACACCCTGGCTGGTCACCATCGCCGTTGGCATTATGGTCGCGTTCCTCGCCGCCTTCTTCAACATCAACTTCCTCGGCGAACTGGTCAGCCTCGGCACGCTGCTGGCCTTCGCCATCGTTTGCCTCGGTGTGATCGTGATGCGCAAAAAGCAGCCCGACGCGCCGCGTCCCTTCCGCACGCCGTGGGTGCCCTTCGTGCCCATCGCCGGCATGGTGGTCGCCCTGGCCCTGATGGTCTCCACGGACACCCCGGCCAAGCTCGGTTTCTCTGGCTGGCTCATCATCGGCCTGCTCATCTATTTCGGCTACTCGCGCCGGCACAGTAATGTGCAGGCGATGTTGGCGCAGGGCTCCGTCCCGCAAACTTCAGGGCTACCGGACACAACGCGGTAAACTTCGCGGTGCGATAACGGGTCGTTCTGTCTCGCCAATCAGGACAGAGCAGAACCCATTTCGAGCAGAATATTGCGCTCGACTCATTGTCGGAGATGGGGAAAGGGAAGCAGGATGCGCCCCGACTTGCCACCTCCGCCGAAATGCTCCTCAAAGCAGGACCACAGAGCTTCCCGCTTTCACCCACAGCATCTCGGAGTCAACAAATCCGGGACTAACGGAAACAAACCTGCGCTTCTTTGATGCCGTCCCGAGTTGAATGGAAGATGCCTCAGATGTCAGCTGTTGCTGACAGTGTCAAACCGCGTTTCCAGAGCCATGATTCCGGAAACGCGCCTCGGCGATTTGCACTCTTCAGGCTTCCGTTGCAGCCAGGGGGATGATTTGGGAATCAGCTCAGTCCACCGGACCGCATTCGAGGAATGAGTCATTGCGAATCGCATTTCAATCGTGCCACAGCGCGCCAATCGTCTCGCAGAAAGCCAGGGATACACGTGATGATGCAGTCAGAGACCTGATTACCGGCGAACATGGAGGCGGGGCACACGGTCATGGTGCAGAGCAGCAGCAATGTCAACAGGATCGCCTGGAATCAGGCCCTGAAGCAGGGACGGCGCTCCTCGAGCTTGTAAACGGCGTTGATGGCATCCTGTCCGGCCGATATGCCGACCAAAGCGAACCAGACAGCTGCCAACAGGCCAGGGGTGAGCATGCCCGTGCCGGAGTGGTCGGCGGTTTGATGGAAGATGTGCAGAACGATGTCGAGCGCCGAATTGGGAACAACGAGAGCCGGATAATCCAGGAGCCTGCTGTAGACCTGCGCTGCAGGCCGGGCCGCGAGTCCCGGAATGGCGGTTGCACAAACGAGTGCCGGGAAAATCGCGAAGGCAAACCAGAACCCCAGCTCCGCAGCAATGGAAGGGAGCCGATCGCGCCGCATGGCTTTGACGGTCCCTTTGGCAACATGGCGGACGGGGACGCCGTGCTGATCCCGCAGGTTTTTGGCCGGTGTACGAGCTGCCAGCTCCCAAATTCTTCCTTCGTGGTAATTGAACCCTTCATTCACGTCACCGTGGTCGCCATTGGCCCAACCTCGAGCCCGGAGGAATTGTTGCGTGCCCTTCAGGGGATGCGGCAACCTGCTCGATGGTGGTCGATTCTTCCGGATCGGGATCACCTGCGGGAAACCAGATCGCATCCGACTTCCGAAGGAGGGCAGTTCGCGAAGTGCCAAATTCTTTCCGCTCGCCGATGTTTTGCCTGCGATTTCTCATCGGGTGGCTGTCGGTAGCGTTAATTCTCCCGGTTTCGGGTCAGAAGACGCCTTCGGTTCAGGATTCCGCAGCGCGATCGCTGCCCGGGACGCCGGCAGCCGCCGAACAGATGCTGCGCTCCTATGAAGGACAGAATGTGGCCTCCATCGATATTGCGGGGCACCCGGACCTTCCGGTGGGACAGTTTGCAGCGGTTCTGGCACAGAAGGCGGGACAGCCGTTCTCAAAGCAGAAGGTGGAGGAGAGCGTAGCGGCGCTCGCCGCGCAGGGCCACTTTGCTCACATCCGCCTCGAGGTGGACCCGGATCCCGAGGGAGTCCGGATCCTGCTGATCCCGGAGCCGGCGATGTATTTCGGCATCTACCGCTTCCCCGGTGCAGCCGTCTTTGCCTGCTCGCGCCTGCTTCAGGTCTCCAACTACCCGATCCAGACGGCCTACGACGCGACCGAGGTGGAGCGGGACTGGCAGGCCCTGCTCAGGTTCTATCGTCAGGAGGGTTACTTCCAGTCCCGGGTACAGACACAGCTTGAGATCGACAAAGCGCACGATCTTGTGAATGTCTCGTTCCGCAGCACGCTGGGACGCAAGGCAAAATTCGGCGGTGTCGTGATCGCGGGCCTGCCCGACGATGAAAGCCATCACCTGCAGGAGAGCCTGGGTCGCCTTCCGGCGCGCTTGCGTCGGGCAGCCATTCGTCCCGGCAAGCCGTACCACCATTCCACGGTGACCCGCGCGGCGACCTACCTGCGAGACGAACTTGAGAAGAAAGGTCTGCTGGACGCTGAGGTGAAGCTGACGGGAGCTGAGTATCACGACGGCACGAAGCGAGCCGATGTCCACTACACGGTGACCCCCGGAGACAAGGTGAAGGTCGAGGTGACGGGAGCCCATCTCTGGAGCTGGGACAGGGCCAGGCTGCTTCCCATGTATCAGGGCGTGGGTGTGGACGAGGAAAGCGTTCAGGAAGGCCGGCAGGCACTCACGTCCTATTACCAGAGCAGGGGCTACTTCGACGTCAGCGTCGATACCACCGTGCAGAAAGAGAACGCCGAAACGATCGTGATCTATCGCATCGCTCGCGAAAAGAAGCACAAGGTCGAGGACGTGAAGGTGAGCGGCAACCTGCAGGTCGAGACCTCCGAGCTGATGCCGCAGGTCGTGGTGGAGAAAAAGCACTTCTTCTCGCGTGGCAAATTCAGTCAGGAACTGGTGCGGACGAGCGTGACGAACCTGAAGGCGGTCTACCATTCTGAGGGGTTCAGCAGCGTTCAGGTGGAGCCCGAGGTGAAGAACAGCGGCGGTGATGTGTCGGTCGCATTCATCGTGACCGAAGGCCCGCGCGATATCGTGGCTTCACTGAAGGTCGAGGGTGCGGATACTTTCCCGGCTTCGCAGTATGCTCCGCACGGGCTCAGGACGGTTGCGGGACAGCCCTACTCGGGCGCGCATGTGGTCGCCGACCGCACCGAGATCATGGCCAACTACCTGAAGGCGGGGTACCTGACGGCCGGTTTTCGCGAGACCGCAACCGCTGTGTCGAAGAACGAGCCGCACCGGATCAACGTCGTCTACACCATCTACGAAGGGCCGCGGGTGAAGACCGGGGACGTGATTACGCTGGGACGGCAGCACACGCGGCAAAGACTGATTAACCGGGACGTCGCCGATCTGAAGCCGGAACAGCCGCTCACCGAGACCGCGCTGCTGGAGGCGGGTACCAGGCTCTACGACCACACGGGAGTTTTCGACTGGGCGGAAGTGGATCCCAGGCGGCCCATCACCACCCAGACGACCGAAGATGCGCTGGTCAAGGTTCACGAAGCCAGCCGCAATTCCATTACATATGGCTTCGGGTTTGAGGTCATCAACCGCGGCGGCAGTATCCCGTCGGGCACCGTGGCACTCCCCAACCTGCCGCCGGTGGGGCTGCCTGCGAACTTCAGAACCAGCCAGACGACGTTCTACGGTCCGCGCGGCACTTTCGAGTACACGCGCAATAATGTGCGCGGGAAGGGGGAGTCGCTCTCGTTTACCGCGTTCGCGGGACGGCTGGATCAGCGTTTTGCGGCCTACTATCTCGATCCCACATTCCGGTGGTCGCCGTGGAGGGCGACCACCTCGCTCTCCTATGAGAAGGATGAAGAGAATCCGATCTTCTCGTCGCAGGAGGAACTGGGAACCCTGCAGATCCAGCGCGCTCTCGATTCCGGCCAGGACAATATTCTGTTTTTCCGTTACGGCTACAGCTACACCGACATCACACACGTGCTGATCAGCGCGCTGGTTCCGGAGAAGGACCGCAGCATCCGCCTTTCCACGCTGGCCGCCAACTTTACCCGCGATACGCGCGATGACCCGCTCGACGAGCACAGGGGGGTGCTGGACTCGCTGGAACTGGACTTTAACACCAGCAAGCTGGGATCGAATGTCGACTTCGCGAAACTCACCGGACAGGCGGCGATCTACCGCGAGAAGTTTCACCATATCGTGTGGGCCGACAGCATTCGCATCGGCCTCGCGCAGCCGTTCAACAACTCCTTCGTCCCGCTCAGTCAGGCATTCTTCACGGGCGGCGGCAATTCGCTGCGCGGCTTCCCGCTGGACGGTGCGGGACCGCAGAACAGCGTCCTCATCTGCCCCAGCGGCGCTCCGAGCTGCTCCAACCCCGCGCAGATCCGGGTGCCCGCGGGCGGCAACGAGGAGCTTATCCTCAACTCCGAGGCGCGCATTCCCCTGCCCGTCAAAAAGGGGCTGAGCATCGTGCCGTTTTACGACGGCGGCAATGTTTTCCCGACGATTGGCTTTCACCAGTTCACGTCGCTCTATTCGAACAACATCGGCATTGGGCTGCGCTATGCAACGCCCGTCGGCCCCATCCGCGTGGATGTCGGCCGCAACCTCGATCCCGTGACCGGCATCGAAGCCACCAACTACTTCATCAGCATCGGTCAGGCATTTTAGAAGGGTCCGTTTCATGAGCAAAGCCGGTCCACTTCCTCCTCGCGAACCGTCCCCGGGACCGACGCCCGTGCCGGCCAGTAGCCCGCCTCCCCCGCAGCGCCATCGGTTGCGCCGCTTTTTCCTGTGGACCGGGGGGACCATTGCTGGTCTGATGGCGATTATGGCCATCGCGCTGACTGTGCTGCTGGACAGCCAGCGCTTCCATACCTGCCTGCTGGCAAAGGTGAACGCCAGGGCAACGCAGAGCCTTAACGCGCAGGTGCATCTGGGGAATTTTGCGCTGCACTTTTCTCCGCTCGGCCTCGATGTCTACGGCGTCGTTGTTCACGGCGCGAGCCCCTATTCGAATCCTCCGCTGCTCGAGTTGCAGCATGCGCACGTGGGAATCGGCATCGCGTCGCTGATTCATCGGAAGTGGTACCTCACGGACGTGCGCCTCGATCATCCGGTCGTCCGGATCTTTTTCGACAGGAACGGACGATCGAATATTCCCCGACCCAAACCCAGCAACAGCAGAAGCACTACCACCATCTGGGATCTGGGCATCCGCCACGCCGTGCTCGATCGGGGCGAGGTGTATTACAACGCGCAGGCCGCCCCGGTCTCCGCCGATCTGCATGATGTGGAGTTCCGTGCCGCCTATGACGTGGCGCAGACGAAATACGCGGGAACATTGCAATACAACGACGGTCGTGTTGTTTTTGCCGCATATCGTCCGTTCATACATAATTTCAACGCCGCCTTCGATGCCACGCCGTCGGCTTTCGACCTGCTGCATGCGCGGATCTCGAGTGGCGCCACGCAGGTGAATCTGGTCGCCGCGGCGACCAACTTCGGTGCGCCGCACGTGCAGGGCACTTATGACATTGCCATTGACGGAGCGCAGATGGCTCAGATCCTTCGCAATGCGTCGGTGCCGTCCGGCATGGTACGTCTGAGGGGATCGGCAACGTGGCAGCAGGTTCCGAATGTGCCGGCTCTCGAGACCATCAGTCTTTCCGGGGATCTCTCCAGCCGGCAACTGGTGGTTCGCACGCCCTCCCTGCGTGCCGCCATCGACGGTATCGCCGCCCACTACTCCCTGGCCCACGGCGACGCCGTGCTGCAGGACTTTCGCGCCGGCATTCTCGGCGGTGAGGTGACGGCGCATGGATCCATGAAGCAGATCGGCGGAAACGCACCACATTCCGATTTTTCCGCCTCACTGCGGAACATATCCCTCGCCCAGGCAGATCGCCTGGCCCCGCCGGGAACCAGGCAGCCCGTGTCATTGAGCGGAGTGCTCAACGCCGACGCGCATGCCACCTGGGGTCAGACGTTGAAAGATCTGGCGGCAAGAGTGGATTCGACCATCCACGGCAGCGCTGCCCGCCGACATCCGGTGTCAGGGACAGTGGCCACTGCGGGCCCACCCGCAGCCCTGGGACCCATTCCCGTCGACAGCGTCATCCATGCTGTCTACACCGGAGCGAGCCAGCAGCTGACGCTGGCGAACAGCTTTGTGCGCCTGCCGCAGACGTCCCTCGATCTGAATGGAACGGTAGGAAACCGGTCGCATCTTTTCATTGCGCTGCAGGCCCGCGATCTGCGCGAAGTGGCAGCGGTAGAGGAAATGTTCAGCACGCCTTCGCCCGGCAAGCCGCAGACCCAGCCCCTCGATCTGGCAGGTGCCGCGACTTTCACTGGAAGCGTAACGGGCAGTACATCGAATCCCCGTCTCACAGGCCAGCTCGCCGCCAGCAACCTGCGAGTCGATGGAACCGCGTGGAAGGTCTTCCGCGCCGGAGTGGACGCGAGCTCGTCGCAGGCGCAGCTCATCAACGCTGATCTGGAGCCGGCACCCCGGGGCAGCATCCGTATCAATGCGCACGTCGGCCTGCGCAAGTGGGTATTTTCCGCGACCAGCCCGGCGCAGATCGATCTCGACGCATCGGATCTGGACCTGGCGAGCCTGATGAAGTTCGCCGGGCAGGGCATCCCTGTCACCGGGACGCTGAACACCCAGGTCACTCTCCACGGCTCAGAAAACAATCCCGTGGGCTACGGCAGCCTCTCTCTTACGCGAGCCAGCGCCTATAACGAGCGCATCAATTCCATACAGATCAAGTTCAACGGCACGGGCGATGAGGCGCAGGCGCATCTTTCTCTCCGCCTGCCCGCCGGAGCGGTGCAGAGCAGTGTGACGGTGTGGCCGAAGGAGCAGAGGTACAACGCGCAACTGGCTTCAACTGGCGTTGCCATCGAAAAGCTCGCGACGGTGCAGTCATGGAATCTGGGCGCTGCGGGTACCGTGGCGATTCAGGCCAGCGGCCAGGGAACCTTTGACAATCCGCAACTGACGGCGTCTATCCGGATCCCGTCGCTGTCTGTGAAAGGTCAGCAGGTGGCTGACATCCGTCTGGACGCGAATGTGGCCAACCATGTGGCGGATGCCACGCTGACGTCCGCGGCGATCCACACCAATATTCAGGCGCAGGCGCGGGTGAACCTGACCGGCGATTACCTGACAGACGCCACGCTCGACACCGGGAACATCCCGCTGCAGCCGATCCTTGCGATCTTTTCACCCGAGAATTCGTCCTCGCTGTCGGGCGCGACTGAGCTGCATGCGACGCTGCACGGGCCGGTGAAGAAGATGGCTGCGCTCGAGGCACACGTCACCATTCCTTACCTGAACGTATCGTGGAACAACAAGATTCAGCTCGCTGCTGCCGCCCCAATCCGCGCCGATTTTCAAAACGGCGTGCTGACGCTCGGGAAGTCTGCTGTCAAAGGCACGGACACGAATCTCGAGTTCCAGGGATCGGTTCCCGTGAACAGCAACGGACCCATGTCGCTGCTGCTCAGGGGCAGCGTGAATCTGCAACTGGCGCAGCTCTTCGATCCGGACGTTCACAGCTCAGGGGAGCTGCGCTTCAATATCGACTCGCATCGGATGAGCGCGGGAGCAATCGGCGGCGAAATCGATCTGGTGAACGTCAACTATGCAGCGGCTTCGCTGCCGGTCGGCCTGCGGAACGGCAACGGCGTGCTGAAGCTCACCAGCGACCGCGTGAACATTCAGACCTTCCGCGGTACAGTGGGCGGCGGCGAGGTATCCGCATCGGGCGGCGTGCAGTATCGCCCCTCCATGCAGTTCGATCTTGCCTTGGCGGCTCGGGACATCCGCATGCTGTATCCGGAAGGTATGCGCGAGAACATCGACGCTGATATTCGCATGGCGGGCAGCACAGATAACGCCTTGCTGAGCGGTACGGTGAATCTGGCGAATGTTTCCTTTACGCCTGCCTTTGATCTGAGCAGCTTTGCGGGTCAGTTTTCGAGCGGCGTTGCGCCGCCAGCTTCGGGAGCAATGAGCCAGAACATTCACCTGAATCTCGCGGTCCATTCCAGCAACGACGTGACCCTGGTGAGCCGCGAGCTGAGCGTGAACGGTTCAGCGAACCTGCAGGTGCGTGGCACGGCCGACAATCCGGTCATTCTTGGCAGAGCGGACCTTACTGACGGAGACATCATTGTGAACGGCGACCGTTTTGTGCTGACCGGGGCCACCATCCAGTTCGTGAACCCCACGGAAACTCAGCCGGTGGTCAACGCTACCATCACCACTTCGATCCAGCAGTACAACATCAGCATGCGCTTCCGCGGCCCGACGGACCATCTGCAGACGCAATACACATCCGATCCGGCGCTTCCGGAGGTGGACATCATTCACCTTCTGGCTTTCGGCAACACCACCGAGGCGGCAGCGAACCAGCCCGCCACACCGGCGAATCAGATGGCGGAGTCACTGGTGGCCGACCAGGTTTCCAGCCAGATCACCAGCCGGGTGGCGCGGGTAGCCGGAATCTCTCAGCTCTCCATCAGCCCGGTGCTGGGCAATGCACAGAACAACCAGCAAGCCGGCGCGAACATCACGCTCCAGCAACGTGTGACCGGCAACTTGTTCGTCACCTTCTCGGATAACACGGCGGAGGGAACGCAGACGGTCCAGGGCGAGTACAGGGTGTCTCCACGCGTTTCGGTCAGTGCCACGCGGGATCCGAACGGTGGGTTTGCCGCAGACCTGCTGATCAAAAAGGAGTACTGACCAGCCATGACCATGCGCTGTGTCGATGTCGCCCGCACAGATCCCGAACGCGAGTTCCAGCTGGCCCGCTCCAAACCCGGACATCCGACCCCACAGCCCAGGGCATCCTCCGCCAGATCGCGCACAGGCCTCGATGGCCTCATCGACGTCCTGCTCGCCGCCCAGCGTGTCATGGAGACGTACCGCCGCTCGCTCCCACACCGCGAGGCACGCAGGCGTCTTTTCAGGCTCTCCGTCCGCCTCAACAGGATCCTCGGCGAGATAGAAAGACTTCCAGTCACCTGAATCAAAATGGAAAGCGATTGGAGGCCGCTTATGGCGATCAGGTCCAACTGAAATTCGAGGAGTGCAGATTTCGCCGAGGCAGCTTCATTCGGTTCGCAGGGCGTGCATCGGATCGACGGATGCAGCTCGTCGAGCCGGAATGTAGCAGGCTGAGAGAGCCGTGAGCACGAGGACGAGAGCGGCAGCGGCATAGGTGGGGGGATCGATGGCTCTTATGCCATAGACATAATTTTCCATAATGCGGCTCATACCGAGAGCCGATACCAAACCGATCAGGACACCGGCAAGCGTGACTCCCAGCCCCTCGCGCAGTACCTGCTTCAGGACCATGGCGCGATCAGCTCCCAGGGCCATGCGGATGGCAAATTCGTGCCTGCGACGGCTGACGGTATAGGACATCACTCCGAAAATTCCCACTGCGGACAGCACGAGAGCCAGGGCAGCAAAGATCCACACCAGCGTCATGGGAAAGCCAAGCGTGCCATAAGTTTGCGCGACTTCATCCGTGAGCAGCATGACGTGATTTACGGGTAGTTGATTGTCAAGAGCCAGAACCGCTCCGCGAATCGACGGCACGACCGTCAGGGGTGGGACTGCAGTACGAACATCAAGAAAAGCCCAGGAAATCGGGTGCTGCTCGACCGGCACATAGATGTCGGCGAGTGGCTGCCACAGATCGTAACCGCGCCGGTTCTTCACGATGCCGACAATTTCGAGAGATTGCGGGGTGCCGGCGCTTCGCCCGGAGTAGACTCGCGCCAGAATCGAGAAGTGCCGGCCTATTGGGTTCGAGTGGGGCCAATAGCGGCGTGCCGTCACTTCGCTGATCAAAGCAACCGGAGTCGTGCCCGCGGCGTCGCCCGGCGTGAACTCGCGTCCGGCTACAAGGCCGATGCCCATGGCCCCGAAGTCCCCGGGGGAAACGGCATTCAGGTTGGCGGCTGGCTCCTGTCCCGGCGGAGCGGGAGGACGGCCCTGGGGACGAAAAAAGACCATGGGGCCTGGCTGTTCGACTCCAGCCGATTTCACCCCGGGCAGGTTCTGAACACGCTGCAGCAGCCGACGGAAGAAGAGCGTTTGAACGGTCGGCAGAGGATACGTGTATTGAGGCAGGTCGATCTCCATGGTCACCACGTTGGTGGGATCAATGCCAAGATCGACATGGAGGAGTCCCACAAAGGTCCGCGCCAGTAGCCCCGCGCCCGTCAGAAGCACCAGGGCCAGCGCGATTTCAGAAATGACAAGGCCATTACGGAGACTGCGGCGCCCGGACTCCGCAGCGGAATTGACCCCGCTTTCTCTGAGAGTCTGATGAAAATCATTTCGCGAGGCAGCCAGAGCCGGCGCGAGGCCGAAGACGATACCGGTCACCAGCATCAAACCCAGTGAGAAGAGGAGGACGCGCCAGTCGATGTCGACGACGCCTGCATTCGGGACGCTGTACCGGTGGAATCGAGCCATTTCTATGCTGAGGAGCCGGTCGCCGATACAAGCGAGCAATAGTCCCGGGGAACCGCCAATTGCAGCCAACAGGACGCTTTCCGTCAGCAACTGCGTAAGGAGTCTGCGGCGCGTGGCTCCGATGGCCGCGCGAACCGCGATTTCGCGCCGCCGAACCGCGCCGCGTGCAAGGAGCAGGCTGGCAACATTGCCGCATGCGATCAGCAATACGAACAGAACTGCTCCGGACATGATCAGGAGTGGCTTTCCCATTTGCCGGTAGTAGGCGGCATGGAGGGGTTCGACCCTGAACCCCCAGCCCTTATCGGCGTCCGGATATTCCGCAGCCAGGCTGGCAGCCAATGTGTTTACGGCAGCCTGCGCCTGTCTGACAGATACGCCGGGCTGCAGCCGTGCCTGCGCCTGCAGATCGCGGGTTGTGGCCCGGCCGATTTCGCTCAGCTCGTCAGGCGTGAGCGCAAGGGGGACAAACGCATCCACCTCCTGGTCCCAGGTGAAACGGAAGGTCGCGGGCATCACCCCAACAATCGTGTAGCGCCTCTCATTGAGATCGATTGTTTTTCCCAGGATCGACGGATCAGCGTCATAGCGCGTCTGCCAGAGACGATAGCCGAGAATGGCCACCCGGTCGTGACCCGGCTGCGTCTCGTCGCGGGTAAAAAAACGGCCGATGAGCGGCTGGATGCCGAACATGGGCAACAGACCGAAGGAGGCTTTGACGCCAGCGATGCTTTCCGGGTGGCTGCCCTCGGTGATGTTGAATCCGGCCCAGCGGAAGCAGCCGACCTGCTGAAAGATCTTCTTTTGAGCGGCGATATCGAGGAGGTTCGGTGCAGACATGCCGGTCTGCACATAACCCTCTCCCTTCAGGTTCCTCCACTGGCCGAGGCCGACCAGTTCCCTGGGGTTCGGATAGGGCAGGGGACGCAGAATGATGGCGCTCACGAGGCTGAAGATGGCTGCGTTCGCGCCAATGCCGAGGGCGAGCGTGAGGGTGACCGTCAGAGCGAACCCGGGGCTCCTGAGCAGCGCGCGCCATGTGTGGCGCACGTCGGCGGCCACTCGTTCCAGTGGCGCCCAGCCCCACACTGCGCGGGTTTGTTCCCGGATCACGGTTGGGTTACCGAAGGCGCGCCGGGCGGCATAATGGGCATCCTCCGGCGAGGCACCGCGCTCGCGCTGCTCTTCTTCTTCGAGTTCGAGGTCGGAGCGCAGCTCGCGCTCCAGGTCCGCATCCCGTTTCCTGATCTGCCACCAGTGCATATCAGCTCTCCTCAGCGGCGGGCCGCATCACGCGGGCGACGGCTCCCGTCATCTGCTTCCACTCGGACTCCTCGACCGCGAGCTGCCTTCGGCCCCTCTCCGTCAGCCGACAGTACCTGTATTCCTGATTGCGGTCCGGGGCTGTCTCCCATTTCGACGTGACCCAGCCTCGCCGCTCCTGGCGGTGCAAAGCGGGATAAAGCGACCCGTGCTGCATTTGCAGAAAATCGTTCGTCGTGCGCTGAATGTGTTTGCCAGTCTGGTGTCCATGGGCAGGGCCACAGAGAAGCGTCCGAAGGACCAGCATATCCAGCGTTCCCTGCAAAACCGCCATGCGCTGCTTCGCCCGTTCGTTGGTGGAAGTCATTCGACCCTCGACAAGACGCGATGGTAGATTGTCGACTATCAAATCGTCAAGGTGGCTTTCTGGTTTGACGATTAACAGAGCTAAGCGCTCGTCGAGCCGACGGGGATCCGAATGAGCGTTCGATTTGATACTCGGCGATTTTGCCCAAATTGTGACTTCCGAGCAGGATCGCCGTTCGCTGCTGCTGGCGTCGACTTGAACTCCGAGGCTTCGGGACCCAGCTGCATTAGTTTTGCACTAATGGCTGCCCTTCAACAGTGTCGGCCAGTTCACCACCATGGTAATGGGCTGCGGTTTGGCCTGGCCGGAGGGCGCAAGCATCAAGAAGCGCTGTCCGTCCGGCGAAGGCACATAGATATTCCGCCAGTACGAAGTCGGCACCAGTTGAGTTTGGAAGAGCTCCTTAGGAATGCCGGCCTGGAATGCCGGCGAGGCCGTGTCCACATTTACGACCATCAGTCTTTCATCCAGCGTCAGATAAAACAGCTCTTTGCCATCGCGCCGCCACATCGGCTGCACTCCGCCCGATGCCGAAATCTGCCATTTGCCGGTGTGCTGCGGGAAGGTCTGGACATAGATCTCCATTCTTCCCGTCTCGTTGGAACTGTAGGCCACAAAGCGGCCATTCGGAGAAAACTGCGCGGATGCAGCGCCGAAGTTGCCCTGAACGAAAGCGAAGGGCTTTGCATTGGCCGAGAGCGGCAGCGCCCACAGTTGGATTGTCGAGGGGCTGGAGGCCGTATCGTACATCGCAAACCGGCCGTCGGCCGAAATGTCGTCAATAGCTGCGCCTTGAGTTGGGGACTGATAGATCGTCTGCGTGTTTCCCAGACCATCCGCGGCCTTCTCGTAAATGCCGTAGAGCCCGTTGCTCCTGGAGGAAAAGAGGATTCGCTTCCCATCAAGTGTCCAGGTGGGGTTTGCCTCGTCGGAGGTGCTGAACGTAAGGCGGGAAGCGGTTCCGCGTTTCAGGTCGTAAACCCAGGTGCTAGCCTCGTCGGAGTCGCCAATGTCGACGGCGAGCCGGGTGCCGTCGGGTGAGAGCGCCGGGGTGGTGTAGATATTGGGCTGGCCGACTGTGCTCAGCTTCTGACCGCTGCGGTTGAACCAGGTCATTTGGCTGTTTGCCACTCCCGGCACCACGGCCTGGTAAGCCAGTATGCCTGCCGGCGAGACGGAGAAGTAACCGTAACGCAGAGGGGAGAACTCCCCAACATTCAGTGCAACGGGAAGGGCTTGGCCGGTAAAGCGCCTCGCCTTGGCGTTGAACGGGCGCGCCATCAGCGTTCTCTGGTCCAGATAAAACAGGTAGCCGGGCGGAGCGTAAATCGCGCTGGTGCTCAGCCGCGCCAACGGATGCACGGCTTTCGAGTCCAGCGAGCCGGTCGCAACAACAAGTTCACTCGTTCTGCGTACTATTTCAAAAATGAAGTGACGGCCATCGGGAAGAAATTGCGGATACCCGTAAGCCGCTGCATTTTGTGCAGAATCCGCCGCAAGCACCACGGTGGGCGTGCCACCGGTGTCCGGTACGCGATAGAGACCGGGACCATTCGCGAAGAGGATGACGCCATTTCGGTTCCAACTGGCGCCTGGTCCGCTACCCGCGTCACAAAGCGTCTGCGGTGGTCCACCCGAGACCTGGACCTTCTCCAGTTTGCCGTTTGCACTGAACCCGATCCATTGGCTGTCGGGCGACCAGAAAGGCATGAAGGCGTCTTCCGTTCCCGGAATCTCCACCGCCGTCAGGCTGTCGAACCTGCGCAACCAGAGCGCTGATTGCTGGCTCCCTACGGTTTGGACGACGAATGCCAGGTAGCGGCCATCCGGTGAAACGCTCGGCTGGCCCCCGAAGTAGAACTCCGTGTTTTCAGGCGACGCTATGGAAAAGCGAATGATGCTTGGCTCCGGCTTCGGGCGAAACAGGAGCCATCCGGCAAAGGCGGCAAGCAGAATTATTGCGGCTCCAGGAGCCCAGGGCAGAGTGCGGCGCAGGTGCGAAGCAACTCTGGCTGTCGCGATTTGGCTGATCGGGGTCGCGGCTTCGGTCTCCGCGACCGCGCCGGAAAGGGTTTCCTCGATTGCAATGCGGGCATCGCCTATATCGCGCAGGCGTTGCTTTGGATCTTTGATCAGGCACCGGCGCATCAGATTCTGGATCGCCGGCGGCGTATCCTCCGGCAACGCGTTCCAGTCCGGCTCGCCCTTGATGATTTCCGCGAGCGTATCCGTGACCGTTTCGCCGTGGAATGCCATCTTCCCAGCCAGCATTTCATAGAGCACACAGCCGAACGCCCAGATGTCGGCACGCCGGTCCGACTGCTTTTGTTTGGCCTGCTCCGGCGCCATGTACGCCGCCGTACCGAGGATGAACCCCGCCTGCGTCATCGCCAGGCTCAGCGTCGGTGAGTCCAAAATATCGTTCGAGGCTTCTTCCGGTCCCATAGCCTTTGCCAGCCCGAAGTCCAGCACCTTTACGTCGCCTTCAGGAGTCACCTTGATGTTGGCCGGCTTCAGATCGCGATGGATCACGCCGTGTTCATGCGCGTATTCCAGCGCTTCGGCAATCTGTTGCGCTATCGGCAGCGCTTCGTCGAGCGGCAGCCCAGATCGATGCGCATAGCTGGCGGTGACTCCCGCTGACGCCTGTTTCACACCGCTCCCTGAGGCGGGAGTCTGCGACCGCGAACTTGATGCGGGCTTGGAACGCGCCGATGCCCGGCCAATGCGCTCCGCCAGTGTCGGCCCTTCGACCAACTCCATCACCAGGGCATGTGTCGCCCCCGACTCCTCGACGCCATAAATCGCCGCGATTCTCGGATGATTCAGCGATGCCAGCAGTCGCGCTTCGCGCTCGAACCGCGCCATCCTTGTGGGGTCTTCGGCAAACACAGGAGGCAGCATTTTGAGAGCCACATCGCGGTTGAGTCTCACATCGCGCGCGCGATACACCACTCCCATGCCGCCCTCGCCGATCCTGGCGATGAACTGATAAGGGCCGATCTGCTGCGGCAAAGCGGGAGTGTCTTTGGACGTCGTCTGCATTACGGCCGCTCCTGGCGGGATATCGATGCGCCGCGCTGATCGGTCCAGCAGAAAAATCGCTGGCGAGGCCTTCAGACTATCAACGAGACGACTAACGGGGCCCAGAGCCGGGCGCGCATTCGCGAATTCTTTCGCGCCGTCCGCCAATCCGGGAGAGAATGCCAGAATTATACGGGAGAAAGCATAAAGTCTCGCCGCGACCCGAGTAGCGTGCAATGTGGATCTGCTCACCGGAACCCAAGCACTCATCACCACTGATGAACCTGTCGGCAGACGCAGCTGTATATGGAAGCTGGCCCGTATGCAGCAAACCGCCGCGATCAAAATGTCGGTTGTCGGCAACAGGGAGAAGCCCTCTTCCAGAATGTCAATCCTTGAAATGCGTATTGGCGATTTGCCACTAGTGAAGTGGAAAATGCTGGCTCGTCTTCCGAATTGCCGATTGCCAGGATTCTTTGCGCGCGGCCGCAGGCCAGAGCTCCCATGGGAAATGGCGTTGCCCCGTTCCGCTCACAGTGTCTTTTCACTGAGCTTTCAACCCTCAGAATGGACTTGCCGCTCCGCCATTCGTAGAATTGAGGGCGCTGCTGCTCTGCTACCTATGACGCGCCGATCCCGGGCGCAAACAGTGAGGACAAAGTCACAGCCATGAAACGGATCGAACCAGCATCGCCACGTCACAAGGCCAGGATTGCGGGTGTGTTTTACCTGCTCACCATATTGGCGGGAATATTCGCCCAAGGCTTCGTGAGCATGCGTCTGGTTGTTTCCAGCGACGCCGCCGCCACCGCGACTAACATACTGGCGCACGAGAGCCTGTTTCGATTGGGTTTCACAGTTTACATGATCGAAATGACCTGCCAGATCATTTTCATAGTTCTCTTTTATGAACTGCTTAAGCCGGAAAGCAAGAGCATCTCCTTAGTTGCGGCCGTTCTCGGCCTCGGCGGCTGCACGATCAAGACTTTCAGCCGCGTCTTTTATCTCGGCCCGCTGTTCATCTTGCACGGCGCTCCCTACCTGAGCATATTCAGCAGGCAGCAGTTGCAGGCGCTGGCGCTTGTCTTACTTAACGTGAATGACCATGGCGCGGATATGGCCCTGGCATTTTTCGGATTCCATTCTCTCTTAGCGGGCTGTCTCATTTTCAGGTCCACCTTCTTGCCTCGGCTCCTCGGCCTGTGGGGGGTAATTGCGGGAGCCGGTTGGCTGACCTTTCTATACCCGCCGCTCGGACATCGTCTATTCCTATACCTCGCGGCCTTTGGTCTGCTTGGGGCAATTGCGCTGATTCTGTGGCTCCTGGTGTTCGGCGTGAACGAACAACGATGGAAGGAACAGGACGCTGCTGCTGCTGTCTTTGTTTGAGAGCAGCGCTGTGGCCACCCCGGCCTCGCCTCGTCGTCGTTCGCAGATCGATTCGCGACGGTGAGGCGACGCGAGATAACTGAATGCGATCCAAGCGGCGTCTTCTGAAACTTCCTGATGGCGTTTGTCGCGTTGTACACGCGAGGGACAATCCGGAAGTTGAGTGTCAGTAGGCGGAGATAAGCGGCCAATATCCCGGATGATGCCTGGTAAGAAGTTATATTTTCTTTCAGTTGGATTTTCTTCAGGAGGCGGGGCCCCGCTTCCTGCCAGTATCTTGGCGGATCGGAGCGGGAAGCGGGACCCTTGTGAGGTAACGATCCTCTTTGTCCCAGT